>Ga0209317_1000765_pt1 | contig 34790 bp, 39 predicted proteins | sample RifGroB2_FD_183994 | JGI IMG/M metagenome (GOLD analysis project Ga0209317, IMG submission 183994) | Soil microbial communities from Rifle, Colorado, USA - Groundwater B2 (SPAdes) (version 2) | ecosystem: Environmental > Terrestrial > Soil > Unclassified | place: Rifle, Colorado | collected...
TGCCGACGTGTTATGCAACTTCCAGCCAAGTTGGGTATACCAACCGGTCTTCATGGTCTTACCGATGAAATTAACTCTCCTGTTTACGCCACCTCGGTTGGTCTTGTACTTTATGGTTATCACCACAAAGAACAACAGTCTGCCCCAAGATTAAAACTGTCTGGTATGATAAAAGGAATTCCCGGCAAACAGTTTGTCGGAAAAGCAATCGATTTTATCAAATCATTCTTACCATAAAGTGGGCCTTGTCAAACCAGATACAAACACCTTCGCCAAAATAAAAGTCCTCGGAGTTGGAGGAGGCGGTAACAACGCTATAAACTCCATGATTTCTTCAGGAAAGATAAAAGGTGTTGAGTTTATTGCCGTCAACACCGATATGCAGGCGTTAATAAACTCCAATGCTGACATCAAACTTCAGATTGGTGAAAAGGGTACCAAAGGTCTGGGTTCGGGATCAAATCCTGAGATTGGTTCTCAAGCCGCCGAAGAATCCCGCGAAAAAATTAAAGAAGTTCTTATGGGTGCCGATATGGTTTTCATTACCGCTGGTGAAGGTGGCGGAACTGGAACTGGTGCCGCTCCCATCATCGCTGAAATATCCAGAAAAGACGTTGGAGCTCTCACTGTTGCTGTCGTTACCAAACCCTTCCTTTTTGAAGGTGCCCGCCGCCGTGTTCAGGCCGAAGAGGGGATTGAAAATCTCAAAGACAAAGTCGACACTCTGATTGTTATCCCCAATCAAAGACTAATCGACATGGCTAAAAAAGAACAAACTCTTCTTGACGCTTTCAAAATGGCCGACTCTGTTCTTGGCCAAGGTGTCCAAAGTATCTCCGACCTTATCACCATCCCCGGTCTTGTCAACGTTGACTTTGCCGACGTCAAAACAGTCATGACCAACGCCGGTTCCGCTCTTATGGGTGTCGGTCGTAGTTCTGGTGAGAAACGTGCCATCATCGCTGCCAACGCCGCCGTTAGTTCACCTCTTCTAGAGATCAGTATCGAAGGCGCTCGCGGCATTCTCTTTAATATCGCAGGTAGTAAGAGTCTAACTCTCACCGAAATCAACGAAGCCTCCTCAATTATTACTCAGTCTGCCGATCCGGATGCCAACATTATCTTCGGCACTACTATAAGAGAAGATCTTGGTGATGAAATTCAAATCTCGGTCATTGCTGCTGGTTTTGATGAAAATCGTCGTCACTTTGGTAGCATCCCTTCCGTCAACCCATATCTCACTCCTAAGCCAGTTGTTTCTCAAGAACCAGAGAAACAACCTGTTGAATCCGAGGAAGAACCACAACCTTCCACTCAAGTTAAACTTGCCGGCAAATACAAAGTACACCACAACGAGGTTGATATTGAAGACGATCTGGACATCCCTGCCTTCCTTAGAAACAAGTACTAAAATATTCATATGGCTACCAAAAAGAAAACAACTACTCAAAAAACGTTCAAGGTAAATGGAGAAAACCTACTTAAAACTGTTAAGGATCTTATCGCTAAAGGCAATGTTCGCCACATCACTATAAAGGATAAAACAGGCAAGGTTGTCATTGAGTTTCCCCTCACCATCGGAGTCGTCGGTGTCGTTCTTCTTCCCGTTTTTACTGCCGTAGGTGCCATTGCCGCCTTGATCGGCGAGTGTACCATCGCTGTCGAGATAGAAGAATAATCCAGTAGTATAATATCCCCATCTCGCACCTTAAGGAGGATTCCTGTGACTATCAAAAAATCTCAAGCTGTAGCTAATTTGAACCGCGCCTTTAACGACACAGTTCAGAGGATCATTCCTCTAATTGATGAACGTTTAAAAAATGTTTTTGATGGTGACCCAGTCACGATAGGTTTTGACGAGTTAGATCTCTCTCCCGTCAACAGCCACGCTTTGTATCACAAAGTTATTCAGCACATCATTGAAACATACAAAAAAGCCGGCTGGGAAGTAACTTACGATGATCATGGCAATTGGCAAAAAGCATACCTCAATTTCAAGTAGTCTCTTTTCCCCGACGCATTCCGTCGGGGTTTTTGTATTTTGATTTGTAAAGATAAAAGGTTGTATGATTGTTATATTAGGTAAATACCGTAAGCATTATGCTAGTTTTAATTTTATTGTTAGTGGTTAGTTCGGTTTTAGTGTATATATCGAGGTTTAATTTTGTTCCGGTTTCAGTCAATTTAGGAGTTGTCTCTATCTCAGATGTTCCTTTGTTTTATGTAATTGTCGGATCTTTGACTGTTGGTCTTGTTTTGTCATACATTGTTTATTTATTCAACTCAATTTCGACCTCACTTATGCTCCGCGGAAAAGATAAAGAGATTAAGAAAAACAAGGATGAAGTTCTTGAACTAACCAAACGTGTACATCAGCTAGAGTTAGAAAACGAAAAGCTAAAACACTCTCCAACCAACGAGTCTGAAGACCCAAACGCTTTGTGAAAACATTACTAGCCAAAATCTGGAAATTTCTCCGTCTTCCTAAAGGTATTCAACTACTAATTATGCGCATCTTTCAGGATCAGTTTCTAGTTGGTGTAACTGGAATTATTTTCAATGACAAAAATGAAATTCTTCTCTTCAAACATAGTTACCGATCACATTCCTGGAGTCTACCTGGTGGTTACTTAAAGTCCGGTGAACACCCACGCGAAGGGTTAGAAAGAGAAATCAAAGAGGAGTCCGGTCTTGTAGTGAGTGTTGATGAATCACTTAAGACTCGTACCGATCGAGACACTGCTCGCCTGGATATGTGCTACACGGGAGTTTTGATTGGTGGTGATTTTCAGCCAACACATGAGGTTTCTGAGTATGGTTTCTTTACCCGAGACAAACTTCCGCTACTTCGAAAAAATCAATTATTTTTGATTGACACGGCTCTAAAAGAGCGAGTCTCATCCCAGGCATCTTGACCATTTGGGGGCTCCCTACAAGTTTATGACCTTAATTTAAGCTGGCAATGGTGAAGTTCAGATACGAGGCAAACGTCACCCACAAAAGATATGGCACCATTAACCAACTCGCCATCTTACTTACTTTTCCAAACGAGACTATCGTCACCAAGATAAATACCCATAAAACCAGTATTTCTCCAAAAGCTAACCAGAAATTACCAAGTCCAAAAAAGAAAACAGACCACAAAACATTAAGAACTAGCTGAGCGGCAAACAGTTTTAAAGATACCCGCACCTTATTACTCATTTTTGTCGACCAGACAAGGTAAAGGGCTACACCCATCATAATAAAAAGAGATGTCCAAACCGGTCCAAACAGCCAAGATGGAGGAATCCATACTGGTTTATTAATCGTCAAATACCAGCTTTGGACAGCCGGTGTTGTAAAAAGGGCACCCAAAAATCCAGCCGAAAGAGAAATCACTAAAGAGAGTAATAGTCGCCAAAGATCATTTGTCTTCATATATCAAGTATATCTCAAATAAATATTTGTCAATTATGAGCTTCCTCGGCAGCCAAAGCGTCTTCTTTAGTAGTGTGGATTGTGCCTTCCGGATGGTTTGCAGGGGAGTAAATGGTATAAAGCTTCAATGGCTCTATGGTTGAGGTATTGATAATGTTGTGGTTAGTTCCTGCAGGCACGATTACTACATCGTTGGCCTTAAAAAGTATCTCTTCCCCGTTCAATATGGCCTTACCCACACCTGACTCAAAACGAAAGAACTGATCCACATTTGCGTGAACCTCCATCCCTATATCTTCACCAGGCAACAGGCTCATCACCACCAGCTGGCTATGTACTCCGGTAAAAAGCACCTTCCTAAAGTTGGTGTTACCAATTGTTTCAGCCTCAATATCTGCGTGGAATCCTGTCATTTTAGTTTGTTAATTAATATCTAAAACCATCTTACTCCCATTACCCAAAACCTGCCATTTTTGGTTTGACACTTATCCTATAGTAGAGTACAATACCCACGTTATGATAAAAAACCTAATCTTAAGCCTCTATTTTGTGCTGTTCTCCGGCGGGGTTTCTACGGTTCAAAATATTCTCCCTCAAAAAGAGAATGTTTTATCTTCTCGAACAATCTCACTAGAGAATCGTTATCCTTCCCAGAGAGTAAGTGATGTCTTCAAAGACAACATTTTACTTAATTTGGCCTATCTTGATGGGCGTGTTGATAGTGCGCAAGACATCAACTGGGCTGAGATAGATAACTCTTTCAGATCCGAGTTTACTCTTCAACCAAATGAGACTTTTGCCTATCATGATGCAGTTCTTCCCCAGTTTGATGGTAAGGTTGTCAAGACCACTGAGGCTCACTTTAACTACTCCGACGGATTCAAAACCGATGGTTATTTATATGGAGATGGTGTTTGTCATCTTGCTTCCCTTATAAACTGGGCAGCCAGAGAGGCAAAACTAGATGTGCTTGCTCCCGCCAATCATGATTTTGCAAACATTCCTGAGGTGCCTAAAGAATTTGGTGTGTCTATTTACTACAACCCCGCAAACAAATCTATTGGTGCAAATCAAAATTTATACATCACCAACAATCAGGACAAACCGGTAAACTTTGTTTTTGAATACAAAGATGGACAGCTTTCTGTCACTGTTACCGCCCAGGCCTAAAGTAAGCAATAACACTAAAAAGAAGCCAGCTGTTCGTAAGGGCAGATGGCTTCTTCTCTGATTACACCGAATATCATGAACCAAACACTTTGATATCTTAGCGAAGTGTAAGGACGGTAACTTACTTCCCGGTTTCTACTGATATGCAACGCACATACCCCAGAGTAGGATGGTTATCCCTAGGCTGCGTTACCACTTAAAAGTGCGGTGTACCAAAAAGAGTTAGAGAGGTCGTAATTTTGTTAACTTATCCCTACCCTCTTTTATGTGGGATTAATTCAATTTAGCTAACTTTCAATCATTTGTCAATATCAATTTCAAGGCTAAGTTGTAATCAAAATTACAAAATATCGGATACTAAATATTTTTCCCAAACGTAACTGCTATAATCAAAAAGTAACAAAAGCGTTTGAGCCGGGCAATCACCCAGGCGAGCTGGAAGAAGAAAACAGTAGACCTTCCCGGGAAGCCCGTAATAGCGACAATCAAGTAAAAAATTAGATGGTACCGTCAGAAAACAATGTTTAATGACTCTAATCCTGGAAGACTTACGTCTTGGCAGGATTTTTTTGGAATAAAAAAATGAAAAACAAAACTATTAAACCCTTGGAAACACAGTACACTCCTTCGATAATCGAAGAGGAGGTCATCAAATATTGGAAAGAAAATCAAACCTTTGAAAAATCGGTTTTTCAAAGAGATGCCAAAGACACCTTCCGTTTCTACGACGGTCCTCCTTTTGTCACCGGTAAGCCTCATTATGGGCATCTTTTAGGATCAATCATTAAAGACGTTATTCCTCGTTACCAAACCATGAAAGGTAAGCACGTCGATCGAGTCTGGGGCTGGGACTGTCATGGTCTTCCCATTGAAAACAAAGTTGAAAAACTATTGGGGGTCAACTCCAAAAAGGAAATAGAAACTCTGGGCATTGATAAATTTGTTTCTGCTTGCAAAACTTATGTTCACGATGTCTCCTCTGAATGGCAGTGGTATATCGACAGGATCGGTCGTTGGGTTGATATGGAACATTCTTATCGCACCATGGACAAAAACTACATGGAGTCGGTTATCTGGGTTTTCAAACAGCTTTACGAAAAAAATAATATCTATAAAGGCAAAAGAGTTTCTCTTTTTTGCCCCAGGTGTGAGTCTCCTATCAGTAATTTTGAAATTGCCATGGACAACTCCTACAGGGATGTCACTGATCCTTCGGTCTTTCTTAAATTTCGTGTAAAAGGTGAGAACCACTTCTTCCTTGCCTGGACAACTACCCCCTGGACACTTCCCAGTAACTTTGCCCTAGCCGTTTCCGTAGACGATACTTATGTCTTGGTCGAACAGAACAATGTTCAATACATTCTCGCTAAGGCTCGTGTTGAAGAAACCTTAGGAAGCGACGGTCTCAGAATAATTAAAGAATTCAAGGGCAACGAACTTGTAGGCAAAGAATACGAACCTCTCTATACCTACTATGACTCCACCAAAGCCGACTACAAAGTCTATCCCGCAGACTTTGTCTCCATGGAAGACGGTACTGGAATTGTTCATATTGCTCCGGGATTTGGTGAAGATGATACTGAGCTTGGTAAAAAATATGGACTTTCGATGGGGGAGTCGGTTGACGACACCGGCACCATGGATCCAAAAATTACTGTTGCTCAGGGTAAATATTTCAAAGCTGCCGATAAATTAGTACTCGAAGATTTAGTCAACAGAGGTTTAATATTAAAGAGCACAAAAATTACTCACAGTTATCCTCACTGTCATCGTTGCGGAACTGCCTTACTCTATAAAAGTCAAATAGCTTGGTACATCAATATTCAGGATATTAAAAGTAAATTAATTGAAACGAATAAAGATATTAACTGGGTCCCCAGTCATTTCAAAGATGGTCGTTTCAGGCTTGGCATAGAGTCTGCTCCAGACTGGTGCATTAGCCGTTCACGTTACTGGGGTACACCTCTTCCCATCTGGGAGTGTGAGTGCGGAGAGAGAATCGTTCCTGGATCAATTGCCGATATCGAAAATCTTTCCGGTCAAAAAGTAAAAGATCTTCATCGCCCAGACATTGATGAAATCTATTTAAACTGTCCTAAGTGCGGCAAAAAAGCCAAACGCGTTCCCGAAGTGCTTGATGTTTGGATTGAGTCGGCTTCTATGCCTTATGCACAAGTACATTATCCCTTCGAAAATGTAGACAAGTTCAACAATAGTTTCCCAGCTGACTTTATTACCGAGTACACAGGCCAACTACGGGCTTGGTTTTACGTCACCCACGTCGTCTCCAATCTATTGATGGGCTCCAAATCATTTGAAAATGTCGTGGTCAGCGGTGTCATCATGGGAACCGATGGCCACAAAATGAGTAAGAGTTTAGGAAATTTTCCCGACCCCAAAGACTCACTCCAAAAGTTTGGTGGCGACTCTCTTAGGTTATATCTCATGGGCAGTTCCATTGCTCTTGGCCAAGACATTATTGTCTCCGAAGAAGACTGGGCCAACGAACTCAAAACCACCCTTATGCTACTCTGGAACTCCTACAAATACTTTGTTTCTTATGCCTCTCTCGAAAACTGGGAACAAAAACCGGAGTTTGCCAAAGAACCAGGCGTTCTAGATCGTTGGATTCTCACTCGTTTGGATGAAACAGTTCTTATGATGGATAAATATCTTGGTGTTTATCAAATTCCTAAAAGCGTCGCCACTCTAAAAAGCTTCATTTCTGACCTTTCTACTTGGTACATTCGCCGTTCTCGCGATCGTGTTGGTCCCAGCGCCCCAAATCAAGCCGACAAAGAAGCTGCCTATATCACCATGTCCACCGTTTTTAGCGTTCTTTTCAAGGTATCAGCTCCAATTATTCCTTTCATCTCAGAGTATCTTTATCGTCATCTTACCGGAGAAGAATCGGTCCATCTCGAAGACTGGCCAACAGTCAAAAACGACAAAGTAATTGACAGGGAACTTTTAGTCAAAATGGTTCTAGTTAGAAGAATCTGCGAAATGGGCAACGGGGAAAGAAAGAATCTTAGTCTTCCGATCAAACAAGCTCTATCATCCATCACCGTAAAAGGTGAGTTCTCCACGCTTAAGGATGAAAGTGAACTTCTTCAATTAATTAAAGAAGAACTAAATGTAGAAGAAGTCTTGTTCGCCGAGGGCAAGGAAGGCGTCAGCTACGACACCGTTATCACTGTCGATCTCAAAGACAAAGGTTTGGCTCGTGAAATTATCAGGTCGATTCAGGAAGCCAGAAAATTGGCGAATTGTCGACTCGACGAAAAAATTGAGATCGAACTACCTTCTTGGCCAGTTAAGTACGAAGGCGACATCAAGCGCAAAGCCTTGGTATCCAAAATTACCAAAGGTCCAGAGATAAAAATTGTAAGATCGAATTAATATGCGTCCAAACAAGGGCTTATTTATCGCTGCCTTAATACTGGTTCTTGTCTTGGGTCTTATTACCATCTGGAGTACAGTTCCTGATTTGTTTTTTACTCAGCTGGAATTTATTATTGCCGGTATTATTATCGTTTTTCTACTCTCCAGACTGGATACAAGAACATTTTTTAGTATCTCAACCGGTTTATATATCACTAGTATCTTCCTTTTGATTCTGACTGCGATTATCGGCAGAAATATCCGTGGTTCTGTTCGCTGGATTGATCTAGGTATCTTTAATCTTCAAACATCTGAGATTGTCAAACCTTTTCTCGCCATTTTTTATGCGTCATATCTCTCTCAAAGCAAAATTAGTAAATGGAAAGATGTTTTAAAGTTCCTTTTACTTGCCATGATTCCGGTTGTTTTAGTCATTATTCAGCCAGACCTTGGTACCGCCTTGACCTTAATTTGTTTGCCCTTGGCCCTGTTGGTATTTACCGGTCATATAAAGAAACTCCTAATTATTGGTGCCGTCTTTCTTGCTGTTGCCATCCCTTTGGAATCATATTTCCTCAAACCGTACCAAAGACAGAGAATCGATACCTTTATTAATCCCTACAAGGATCCTCAAGGAGCTGGATACAACGTTATTCAAGCCACGATTGCCGTCGGGTCGGGTGGTATTTTTGGCAAAGGAGTCAAACTTGGAACCCAGTCTCACCTAAACTTTCTTCCCGAACGTCATACCGACTTTATTTTTGCCTCGTTTGTCGAAGAATTCGGTTTGGTCGGAGCTTCTTTTCTTCTCGCCGCTTACTTTTTCATTTTTCAAACTTGTCTTCAAACAGGCAAAGTTCTAAGGGACAGTCGAGCATCGCTTCTTTCACTTTCGGTTTTTACCATCATGGCATTCCAAACAGTTGTTAACATCGGTATGAATCTTGGGGTCATGCCTGTAACCGGAATTACCTTACCCCTTTTTTCCTATGGCGGTAGCTCCCTTCTAAGTTTCGCGATATTAATTGGACTCCAACTCCGCCAGCTTGATTTAATCACCCCTTTTGAGATATAATTGCGCCCATGGAAGACAAAAATATATATGCCGTCATTGAACTTGGCGGAAAACAGTTCTTGGTCAAACAAGGAGACAAAATTACTGCTGAGAAAATCGAAACTAAAGTTGGCGACACTTTAAAGGTTACTGAAGTTTTGTTGACTCACGACGGCAAAGACACCAAGATTGGTCAGCCTTACGTCGAAAAAGCTTCTGTAGAGCTTACTCTAGACAGTACTGGGCGTGGTGAAAAAATTCGCGTAGCTAAATTTAAGGCTAAATCAAGGTACAGAAAAGTTCTTGGTCACCGACAATCTGAGAGCTATCTCACGGTCAAGGCGATCAACCTTTAAAACACAATGCAATTTTTATTGTTCGTCGGAGCCAACAATACTTTGGCGGCAGAAGAGGTGTCTGCCCAAATAAAGAAGGCGACCCAAATTTCCCCCAATGTCTATCGTTTTGAGATGGGTTCTGTTGACGAAGCCAAAATAATTGCCGAAAGACTAGGATCCAGTATCAAACTCGCCGTTCTTCTCGAAGGGGTTATCCCAGGTGCCAAATCCATAGCCAAAGAAATCAAAGCTAAAAATTTCTCTTTAAGTCTGTTGGGAAAAAAGGAAAACACTTCCAAACTTCACCAAGAAGTCAAAGACAATCTTGAAAGAGGTAGATTTGTCATTCCCAAAGACGAGTTTGGCGTTTCTCCAGTCATCAACAAAAAACACAAGATCGATGAGTTTTTCTTGGATATAGAAAATAATCAAGTTTGGCAAACTGTCTGGGTTCATAGCTTCATGCACTGGATCAAAAAAGATCGTCACATGCCTCACATTGATCCCCAAGCCGGTATGCTTCCTCCAAAAATCGCCCGAAGTATGGTCAACCTGGTACCCCTTTCTCCCGAGGGCAAGATCTTGGTTGATCCTTTCTGCGGTTCAGGCAGAGTTTTAGTCGAAGCCGCTGAGGTAGGCTATCAAATAGGCGGAACAGACATTGTCACCAATCAGGTTCAAGATACTATAGAAAATCTCCAATCGATGAACTTTTCGGGGAAAATAGAGGTTCTTGATGCTACCCACCTCTCCGATAAATTCAGCAATATCGATGCCATTGTTACTGAGCCTTTTCTCGGAAAATCTAAGTTCAGACAAGACGAAATTCGTTATATTGTCCCCGGATTGGAGAAGCTTTATCTCGGTTGTCTTAAGGACTGGTTGAAAGTTCTCAAACCCGGCGGTTTTGTCGTCATGGTCTTCCCTTGGTTCAACGACGGTAAAAAAGAATATAAGACGAGTGAAATAATTGACGGGAAGCTAAAGTTAAGTTACAATCCATTGAAACGCGGAATATTTTATTCACGTCCCGACGCGGACGTCAAGCGTGAAATAGTTATCTTACAAAAACAATAAAAATATATGGCACACGTCAAATCAGGAGGAGCGACCAGACAACACGCTCAACGTTCCGGCAAAAGACTAGGAGTCAAAATCTACGGTGGTGAAGAAATCAAAACTGGTCAAATCATTGTTCGTCAACGTGGAGCAGGAGTACATCCTGGTATCAACACCGACAAAGGCCGTGACTTTACTGTTTACGCTACTGCCCCTGGAAACGTCAAATATCGTAAGTTAAACGGGGTTAAATACGTAGACGTAATCACAAAATAAATGGAAGAAAATCAACAGGTTGCAAGATTACCGCTAGACCATCTTCAACCCAATCCTCTTCAGCCAAGAGGAGTGATTACTCCTGAATCTCTTTCCGAACTTGTTGACTCCATCAAGACTCACGGCATCATTCAACCTCTCGTTGTGGCACACACCCCCGCAGGCTATCAGATCATCGCCGGAGAACGTCGTTGGAGAGCCAGTCGTCTTGCCGGTCTTACCGAAGTCCCTGTTAGAATCATCGAAACCACTCCTCAGGGAATGCTTGAGATGGCCATAGTGGAAAATGTTCAACGCACCGATCTTAATCCTATTGATCGTGCCAACTCCTTTGAACGTCTCATCAAAGAATTCTCTTTAACCAACTCGGACATCTGTACCCGCATCGGCAAAAGTCCAGCCTACGTCAGTAACACCTTCCGTCTTCTCGAACTTCCAGATGCCCTTAAGGACGGACTGATCTCGGGGGTCATCACTGAAGGCCATGCCAGAGCCCTAGCCGCCATTCCCGACACCCAGGCCATGATTGAAGCCTACAAGATGATTCTCCGTGAAGGTGGTTCGGTCAGACGTGCGGAAGAGCTTTCTCGCCGTTTCAAAAAAACCATGCATCGTTCCAAGCCATCTGATGGTTTCAACACCAAGACTGTCAATGAATCCATAGACAACATGGCAACAGCCATTGGTCGATCAATAGGGGAGAATGTTAACGTCAAAATGCGCCGTTCCAGAGTCGAAACCGCCATTCATATTGTTCTCAAAGGTAATCCTGAAGAAACCGAAGCCCAGATCCAAAAAATCTATGATCTAATAGTTGGAGTTCCCAAACCGGAAGTTCAAGTTGAAAAGGAAGAAGAGATTAAAACTCAAGAGTCTCCAAGCGAAAATACCTACTCAAATCCTTTTGAACCAATGTTGGAAAAACCCTCCTACAATCAACCCTCTGACCCTATTGTTCCCCGAGACCCCGACAACCTTTCGGAATACTAAACCCTAATTGGAAGCCCTAGTTTGATTGGAGATTACTCCAACTACATCTGATGGCCAATATCGAAAAAAGACTCTCCCTACAATATTCTGTTCGGGTACCGGACCCCAATCACGGCTATCCGATGAATGACCCCGATTATCCCCAAAAGCAATAACTTCACCAGGTTGTACCGTATAACTTTCTCCTTCCAACAAAAACTGCCCCGGATTAGTGACCACGTCGCTTGAAAGATAGTACTCGTCAAGTACTTGGCCATCAATATATACGTTGCCATTCTTGATCATCACTGTCTGTCCGGGAAGAGCAATTACTCTCTTGATAAAGTCAAAATTCTCATTTACTGGAGCCTTAAAAACAATTACATCTCCATATTTTGGTAGCCCTCTTTGGTAGGTAATTTTGTCGGTAAGTAAGTACTCTTTATCCTTAAAAGTTGGGTACATCGATGCACCCTTCACCTGATGAGGCTGCATCAAGAATAGATAAACAACGACAAAAACCGAAGCAGAGATGACAAATGCCTCAACAAACTCGTAAACTACCTTGATAAACTTTCTAAAGAAACGCATCATTTAAGTTTAATGCGGTTGATATAATATATCAAGTTGGATCTGTAGCTCAGTTGGTTAGAGCGCTTCATTCACATTGAAGAGGTCACTGGTTCGAATCCAGTCAGATCCACCAAAAAAATCTACTAGAAGCCCTTTCGTTTCTTTCAACGTAACTGACGCATTCGCCCTGATTTCTGAAGCCAAAATAATCGTACATTACTTTCCATCTATCTTTTTTACACTGTTCTTTATTTGCAGGAGAAGATTGAATGGATAAATTCTTGCCATTACTTTTCACAATGTAATAGTCATGTTGATCGTTAGAAACTATATTCCCATCAAAAATATTCCAATCTGATGTGTCTCCAATGTTACCTATGTGCAATTTATAAGTACCCTTATTTCCATCTTCAAATACTCTAATCATCAATTCCTCATTATCGTATCCCGGCAACATAAATAATTTATAATCTGGGAAATACAAACCCAATTGATCATTGCATTTAGTCACCTCAATATTGCATACTTCAAGTTTTCCAGGGGAACGCAGAACAACTACAAGTGCATTTTTTCGACCATCATTATTTCCGGAAATTATTTTTGTCTGATCTAAACCTAATACCCCGAATATCTTTTGAATATTGTCATTTTTGGTAACCAACTCACCATGCCAACCTGATCCCCTAAGAATATTAGAGAAAGTACCTTTTGCACTATCTTCCGTAATTGTTCCGTCTCCATCTGCAGTTTCAAACGGATCACTAATTGGTTTACCATCAACCCATCTTTGCAAAGCTAGATCTTCCTCTGATGGAGCAATTACCTTAACAATTTTATTGGTCTCAATATCCTTACTATAGATGGCAGTTGTTAGGGAATTGATTTGAGAAACATTCTGATTCAAAGTGCCCAGATACAAATTTTTTTGACTAAGAGTAGACCAGGGAATAACTAACGCATCTTTTTTTATAAAATCATAAACAGGTAACAAATCTCTTAATGATGGAACAAGTCTTTGAACTGTCTGAACATTAGATTCACCAACATTAGCTCCGAAATGTGTTGTTAGTTCAAGAGCCATTTTTGCCCACCAAACATCATTCCAGATTGTGGCTCCTTCCCAAACTCCATATGCCTCGGTTACACCCTTATTTGGTGATCCCACGGTAATAATTTTGTTTATTTTTGAAGTTCCGTATGTTTGAGTGTATGCTCTTGCCACCAGACCACCCATACTATGGCCAACCAAGTTTACCTTTTCCCCGGTTGAGATATTGGTATCTATGTACACCTTAAGCCTTTCCGCCAAAACACTCAAAGGCTTTCTCCAGTCATAGGGAAAGATATACAGGTTTCGATCAGTATCGTTTGGATCCTTGGTATTAATAAACGAGCTAATAAGACCATTGTACTCTTTCACAAAACTGGGAACTGTCCAGTTATTTCCATCCGTTCCACTCAATATCGCCCCCATATCCCAACTAGCACCAAGACCAGGAATAAGTATTGTTGGACTAGTATTACTAAGCTCAGAAATTTTTATATAATCAATATCTATAGTTGGCCAAGCGACACCATTTGTAAATTCAGGATTTCCTAACCAAATGTACCTGATTTGTCTTTCAGATATCGAAGATTCATAGACTTTGATTCCATCAACATATAAATAATATTTATTTCCATCCTTTTGCATTTTTAACGTGTACCATTCATTGGATAAACCATTAAAGACGCCACTATTAAAGTGGTTAGGGATACAAGAAGGGGCTGTATTAGGACAGATAACGGTATTTACAGTAAAACCAGATACTTGTTTAGGCCAAATAATAAAAACGACATCTTCCCAAGCAACCTCCCTGGTAATACCATAGGGTAATAACTTGTCAGAGAGAACAAACCCAGCACCAAAATTTGGAGTCCCTGTAAAACGAAATTTAAATTCAATTTCAATCTTATCGACCATTGGAAGTTCTTTCCACAAATACGGGAATTTTTTTGAATTTATAGGACTAAGTCTCAAAAAGGAATCAGACACAATTTTGGCTGATCCTGTTGCCTCAGGAGAAATTGTCCAAGAACTATCATACGTAGAGTTAAAATGGTCAGAAAAAAAATAATATGCCTCGATACCTTTCGGAAAGAAAAAAAATGCTATGATTCCGATAATAACCCAAACTACAAGAAGCGATGTGCAGGACTTCATTGTGTAGAATTAATTTATAAACACCTCAAAACTATAAAAATGTACGACCTTACAATAATCATTGTAACATTTAATTCCGAAAAACATATCAAGAAATGTGTTGATACTGTCACAAAAAGTGAATTAAATAATCACAACTATAAAATTATAATTATTGATAATTTTTCAAAAGATAATACAGTAAAAATAGTCAAAAAAATTCAAAAAAAATCAAAGGATATTTCACTTATTGAAAACAAAAACAATGTAGGTTTTGCTCGTGCAGTAAATCAAGGAATTAGACTGAATCGTAAAAGTGAATATATCCTCCTATTAAATCCAGACACCATATTAGAGAAAAATTCTCAAATAAATTTGATTAAATGTTCAGAAAAAAACAAAGCGGGAATTTGTGGTGGTACGACAGTTAATACAAAAGGGGAAGCTAACGGAAGTTATTTTCGATACCCAAATCTAATGGTAGGAATTTTTGATTTCACCAATATTCGAAAATTATGTAAAAACGATAAATGGCATAAATATTTTTATTATTTGGATATTAACAATTCAAATAAAGATTCCTTTCCCGTAGACGTTGTTACGGGAGGTTTTATGTTGATAAAGTCAAGCACAATTAAAAAAATTGGATTACTCGACGAAAACTTCTTTATGTATCTTGAAGATGTTGATTATTGCTTAAGAGCAAACAAAGCTGGTATAAAAATATTCCACGAAAACTCGTCAAAAATAATACATATCGGAGGAGCAAGCAGCAACAATAGGGATAGAATTAGGCATTGTTCATGGTTAAAATCCAGAAAAATATTCTTTTTAAAACATTTCGGTGTATTAGAAAACATTATCATCCAGCCAATATTTTTATTGGATGATTTATTAATTCTCGCAAATAAAGTTTTTAGAATATGAAAATTTCTATCGTTCGTGGCGCCTTCTTAAACCCCTTTGAACTTCAAAACTATTCTCCCCTAAAGGACAAATATGATATCACCGCAATATCATCCAAACATCCTATTTCTTCGGCAATAGATTTACCTTTAGTTAAACTCTGGTCACCTACGGACCTTCCCAACTTTCCTTTCAAATACCCAATTCTCAACAGAATATTCGTTGACGCTCAAAAACTTGGAAACTTGGAAAAGATTATCAAGGGAAGTGACATCGTTCATGTTGCCGAAACATATTTCGGCTACACATATCAAGCCATCATGGCCAAGAGAAGGGGATTGGTACGGCGTGTTATCAGTACCGTTTGGGAAATAATCCCTTTTAATAACGAGGGGATTAAAGGCAGAAAAAAATATAAAAAATTAGCTTACGAGAATGTAGATCGATTTATTGCCGTTACGGAAAAAGCCAAAGAGGTATTAATCAAAGAGGGGGTTAAACCAGAAAAAATTTCCGTCGTCAACATGGGTATTGATCTAAAAAAATTTCACCCCCACCCATTCAAAAAACAAACCAAGGATATCAATATTCTTTGTGTGGCTCGTCTAGTTCCGGAGAAGGGAATAACAGATCTACTGGAAGTATTTCTTCTCCTTAAAGAAAAAAATCCCAACATTAAGCTTACTTTCATAGGCTCGGGACCATTAAAAAAAGAATTAATTGGCTACAAGAATATTTTTGTAAAATCACTCCCCTATCAGAAAATAAATAAAGAGTACCAGCGTGCCGATATTTTCTGCCTTCCCAGTCGAGAAACTAAAACTTGGGGGGAGCAGTACGGTATGTGTTTACTGGAAGCCATGGCTTGTGGTCTTCCCATCGTCACCACCAATAGCGGCGCCATTCCAGAGGTTGTAGGGGACGTAGCTCTCATTTCTCCCCATTCAAACATTAAAGAACTCAGAACAAACCTAGAGAAACTAATTTATAATGAAGATCTAAGGCACTCGCTTTCCATAGCTGCTCGTCAAAGAGCAGAAGAAAAGTATGACCGTCAAAAAATAGCCGAACAAATTGAGGAAATTTATAAATCTCTGGCAAGATAAAGAGTTACGGGATGAACCAGTTTCTTGACTTGATGGTAGAGAACTCTTAGGACATTTACCGGATGCTTAATAAAATCGATAATGTATCTCTTTTTTTGTTCCGCTTTGAAAAGCATAATTAGTTTATACAGTTCCTCCCGCGTTAACGTTTCCGACAAAATAATTGCTTCCTCGTGATTTTCTAAAAATTCTACATTCAAAGTACTCCAGTCCATTTTTTCATTCACCATTCCTCTTTTCTTTGCGTATTCCCATATCGGAGTTCCAGGTAAAGGGGTCAACACATAAACACCAAACCCTCTTAGTTTACTGTCTTTAATAAATTTAAAAGTTTGTAGAATTTCTTCACGAGTCTCACTAGGTGAGCCTATGATAAAAGAGGCACTCGGTTCAATACCATATTTTTTGAAAATCCTTATCGCCCTCATGTGATCTTTGATGTTAACCGTATCTCCCTTAAGATAATTAAGAATTCTAGGAGTTCCTGATTCCAAACCCATTGAAACCCCTTTAATATTCATTTTTTTAAGAAGTTTTGCCATACTTTCATCTATTAAATTGGATCTTACCGCACAACTGAAAGATATTTTTCCCAACAACTTCTCTTTACGAAGTAGGGAAACAATTTCTTTAATCCTTGGTTTACTTACAATAAATAAATCATCCCAAAAATCAATTTCTCTTACACCGAAATGCTCATATAAATACTTGACTTCTGCCACTACATATTTCGCAGAAAAGAACCTCGTACTATTCCAAAATCGTGAAGAAGCACAAAAAACACATCGATACGGACAGCCTCTAGAGGAAAATACATGGGTGCATTTTTCAATCCTCATCAAATCTCGTGCCGGATTCGGTATGGTATCCATTTTTGCGATAGGTGCTCTTTTTTCTGTCTGAACAAGTTTTTTTCCATCCCAAAAAGCCAAACCACTGACTTTTATCAAATCCTTTTTATCAAATTTTCCCTTCTCTAGATATATTGAAAACAACTCTTTGATAGCTTCCTCTCCTTCACCTATCACCGCAACATCCATATCCCTTGTGAGTGTGGTTGGTAACACGGTGATGTGGGTACCACCGATTAAAACTGGGATTTTACTTTTCTTTGCGATTTTTGCGTACTGTATCGCATAATTGTAGTTCTGAGAGACAGACGTGATACCAACAATATCAGGTTTGTATTTTTTTATCTCATTTTTAACATCCCTATCCACAATCTTAAAATCAATCAAATCATTTTCAAAATCGTTTCTTAAGGAACTGACCAAATACCCCAAACTTAAGGGAGGCAAAGAAGTTTGCAACGACTTTGTAATGTCAATTGCGTTAATGAGAAGAAACTTTATTTTCATATTCGACATCCAATTTTACATCAACAGATCTAATATCTGGTTTATAATAACCTAGCCTACCGATTCCTCACTTAATATGTCTATCAAACGAAGCCTGATAAAAAACGCCGCATTCAATCTTTCCGGATACTTTTATCTTCTTCTTGCCAGCTTCTTTTCTATCTCCGTACTCTTAAACAACCTTGGCCGAGATATTTTTGGTGTCTATATTTTTTTGGTCTCATTTATTTCACTGGCCGCCGTCTTTGATTTTGGGATTTCCAATGCAGTCGTTAGAAAACTATCCCTTCCAGACACCACAAGGGAAGAAAATGTCAAAACCTGGAAAACCTCATTTGCAATTTATATTGCTTTGGCCGTGGTTTTATTTATCTGCGTTTTTGTTCTTTTGCAGTATCTTTCGAGAATCATGCCGTTATTCGTTCATCTTGATAGAAACACAATAAATTGGTCTATTGGGATTTTGTCGTCAATCGTCTTTGTTAATCATCTAAACACCCATCTGCTTAATCTTTCTCAGGCAAAACAAAGATTCGATATCTTTAATTCCAAAACAATATTAGTTGGATCTGCTAACACCATAATTTCAGCACTCGTGTCGGGAGCCTATCCTAACATTGCGATTCTTTTTCTCGTTCAGTTAGTTTTCCATATCCTTACATTCATGTTTATGGTTTTTTACTCCCTAAAATATTTCACCGGAAAAGACTTTACACCCAGCTACGACAAACAAACAGGAAAGGAGCTTTTTTCTTTTGGACTGAGAAATTTTGTTGGTACACTTGCTGGTCAGGTAGAAAATCAGTTCAGTAATTTCATTCTCGGAGCTATGGTGTCTGCCAGAGCTATCACCTCCTTCAGCATTCCTCAAAGTATTGTTGCCAAAGGAGCCGGTGTTGTTTCACAGGTTGCTCAGGCGTTTTTTCCCCTTAGTACCTCGTTACTAGAAAAAGATCGTATTAAAAAACTCAAGAAGTTGGTTCTTGGGATTGAGGGTCTTACTTTGATAGGTGGCGTTTTGGCTGTTTTTCTTTCTTTTACCATCGGACAATCATTTCTTACTTGGTGGTTGAAAGATCCTGTTGTTGTCGCGTCTGCCTATCCAATTCTTAAGGTACTTAGTTTCTATTTCGTCCTCGTATCACTAACTCCAATTCCCACGGCCTTACTTCAGGGATTAAACAAACCCCAAATCCCCTCATTTTTCGGAGCACTCACAGTTTCGCTCGAAATTATTTTTTCTCTATTTCTTGTCCGTATGGGAGCAATTGGTATCGCCTATGCTTTTCTCATTAGCGTTTGTATAACAGTTCCTTCAATTCTGATTGTTACCTGGAAACAGTTGGAATTGGAGATAATTAAAATCAGCGAACCTTTGCCAAAGCAATAAACTGGTAGGAAAAAAGTGTAGGTATTTTACAAGCTATCCAATACTGCCAAGAAGCAGGTAGTCTGTCGGTGATTTTATATAAAAAGGGCACCTTGCACATTCCATTGGTAGGGGATAACTTAAGAATTTTTAAACCAACCTTTTTCAGTACATCCTCAAAACTTTTTTTAGTATAAAAATGTAGATGCGTTTTATCCATTATTCCCGTCGAAGTATATTGAAAATCACCCCTTAGAAGCATCCATCTAATCGAGGCATGTGCAATATTCGGAACGGAAACAATAATTTTCCCATCGTCTTTTAGAAGAGGTTTGATGATATCAAAAACACTTTCCGGATGAAGTAAATGCTCGATTACATCCAGAATAATGACGTAGTCAAAATATTTTTTTGGAACAGGCAATTTATGTACCTCGTCGATATTAGCTACAATTGTTCTTTTACAGTGTTTACCAGCCCTTTTAACAGCCTCTTTATCGCTATCAACTCCCCAAGTTTCGCAATTCTTATTAAACAATTCCCTTGCAAAATACCCGGTTGCACAACCAATATCCAGCACTTTGGAATTAGCGTCAATTAAATTAAAAGCTAATTTGTGAGATTCAAAAGCATTATTATTAAATTTGTTGTATCGATATTTCATATTTGATTGCTACTAAAGCGGTTTTGTCATTTAGGTTAGAATATAGCAGATGAGCAAAAGGATAACAGCAATCATTCTAAACTACAAACATCAAAGGGATACCACAGAGTGTATTTCTTCGATTCAAAAAACGGATATTGGCAGTGAAGTTAGCATAATAATCGTCGACAATTCCCCTACCAAAACAAATCAACGAACATTTAAAAAATTGTTTCCGAAAGCAGACTATATTGCCAGTCCATCAAACTTAGGTTTTGCGGGTGGAAACAATATTGGAATTAATAAAGCCCTCGCTACCGGAACCGATTACGTTCTTATCGTAAACCCAGACGTTGTCTTGCCCCATGATTTTTTTGTTCCGCTATTAAAGCACTTCGAAAATAAAAAAACCGGCATTGTTGCTCCAGCTATTTTCCACAAGCAAAAAAATGACATGTATTTTGGTCTAGATGGTAAGGTAGATTGGAGTTTGGCTAAACCCAAGCATCAAAATATTAAAAAGATCACGTCAACCAAACCAATCAAATCGGAATTTGTTACTTTTGCTTGTGTTTTAATTTCTAAAGAAACGTTTCAAAAAGTTGGTCTTTTGGATGAAGGTTATTTTATGTACTTTGAGGACGTCGATTACTGCCTCTCAGCCAAAAAAAAGAATGTTGACATTATCCTTGACCCAAAAGTAATTATTGAGCATAGAACATCCTCCTCATTTTACAAGCCTACAGGAAAACTGTTAATCAGTTTTAAAAGCCATCTTCGTTTTATGACCAAATGGCTACCTCTATCCAAAAGGATTAAACCTTTTTTTCACGCGCTTGCTCTCTATCCTTATCTCTATCTTCTTTGGACATATCATTTTTATAAATACGGTCGATAAATGGAAAATAATACTCGCTTCACTAAGCTCGACGGCCTTCGCGGTCTACTATCTTTGATCGTAGCGTTAAATCACTCCTTTTTAGTAATTGTCATTCCCACGTTTGCTAATGTGTGGCAGCAAAACCCCTTCATCTTTCACGGACTCCAAAGCAAACTTCAACAGTTGTTTATGTTCCTCGGCAATGGGGGAGCTGCCGTGACGCTTTTCTTTCTTCTTTCGGGTTTGGTTCTCGGACAGTCCTTATCCAGAACAAAAATGAATTTTCGAGGACTAACTAGTTTTATGGTCAAAAGAATAATTCGTTTGTATCCTGTCTATCTATTCATTGTTGCCACAACTGCCATCTACATGAAATTTGGCTTTATCTATCAAACGTTCCCCTATTCATCTTCCTGGTTCAACTGGTGGATGAACTTCCAAATGACCTTCAAAGAACTACTCCTCAATATTTTCTTTATCCATGCTTACATTGGTGGCGTCACCTGGACTCTTAGGGTCATTCTCATTGTTTCCTTCATCTTTCCGGTCTTTTTCCTCATCAACAAAAAAACTTCTTGGTGGTTGGATATTCTAATCAGCTTTCTTTTGATTTATCTCAGTTTTACCTTATTGAATATCGAAGGTTTTCGAGATCTTCGATATCTTTATATGTTCTATCTCGGTTTGATGATACCCAAATTTAAAACTCTGTTTTCCATGGCTTCCAATCGACTAGTCTCCGTTATTCTTCCGCTCGCTCTTATACCCTTACTCGGTTTTCGTTATCTGACCAACGAATACCAAGGAGGAGTTGTTGAAAGCATTATTTCCTTTTTTCTAATTGGTTTCGCTGCCTATGGAAACAAAGTAACCGCTCTAGATTTTTTGAATGGAAAATTTTTCCAGTTCTTTGGCAAAATTTCCTACAGTTTATATTTAATTCATTTTTCCGTTTTATATATTCTTTCAAGAATTATGTTCCAAAGTCTACCCAATCTTCCTTACGAAAATCAGTACTTAATTATTCATCTCGGTCTCTTCTTGTTGTCGGTTATTATTGCCACGGGAGTTTCCTTTCTCGTTTATAAATTTATCGAGTTACCATCACATGTGTTGTCTACTAGTGTCGGTAAAAAAATATCTCAAGAATGAAAATAACCGTAGCTATCATTTCAAAATCCGAAAAAATAAACAAATCTGTTCTTGACTCGGTCAATTTTGCCTCTGAAATAATCATCGTGGTTGACTCACCAGTAAAAAAATCGAAGACAATTGGTAAAACACATTTTTACTATCGACCTCTTAATAACAACTTTGCCTCTCAGAGAAACTTTGCCTTAAAAAGGGCAAAAAACAACTGGGTTTTCTTTATCGATGACGACGAGTATGTTGGAACAGAGTTGGCTAGAGAAATTCAAAGCCTTACTTCAAAAACAAAATACTCTGGATTTATGATCAAAAGAGTTGATGTCTGTTTTCACCAACCCTTTTTATATGGCGAAACAGGTAACACTCGTCTCCTCCATCTCGCCAAAAGAAAACTCGGAAATTTCACCCGACCAGTTCATGAGAATTGGAAAATAAAAGGCATGGTGGGGGAATTATCTTCACCTCTTTATCACGTCAAAGACAATTTTATTAGTGAATTTATCAATCGGATGACTCACTATGCCAGCATCGATGCCCATATCTTAACCAAAGAAAATAAACCCTTTACCTTTTGGCGCCTAATCCTTAATCCAAAAGGCAAATTTATTCAAAACTACATCTTTAAGCTCGGATTTCTTGATGGTACCATCGGTTTATTCTTGGCCTATCTCATGAGTGTTCAGTCATTAACCGTCCGTATATTTCAATGGACAAAAAGAAATTAATACTTCTAGTTTGGGTACCAATAATTCTTCTTGGAGTTTTAAATTTACTTACGGTGTTTACTCCGGAGATGGGCTTCGATGCCTTATGGTATCACCTCACCCTTCCCAAACTTTGGTTATTTAAACAAAAATGGTTCTTTGATGGCGGGCTTTTGTATTACTCGGTGATGCCTCGACTCACCGAAACCATTTTTATTCCTTTAATAAAACTCACTGGTTACATCGGCCCAAAGTTTGTTCAGTATCTCTCCGGTATTGGCATAAGTTTCTTCATTTGGAAAATTTCGACAAAGCTAAACTTATCTACTCTTCTTAAATCCGTTACTATATCTCTTTTTTACGGCACCTGGTTGGTCAGTTGGCAGTCCGGCAGCGCCTACATTGATTTATTTAGAACTTTTCTTGAAACAGTAGCCCTTTACTTTTTTGTTTCCGGCTCATGGAAAAAAGGAGGTATTTTTCTTGGGCTAGCTGTTGGTACCAAGTGGCTCTCACTTGGGTCTGTTGCTATTTACGCTGTTGCTTTTGGTCTGCCACTTATTCTTCCTGCTCTGCTTCTTTCTCTTCCTTGGTTTATTATCGCTTTCAAATTCACCGGAAACCCCATCTACCCCCTTTTTAGCCCGCTTCTCCACCAATCATTTTCGTCAGTAGGAGTAATCATTAAAAATGTTCTTCTTCTTCCGATTACGGTTACCCTTCCCTTTGACGATTTTCTTTCACCACTAATCGGTCTTCTTGTGGTGTTGACGACAATTTCACTTTTTAGTCGCCATAAATTAATTAAAAAAATTGCCTTAATTGGTCTTCTTGGATCCCTCTTCAGTGTTGTTCTTAATCCTCCCTCAAGTCGTTTCCTTTTGCCATATCTTCCAGCACTAATAATATCCTCGGTTTATATCGTTAGCTTATTAAAAGACCCCCTTAGAAATTTATTTATTTATCTCGTGATTATTTCTTCTCTGATTATTTTTGGCATGAGAATCATTGCTGTCAAAAAATACCTTCCCTTTTTACTCGGTAGAGAAACACAAAATGTTTTTCTTACCAAACATGCGACTCGTTTACCGGAGACCTTTATCGATACAGACGACTACGTCGAAAATAATCTTGACGGAAACAGTAAAATACTCATAGACAAACTTCATAATCTTTATTATTTTCCCTTCAACTACGACCACACTTCGTGGATAAAGTCATCGGAGGGCTATGACTATCTCATTACGATTGGCACTAACCCTTCGGAAATAAAAGCTGAATTGCTCCACACCAACGATATCGGAATTCAAATCTATAAAATCTCAAAATGACCTATTTTTTATTACTCCTTACACTTTACGTTTGGCCTTTTGGGCAACTACTTTCTTTTTCGGTACCCCAACTTTCCTTCACCTTGTATTTTCTTGACCTGGTGGTGTTTCTAGTCTTTTTATCTCTCGTATTTTCCAGGAAAAGAAAGGAAATATTTTTGGGATCTATCACCAAGCCCCTCCTTATCTTTTTATCTGTAGCTGCAATTTCATTGGTTTTTAATCTTAAGCAGGGGATATCTGTCGGGCTTCCTTTATCCTTCTTTTATTTATTAAGACTAATTATTTATCCCTCGTTATTTTTTGCTGCACGTCACGTCGGTATTAACAAACTCAAAAACCCTCTACTGATATCTTTGGGAATATTTTCTCTTCTTAGCTTACTTCAATATCTAATTTTTCCGGACATGCGGTATTTAAAAAACCTTGGATTCGACGATCACTATTTCCGACTGATTGGTTCCTTTTATGATCCCAATTTTACCGGTGCCGTTTTTGCCGGCATCGCCTTATACTTCATCGCCAAGAACAAACTATTATTTTCCATTCCCTTTGTTGGTTTACTCGCCCTCACCTTTTCCAGAGCTTCATACTTAGTATTTGCTGTCGGTTTAATTTACCTCTTGATTACCAACAAAAAAACTAAACTATTATTACTTCTAATCCTCCTGGGTATCATCATCTATCTCACCCCCAAACCCTTTGGTGAAGGAGTCAATCTCTTAAGAACCTTTTCCATCTTTTCCAGATTTGATAGTTGGAGTCGGGGACTCCGCTTATTTTTTGAAAGGCCGATTTTAGGTTGGGGATACAACACCCTAAGAGGAATTGAAAACTCTCGTTTCCAAACGGACAACAGCTTCATCTTTCTACTCGCTACCACTGGCATGGTGGGCTTCTTATTCTTTATTAACCTTCTTAAAAAACTTTACCAAACTACGATTGATAACGGAATTAAAATTCTAGCGCTTTCCCTTCTTTTTCATAGTCTCTTCAACAACTCACTCTTCTTCATCTGGATCTTAGCCCTTTTCTGGTTTACTCTGGGAATTGGTCAAACAAAAATTAAGGCGTATAAATAAGCCTAAGTGTTTTTTCTGTCTTGTTCCCGGCAATATCCGAAGCCTCAATCTTTATAATATTTTCTCCACCTGTTAGCATAAAGCGATGAACGAATGCTCCACTTCTATCAACTAAAACGAAAGAGCCATTGATTAGAACTTGACTCCCCGTTTTATTTACTTCACCCTTGATATCGATTACTTGATTAATTTTTCCAAAATACTCGCTTCCGTCTTTGGGTGAGGAAACAACCAGCTCAATCGGTTTATTGTCGTAAGTGATCAAAGTCACCTCAGACATACTTTCATTACCCTTTTCGTCTTTGGCTCGAAGCTGAATTCTATTTTGTCCAGAAATTAAAGTGGTTTCAAACACAAACGTGCCCGTTTCATCCGCTCTAATAATTTTATCTACTTGATCGTTTAACAGAAGTTCAACACTAGCTCCGGCCTCGGTAAAGCCTTCAATTGTCAACCTGGCGCTATTGGTTGCATCTGGTATGGCGGAAATTATGGGGGATTGTGGTGGAATGATATCGTTATCCGTATTTATTCTCTGAGCACCATTTCCGGCAACTAAGTTCATAAACAAAGGTAGTCCCCATTTGAACATCACAAACACAAAAACCACGGAGAGAAAAATATAGAATCTTGACCGACTCTTTTTTTGTGATTGTTTATATCTTCCTGTCATATTAATGTTTAGTATAATCCATCCTAGTATATATGCGGGATTAGTACATCGGTAGTACGTATCCTTCCCAAGGATAAGAGGCCGGTCCGATTCCGGTATCCCGCTCCCAAGCAGATTAAAAATTTGTTAAACTAAATGAATGCCCTTGCATATCACGCTATACGTTTTAGGTTTTATCGGTATTTGGCTTGGAGCCGGCCTGATAATTTCATCGGTTGAAAAGTTTTCTCACAAACTAAAACTTTCCTCATTTTCCGTCTCCTTTCTCATCCTCGGTTTGTTTACCTCTCTCGGAGAGATTTCAGTAGGAATTACTTCAGTCCTGGACAATGATCCGGAAATCTTTGTGGGTAATTTAATTGGTGCTTCAATTGTCCTTTTTACCCTGGTCATTCCCTTACTCGCCATCACGGGTAAAAAAATAAAAATAAATCCCGAGTTTCAAAATTTTAATCTCATCTCCTCCCTTGTTGTTATTGGTATGCCGGTAATTCTTTCTTTCGATGGCAAAATAGATAGGCTAGATGGAATTATTTCCCTCATTTTATTTGTCTTTGCCGCCGTCTTGATCGAGTCAAAAAGAGGACTACTCCAAAAACCATCAACGGTTGTTCACCACCACATTTTAAGAGTTGGACCCGAGATCCTCAAAATAGTCGTCGGCGTTCTCATTGTCTATTTAAGTAGCAATAGCGTTGTTGAACAAACAATGTATTTTTCTCAAATTCTTAGAATCTCTCCCTTTCTCATTAGTCTTGTCTTGGTTTCACTAGGAACTAATCTCCCCGAACTCTCCTTAGTGGTCAGAACAGTCTTTTTTAAAGACAAAGAAATTGCCTTTGGCGACTACGTTGGCTCTGCTTCCTACAACACTCTTATCTTTGGTGGTCTTACTTTATGGTACGGGAAAACAATCTTCCTTAACAATAGTTACATTATCAGTTTATTGGTTTTAATTATCGGACTTTTTCTTTTCTATCTCTTTGCCAAAAGCAAAAATACTCTCACCAGGAAGGAAGGCTTTTGTCTTCTTTATCTCTATCTTCTTTTTGTTTATGTAGAGGTCACTCTCCACGTTGTTTGACGACATCAAAATTTAAGGGGAAAGAAGCTTTATCAAATCATCGACCACCCAATCTAACTCTCCCGTTTCATTGATAGCGATATATTCTGCATCGCAAACAAATGGAATATCAATTTCTGTCTGAGCAATTCTCTTATCAACAAATTTTGGATCACCCGATCGATCCAACAATCTTTTTTGTAGTATTTCGATGGTTGGGGGAACCACAAACACATATATCAAGTTAATTTTGTCAAACATCCATTCTCGTTTTCTCCACATCTCAGAATAAAAACGAGAACCTTTTGGCTCGATTCTTAGTATAGGAATTTCATAGGTCTCAAAAGCTTTTTCAAAAACGGAAGTCAACGAACAGTAATGATCACCGGCATACTCCACCCACTCGACCACATCTCCACCCGCTAAAGCTTTTTGAAAAGCCTCTTCCGTCAATCTAACATAAGTGTCATTTTCTTCGGTTTCATTCGGTCGTCTGCCGCGTGTAGTACATGTCCTGACCCAACCAAACCGGTTATCTCTATCAATAAGCGCTTGAGTAATTGTATCTTTCCCAGCTCCAGACAAACCTCCAATAATAAGAAGAGTCATCTTTTTTCCGTCAGCATCTTTTTTTTGTTCTTCAATGCGGGAGAGCAATCCATAAATCGTCTCAGTCACCTGAACCAAATCGTTTTTATCTTCGACAAAACTATGTAAATACTCAGGGAACTTCATATAACCAAGTATAGATGGTTAAGTTCAATATGCATATTGTATATTTTAAAGAGTCATAATAAACTTGGTGTGTAATATCAATTACACTATGAACTTCATCTTCGTTTTGGTATTTTCACTTTTGGTTACGGTTTCTGTTGGAACGCTAGTAAAAAGAGTAAACTTTCAAAAAAAATCCGAACTTGTTTCACCCCTTGTCGTCGATACGAATATTACCCCGCAGCCAGAAATAATGGGCTCAAAAAGTAACTCCTCCGTTTTTGGTTGGCCAACTTTTATTAATAACTATTATGGTTACAAAATAAAGCATCCCTTGGATGTTTCTATCAAAAATAGAAAAAACGGAAACATCGACCTACAAAAATCGGGATCTATAAATTTATCAATTACCCAGGACATTCTCGCCGAAAACGACACCGTCAACACCATGATTGAAAAAGCGATTACCAAAAGGAAAAACGAGTTAAAAGACAAATTCACTCTTGTTAATTCTATTTCTCCCATTGCCTTGGGTTCTGTAACCGCCCAAACTTATACTTCATCGGAAAACGAAAAAAACATTACTTATTACTATATTCCCAGAGAAGATAATAAATATCTCCTGGTGATTAACCAAACGCCAAGTAACAATAATGCTGACTATCTAATCTCGGAAGATATTATTTACTCTCTGGAATTTATACCTTAAACAGCCTTAATTGGTTTACAATAGTTCCGTGGCAAGTTTTTCCTATCGAATCCTACGAAAAAAAGGTATTGCCTCCAATGCCTCTATAACAGTGTCTGCAGAAAGAGGGGTTGTTGTGAGGGCACCTTTTTGGATGCCCAAAGGAATTATTGAAAATTTTATTCAAGAAAAGTCGCTCTGGATTGAAAAGCATCTTGAACGTCTAAGTCTAAAAAAAATAACCAAACATTACTTCGAAGGAGAAAAACACCTTTATTTTGGAAAGGAATACTCTCTATCCATAGTAACTACAAGGACACCCGGAAGAAGCAAGATCTCGCTGTTGGAAGACACCATCCAGGTAGAGTTATACGAAGGCTTGCCAAAAGAAAAACACCCCGAAAAAATTGAAGAGGCTCTGTTGTACTGGTATTTGGAAAAGGGTATCGAAACTATTACCGAGAAAGTGAACTACTACTCACAGGAAATTGGGGTTGAGTACCAAAAAATAAATCTAAAAAAAGTCTCGTCAATCTGGGGCAGTTGTTCCCCCACAAACTGTTTAAGTTTCAATAGGAAACTCGTTATGGCTCCCCACGAGATAGTTGATTATGTTGTAATTCACGAAGTTGCACACATGGTGCATCGCAATCATGGTTCCGGCTTTTGGAATCTGGTCAGAAACTTCGATCCACAATATAAATACCATCGAAGATGGCTCAAGCTTAATCACCATCTTCTCTCTATCTAATATCCCTTATCCTTTCCAAATCATGGCCATCATCAAAAACCTCTCCCAGAATAAGACTTTAACCAAAACAGCAAAAGTTGCTACCTCTTTCTCCGATCGTTTGCTAGGCTTACTCAACCCTCACAACCCTCGTTATTTAATCTTCAAAACTCACTTCGGTATCCACACCTTCTTTATGAATGAGTCCATCGATGTTTTGCTTCTAGATAACGAACATAGAGTTATCAAAGCTGAAGAAAACCTAAAACCCTTTAAGCTATTTCTTTATCATCCTCGGTTTTCCACTGTTATTGAAATGCCCAAAGGCACCATCCAAAAAAATCATCCCCGTATAAATGATAAAATTTCTATTGAATGAAATCCGGTAAATGGCGGCGTCTACTTAATCGCCAAAACACAATTCTTTTTCTTTTTATTATCGTTAGTCTAATTTGCACCTCCGTTCCCTATTTTAAGTTTGATCTTCTAATCTCCGAAAAGATTCAAAGTATCAACTCGGTAGTATTTCAAAAAATTATGTGGTTTGTTTCCTCTATCGGGAATCAGCCCTTTATGATTCTTATCGTTGCGACTCTTAGCTTTTTACTTTATCTATTTAAATTTCGTGCCGAAGCGGTTATTAGTTCCTTGTCTGCTGCGGGGAGCGCCCTGTCCGGGTCATTGATTAAGACACTTGTTGACCGTCCGCGACCCGACGCCGGTCTCGTCAACGTCTCTGTGTGGTTGTCAGACAAAAGTTATCCCAGCAATCACGTACTGGTATTTACTGTCTATTTTGGTTTCCTACTTTATTTTTTAATGAAAAGACCCAAGAGGAAATTAAAGGGAACTATTTTACTTATTATCTTTGTTCTTCTCATTGCTTCAATCGGCATTTCTCGAATCTATTTGGGTGCTCACTGGGCTAGTGATGTTCTCGGTGGTTACCTTTTAGGAGTTCTATGGTTAATTTTAACCATTTGGTTCTATAATTCGTACCATGGCAAAAGATAAATACACGGCGATATGGATTTCACACACCTCAATCAATGACTATCTCAAATGTCCCAGAGCCTATTTTCTAAAAAACGTTTATAAAGATCCCACCACCGGCCACAAAATTCAAATAATGACTCCGTCACTGGCTCTTGGTCAGGCAGTTCACGAAGTCATAGACTCTCTGTCCGGTATCCCAACTTCGTCAAGAATGGATGAATCATTGGTTCTTAAGTTTGACAAAGTCTGGGAAAAATTTTCTGGAGAAAAGGGAGGCTTTGTTGGTGTCGGAGATGAGCACAAGTTTAAAGAAAGAGGCAAGGCGATGCTCAGACGTGTTATGGATAATCCGGGTCCGATCGGAAAACTTGCCGTAAAAATCCAACAGGAACTTCCTCACTACTGGATTTCTGAAGATGAAAATATCGTCCTTTGCGGGAAGGTTGACTGGCTCGAATATGATGAAGCCTCCGACTCGGTTCATATCATCGACTTCAAAACAGGCAAAAAGAAGGAGGAAGAAGACTCTCTCCAGCTTCCCCTCTACCATCTTCTTGTTCATCACTGTCAAAAGAGACCGGTAACTCAAGCTAGTTACTGGTACCTCGAAACCGATGATAAACCCACGCAAAAATTATTACCGGATTTAAAAGAAGCTCACAGCAGGGTAATCGAGATCGGCAGAAGAATAAAGTTAGCCAGAAAACTCGAAAAGTTCGACTGTCCCGAAGATAGAAATGGTTGTATTCACTGCCGTCCGATGGAAAAAATACTAAAAGGGGAGGGGACTCTTGTAGACTCGAACTCGCAAAGAGATATCTATATCCTTCCTCGCAATGAAGTAGTGGAAGAGGAAACGGATAGTATTATTCTTTAGTAAGCGGCAATCGCAACCCCAATTGTATTTTGGGCGTATACACACCCCCAGACGTACTCACCTCCCGCAAGCAAAGATCTATGCCCCAAGGTATTTTCCCAGGCAACCACGGCTTCGGTGGGTGTTGGATAACCTTGTATCAAGTACTCACTGATATTATATTTTTCCGATATCCACTTTAGATCTTCTCTATTCAGTACCGGCACAAAACCTTCATGTCCATCCAATCTTCCCAATGTCAACAGTTGATTAAGTCTTATTGACGCAATGGTACAGAGTTCATCTCTCTGTTTTAGCGGATTCACGCCCATTTCCACCCGTCTTTTGTTTATTGCCTCCCAAAGCTCAAGACCTCCCCAAGTAATCTTTGGTGTTGCCGGTTGTTTAACAACTGTTCTTGGAGAAGCCAAAAGAATATAGACATCAACTCTATCAACACTATTTTTAATGGCCACTCCCACATCGCGAAAACTAGGATGGTTTAAGGTCTCGCTGGTAGTTTTATCGTTGTTCCAGTAAGCGACAATGTCATTACTTTTGAAAAAACCGGTTACTATTAACTCTCCAACCAAATTAGCGGTATAGCCTGCGTTTAACAACGCCTTTTCTCTGGTAATTCCCGTCACTGAGCCATCGACGTCGTTTTCCGACAGTATCACAGACAGTCTGGATTTTGCTGATTGGTCGAGCTTGGTGCTTCCCTTGAGCTTGGTCAAACCCTTTTTCTCACGAGCAGTATTTATTTTTAATAGTAACTCCTCTGCTGTCCAGTCGGCAATAAAATCTGCGCCCCGTTCTCTTTGAATATAAAAACGCTGAGATGTCAGATCGGAAAAAAGACTTTTAAAATCGGTACCCCTAAGGAAAAAATAACCTATCGCCCCCATCACCAAAATTACCAAAAACGTAACGATTTTTTTCACTACTATCAGTATATAAGAGAAATTGACCGAAGTTGTTATAATAAATTATGAACATTATTTTCAATCCTCAGAAGATGGTCATTAGTGACCGTCTAAAAAGAAGAATTGAAACTAAGTTTGAAACAGGTTTGGGAAAATACCTCAAACATTATCAGGAAGATCTCAAAATTGCCTCCCTTTCCATTGAAAAAGTTTCTCGCTCCGGTTATGAAATCAAGTTTGATATGAATCTGCCCGGCTGCCCGATAAACATTAAAGATACTCACAAGGTGTTGTTGGACGGAGTGATTAGAGTCAGGGATAAAGCCAAACGGCAAATCCAAAAATATCTCGAGAAGCTAAGAGGCTATTAATTATTTTTCCAGTGATATTGCTTGCGTTGGGCACGTCTCTATCGCAAGCTTGACATTTTCCACAACCACCCGGTCGGTTAAATCAGCCTCAGGGTTTTGAGCCGCTTTTCCCTTCTTACCAAACTTGACCCCCATAGCTCCTTCGGAAATATCCTCACAGATATTGCATCCGATACATTTGTTTTCATCAACTACAATTTTCATAAGCTAAATTGTAACCTGAACTGAGGATATAATCAAAACATGGCCAATATCATTAAATGTCCCAACTGCAACGAAGAGATTGAAATTACCGAAGCTCTTAGTCAAACAATTAAGGCGGATTTAGAAAAAGAACTCACTGAAAAAATAAAGGAGAAGTATGCCGAAGAGTCTTTGAGTAAAACCAAACTTCTAGAAGAAGAACTAAAGACAAAAAATCAAAAACTGGAAGAAGCCAGAGATGCCGAACTTAAAATAAGACAAGAAAAACTCAAACTGGAAGACGAAAAAAAGTCGTTTGAGTTGGACAAACAACGCCAACTGGATGAGGAGAGAAACAAAATCCGTCAGCAAACCCTTCTCGAGGCCAGCGACTCACACAGATTAAAAGATATGGAGAAGGAAAAAATGATTAGTGATCTCAAAAAAGCTCTTGAAGATGCTCAACTCAAAGCCAATCAGGGTTCCCAACAGCTCCAGGGAGAGGTTTTGGAACTCGACCTCGAAGATTATCTTCGATCTGCCTTTCCCCTAGATGAAATTAATCCTGTCGGCAAGGGAGTCAGAGGAGCCGATGTTAGTCAGGTGGTGAAAACTAGTCTGGGTACTGTTTGCGGCGTGATTCTCTGGGAATCAAAAAGAACAAAAGCCTGGGTTGACGACTGGGCCACCAAACTAAAAGCCGACCTACGAGCCTCAAAAGCCAATATTCCGGTAATTGTTACGACGGTTTTACCAAAGTCTCTCAAGACAGGTTTTGGTTTTTATGATGGAGTCTGGGTCACCGAACCCGCTTTCACTCAACCGCTCGCCGAGATACTTAGGAAAAATTTGATTGATGTCGCCAGAGAAAAACATCATGGCAACGATCGAGGCACAAAGGCCGATATGATTTATTCTTATCTAACAAGTGATGCTTTTGTCCAGCAGATTCAAAACATTATCGAAGTTCACCAAAACATGCAAACTCAAATCCAAAGAGAGCGTGCCGCCTTTGAAAAACTATGGAAAGAAAGAGAAGCCCAGGCGGAAAGAATTCTTATCAGTACCGCCGGTATTTATGGCAGTATTCAGGGAGTAGCCGGACAATCTCTTCCGTCGGTAAAAGGTTTGGATCTTTTGGAATCTTAACTATATCTTAAGTAGGGCTACTGCATTAGTTGAACCTTCTTTGTAGTAACTCTGTCCGTGAATCACTACGACAGTGTCGCCTTTCACTAACTCTCCCGATTTTACAAGATCGTTAATAGCCGGATTTGGAAGTACAAACTCCCCTTCGTGGATATCGGTTCGAATAGCTCTGACCCCGTATGATAGAGATAACTCCTCAACTGTCTTTTGGTCTTGAGTCATTGCAATGACCGGCACTTTTGGACGCAAACGGGAAACAGACTTTGCCGTCAAACCGGATCTGGTAAAAACAAGGATCATCTTTATCCTAATTAATTCTTGATTGAGTAGTTCTCTAGTTGAGTTAATAATAATATCCGTTTCATTTTTTGGTTCAATTTTAAAATCAATAAGCCGATATGTTTGTTCGTTATACTGGGCAATCTTTGACATCTCCGCTACCGCATTTACAGGGTATTTTCCACTGGCAGTTTCTCCGGAAAGCATCAAGGCATCGGTTCCGTCCAGTACGGCATTGGCTACATCAGTGGCTTCGGCTCTAGTTGGTCTCGGACTCGAGGTCATTGATTGCAGCATCTGTGTAGCGGTAATTACCGGTTTATTTGCCACCCGGCATTTGGCAATAATAGTTTTTTGCCAATAAGCGAGCTGCTCGATCGGAACCTCAATCCCCAGATCACCTCTGGCAACCATCACGGCATCTGTTGCCTCAATTAACTCATCCAAATTTCGCAATGCCTGAAGACTTTCGATTTTAGCCACAATCATTGCTTTAATTTTTCTTTCTGCCATTTCTCGACGCAAAAGTTCAATGTCCTTTTTTGTTCTGGAAAAGGACAAGGCTACAAAATCGACTCTCTTTGTTGTTGCCATATCCAGTTTTTTGAGATCTTCGTGAATTAATGACGGTAAGTTCATCTCTACCCCGGGGAAATTAACGCCTTTCCTGTGTCCTATTTCTCCCTCAACACTTGACTCCGCGATGATTAAGTCTTTTTTAACGCTGATGATTTCAAGTTCAATTGTGCCGTCATCAATCAGAATATGGTCTCCTTTTTTTACGGTACGAAATACTAATTCGTGGGGAATACAAATCGAGTCAACACCCGGAATAAATGAAGGTGTAATCATCACCCTTTGTCCTTTTTCCACCGGAAAGGGGAGTTTGTCTACGGTTATTAATCGAATCTCCGGTCCTTGTAGATCAATCAGAATGCCAATGTTTGCCTTCAACTCAGCCGCTATCGTTTGTACTCTATTAATTCGTTCTTCGTGCCATTCTGTAGTTCCGTGCTTAGTATTAAAACGAAAAACATTTACCCCGGCATTAATTAATTTTTTAATTGTCTCCGGTGAGTCGCTTGCGGGACCAAGAGTAGCTACAATTTTTGTAAGTCTGTCACTGGTCATAAATTAAGTATATCCTCCATTAAGTATTGTCGTGATAACATGAGTTTGTCATGTACTATCGCAAAACAAGAAACCTAT
>Ga0209317_1000766_pt1 | contig 34784 bp, 30 predicted proteins | sample RifGroB2_FD_183994 | JGI IMG/M metagenome (GOLD analysis project Ga0209317, IMG submission 183994) | Soil microbial communities from Rifle, Colorado, USA - Groundwater B2 (SPAdes) (version 2) | ecosystem: Environmental > Terrestrial > Soil > Unclassified | place: Rifle, Colorado | collected...
CGCGCGACGAGCAGGTGCTCTCCACCGGCGGCAAGAAGGAGGAGGCGGTGCTGGCGGCGGCGCCGGTCCACGTCGAGGACAAGCGGGCCATGAAGCGCGAGCGCCCCAAGGCGCTCAAGGGATGGACCTACCAGATGCAGACCGGCTGCGGGCCGCTCTACATCACCATCAACGAGGACAACAGCGGACTCTTCGAGGTGTTCACCACCATGGGCAAGGCCGGCGGCTGCGCGGCGTCCCAGTGCGAGGCGATCGGCCGCATGGTCTCCCTGGCCTGGAGAAGCGGCATCCAGGGGAGATCGGTGGTGAAGCAGCTTCTGGGCATCTCCTGCCACTCCCCCTCGGGCTTCGGGGACAACAAGGTGCTCTCCTGCGCCGACGCGGTGGCCAAGGCGATCCAGTCCCACCTGACGCTCACCGGCCACACCGACCTGGTCGAGGCGCCCGCCTTCGACAAAGGCGCCTGCCCGGAGTGCGGCGGCGTCGTGGAGCACGAAGGCGGCTGCGCCGTATGCCGGGTCTGCGGCTACTCCGAGTGCGCCTAAATCAGACCTTTGCCACGCAGACACGGAGGCACGGAGAACATCAAGAGATCGAAGGCCTTAAGCCGCCCCCTTTTGAGTAGCGACTAAAAAGCCCCCTGCAGAGATGCAGGGGGCTTTTTAGTTTTCAGATTGCCCATGGGGTTTTGCAAGTAACGCGTCCCGCGGCGATCCAAGCCGAAACAGAGTTCACGTCACTATCCGGCATTGCCGCACTCTCTCTCAGCCCCCGCCATCGGTGAAATTTGCTGTCAAAACTCCGTTACAAGGCTCGCCCTGTCAGTCACAGCCCGGCAGAGTTGCCATTCTCTTTATCCAGGCATGATGCGCGTCCTACTTCTACAGACATCCGTGATATAATCTAGCCATGCAGCCTGAGAGGCTGCCGCGGCAGTAAAAGGAGGATACCATGAACGTTTTCGATTGCGCCATCAAGATAGAGGAAGAAGTCAAAAACTACTACGAGGGGCTTCAGGCAGAGAGCAGCGAGCCGGAGATGAAACATCTGTTTTCGCTTTTGGCCGCTTCCGAAGAGGAACACCGCAACAACCTTATCAGGCTGAAAGGGAGCATGGCAGTTGCAAGGGTGCACCTCGACGGCCTGGACGGCACCGCCTGCAGCTTCAGGCCGCTTTTGACCCAGCGCGAACTGCTGGAGGAGTGCGAGGACGACCCCGACCTGTACCGGTTCACGGTGAGGGAAGAGGAGCATGAGATCAGGTTCTACGAGGAGCTTGCCTCGGTGGCGCGTGACGACGTGACGCGCGAAAGCCTGCTCATGCTGGCGCAAGAGGAGCGCCGGCACCTGGCCACGATGGAGAACATCTACGCCTTCGTCGAAGCGCCCAAGAGTTTCCTGGCCTGGGGCGAGTTCAGCAATCTTCAGGAACTGTAAGGGGCATCAAAACCGGGACACCGATGGGAGGGATGCAACGGATAAAGGCAGATCGGGCAGGGCTTGGGTCAACCCCAAAAGCCTTGTCCCTATCTGCCTTTATCCGTATTCACGCGCGCCTTGCGCGCCGAAGCGCTTCAGCGCGCGGGCGCGTCCCATCCGTGTCCGGGTTGTCTATGGTGGCTCTGCTTCAGCATCGGGTAGGCACTCTCACATAGTTCCTGCACCCGCTCTTCCCGCAATCCGGATGTCATCACGCCCTCCATTGCGCCCCCTTGGGCTAGCGCCAGTGTATGCAGTTCACCGGGCAGCTGTCTATCGCCTCCTGGACCTTCGCCTCGGTGGAACCCGCTTGATTGTGAACTTCGGAAACTCCGGCCTCGTTCAACCTGAACACCTCGGCAATGATGCTGACGCACAGCCCGCAGCCAATGCAGATGTCTTGATCGACGTACACCTCGCGTGTCATGAAATCCTCCTCCCTGAACAGCAACAGACCTGGAACCGGGTCACAAGCGACAGGACCGGCCGGCCGCACCGCCGGGCCGCTGCCGCGTTCTCATAAGAACACAAAAAACGATCATCATAGGATACACAACAAACGGGAAAAGTCGATTCATTAAGCCTGCGCGTAAATAGCGGCTACTCCCTTTCAAGGGAAGCGGGAAGGGGGCGAAATAGTTGAGGGGATACCCAGGGCTCCGGCGGCTTACGGATTATCTCGGCTGGAAAGTAAAGCAGTCGGGATGCGACTCATGCGCCCCGATTTTGACGCTCGGAGCCGTGCACTCCAACGACTGGTTGAAGCTGCAGTTTTCCACCTTGCAGGCGCCTACGCCCCCCTGGACGTCAACGATACCGCCCTTTTGGCTGCCGTGCAGGTAGGTATCGCAGCAGGGGCAGGGATCCGAGGGACCGCCGACCGTTATGGCCAGCGTATGACACGCGTTGTGCTTGTTGTATGAGCAGTCGGTTACGTCGCACGAAGTGATCTTCACCATTTCCTTCTCCATTATGCTCTCCTTTTTCGCCGCCCCCTTCGCGCCTTAGAAATTTTTAACAGCTGGCACCCAATAGTCAAGCCGCGGCGCCGACGAAGGGAATCGTGACGCCATGGTCACGCAAGGGTTGCAGCCGGACACCCTTTGCTCTAAACTGGGCCGGTCGAAGGGGGAGCCGCAACCCTCCTTCCACCCCTCTCCCGCAGGCGAGCGGACATTCCCAAGGCAGGAGGGATTCATGATACAGCAGGCATCCGTCATCATCTGCGCCTACCTTCTGGGCTGCTGCAACACCGGCTACTACCTGGTCCGGCTTCGGACCGGCAGGGACATCCGCAGCATGGCAAGCGGCGGCACGGGAAGCCGCAACGTCGGGCGCGCGCTCGGTGCCCAGGGCTTTTTCTGCACCTTCTTAGGCGACGCCGGCAAAGGTGTCCTGGCCGTCTGGCTCGCCCGGCAGGCGGGGCCGACCGAGTGGCTCGCCATGGCGGCCCTTTTGGCGGCGGTGGCCGGGCACGTCTTTCCGGCGCAACTAGGCTTTCGCGGCGGCAAGGGGTTCGCCACCCTGGCCGGGGGGCTCGCCCTGCTCTGGCCCGCGCTGCTTCTGGCCGGTTTCGGCCTGAGCCTCGTCTTCCTTGCGCTAATGCGCCGCAGCACCAAGGCCGGCCTCTCGGCGCTCTGCTTGACCCCGGCCGTGATCGTGATCTGGCGCCTGCGGGACGGGTCCGGGCTGCTGTCGGCCGATTTCGTCCTCTACCTGCTGCTGGTCGTGCTGGTGCTCTTTGGCCACCGCGACAACATCCGCAGGGACTTCTTCGGCCGCCAACCGGCCGGCGCCACGGAGTAGCAGATGCCCAAGGAACTTACCCACTGGATGGTGGCCGAGCGGGCTGCCGCCTCCCTGCCCGGCGGCAGCCGGCTCAAGGGGATCATCGCGCAGCACCGGCCGGCGTACCTGGGGGGCGCGGTACTCCCCGACACGCTGGCGCACGTTTTTCGCGGTCCCCATCATCCGAAGGCCCGGATGCTGAGCCACCGCTTCCACGACGCGTCCGGGAACAGCTATGCGCCGCTCATCGGCGCCGAGCGGCGCTTTCCCGACGGCGTGCCCGCCGCACTTTTCTCCTGTTTTTTGGGGGTCATCTGCCACATGGAAGCGGACATGGCGCTGCACCCGTACGTTTATGCCGCGACCGGCAGCGGCGGCATCGGCGAGCACTACCGGCTGGAGACCGCCATAGACAGCCATTTCCTGAAAAAGGGGGCGGCACCGGCGCAGCGCAGGCTGGACCGGCTCCTTTGCCCGTCGACCAAAGAGGTCATGGTGAGCGCGGCCGGATTTCTCTTCGATCCGGAGGGGGAGTTGCCGCAGCGGGCGTTGACGAACGCGCTGGCACTGCACTGCCGGTTCCAGGCGATGTACGACCGTGCCTTCTGGAAGCTTTTGGTGAGGGTTTTGGGGAGGCTTTGCGGCCCCCCTTTCAGCGAGCAGCGGCACCTGTTCTATCCGTGGCGCAGTTCCGGGGCCGGGAGCATCGCTGGGGTGTCCGGCAGGTGGCGCCACCCGGAGAGCGGGGAGCTGAAGGGCGAGACGATAGACGACCTGGCGCGGCAGGCGGTGGAGCGGACCGTGGCCGTTTTCCGGCGCATCGAGGCGGCAGGGAGCCTCGCCGCGGCGCTCGGCGCCCCCCCCGGCGCGAACCTTTTGACGGGACTGCACGGGGTGACGAAAAGCACCAAGGCCTGACCACGACAAGTAACGCGCAGCCTCAGAACCTTAATCCGACGGTTCTTTGCCACAAAAAGGCACAAAATACACAAAAACAACCGGATTCGCTCCTCTGGCGAAAAAACGCCCTTCCCTTCAAGGATTGGGGTGGGGTGGGGATGTTTTTTTGTGTTTTTTGTGCCTTCTTGTGGCTAGATGCCTTCTTGTGGCTAGATGCCTTTTTGTGGCTGGATGCCTTTTTAGCCGCAGCAGCCCCCGCCGCCGAACCCGCGCAGGTTCCGCTCCCTGAACCACTCGTTGATGAGCCCGGTCGCGCAACCCACCCCGGCATCGACCTTGAGCGCCGCAACCGGGCAGTTCAACGCGCAGGCGCCGCACTCCATGCAGGCGTCCCGATCCGCCAGCCGCGCGCGCTCGCCCTCCATCTCGAACACCTGGTGCGGGCAGACTTCCAGACATCTGCCGCAGCCGATGCAGAGCGCCGGATCGAGCTCCAGGGTCGCGACCCCTTCCAGATACCTGAATCCCTTCATGAAAGAGCCTCCGTCATCTAAAATAGCCGTCCGGCCAGGACCAGGACCAGGGCGGCGACGAGCGCCGAACCCATAACCGGAATGCCCAGGCGCATCTCCTTTCGCACCCCGGAGCGGGAGGTGTAGGTGGTGCAGCCGGTGAAATTGAGCGTGTAAAAGGCGCTGACTGCAGGGAGCGCGAGGAACGAGGCGAGCGTGACGGGGAGGCTCCAGCCGGCGCCCCCGGCCAGCCCGAAGAGGGCGGCGCTGAAGGCCAGGCCGGCAAACGCCCCCTTGACGGCGAAGCTTTTGCCCGGCAGGACCGGGAGCAGCAGGGGCGCCACGGCGATTCCGGTGCAGACCGCACCCAGGTAGGCGCCGAGCGCCGTGGCCGCGGCAGATCCCCCCCCCAGCAGGAGCGCGGCCAGATAGACGGCGGCGCCGACCAGCGAGACCGGCTTCAGCACCAGGACCATCTCCACCGGAATGAGCACCAGGCGCTCGTACCAGTTGAAGGTCAACTGCCGCATGGCGGCGGTGGTCACCTCCCCGTTGTCCAAGTACTCCGGGAGATCGGACGCCCGGAGCGTCGCGTAGGCGATCGAGAACCCGGTGCGTCTCTTCACCTCGTGTGCGGATACGCCCGGGCCCCCCAGGATCGGCAGGATCAGCCGCCTGTGGCTGACCACCTTTAAGAGCGCCGACTTCCCTATGCGCCGCACCAGCTCGTCCGTGCCGAAGGTCCCCTTCCCCGCCGCGCACCACACGTTGATCCCGAAGGTCTCCAACACGAGCAGCCAGACGCTGCGTCCCGCCAGCTCCCGCCGCACCAGGTCGTAGGTCATCTTGTAGTTAGCCGTCACGATCACCGGCGCATCGGGGCCCGGCTCTCCGACCGCATAGAGGCCGGCCGGAACCAGGTAGTTCATCCGGTTGATGCCCCAGCGCGCCTTCCAGGCCCCGAGCCGGTCATGGTTCGAGAAGGTCGAGCTCACCCGGGGGACCCTGACGCCGCCGACGCTGAGCCAGCGCACGAAGCCCGGCACCTTTTCATCGATGTCTCCGCCGCCGGCGGAGGTGCGCGGCCCTCAGCAGGGAGGCGCGTCGGGATCGGTGCCGGGTGCACATCCGGCCGGGGCGGGCCCAGGTTTGGCCACTGCGATCTTCTTGAACTGCCGGGTCTTCATAGAACTTATCCTCGCCACATTCGAGAGAAAACATCATCTGACAACTGAAGGCCTGGCCACGTATTACACAAACTTACACTTATTTTTGTAAGCCTCAAAGCTTCGGCCAGGCCGATCAGCATAAAAAACCGTGTTCATCCGTGCAATTCGCGGCTAAACGCCTCGTCACGCGTAGTAGCGGCGCTGGAACCAGAAGGCGACGTTCACCAGGCCGATCATCACCGGCACCTCGACCAGCGGTCCGATGACGGCGGCGAAGGCTGCGCCCGAGTTGAGCCCGAAGACGGCGACGGCGACGGCTATGGCGAGCTCGAAGTTGTTGCTGGCCGCCGTGAAGGCGAGCGTCGTGGTCTTGGAATAGTCGGCGCCCAGCTTCTTCCCCATCCAGAAGGAAACCAGGAACATGATGACGAAGTAGACCAATAGCGGTATGGCGATGCGCACCACGTCGAGCGGTATCTCGACGATCAGCTTACCCTTCAGGCTGAACATGACCACGATGGTGCACAAAAGCGCGATCAGCGTGATGGGCGAGATGCGCGGCACGAATTCGCGGTGATAGCGCTCCTTGCCCATGATCCTGACGCCGATAAGCCTGGTCACCGCTCCGGCGATGCAGGGAATGCCGAGATAGATGAAGACGCTCTGCGCGATCTCGGAGATGCTCACCTCGACGATGCTCCCGGACAGCCCGAAGAGCGGCGGCAGCACGGTGATGAAGAACCAGGCGTACACGCTGTAAAAAAGCACCTGGAACACGCTGTTGAAGGCGACCAGCCCCGCCGCGTACTCGGCGTTCCCCTTGGCGAGGTCGTTCCAGACGATCACCATGGCTATGCAGCGGGCCAGCCCGATCATGATGAGGCCGACCATGTACTCCGGCTTGTCGGGGAGCAGCAAGATGGCGAGCAGGAACATCAGCACCGGCCCGATCAGCCAGTTCTGGACCAGCGACAGGCCGAGGATCTTCTTGTTGCGGAACACCTCCGGCATCTCCTCGTAGCGCACCTTGGCAAAGGGGGGAAACATCATGAGGATCAGGCCGACGGCGATCGGCACGTTGGTGGTGCCGACCTGGAACCGGTTCACGAACCCCTCGACCCCGGGTACGAAGTAGCCCAGGCCCACCCCCAGGGCCATGGCGGCAAAGATCCAGGCGGTCAGCCAGCGGTCCAGGAAGGAAAGTTTCTTCATCACGTGTTCGCTCATTGCGCCTCCCCGGTCAGGTATGCCGCGATTTTGGTTCTGATCTCGTCACGCACCCGCCGGAAGTCGGCGAGCACCGTATCCGGGCTCCCGGAGAGCTGGGAGGGGTCGTCGAAGCCGATGTGGACCCTGCGTACCCCGCCGAAAAACAGCGGGCACTGCTCGTTGGCCGAACCGCACAGGGTGATGACGAAATCGAAGCTCTCCGCGGCAAATTGATCCAGCGTCTTCGAGCGGTGCCCGGAGATGTCGATCCCGATTTCCGCCAGCACCTGCCTGGCCAGCGGGTTGACGGCGGTCGCCACGGTCCCTGCGGAAAAGGCCTGGAAGCGGTCGGCGAGGTCGGCGTTGACGATCCCCTCGGCCATCTGCGACCGGCAGGAGTTGTGCGTGCAGAGAAAAAGCACCCTTTTCTTCATGTTGTCTCCGGTAGATCCGAATTTATGGATGGATGTCGGGCAAAAAAATCAGGCGCAGTTGCACCCGCGGTTCAGGCTTCTGAGCCTTTCCAGATCGTTCCTGGCGGCTTCGGTTGCCGGGATGAAGTTGCGCAGCACGGGGATGATGAACTGCTGGATCGGCGCGAGCGACCTGTTGATGGAGTAGTAGATCCAGACCCCCTCGCGGCGGTCCTTGAGCCAACAGGCCCCCTTTAGCAGCGACAACTGCCTCGACACGGTCGATTGCGGCAGTTGCAGGACGCTCACGAGGTCGCACACGCAAAGCTCGTCCTCTTCAAGAAGAAGAGCGAGGATGCGCAGGCGCGTCTCGTCGTCCAGGGACTGAAAGATGAGTGCGATGTTTTCCATGCGGCGAAATATATCCGCATTTACGGATATGGTCAAGAGCTAATTCGCCCGATCCCACCCCGACCCATCACCCCGCAGGGTAACAGAAAAGGGACGGCTGCCGCTGCCGTCCCCCTTTACCTGACTTTTTCCGTTTCGCCCTCCTTCCGGGCCGGGGCTCAGCTCTTGTGGTAGAACTCCGGGCTTTCCAGCCGGTGCACCTTCATCAGGTTGGTGGTCCCGGGACTTGACAGGGGGCTTCCCATGGTGATGACCACCACGTCACCTTTTTTCAGCCAACCGGTGCCGAGGACAGCCTCCTCCACCGAGCGGATCTGCGCCTCTGTGTCACCTTCGATGTCGACCCGCAGGGAGTGGACGCCGGCGTAAAGGGCCAGCCTGCGGCGCACCTTCCGGGAGGGGGTTACGGCGAAGATGGGGAGCGAGGGGCGGTATTTCGAGACCAGCGCCGCGGTGCTCCCGGTCTGGGTGAAGGCCAGGATGCCGGCGGCGTTCACCGCTTCGGCCACCCGACAGGCGGCCTGGCCGATCACCTCCACCAGATGCGGCCGCCCATCCCGCTCGGCGGCAGGCTGGAACACCTGTGCCTTCAACTGCGGGTCCCCCTCCACGTCGCGCGCCACCTGCACCATCATGGAGACGGCCTCGATGGGATAGCTCCCGGAGGCGGTCTCGGCGGAAAGCATGATGGCGTCGGTCCCGTCCAAAATGGCGTTGGCCACGTCGGAGGTTTCGGCGCGGGTCGGCCGCGGGTTGTTCACCATGCTCTCCAGCATCTGGGTCGCCGTTATCACAGGCTTGCCCGCTTCGTTGCAGCTGCGGATGATGCGCTTTTGGATGAGCGGGACCTTCTCGGGGCTGATCTCGACGCCCAGATCGCCCCGGGCCACCATGATGCCGTCGGAGGCCTCCAGGATGGCGGCGAAATTGGCGACCGCCTCGGGCTTCTCGATCTTCGCGATGACGCGCAGCTCGGAGCCGTGGCTCTCCAGTATGGCTTTGAGCTCCAGCACGTCGGACGCTTCACGCACGAAGGAAAGGGCCACGTAGTCGAGCTCCTCCAGGATGCAGAAGTGGAGGTCCTCCCGGTCCTTGTCGGTGAGGGCCGGGGCCGACACCTTGGCGCCGGGCAGGTTGATCCCCTTGCGGTCCTTGAGCAGCCCGCCGCTCACCACGCGGCAGCGCACGTCCTGCCCCTCCACCCCCAGCACGGTCAGCTCCATCAGGCCGTCGTCCAGCAGGATGCGGTCCCCCGGCCCCACGTCGTCGGGTAGCCCCTGGTAGATGGTCGGGATGACGCCGTCGTGCCCCACGACCCCGCGTGTGGTTACCGTCACCTCGCTCCCCGCCTGCAGATGCATCCCCCCGCCCAGCATCAGCCCGGTGCGGATCTTGGGCCCCTGCAGGTCCCCCAGGATGGCGACGGCGTGCTGCTGGCGCTTCGAGAGTTCTCTGATGGTGCGGATGACGGCGGATTTGGCGGCTTGATCGCCGTGGGAAAAATTGAGGCGGAAGACGTCGACGCCGGTTTTGATAAGGGCGCTGAGCTTTTCTTCGGAATCGCAGGCGGGACCTACGGTGGCAACTATCTTGGTGCGTCGAAACATACGCTCTCCCCTGACCCTTTGCTTGGGAATTGCTCCTTGCGAAAGGACCAATCGCGGCAACAACGCCGCTCACCACAAAAGGATAATCGCGGCACTAGCGCCGGGATGCTTCAAAAGTACCTGAAATCGACACGGGAGGCAAACGTAATAAGGTCATCTTGGTCTTGGACGGAGTAGAAGGACGGAGTAGAAGGACGGAGTAGAAGGACGGTTCAGCACGGGGATGCTTCGCCCTTATTCCGGTACCGGGCTTGCCGCACCTTTCCCTTGCAGCTCGATCCAGCGGAAACAGTCGGTGGTGTGGTCGTTCACCATACCGACCGCCTGCATGAAGGCATAGCAGATGGTGCTCCCCACGAAGCGGAAACCGCGCTGCTTCAGGTCGCGGCTGAGCGCATCCGAAACGGCGGTGCAGGCGGGGACCTCGCCGAGGCTGCGCCAGGAGTTTTGCAGCGGCATGCCCTCCACGAAACGCCACAGATAGGCGTCGAAGGAGCCGAACTGCTCCTGGACGGTGAGAAAGGCGCGGGCGTTTGTGAGCGTGGAGGAGAGCTTGAGGCGGTTTCGCACGATACCCGGGTCGGCCAAGAGCTGCGCGAGCTGCGACTCGCCGAAGCCGGCGACCGTTTCAGGGTGCAGACCGGCGAAGGCGCGCCGGTACCCCTCGCGTTTTCTCAGGATGGTGATCCAGGACAGCCCCGCCTGCGCCCCCTCCAGGGTGAGGAACTCGAAGAGCAGCCGGTCGTCATGCACCGGCACCCCCCATTCCTCGTCGTGATAGCAGAGGTACAGCGGGTCGCTTCCCGCCCAGGCACAGCGGTTGAGAATCTTTGGCAACTTGAGCCTCCTGCCCGCCAGTTCAATGCTACCTTGGACGCGGTCCTTTAATCCCGCCCCCGGTGCTCCTTGCGCTCTTGCTTCTCGAAGCGCTTCTCGTCCTTGCGCTGCTCTTTCTCGAAACGCTTCTCGTCCTTGCGCTGCTCCTTTTCCTCACGGCGCAGTTCATGCCGCTCGGCTTTCATCTCGCGTTCCCGCTCTCTGTGCTCTTCCCTGCCGGAGCGGAAATGCCTGCCGCGGTAGTGGTCCCGGTCGCGCTGGTAAATACCGTACTCGTGGTTGCGGTACTCCCGGATCCGCTCCAGCCTGTGCCGGCGCAGCCCGGGAGGAAGATCGCGGTGCCGCTGCGCGACCCACGGCCCCCTGCTGCTGGGCGCCCTGAACCAGCGCCCCTCGCGAAATACGAAATAGCTGTTGCCCAGATAAAACAGGTCGTAAGGGACGCCGACTGCCACATAAAAGCCGAGGGCCGGAGGGAAGATGAACTGCACGCCCGGTTCCACGACCACGGCCGGCGCGGGTGCCGCATAGGCAGGCTCGGCAACGACCACCTGACGCGGCTGGTCGCCCAGGTGGATGTTGACATCGACCCCCACGTTTGCGGCCTGGACCGCCTGCACGCCGAACACAAGGAGCGCCGCGCCTTGCAGCATGGCACGTTGATAGAAGATTTTCTTCGCTAGCATGAATAGACTCCTTTTTTGCCTCTGATCAGCCCATCTTTCGCCCGAGGAGATAGCCGGTTAATTCCGGCACCGACATGGGGCGGGCGAGATAGAACCCCTGCGCCTCGTCGCAGTTTCGATCCTGCAGAAATTGCAACTGCGCCTCGTTTTCCACCCCCTCTGCAATCACCTTCAGCTTCAGGCTGTGCGCCATGGAGATGATCGCCTCGGTTATCGCCGCGTCGTCGCTGTTGCACTCGACCTCGGCGATGAAGGAACGGTCGATCTTGATGGCATCGATCGGAAAATGTTTCAGGTAATTGAGCGAGGAATAGCCGGTGCCGAAATCGTCGATGCTGAGCCTGAGCCCCATCCTCTTCAGGGCCAGCAGGGCGTCGATGTTCTTCTCCGCCTTCTCCATGATCACCCCCTCGGTGAATTCCAGTTCCAGGGAGCTCGGCGCCACGCCGCTGTCGCAGATGACCCGTTGCACCGTCTGCAGGAAATCCGGCTGCCGCAGCTGCCTGCCGGAGATGTTCACCGCCACCTTCAGCGGGCCGCCCCCCTGCGCCCAGTTCGCGGCCTGCAGGCAGGCGCGGCGCAGCACCATCTCGCCAAGGTCGAAGATGAGACCGGAGCTTTCGGCAATGGGGATGAATTCGCCGGGCGCCACGTGGCCGAACTCCGCGCTCTTCCATCTCAAAAGCGCCTCCACGCCGGTGAGGCTTGCCGTCTTCAGATCCCATTGCGGCTGATAATGCAGCGAGAATTCGCCCCGCGCCATCCCCTGGCGCATGCTGTTCTCCAGGGCGACCCGGCGCATGATCCTGCTGTTCATCTCCCGGGAGAAGAACTGGTAGTTGGACTTTCCCTCGTGCTTCGCATGGTACATGGCCGCATCGGCGCACTTGAGCAGCCCCTCCACGTCCGTGCCGTCCTCCGGGTACAGGGCGATGCCGATGCTCGTGCTGCTGTAGAACTCGTCGCCGTCTATCAGGAACGGTTCGGCAAAGAGCGCCTGTACCCGCCTGGCGGTGGTCGCCGCAGCCCCTTCCTCATCGTCTGTCGAGGTGAGCACGATGAGAAACTCGTCCCCCCCTACCCTGGCCAGCGTGTTCGACTCCCCCACGCAGCTCCCCAGGCGTCTCGCCACCTCCCGCAGGAACTGGTCGCCCCGGTCGTGCCCCTTGGTGTCGTTTAGGTCCTTGAAGTTGTCGAGATCGAGAAAGAGCAGCGCCAGCTCGCGCCCTTCCCGGTGGGCCAGGGCCAGGGCCTGATGCAGGCGGTCCATGAGCAGCGCCCGGTTGGGGAGCCCGGTGACCGTGTCGTAATAGGCCAGGTGCTCGATCTTCTTCTCAGAGTCCTTGCGGCCGGTGATGTCCTCACACGCCGTGATGACGCCGATGCATCTGCCCTGCGCATCCCGCATCGGCACCGAGGTGAGCTGCACCGGGAACTCGGCACCGTTTTTCCGGATGTTCAGACTCTCACGCTTCCAGTAACCGATCTTGGCGTAGTTCAAGGGGGGAAACGGGTTATCCCGGTTGCGCGGGGCGAGGACGCGCGCGTCCTGCCCCAGAAGTTCCCCGGGCCCGTAGCCGTGCATCTCCTCCTCGACGGCGTTTACGTAGACGATCTTCCCATGGACGTCGCTTATGGTGATCCCTGTGGCGATGGGGAGGCAATCGATGGCGTCCTTGAGCATCTCGAAGCCGTCACCGTCTTGCAGCCGGATCGGGTGCTGGAGGGAGCCGCCTGCCAACAACTTCATCTTTTCAGCAGTTGCCGTGTCATGCATGAAGGGAAAACTCCAGTCCCTGGCAGTTGACTGCCCGGGTCCATTCGATCGGCATTGAATTGCATAGGCATGGGCGGCAAAAACTGCTCAAACGTCGCTAAGGACGCCGAGGCATCAGTATGCGTATTAAGTTTTCACCTTGGATCAGAAGAGATAATTCACTGTTTCGTACCTCGCCCTCAGCATCGGCAAAAAAAAACGGGTTACCGATATCTGGATTTGAGATATTTCGGCAACCCGGCTGTCTGCTTGAGACCCAGTAGGCTTTCCGCCCCATCCTCGCGAATGGTTTAGTATTATCGTGTATCGTTATGTAATTGTTAGGTTCAGCCGCTTTGTCAGCTATTTTATTATGGCAACTCTCTTAGTGGTGTCTGTCAGGCGAAGCTCGGGCTTTGTGCCGATAAGAGGTTTAACCAGAACCGGAAGCAAAAGTCAAATTAATTGAATTTAAACATCGCCGGATCGGCCCCTTCCCTGCCACCGGGAAAACCGGTTCGGCGAACAGACCGGCCCGCGGTGAAAAAAGCACACGACCGGGTCTGAATTTGCTTTATAAACCCATGCTAATATGATATCAATGCGCTATTTATAGAGCCGCTTGCCTTTAGCAATGCCACAGCAATGAGATCGGATTCCGGCCGACCGGAGCACCCTTGCAAGGGTGCACTGAATCCGGCCCGTGACTCTCCAGCGGATCCAGCGGGTGCCGTCGACCATCGCTGTTGCACCCTCTGACGACGTTACCCAAACAGAGCCGATACTTCAGTCAACCGGAGCCTGTCAGAGAGGTAAAAGTGCAAACAGGGTCACTGTCCATACTGATCGTCGAAGACGACAGCGCTGCCCGCAAAAGCCTCTGCAACCTCGTCGCCATGAACTACCCGGGGCTGACCATCCACTGTGCCGACGAGGGGCAATCCGGGCTGGCATGCTTCATCGCGCACGCCCCGGACATCGTACTGACCGATATCAGCATGCCGGTCATGGACGGCATCAGCATGTCGGCTAAGATAAAGTCCTTGAACCGCGATGCGGTCATCATCGCCCTGACCTCCTGTTCGGACAGCAGGTTCCTGTTGAAGTCGATCGAGATCGGCATCGATCACTACCTGATGAAGCCGCTCGTCTGCGACAAACTCTTCGCAGCGATCGACAGGAACCTGCAGCTGATCACCGAGAATGCCCATCGCAAGCAGATGGAGGGCGAACTGCTGAAATCCCAGACCGACCTGAGGATGGCCAACGAACTGCTGGAGCAGCGGGTCAGCGAACGCACGGCGGAACTGGAGGCCTCGATCAGGGAACAGGAATCCTTCAGCTATTCGGTCTCCCACGACCTGCGCGCCCCTTTGCGGCACATCAACAGCTTCAGCGCCATCCTGGCCGAGGAATATGCGGGACAACTACCGGTGGAAGCACGAGGCTACCTGGAACGGATCCGCAGCTCATCGGGCAGGATGGGAGAGCTGATCGATCACCTGCTGGAGCTGTCCCGGGTCGGCAGGGCCGAGCTCAAGCCGGGACCGGTCGACCTGAGCGAGCTGGCGAGATCGATTCTCGGCATGCTGCAGGAAACCGAACCGCAGCGCCGCCTGGAATGCTGCGTCGAGGAGGGCATTACCGTGCTGGGAGACCAGGCCCTGCTCCGGCAACTTCTGGAGAACCTGCTGGGCAACGCCTGGAAGTACACCGCCAGGAAGCCGTTCGCGCGCATCCAGTTCGGCAGGACCTTTGCGGCAAACGAGCCGGCGTTCTTCGTAAAGGACAACGGCGCGGGGTTCGACATGGAGTACAAGGAGAACCTGTTCGGCGCCTTCCAGCGGCTGCACGGCGCCGAGTTCGAAGGGGACGGCATAGGGCTCACCACCGCCCAGCGGATCGTGCACCGGCATGGAGGGGAGATCTGGGCGCAAGGGAAGGTGGACCGGGGGGCGACCTTTTATTTCACGCTGCCGGCATATTTCTAGGGAGCCGGGCCCGCCCGAGCCGCTTTTTGCGCCCATCACAACGCAGCCGCCGGGAAAACGGCTTGTCTTTGCGGGGTGGCCACCGAAACAGTCTGGTTGGCCGGCGGCAGCGGCCATGATCCTCGGGGAAGGATCGGAGGGAACCTTGGCACAACCGTCACCTGAGGAAAAACCGCTCTACATCGTCGGCATCGGCGCATCGGCCGGCGGCCTCAGCGCACTGCAACTGTTCTTCGAACGGATGCCGGCCGATACCGGGATCTGCTTCATCATCGTTCAGCACCTGTCCCCCGACTTCAAGAGCCAGATGGACACCCTGCTGGGCCGCCATACCGCCATGCCGATCCACCAGGTGGCGGACAACATCACCCTGCAGCCGAACAACATCTATCTGAACATTTCCATGACCCAGATGGAGATCAGGGACCGCTGTCTCCTGCTCACCGAGATAAGCCATGACCGGCATGTCGAACTGCCGATCGACGTCCTGTTCAGATCTCTGGCCGACGAGGTGGGAGACCGGGCCATCGCGATCATCCTTTCCGGCACCGGCAGGGATGGCTCCGAGGGGATCAGGGCGGTACACGAAGCGGGAGGAATGGTCGTCGTACAAAAGCCCGAGTCGGCCCAGTTCGGCGCCATGCCCGAAAACGCCGTGGAAACGGGTGTCTGCGACTTCGTGGTCCTCCCCTCGGAGATGCCGGGCCTTTTGGTCGGACACCTGGCCGACCCGGTGCAACTCGGCGCCAGGTTCGACTCCCGCAGCACTTCCCCCGGGGAGCAAAGGGAGTTCGCCGATATCTACCGCCTGCTGCACCGCGAGTACCATCTGGACTTCACCATGTACAAAACGGGGACCGTGGGACGGCGGATCAGGCGGCGCATGGGGTACCGCCGGATCAGCGAAGTGCCCAACTACCTGGAGCTGCTCGCCTCGGACCAGCAGGAACTTGACGACCTGTACCACGACCTTTTGATCGGCGTGACCGAGTTCTTCCGGGACGACAAATCCTTCCATTACCTGGAAGCGACCATCATCCCCGAACTTTTCGCGGCGCTTCCCCCCGACGGGGACATGCGCGCCTGGTCGGCCGGCTGCGCCACCGGGGAGGAGGCGTACTCGCTGGCCATACTCCTGGCCGAGCGGGCCCACCAGCTGAACTTCACCGGCAAGATCAGCGTGTTCGCCACCGACGTGCACAAGCGCTCCCTGGAGACGGCGACCCAGGGGACCTACAGCCGCGACGCCCTGGCCAAGGTCTCCCCGGAGCGCCTGGAGCGTTTCTTCATCCGGGTCGACAACAACCGCTTCCGGGTCAAGACGGAGCTGCGCAGGCTTTTGACCTTCGCCCACCACGACCTGACCCGGGACATGCCGTTTTGCAAGCTGGAGCTGATCTGCTGCCGCAATCTGCTCATCTACCTGCAGCCCGATACGCAGAGAAAGGTGCTCTCCCTTTTCCATTTCGCCCTGAAGATGAACGGGGTGCTTTTCCTGGGTAAAAGCGAAGGGATAGGGCCCCTTTCCAACGAGTTCGAGGTCGTTTCCGCACCGAACAAGATATTTCGCAAGACAAGGGAGCAGAAACTGGCCCTCGATCTCGATGCCAACCGCAAAGGAAACACCATGGTCATCGCGCGCACCGACGCTCAACCGGTCCTGCAGCGCCCAGCCAGCCTCGACCGCCGGGTGCTAAACGACTACGACACGCTGCTCGACCGGCATATGCCCCCGGGCGTGCTGACCGACGACAGGTTCCAGATCATCCACTGCTTCGGAAACGTGGCGCAGTTCCTGAAGACGCTGAAAGGGCGCATCGGCACCGACATCCTCAGCATGAGCGAAGGAAACCTGCACATCGCCCTGAGCACCTCCCTGCAGAACGTGAAAAAGACCTGTCAGAGCACGGTGACCCGCAACATCCGGGTCACGACGGCGCAGGGGGAGTACCTGCTCGACCTGACGGTCGACCCGGTCCCCTATGAAAACGCCGGCACGCTGCACTACCACGTCTATTTCGAGCGCATCCTGAAGGAACCGCCCCCCGCCGAGGATCGGCACGATCAGGAGCCCCCGAACAGCTTCGAGCCGGGCGTCTTCTACCGCCAGCATCTGGCGGACCTGGAACTGGAGCTGCAGGTCACCAGGGCGGACCTTTTGGCCACCCAGGAAAGCCTGCAGTCGACGGCGGAGGCGCTGAACGCCACCAACGAGGAGTTGCAGGCGGCCAACGAGGAACTGCAATCGGCCAACGAAGAGCTAAACAGCGCCAACGAGGAGTTGCACAGCACAAACGAAGAGCTCTACTCGGTCAACACCGAGTACGAAAGGAGCAACATCGAGCTGAGGCAGCTCAACGTCGACCTTACCAACCTGCTGACCAGCATCGACAGCGGCATCATCTTCCTGGACAAGCAGATGCACATCCGCAGGTTCAACCCTGCCATCTCGTCCTTCTTCAAGCTGCTCCCCCAGGACGTCGGCCGCCCCATCGACCACATCGCCTATCAGCTCGCCGATCAGGGCGAGCTGTTGGACGACATAGGCCGCGTGCTGGGCGACGGCGCCGTGATCGAAAAGGAGATCACCACGCGGGAGGGGGAGTGGCTCCTGTGCAGGATCATGCCCTTCAAATCGGAGGAAGGTCCCGGGGAGGGGGTGGTCGTCACCTTCACCGACATCTCCAAGGTGAAGCAGGCCGAACAGAAGGTCGGCAGGCTGAACGAGGAGCTGGCCCGGCGGGTCGGGGAGCTGGAACTGGCCTACCGCAGGGTCGAGGAGGAAACCGACGAACGGATCAGGGCCATGGAAGAGCTCCGGAAAAAGGACCAGCTGATGATCCAGCAAAGCCGCATGGCCGCCATGGGGGAGATGCTGGGGAACATCGCGCATCAGTGGCGCCAGCCCCTGAACGTCCTGGGGCTCCAGGTGCAGGAACTGGGCATGTCGTACAAGCTTGGGAGGTTCAGCGAGGAGATCCTTAACAATCGCGTCGAGAAGGTGATGGAGATCATCCAGCACATGTCGCAGACCATCGACGACTTCCGGGACTTCCTGGTGCCGGACAAGGAAAAGAAGCTGTTCCGGGTGGACGATGTGATCAGGAAATCGGCCTCGATCATGGAGGCGAGCCTCAGGGAACACAGTATCAGCCTCGACATAAGCAGCACGGGCAAGCCGCAGGTCAACGGCCACAGCAACGAGTACGGCCAGGTGATCATCAACATGCTGATGAACGCCAAGGATGCCTTCGGGGACCAGGAAAGAAACGACGCCCGGGTCACGGTGCGCTCCTGGACGGAGAACGGCAAGACGGTGGCGACCATCACGGACAACGCCGGCGGGATCCGGGAGGAACTCATGGACAGGATCTTCGAGGCCTACTTCACCACCAAGCCGGCCGGCGCGGGGACCGGGGTCGGCCTTTTCATGTCGAAGAGCATCGTGGAGCGCATGGGAGGCCGCATTTCGGTGCGCAACGTCGAGGGGGGCGCCGAATTCAGGATCGAGGTGTAAGCGAAGACGCGGGCAGACGAGAAGGGGCGCCTAGCCGGCGCCCCTTTGCCGTTTCCAGGCTGGCAGTTCACGGCGCCACGGCCCCCTTTGCCGTCCGCGGGGGCGAACCGTCATTGCCCGCCTTTCCCAGAAGCGCCAATCTTGCGCTGTCACGTCCCCTTCAAGCGGGGAGTCTCCGTCAGCGACAATTAGTGCCTGTCATGATTTCGTCCTGCCCCCCGCCCTTTAGAAGCTGATCTGCGTGCGGAGCGCCAGCACCGTCACGTTGTCCGCGCCGCGCAACCCGGCCGGATTGATCAGGTACTGCGCCATCGGTGTCACTTCGATCTGATCGTTCACCTTGAACTTGTAGTAGGCCTCAGCCAGCTTCTCATGGGAGTCGACCCCGGCGCCGGTCGCCTGGATCTGGCCGAAGGCGAAGCCCGCGACGTCGTCCTTGCGGTCCGGGAAGAGCCCGGCGTACTGCCCGCCGGCGCTCCACGCCATGCGGGCCGCGTAGGCATCCCGGTCGCGCCGGCCGTAGCGGGCGAACAGGGTCAGTTTCTCGGTGACCTGCTGGTCGAGGCTCACGCCGAAGGTCAGGGCGTTTTTGCGCGTCAGCTTGGCCGCCCCATCGGGGAGCGCCCCGTCGATGCCGGCGTAGATCCGGTAGTTCCCCTCCACCCCGCCCGCCTTGCATTTGTAGTCCAGCTCGGCGATGCCGAAGCCGTTGTCGAAGATGTCGGCGCTGTCCGAGCTGTCCGAGCTGTCCGAGCTGCCGGCATCGCCGCTGCCGTAGCCCACTCCCAGGATGAGCGGTTCGGCAAGCCTCGCCTCCACCCTGGCCCCCGGTCCGTTCGCCGGGAAGGGGAGCACCGCCGAGTGAACGAAGGCGCCCGACAGGAACTGGCCGTTCTCGTCGTTGGCCACCGCGTTCGAGTCGAAGTAGTTGGAGAGATCGATCTTGCCGGCCGTCAGGACCAGGCGGTCGTCGAGCGCCGCGTGCTCGACCCACGCCTCGCGAAAGCGGACCGTGTCGCCGGTCGAGCCGGCCACCCCGTTCAGGGCGGAGAAGTTGGGGATATGGGAGTCGATGCCGTCCCCGCCGGTCGCTTCCACGTCGATCACCGCGATGGTGTTCGCCCCGACCTTGAAGTTGAATACGAGGTCGCCGCGGCCGACCACGTCGGCATGATCCTTGGGATGGTTGCCGACCGACCCCTGCAGCACCCCAACCAAGCCGCCGCTCAGGGAGATGTTCTTGGTGAGGGCCGTGAACCTGGTCCCCAACTCTCCATAGCGGGACTGGAAGGTCCTGGTCCCAACCAGGAGCATTTCGCCGCGCAGCTCTTCCCTCAGATCGCCCAGCAACACCAGATCTTCATTGTCGACGGCCTGGGCCCCTTCCTGCACCACCTTTTCCGCCATCTTCTCGGTGAGAAGCTGCACGGCCGCCGCCACGTCCAGGCGGCTGCACTCGGCCTTACCTTCTACGAAATCCTTGGAGAAAATCCCCTCCACCTGGTACTTGTTGCCAAGCCGCATGATCTCCTGGCAAGCCCTGTGCTTCGCCTCGACCCTTCCCGGAACCGAGAGCTCCGGATGCAGGGCAAGGGCCAACTGCGGCACCATCAGTGAAACAACCAAGGCCAAACCAATCATTATCTGGCTACGCATGCTGCCCTCCTGTTTTTCTGCTACTGACCAAGCGTCCTGCGTCTCATTGACGCCGACTCGTCGTCGATCCCCCGCTAAACGTATCGGCATAAGCGGCATAAATTTAACCCTTTTTTACGGCAAGCCGCGGCGCTGGCACGAAAATCACAATGACAATCATTTTCAACAGCCTGCCGCAATCCCGTGACAGCGGGCTCATCCTCGAAAGCGACGGTGCCCCTTCGCTCACAACGGTACCAAACTTGGAAGGATCGCTTCTTTTCTGTCCTGGGCTGGCTCGACCTGCGGAAGGGCTTTGATGGTTTTGAAAGTTGAAATCGTTTATATGGGAGCGGACGCGGATTGTCAACAAAAATCTTCGGGTAGCAAAGGGTGCCTCTCGGACAGGCAGGACGGACGTCGGTCCGGCAAACAATCAGGCTCTGGACCAGGGCAAAGGGGGCCATCGCCAATGAAAAGGCCATCGCGCGGGATAAAGAGGGGCAGCGTCTGCAGCGGGGGGATGTGTGAAGAGCGCAAAAGGCCCCGCCCCGCGAGGGGGAGGGGCCGGGAAAGGCAAAGCGGGATACTTCAGGAGCGCGTCGCCCCCGGGGTGCTGCGGGTGCAGTCGTCCCTTGCGCTGCGCACCATGCTGAGCAAGACCGAGCTGCCGCTGGAAACCGGCCCCTGAGCCGCGAAGGCGCTGCAGATCAGCGGGCCGCGCTGCGTGAGGCGCCCGGCCGGGCGGCCACCGTTACCGGGGCGGCCGCGCAGAGCTCCGCCAGGAGCCGGGAAAGCTCCAGGGCATCGTACGGTTTGGGAGATGCGGCGCAGAAGCCGTAGCTTCGGTACTGATTCAGCACCACGTTGTCCGAATAGCCGCTGGAGACGATGAGACGGGCCTCGGGATCCAGGGACAGGATCCGCTGCGCCGTCTCCTCCCCCCCCATCCCCCCCGGGATGGTGAGGTCGAGGATGGCGGCCAGATAAGGGGTGCCGGAGTCGAAGGCCTCCCGGTACAGGGATACCGCTTCCTGGCCGTTGGAGCAGACGCTGACCAGGAATCCCTGCTTCTCCAGCACGTCGCGCGCCAGGTTTCTGATCATCTCCTCGTCGTCCATCAACAGGATCGGCCTGCCGGCAACCTGTACCGCGCAAAGGTCGAAACCCTGGTCCGGCTGCTGTTCCGGCGCGGCCCTCTTCGCCACGGGGAGGTACAGGGTGAAGACGGTCCCCCGGCCGAGCTCGGTTGCGAAGGTGATCACCCCGCCGTGCCTGGAGATGATGGAGTGGACGGTGGCAAGCCCAAGCCCGGTGCCCAGCTCGGCCTTGGTGGTGAAATAGGGGGTGAAGATGCTGGAGCGGTCCTCCTCCCGGATGCCGCTCCCCTGGTCCTCGAAGCTGAGCTCGACGTACTCGCCGTCGGGGACCGGCAGCTTCCCGTTTTCGCTGGTGACGCATCTGCCGCGCACCGTCAGCACCCCGCCCTCCGGCATGGCCTGTACCGCGTTGATGCAGATGCAGTTGAACGCCTGGCAGATCTGCCCGTCGTCGACGAAGACGTAGGGCAACGACGCCGGGAGCTGCAGCGAGCTCACCACCTTGGAGCCGCTGGTGGCGAGGAACACGGACTCCTCGACGATCTTGGCGATGGAGACCACCTTCCTGATGGGCGCCCCCCCCTTGGCAAAGCTCAAAAGCTGGTTGGCCAGCCCCGCGGCGCGCTTGGTCGCCTTTTCCCCGTGCAGCAACAGGTCGTAGGCCTTGTGCGACCGGTCCAGGAACTTCCTGGCGAACGAGATGTAGCCCAGGACCCCGGTCAGCGCGTTGTTGAAGTTGTGCGCGATCCCCCCCGCCAGCACGCCGATCGATTCGAGCTTCTGGTTCCTGATGATCTGCTGCTGCAGGAGTTCGCGCTCCGTCATGTCGATCATGATGTCGACGACACGGGTTCCCGAGATCTGGTTGCTGCAGTTCAGATCGCGGGCCGTGCCGTCCTTGCAGAGCACCCGGACATCGTAGAAGCAGGCATCGCCGGCATCCCCCGGCCAGGCGTCGATCGCCGCCCGGCGCAGTGCGGCCACCCGTTTGCGGTAGGGGGGATCGGGGCAGGCCCGCGACAGCCACTGCTCGAAGCTGTGCGCCTCGTCCCGCAGATACCCGATGCGCTCCAGCATGAACCGGTTCAGGTACTCGATGTTGCCGTCGCAATCCGACCAGACGATGCCGACCGGCAGCTGCTCCACCAGGTTCTTCAGTTCCTGCTGGGCACGGCTGCGCTCGTCGATCTCCTGCTCGAGGCTCTGGTTCACGGCGACCAGCTCCTTTTTCGAGGCGATCTCCACCTCCATGGTGGCCATCAGTTCCGCATGCAGGCGCCGGTTCAGCTCGTCGCGCTGGCTCAGGGATTTGGCCAGCTCGTTCACCGACGCCGAGGCGCGCCCCGGTTCGTCGTCGGAGAGTATCTCGATGCGCGAGACGTAGTCGCCGCCGTGCACGTTTTCCAGCCCCCGCATCAGGGCCTGGAAGGAGCGGGTCACCCGCCGCAGCAAAAGGTAGCAGGAGCCGGAGACCAAGAGCCAGAACAATACGGCCAGGGCGCAGGCAGTCGCCTCCAGCTTGTGCCCGGTGCGGGACAGGTCCTCGGTGCTCCGGTAGAGCCGGACGTATCCGACCAGTTGCCCCCGCCCGTCGTACCTCCCCTCCATCGTCTCCGGCAAAAGTGCCGGGGTGGCGCTGCGGACCTCGACCGTTTTCGCGATGAAGTCGCCGGTATCGGCGGGGTGGACGGCGGGGAGCGCGGCGAGCACCTTGCCGCTGGCCGCGGAGATCTCCACCGCGCAGATCTGCGGCAGCAGCAGGGCCTCCTCGGCGTAGCGCATGAGGACATCCCTGTCCTCGGCGTACAGGGGGAGCCTTACGGACGTGGCAAACCCCTCCGCCAGCAACTGGAGTTTTTCCGAGGCGTGCTGCCTGCTGCCATGCAGCGCGTTTACGACGAAGAGGGTACCGAAGAGAAAGGTGATTAAGGCGGTGAGAAGGGTAAAGAGGAAGAACAGCTTGCACTGGAAGCTGGAGCGTGCGCTAGAAAATCGTGCAGGTAATGGCATATCGAGTTTCCCACGGCATCGGTTGTCCACCGAGGATCGAGACAGGCGCGCGGCCGTGAGCCAATGGCGGCCTCGGGTGCTCGGGAGCTGGAGCTGGAGCTGATACCGCTGCGGCAACTGGACGCGAAGGAGACAGCTCATTAGTTGGATGCGATGCGCAATTTACCACATGCAGTCTCGAATGCAAGAACTTCCTGCCTGCCGGCCCCGGCCGCGACTGCTGCCAAAACCGCGGCAGTCGGCAAAGCCTGATAAGCCGCCCCCACCCCGCCCCGCCCCCCGAAGGGGAGGGAGTTTCGCAGGGCCGGGCGGCGCCTGCTCTCATGAAAAACTTTGACACCGGGCCGAGAAACTGGTAAACAGTTAAATCCCTGTTTCACGATGGCTTTTTCCAGATAACCGTCATGCACCGCTGCTGACTCATCTGCACCAGAAACGGACCGACTGTTGCGCCGAAGCCATTCATACATAATGTTTTTCCCTCTGGTCGCCCTCCTGCTGGCCTTCATGGCGTCGGCGGTCCTGGCTGAAGAGACCGACGAGCTCGCCCTTTCCCTCGGCCTGGCCGGCGACGACCCGGTCACCGTTTCCCGTTTCCCGCGCCCCGTTTCCAAGATTGCCGAAAACGTCACCGTCATCACGGCCCGGGACATCGCCCGGCTGAACGCGCACACCCTCGCAGAGGTGCTGCAGACGGTGCCGGGCATCCATATGGACCAGTTCCAAACCCCCGGCAGCTCCCTGTTTTTCACCGTCCTGGGCATGTCCAGCAGGCATATCCTGGTGCAGATAGACGGCGTGCCGGTCAATTTCATCAGTAACGACAACCTCTCCGAGGTCGGCACCATACCGGTGCAGATGATCGAGCGGGTCGAGATCATCAAGGGCGCGGCTTCCGCCGCCTGGGGCTCGGCGCTCGGTGGTGTGATCAATATCAGCACCAAGGCGCCGGCAACCGAGAAGAGGGCCGGCGGCATGGCGTCCGCCTCCATCGCGCAGCACTCAACCAGCGACCGGCGCGCGGAGCTGAGCGGCACCGCGGACCGCTTCGGCTACTACATGACGGGCGGCAGATTCCGCTCCGACGGCCTGCGGGCAGGCAACGGTACCGAACTGAACCACGGCTTCGGCAAGTTCAGCTTCGAGCTTCCCAACGACGGCAGGCTCACCGCAGGGATCGAGGTCAGGGACATCGAGCGGGAAGTGGAGAACTCGGCGAAATACGACCTTAACGGCAGCGGCAGGCTCGACTATCTGAACGGCTACCTCGCACTGCGCTACCCCCTGGCCGAGCGCCTCTACCTGGAAGTGAACGGCCGGGGCGGGCGCCGTGAAATCACCCTCCAGCGCCGTAACCTGAGCGAGGCCAGGCCGCTGCAGGACAACACCATCCGGGAAACCTTCCAAGGCTTCACGGCCGGGCTCAACTGGGGGGATGCCGACACCAACCTGAGCGCCGGGGTGGAGTACGAGAACAACGACATCCTGCAGCGCGACAAGGTCGTCGCTCTCCCCGCCGGCAACTTCGATCTGGCGCTGGACCGCTGGTCCGGCTACCTGAACGGCACCTACACGCTGGGGCGGCTGTCGCTTTTGCCGGGCCTTCGTTTCGACCATACCAACCTTTTGGAAGACGCCCGCAGCTATACCATGGGGGCGACCTACAACCTCACCGACAGCACCGTGCTGCGCGCCTATGCGGCGCGCGGCTACAGCATGCCGCTCATCAACAACCTCGAGATCGTGGACGGCAAGCGGCAGCTGCAAAACGTCTGGACCGTGCAGACGGGACTGGAGAGCTCGGCCATCCCGTATCTCTGGCTCAAGGGGACCCTCTTTTACAACAAGGTATGGAACGTCGAGGACTTCGACAGATCCATCAGGGCGATCGTCCGGCGCGAGCAGATCCGGGAGGGTGTGGACCTGGAATTGCGCACTTCCCCGCTCTACGGCCTGGCGCTTACCGGCGGATTGAGCTATGTCGACGCCCGTGACGGACAGACCGACGCCGAATTGAGCGGCCCCCGGACCGTTGCCAAGCTGGGCCTCAACTACGACAACGGCGCCATCGGCCTTCGGGGCGCGCTGACCGGCAACTATGTCCATTGGCACCAGCCCGAGTTCCCCCCGAAGGACGGCGCCGTGATCTGGGACCTGCATCTCACCCAGAGGCTCTTTGCCGACCGGCACACCTCTGCCGAGCTCTTCTTCTCCGTCCGCAACATCTTCAACGGCTCGCAGTACCAAATTGATCTGTATGCCAACAATCCGCGCTGGTTCGAAGCGGGAGCGAGGTACCGGTTCTGATGCGCGTACTCATGCTCTGCATAGCGCTGACGCTTGTGAACCTGGTCCCTGCCCAGGCCGCCGAGGTGCTGATACTGCAATCGAACCACAGTCAGTGCTACACCGAGTCGTTGCGCGGCTTCCATCAGGGTTACAAGAAGGCCCATCACACGCTCGTTCTCAGCGACTATGCCGAGGTCGACCTGGAACGCATCGTCAGGGAAGAGAGGCCGCGGCTGGTGGTGACGCTTGGGGACAAGGCCCTGGCGCTGGGCAGAAGAGTCCGGGAAGTGCCGGTGCTGGCGCTTTTGGCGCTCTCGCAGAACTCCCGGAAGCCGGCGCCGGACAACATCGGCGGCATCGCCATGATCGCCGCCCCCGAAGAGTATCTGAGACTTTTCAGCGCCATGAAGCTGAAGAGGTGCGGGGTACTTTACGACCCGGCCAAGATGGGACGCTACCTGAAACGGATCGAGCACGAATCCAGGCAGCTGGGACTGAGCCTGGTGGCCGAGCCGGTGACGGACTCGCGAGACATCCAGGCGAAGCTCGAGAAGATCAAGGGGAGCGTGGACGTCCTCTGGATGTTGCCCGACAGCACCGTCTTCACTACCGTCAACATGGAAGCCTTCATGCTGTTCTCCATGATCAACAAGTTGCCCGTGGTCACCTTCAGCAGCCACTACCTCAAAAATGGCGCCGCCGTTTCCCTGGACATCGATTACTATGACATGGGGCTTCAGGCCGGCGAGATGGCCCTATCGATGCTGAATGGCGGCACCCCCCGCAAGGTTCCCACGGTTGATCCCCGCAAGGCGCTGGTCCACATCAACGAGAGCGTGATCCGCAAGCTGGGGCTACACACCCCCGAATAGCGAAGAGTCGCCCTCCCCTCCTGCGCCAAAGACAACAGCCTCCGACCCGCACTCAGCGAGCGGCTTCCCCTCCCCTGCCGCAGTGGCACCCCGTGCGGCTGCACGGCCTTTCCTTCCCCCTGCGTTACAAACCGATAAATAATCAACCCGCAACAACCACGTACAAGGTGAAGACGTTGCGGCCGGACGCCATCTCCTGTACGCTTCAGGACATGACCGGACAGCCATTAACCGACAAGGAAGTATTCGTGACAGGGTCAGGCCCCAACGGTCTTGCCGCGGCCATTGAAATGGCGCGCAGCGGATGCGCCGTGACGCTTTTTGAGTCCGCCGATACGGTCGGCGGCGGCACACGCACCGCCGAACTCACCCTGCCCGGTTACCGGCACGATATCTGTTCCGCGATACACCCGCTTGCCGCATCGTCTCCCTTTTTCAGGCAGCTGCCGCTGGAGCGCCACGGCCTGCAGTGGATTACCCCCCCCGCCGCCCTGGCGCACCCTTTCGATGACGGCACAGCCGCGCTCCTCATGCGGGAGATCCCCGCCACGGTGGAGACCCTGGACCCGCGCGACGCCAAGGCCTACGCCCAATTGCTGGCCCCCCTCAAGGAGAGCTGGCAGCAAATCGCCCCGGACCTGCTGGCGCCTCTCGGCCTCCCCGTGCATCCCGTGCTCATGGCCCGTTTCGGCCTGCATGCCGTGCGCTCGGCCCGGGGCCTGGCGCAGCACACCTTCCAGGGAGAGCGGGCGCGGGCGCTTTTTGCAGGGATGTCCGCCCACTCCTTTCTCCCGCTGGAAAAGGCGGCAACCGCGGCCTTCGGTCTCATCCTTGCCACCCTTGGCCATGTCACAGGCTGGCCCGTCGCCGCCGGCGGCTCCGGGAGTATCTCGCAGGCGCTGGCCGATCACTTCATCTCGCTGGGAGGCAGGATCGTCACCGGCACGCCGGTTGCGACCCTGGAGCAGTTCCCCGTCGGAGCCGTAATCCTCATGGACGTGACACCCAGGCAGCTGCTCGGCATAGCCGGGACACGGTTGAGCAGCGGCTACCGTCGCCGCCTGGAGGCATACCGGTACGGGCCCGGGGTGTTCAAGGTCGATTGGGCTTTGTCCGGCCCCATCCCATGGCAGGCGTCGGCGTGTGCCAGGGCGGCCACCGTTCATATAGGCGGGACCATGGAGGAGATAGCGGCAGCGGAGAGTGAAGTGTGGCGGGGCGGCCATCCCGAGCGCCCCTTTGTGCTGGTCGCCCAGCAAAGCCTGTTTGACCCGAGCCGCGCGCCGGCGGGAAAACATACCGGGTGGGCCTACTGCCATGTCCCGAACGGTTCCCGGTTTGACATGACCCGGAGGATCGAGGCGCAGATCGAGCGCTTCGCCCCCGGATTCAGGGATCTCATCCTGGCCCGTCACGTGCGCGACACCGCGGGGTATCAGCTGTACAACGGCAATTTCGTGGGGGGAGACATAAACGGCGGCGTCCAGGACCTGCACCAGATACTGGCGAGGCCCGTCGCCGGGACCAGACCCTACGCCACCTCCGATGCGGGGATATTCATCTGTTCCTCATCCACCCCACCGGGTGGCGGCGTGCACGGCATGTGCGGCTACCATGCCGCCCGATGCGCCATCGACACCCTTTCCCGAAACGGAGGGCGCTTCACGACATGATCCGCAGGTATTCCCCTTTTCGAAAGGGATCTCCCGCAGGCGAAATCACCACTGCCTCGACTCTTCTATTGTCATTTTTCCAAATTTCCTATAATGTGCGGCGCATAATCCCAGGTGGCCGGCTGGAACTGACTCGTCTCCAAATCGACCGCTATCGCCGTAATTGCACCCAGCGTACCGGGAGATATCAGAGTGGACAAGCATAGCGTGGACATGGATCCGGAGACGACGGTGAATGGTTCCGAAATGGAACTGATCGCCAAGGCCAAGGAAACCTTGGAGCATGACGGACTCAGGTGGCTTCGGTTCCCGGAGGCTCTCGAATCCTCCTTCAACGAATTCTACTGCACGAATACGCTGAAGCATGCCAGGGTAGCTCTTCTGACGGGACTGTTTCTCTATGCGGTTTTCGGGATAGTCGACCTTATGCTCCTGGCACCGGACAGGGCGCACATGTGGTTCATACGTTACGCCGTGGTCTGTCCTACCATAGCTGCCGGGCTCGCCTTCACCTACGCCTCCCGTCTCAGGCGTTTCCTGCAGCCGGTCATCTCGCTTGTCATGCTGGTGGGAAGCCTCGGGATAGTGGCCATGGTCTATTTCGATCCCACGCCCACCAAAAACTACTACTACTCCGGCATACTGCTCCTCATCATGGGGGCCTTCACCTTTGTGAGTTTGAGGTTCCAGTACGCCGTTTCATGGGCGCTGGCGACCACCCTGGCCTACGAGGCGGTGGCCATCTTTGCCAACCACACCGATCCGAAGATCCTGGTCCAAAACACCTTCAGCATAATCGCCACCATAATCATCGGCGCCTTCTCAAACTACCTGATGGAGAACTACCTGCGTCGGGACTTCCTGAACTCCCTGCTCCTTGAATATGAGAACCGGCAGCTCGAGAAGGCGAGTCACGAATTGCGCCGCCTGTCCATCTCGGATGCGCTCACCGATCTTGGCAATCGCCGTCATTTCGAGGCCATGCTGGATCAGGAGTGGATGCGTGCCCTGCGCGGCGAAACGCCCATCTCACTGATACTGATCGACATTGATTTCTTCAAGTGCTTCAACGACAACTACGGACATCAGGCGGGAGACGAGTGCCTCAGGCTGGTAGCGGAAAAGATAGGAGGCTTCGCCAGACGCCCCGGGGACACCTCCGCACGCTACGGTGGGGAAGAGTTCGTGCTGCTGCTTCCCGGCACAGACCTCGTTCAGGCCGCCGCAATTGCCGAGGCGTGCAGGGCCTGCGTGGAATCACTGATGATACCCCACAGCCATTCGAAAGTGAGCGACGTGGTAACGATCAGCGCCGGTGTGGCCGCCACGGTCCCCGATTGCGACACGGGCAGAGGACGGTTGGTGGAACTGGCGGACAAGGCCCTTTATCGGGCAAAATCGGAAGGGAGAAACAGGGTGGTGCTGGGGGGCGTCACCAGCGGAGCATACGCCGTTCAACACGCCTATCAGAGTGTTTGACCGGTATAAGCGATGGGGAGGGACGCCGATTAGCTGCGCGGACGATACAACTAATCGCCTGACTCCGCAGGCCTGCGATACTGATAGATTTTCCCATGTATCTCAATAGTTGCTGTAATCTTAATACTGCAATGCATCTCGAGTTCTTGCAGTTGTTCGATAGCGTACTCGCCCACGACGTCCTGGACCTCACTGATACTGAAGAATAAACTCAATCCATCGTCAAATTCTTCATTGGTTACGTTATCAGACCATTCGACAAATTTTTTGCGTTCAATCGGTTGCAGCCTTGCAGACAAAATTTCAGTGAGTATGGATTTGCTACCGGCCATTTCAGCCCCCTTTTAAAAATCAATTCCACTCAGCACCCGATATTTGTTTGTATGGTACTTGAGGACAATATATCGCGATGGCTCCAGGTTGCAACCCCGCAACACCCACCTGCCATTATCCATTCCCGTATCGTGGTCCCATAATCCAACAGCGACTCTCTCTCACAGGAATCATTCGGAGGATTTCCGGATCACAAGATTCGTCATCGACACTTTGTTGCCAAAGTTGTTGCCACCCCCTTGCGCCCCGGACCATTTTGCCTAAACTAGTAAAGCTTGAGTCTTGATCCACAAGTTTTTCAACGATTGGATTAATACGAAGGAGTGCCTATGCATACGGAGAAAAGAAATTTTGCGAGACTTGCTTTGCATGCAAAAGCGTACCTACACTGGGATGATCAGGACATCGAGGGTGAAGTGGAAAACGTCAGCGTGAAAGGTGCCTTCGTGGCGGCAACCCGTCAGCTGGGAATAAACGACCTGGTAGCGTTCACCATCGACAGCACCCCGACCTGCGGCCTGAAAGCGAAGGTAGTCAGGATTACGGACAAGGGGGTGGGACTGCAGTTTGAAAAGACCCTTTTCAATTGAGGAGGATGCCTGCGAAGCGGGAGGCGATTACGAAACGCCGGGGGTCGCCCTCCTTCCCCTGAACGCGTCCCAAAAGTGCGTCATCGTCAGGATCGGGTGGCGCACCAACATGCGCGGTCCGGCATATCCCATGATCTTGTGGAAGACACGGTGCATTTCAGGCGTAAAACAGTTGGTCCGACACAGTCCGCATGCCGGCTTTGCCGATCCATTGAAGGGACACATTTCGATCCGTTCATACGCATAGCGCAGGACCGGTCCGCAGTCAGCACAAATCCCGGATGCACAATGGTTATGGCCACGACAGTAGATGGCGATCATGTGGCGGATGGTCAGTTTCTCACGCTCGACATTGCTTCGACTCGATTGCAAAGGCGGTTCTCCCGGTCAATCGCAGTGACTACCGATGGCTTTCTCTATCTCCACCAGCATTTCTTCCGTGTTTTCCATCCGGTGTCCACCGGTTTCAAAGATGACGACCTTGGCGTTTCCAGTGAAAAACTCGACGGCGAATTTGGGATCGACGACAGTGTCGTCCTTGCACACGAGTAGGGTAACCGGCAACGATGGTCCCCGAACAGGTGGTTCTCCGTAGTAATCGAGAGATGGGTTGAGAAGGATGCAGCCCGACGCGTTCAGTTGCGATGCCCATTTCAACGCCCAGTAACCGCCGAGTGAACTTCCGATTATATGCAGGACCTTGTTCTGGAGGTAGGGAATCCGGCCGAAGTAATTCTCGAAGAAGGCATCGATCTCCTCAAATGATCTCTCATTTGGTCTGTAGTCTGGAACCGCCACAATCGATTCGGGAAACCTGCCCTGTATCTCGTGAGCCTTGGAAGAGTTCTTCGGGTCCGAATCTTTCCCGTGGATGAATATGATGAACATGTCTTCGGTTCCTCCGAGAAGATAAAACTCCCCGAGCCAATCACTCGCAGATCATGCAGCACATAACGGTGGCCTATGTTGGAAGGAGGAACCACACCGCTACTGTGTGACCTGAGACAGACGCACCTGCCACCTATTTCTCAAGCAAAGAGCCTACATACCCGAACAATTCGCTTGCATTGACAGGCTTATGAAAAATCCTGGTGAAGGTATCCTGGTAATGACCGACATCCTGCTTGGGAAGTCCTGTCAACGCTATCACAGGTATCTTGCTGCCATGCAACTTCATAATTTCGGCAGCAGATACGCCATTTAGGTCCGGCATGATTAAATCGGTAATGACGACATCGAAATTGCCGTCTTTAACGACGGTCAACAGATCGGCTCCGTTGGTAACCGATACGACATCATACCCCTTAATCTTGGCAAACCTGGTCAACCCTTCCCTGGTTGCCACTTGATCATCCGCGATAAGAATCCTCTTCCGCATCTAAGTCACCTCCCCATGTGTCACTGGTGGGCCTACCCTTCTCGATCAGTTTATTAGACCGTCCTTACAATCGTGCCATTAGCTTACACTTTCATGATGACATAGTCCAGTAGTAGCTTCAATGCCTCCATGAGCACCTTTGGCTGGTACGAGATGGCAAAAGGGCAGCCAATGGCCACGGCGCGTCCTGCTCCAACTTCGCTGTGGCTGGGACCAAGCGTAAAAATCCCGCAAGACTCAAGGAGTCAAACCCGGCCGGCACCTTGGTCTTGACATTGGGATGAATTGAGACAATAGTGGCGGTTTGCCGCGCAGTCCGGCAGCGAAACCCCTAAGGAGACAGCACCTTTTATGCAGGGAAAAGCGGTTAAGTCAGATCTGTTGTTATTGCTCGTTGCCGTCATATGGGGCGGCGGGTTTGTCGCCCAGCGGCAGGGCCTGGAGTTTGTCGGACCGTTTACCTTTAACGGGGTTCGCTTTGCCCTGGGGAGCCTGTCACTGCTTCCGTTGATCCTGATAGGCCAGCGGCGCCAGAACCGCTCACCTCGCCTCCTGGCCGAGTCCGGCACACGACCCTTGCTGCTGGGGGGCGGTCTCGCGGGAGCGGCCCTTTTCATCGGTGCTTCACTGCAGCAAGTCGGAATGGTATATACAACGGCGGGCAATGCAGGGTTTATCACCGGTCTCTATGTGGTCATCGTCCCTATGCTCGGCCTGTTTTGGGGGCAGCGTCCCAGCCTCGGCACCTGGTTCGGGGCGATACTCGCCGCCTTCGGATTATATTTGCTCAGCGTGACCGCGCAGTTTACCATCGGCTTCGGCGATCTGTTGGAGTTGGCAGGCGCCTTTTTCTGGGCGGGGCACGTGCTGCTCATCGGCTGGCTCTCCCCGCGCCTTGACGCAATCAAACTCTCCGCCGTGCAGTTCGCCGTCTGCTCTTTGCTGAGTCTTCTTACCGCCTTCTGCACCGAGGTGGTGAGCCTCACCGGCATCCTGCAGGCAGCCCTTCCCCTGCTCTACGGCGGTCTCATATCGGTCGGCGTTGCCTACACCATGCAGGTGGTGGCCCAGCGCGATGCCCATCCGGCACACACCGCCGTCATCCTCAGTGCAGAAGGGGTCTTTGCCGCCATCGGCGGCGGGTTGCTGCTGGGCGAAGTCATCGGCCCGCGGGGCATACTCGGCTGCAGCCTGATGCTTGCGGGCATGCTGATATCCGAACTCTGGGGTCTGGTGTCCCACTTCCGGCGCAGTACCAGCGTGGCGTGAGCGGGTAGGCCTCAAGGCCCACCTTGGGCTTACACCGATAATGCGTCTGCTGCATAACATAAGACCCCTGGTTTTCCGTCTCGGGAAAACCAGGGGTCTTATTGTGTTGGTAAATGCAAAGCTGCGATCCTCTCGGCGCGTATTTACTCCTCATCAGCGGCTGCGGGGGTCAGGCTCGACTTTCGGACATTTTCCAGGAGCGGCTGCGGGGGTCAGGCTCGACTTTCGGACATTTTCCAGTAAGCTTCTCCGATGGCTCGGAAACTCCGCATACATTTTCCCGGAGCGGTGTATCACGTAATGCTTCGCGGAAATGCTGGTGAAGACATCTTCTTTAGCGATGCCGACCGTTATCGGTTTTACTTGATCCTGCAGGAATCCATCGAGAAGTTTGATTTTAGAATTCACGGATTCTGCTGCATGACAAACCACATCCACCTCATCTCGCAAGTAGGAAAGATTCCTTTATCATCCATCCTTCAGAACATCTCCCAGCGCTACACCACGTGGATCAATAGTACGCGACATCGTACCGGCCATGTCTTTCAAGGGCGCTATAAAGCCATAGTAGTGGAAGCGAACTCGTATCTCATCCCTCTTCTCAGATACGTCCATCGCAATCCAATCAGGTCCCGGATGGTGGAGAATGCAGTGGACTATCCCTGGAGTAGCCATAGCGCGTATCTTGGCCGTGAATATTTGCCTTGGTTGACGACTGATTATGTTTTATCTATGTTCTCTGATAGAGAGAATATTGCACGTGATCGGTACAGAGCTTTCTTCGATGAAGCGTTGGAGGAAGGGAAAAAAAGCGAATACCATTGCGGGACGTACGATGGCCGGATTCTCGGTGACGATACTTTCGCTGATGAAGTATTATCAAAAGCCCGGCAGCACACGCTGCCCAAATTTACCTGTGAAGATGTCCTGACTGCTGTCTGCCGCCATTTCAAGATTTCCGCAGAAGAGTTAAGGTCGCCCGGAAAGTCCCGGCACTACAGCGAAGCCAGAGCTGTTGCGGCCTTGATCGTAAGGGAGACATCGCACCTATCGATCACTAATCTGGCAAGATTGCTTGATCGTGATGTTTCAGTATTGGGGCGGTCTGTGCTTCACATCATGGAAATGGCTGACGCAGGAATCGCCGCCTGTATAGAAGAGATAAAAGCTGAACTGAATAGCAGAAACTAGGCCCCTGCCCTGCCCCCTGCACTGCAGCTCTCAACAAATGTCCGAAAGTCGATAGACCCCTGCTTGTACTCATCTAAGATAGTATACTTTGATGCTTATCCATGTTGTGGTCACTAAATCGATGTAAGTCGGGCCAACCTTTTCAGATTGCCTAAAGTGGGGACTATAGGGATTTGATTACTTGGCGCCACGAACTCTCAGTAGCCTTTTCATTCTTACGGACCTGAGGGCCTGAGGGGCATGGATCTTGACACACCGTCGGTCATGTCCATTTCAAGACCCCGCGGGTTCGTTTCACTGGCGTCCCCCCACACCCACTGAGCAAGATCGGGATGCAAACTGACATCGAATTTCGCAAATAACTCATTGAAAATAGGGTGAGATTGGATTAAGCTGGGCGGACGCTAGTCCAGTGTTGCAAGAAAACATGATTTGCGGCGGTGCGTCAATGAAAGAGCAGTCACTTGAGGGACTAACTAATGAGCTAAGGAGCTTCGCCACTGAGCGCGACTGGGACCAGTTCCACTCGCCGAAGAACCTGGCAATGGCCCTGGCAGTCGAGGTGTCCGAGATCATCGAGCATTTCCAGTGGTTGAAGGAGGAAGAGAGCGCGTCCTTACCTCCGGAGAAACTGCGACAGGTTGGCGAGGAGATCGGTGACGTTCTGATCTACCTGACCCGGCTCGCGGA
>Ga0209317_1000768_pt1 | contig 34702 bp, 30 predicted proteins | sample RifGroB2_FD_183994 | JGI IMG/M metagenome (GOLD analysis project Ga0209317, IMG submission 183994) | Soil microbial communities from Rifle, Colorado, USA - Groundwater B2 (SPAdes) (version 2) | ecosystem: Environmental > Terrestrial > Soil > Unclassified | place: Rifle, Colorado | collected...
CCCCTACGCCTTTGTATCGGGTTGAAAAGCCCTGGAGAAGCCTGGGCCCGATGCTAACGCACCGCCAACCGCTCAACTCTGAGCGCCCCGCGCCTGATCTTCAAGTAACCGTCGAGGACCGTAAAGCTGCTTGCAGTCCTGGACCCGAAAGCGCCGTCGGTGTAGCCGCCTATCAGCATGACGGGCAGCGGGTTGGTTATTATCATGTTCTCCAGGAAGGTTTCGGCCTTCGCCCGGACCGTCTGCCCCTGTGTAGTGATGGCGTCCAGTGTACTGCCCAAACTGTAAAAGAGGTCCATTTTGCCGTCGATACGCACAGTAGCAGGCTTGGCAGTGAAGCTCGCCGTAACATTTCTAGCAGCGGTCATGTTGATCTGGCAGAGCCCGGTCCCGGTGCATGCGCCGCTCCAGCCGCTGAAGATCGAATAAGATGAAGCGATGGGGGTAAGGTCCACAGCGCTGCCGCCCGTGAAGCTCGCGCTGCAACCGGCACTGCTGCCGGAGACGCAGGCAATGCCTGCGGGAGCGCTGTTGACGCTGCCGCTACCGGAGCCTGCTGTGATTACCGATAAGGTCCAGGCTGGCTTCAACAGCGCGACATCCGGAAGGCTCAGGTCACTGGTAGTCAGTACGACGGCGTTGGCGCTTTGCTGATCGGGCTTGACGCTGTACCACTGCTTGAGGTAACCGCCATCCCAGACGCTGTAACTTACCTTGTAGCTGCCGCTGGGCAGGCCGCTCATCAAGTAGGCGCCGGCAGCGTCCGACCTGGTCTGCCCGACATAATAGCCGTAGACGCCGTGGTAGAAAGTGACGTCAGCCTCAACCCCCTGCCCGGTGACCCCATCCTTCACCTTTCCGCTTATGGTCCCGCCGATAGGGGCCTGCTGATAACCCTGGACCCACAGGTTCGTCACAGGATCCAGGAGGTCATCGGAGGCGATCTGCAGCTCTGCGGAGATGGAACCGTAGTTTGCAGGGGGGCGCTTCATGTTGATGGTCAGGTCGCAGGAGGCTCCGGCGTCCAGGGTCGGGGTGAGGCTGGCGCAGCTCCCTTTCTCCACGGTAAAGTCGGAAGGGTTGCTCCCGCCAAAGGCGATGGAGGAGATGTGCAACGGCCCGGTGCCGCGGTTGTTGATGGTGACCGGCCTGGGTCCCGCCACCGTGCCGCCGTAATCCCCGAAGTACATATAATCCGCATCCACCTGCAGTAGCGGGACATCCCTGCCGGTGCAGGCAACGCTCAGGATGTGTGCCCCGTAACGCGCCGCCAGCTCGTCGCTGCCGCTAAGGCCCAGGGGGAAAAGCCCCTTGAAGGTGGCATCCGGCAGCGCCGTTCCGCTGGCGCAGTCGGAGAGACTGGATCGGATGCTGATGGGAGAGGCGGCGTTGAAGAACTTGGAGAGGTCTACCGTGCGGTCTTGCAAAGGGGCGGAGCCCGGGACGACATAGGTTCCGGCAAGAGCAGTTTTGATCTCAGCCAGGAGGTCGGCCATCTCGGTGAGCCCTTGGGCGGAGAATTGGGCCGGCTCGTTGGTGACCATGGCATCGACCACGAACAGGTGGTGACCGGCTCCGCTACGCCCGGTGAGTAGCGGCAGCGCCAGGTTATAGCCATCGATGAAGCCGATCAGCGCATTACGGGCAATGGTCAGTCGGGCCGGCTCTCTCGGGGTCAGAAAGCTTGCGTTGGCGAAGAGCTGCTTGTAGGTCAGCAGTTGATCGGGGTCATTGGCTAGCTCCGGCAGTTTGACGTCCGGCCCATACACCACCAGCAGGTTCAGATTGCATTTCACCACGTTCAGAAGAGCCTTGACAACCAGGACGTCAGCATAATCGACGCTGATATTGTCGCCGTAGGTCGCGAGAGCCGCGGGGGCCACGCTGGAGCTGAAGCTGGGAGTGGTGACCTTGGCAAGATTTAGTAATGCCTCGTCGATCTCAGGCAGCACCTTTGCTGTCACGAAATCGAGCATGGCGCCGGTTCTTGGCATGGTTGCGGCGATCCCTTCGGGGTCAGTCCCCTCCATGCCGTAGATGCCGAAGGTAGTGAAGGAGAAGCCGGAGAGTTCGAAGATCTCCCTGACGCTGTCCAGACCGGCGCTGCTTGGGGACTGGTTGTCCATGATGGCAAAAACGCGGGTCACCCCGTAAAGCAGGTTAGCCTCCTGGTTGGCAGGGTCGGCAGCCACGGCCAGGGCGAACTGATCGCGGGCAGCCAGGATATTGTGCAACTGCAGGTAGTTTTTGCCCTGCTCGATAAATCCCGGAGCGTCCAGCACCGACGCCGCGACTTTTGAGACCTGGACCGAGGTAGCGGGCAAGGACCGCTGGGCCGCAGTTGCACCCAAGACAGCCAAAAGGCATGAAAGCACAACAAGGACCACCAGCTTCTTCATAGACCCCTCCCAAACTTCAGATCGCATTATTTTATAAGGTAGCTTTTTCGAGCATCGTCAACTTCGATCAGGCCGCTTTTCAGGTAAACACGGGCATGCTTCACCCGGGGCAGTGGCTTGTTATTGATAGTCACCGTGACCGTTTTCTTCAGAAGGAGCGGTCCTGACGATTCAGCATCCCATTCCGCCTGGGCGGCAGTAAAGGTCGTAGTCCCCTTCGAAGTTCGTATAGTTCCGCTGAGCTGATCGATAAAATTGCTCTTTACCAGGTTGGAGCGCAGGCCGAGCAGGCGTCTGCCCCGCCGCACCACCCTCTTGCCGGAGATCTTGATCCTGACCTCATCGGTCGCCTCCGAGTAGCTGAAGGAGTTCATGACACCTTCGACATCATCCGGAAGCACACTCGCCGCGGCCTTGACTGTATCAGCGGGTGGCTTCTCTTTCAGAAGCGAAGAGCGGACAAGCATAGAGAGCAAGGATATAACCGTTATGAGTATTGCAGCGAGCAGCACACGAGAAAGCCAACCATTAGGCCTGGAAAACCCTCCTATCAACTCAAGCAAACAGCCTCCGGGTAAAATTAACAATTAAAGCTCACTCAAATTAGCCAGTCCTTATCACACAGCGATGTATACATGTCAACTCTTTTAATCTCCGGAGTGCTTTCCGGTTGCCGCCTCAGACAGCTATAACAGAAAGTGGACCGGGGCCGGTGCTTAAGGAGATGCATGGTTAGCGTCACATCGAGGCGGCAAGCTCCCCCTCCCACTTATTGCTCAAGAAACCGGATTGGCGCTCATATTCCGCTGAAAGATCCCCTCCTCACCTTCAAGGGGAGGGTCGGGGTGAGGATGGGGTACAGGCATGACGGCACGCAGGAGTTACTTTCTGATATAGGGCCACCACGGCGGCGTGGGCGGCTTCTGAGGAACGTCAAAGGCAAATCCCCCCTGTCCCCCCTTGCTAAAGGGGGGACCCAGTATCCGGGGATCTTAGAGTCAGGGCAGAGTTCCTCTCCGATAAAATGCCGATGCAGGCGCGGTCGGGTGCTATTCAGGAAAAGAAAAGAGGCCGGTCTCCCTGTACGGGGGAACGGCCTCCTACGCAAAATCTTTGACTGCTATCTTCTATCCGGTGGAATGTACGACAATGACGGGCAAACGGACCAGGCTCGTCCCGATACTGCGGGTGTTCTCGTTCCCAAGCTCCAGCTTGGGAATGCAATCGCGGGCAAAGCTCCAGCTTTGAGTCGTTGAAGCGGAGCATCTGTACCATTTACCAAGCTCAAGATGACGAGGTGCGCGGAGAATCGTATGGCAGATTGAGCTAACGTCGTGCCTGAGTGCCCGCCTCCCTAAGGTTCCCCACCTTAACCTTGACTTTGAACCGAGCTTACGTTTATGTTGGCGTTTGCCTTTTCTCGCTTAGCGGGTGTTCGGTTAGAACCACCTGGAAATGCAATTCTGCCACGGAGGCACGGAGCGCACGGAGGAGGCAAAACAGCATATTTCCCAAGCCTTTCTCCGTGACCTCCGTGTCTCCGTGGCAAGAGTTCTCGCTTTTGCTGCACTTGGACCTACTCCCCCCGTGCGGTTGCTGCGCCTTAATACCGCGAGGATTACCTTTGCTTTTCAAGAAACTACCCGATGACATTTTCAAGCCTCTGGCCGGGCCGAACCGGCATCTTTACGAGGAAGTGCTGCTGGCTCTTTATCCCGTCTTCTTCGACGAGAACGAGGCTGAAGACTTCTTTCCCCGCAAAGATGCGGTAATCGCCGAAATCCAGGAGACTCTCGGCCGGCTCGGGAGACTGCAGTGGATCGCGGAGAACGCCGAGGACTCCGATGAGATGGAGCCCTTCCCCAGCGTGCCGCGCTGCGCCGATTACCTGTACTACCGCATGTTAAAGACCGGCTGGCTGGAGGAGGATCAGGACGGCTACAACAAGTCCGTGGTGATGCCTCCCATTGTGAGCGCCCTACTCTCGGCTTTGATCGCCATCTCTCACAACGAGAAGAAGAGCTACGGCGGCACCGTGCTCGGAATTCTGGTGCAGATCGAGGCGGCCCTTGCCAATCCGGAGGAGATGGGGCAGTTGTTTATCGAGGCGGTGGACAACACCAGGAAATTCAACAGCCACCTGACCAGCATCATCTACGGCCTTAAGGACATCCAGTCTCAGATCATCGCCAGCAGAGCGCCCCGGGACATCCTCGCCTCCTTCTTCGACGATTTCGTCACCAATATCCTGATTGCCGACTACAAGACCCTGCAGTCGGAAAACAATCCCTTCCGCTTCCGCAGCCGCATCCTGCAGCATCTGCGGACTCTGGAAGGAAAGTGGGAGAGTGCGGTACTGATCGCCAAGCATTACAGCGAGCGCTACGGTCTTACCGAGGCCGCGGCCCTGCTGCGGTTCATGGACAACATCCAGTACCTGGTGCGCTCCTTCGAGCTGGTAGACAAGCGGCTCAGGAAGATCGACCAGTTCCGGGAACGGCTGGAGGATCGGGTCGCCGAAACCGTCCGCTACCTGGACAAGACCACACCCGGCATGCGCACCAGGCTCGCCGCGCTGCTGGAAGGTATTGGCAACCTTGGAGAAGAGGCGCCCGAAGCGTGTGGTCAACTCCCCTCGCCGCCCACACTGTTATCGCATCAGATCCTCTCGCCCGGCAGCGTTCGCATCGTCTCGCGAAACCGTGTGCAGTTGACAGGACAGGTTCTGCGTGAGGTAGAGATCTCACCAGAAGTGATCGCCAGGAGCCGGGCACTTAGTGAATACATGTCGCGGCGTCGGGTGACCCCGGAAAAGGTCGTTGCATATATAGAGCGGCACCTGGCGCGAAAGGAACAAGTGAGCGCCCAGGAGATGGCTATCGAGACCGTGGAGGATTACATCGCCTTCACCAACATCAAGCGTTTGGCCAAGCTCGGCGGCAAAGGGTACGCCCTATCGACGCGCTATGTTGTTACCCCCACCGAAGAGCCCTGCCGGAACCGTATACTGGAATGCGGTGGGTTCTTCATCAAGCGGCGCAACTAGCGCGGGCAATGCGCTTTGGCTTTGTACAAAAAGTCCCCCTTTGGCAGAGGGGGATTTAGAGAGATTTGCCTTTTGCAAGCATGCGGGGTTCCACCGTAGGGGCGAATCATCGTTCGCCCGCCTTGCCTGAATCAATCAAAGGCCCCCCTCTCCCTAACCCTCTCACACAAGGGGAGAGGGGACTTTAAGCAAGGGGAAAGGGATGGGGAGAGTCTGTAGGATGTGGTCCGCATCGGTTAATCATGTGGTTCACGATGTTCACCGCATCCTACGGGACCTTTGAATTGACCCGGGCCTCTAAGCTCCCCTCCCTTTATGGGAGGGCTGGGGGAGGGTGAAGCAAACCGCAGCAATTTGAAAAAAAACCGACACCGCCGGCCGGCCAGGAAGCACTAAATCCAGCTTACCCCCCTGCCCCGCCAACCGGATGTCGTAGAAATAAGGAGCACCCGATGCTTAGCGATCTGAAAAAATTACTGGACGCGGAACCGAACCTGGAACTCTCGGACATGCGGCAAACCGCGTCCGTCCTCCTGGAACGCCAGTTCCTCTACGCCGACCAGTCCCTGGACAAGAAGCACTACCACCGCGTGATAAGCCACATCCCCTATTTCACCAACCTCTTCGAAGCGCTAAACCGCAGGCTGGTGTTCGACCAGGATTACGGCCTGGTGGGAACCTTGCCGCAGGACGGCGCCAAAGTGGTGCAGCTTTCCCAGGAGGAGGCCCTTCTGCTTCTCTGCCTGCGCCTTCTTTACGAGGAGGGAGTGGAGAAATTCGAGGCCCGCCAGGGTTCCGTGTTCACCGACAGCGAAACGCTTCTGAACCGTTACCAATCGCTGGCCCGCCGCGAGCGCCCGGGGCTGGTGCGTCTGCGCGAGATCCTGCGCAACTTTGCCAGGTTCGGGCTGATCGAAGTGCAGGATGAGCTGGACCGGGTCATCGGGCTGCAGATCCGCCCTGCCCTGCGCCTGGTCACCACGGAGGGTTACATCAGCCAGTTGGAGGCAATGATAGAGGGGAGAGCAGAGGTGGTTGTCGAGCAGCAATCCGATCCTGCCGGGGAGACGGTCGATGAAGAAACTGAATAAAATAGTGCTGGTCCAGTGGTATCTCCTTTCGGCGCTGGAGATACCCGTGCGCGGCAGCATGGCTATCATCGGCCCCAACGCATCCGGCAAGTCCTCGATCCTCGACGCGCTGCAGACCGTGCTGACCGGAGCCAACAAGAACAAGGTGGTGCTCAACCCGGGCGCCGGCGAGCGCAGCAAGCGGAGCATCCGCGAGTATTGCCTCGGCGTGGTGGACGATCCCACTCTCTCGACCTCGATCCGGCCGCGCGAGCAGGCCACCACCTATCTGGCCCTGGGCTTTCTGGACGAGGAAACCGGCGAGGAGAGCTGTGCGGGAATAGCTTTCAGCGCCTCGTTATCCGATCCGGAGGAGCGCGTTGAGGGACGCTTCATCGTTCCCGGCCTTTCGGTCAGTCTGGATGATTTCATCCGGCACACCCCGACCGGGCGGGAAACCATGCCCTGGAGCGAGGTGAAGCAGGGCTTCAGCCGGCGTTTCCCCGACAAGGTCTCCTATCCGACCCAGGCCGGGCGCTTCACCAGGGAACTCTTCACCGAACTGAGCGAAGACAAGGGGTATCCCAACGACGACGAGACCATTCTCAAGAACCTGAAAAACGCCATCGTCTTTTCACCCATCACCGACACCACCGAGTTCGTGCGCAAGTTCATCCTGGAGCCGGACGAGTCGCTGCGCCTGGGAGAGTTGCGCCGCGCCCTGAAGAACTACCGGGACATGAGCAGCAAGGCTGAGGAGGTGGCGGCGCGGCTCGAAGATCTCGGCGGCATCGTGCAGCTCTGCGAATCCGCAGCCAAGGCGCACAAGGCGCAGGCCACCTTCAACTGGCTGGGACACGCGGCGCAGGTGGACCGGATACTGGATCTGGTGGGGCCGGAGCAGGATGCGCTGGAGCTCTCCGAAAGCGCGCTAGAGGAGCTTGCCGACCAGGAGGCTCAACTCGAAGAGCTGAGAGGACGCCACATCCAGGAGCTGGCCCAGAAAAAGGCCGTGCTGGAAAACTCGGACCAGGAGCACCGCCGCCGTCAGCTTGAGCTGGAGCGAAAGAGTGCCGAGCATAACGAGCGGGAATCCCTGCGCACCATTGCGGCCGTCAAGAAGACGCTCCTTGGGCTGCCGGATCCGACCATTCAAAAGAGCGCTTTCGACGTGGCTCCGGTGCCGCTGGCCCGGGCCATGAAAGAGGTGGACCGATTGACCCGCTCCGAGGAAGGGATGTTGGAGGTATTCTGGCCGACGCAACCCGTCGAGACAGACGCGGCGCTATCCGCCCTGCTCGGTTCCATAGAAGAGAACCTGCCGATTCTGGAAAAGCGGAGCGAGCAGCACGGGGCGCGGTTTCACGACCTGGAGCGCCAGGTGGCTGAACTCACCAAAAGAGCCGAGAAGCTCAAGGTGGGAAAAGCGATCAGCGATGACACCGAGAAGCTCTCCGAGCTGCTGCTCGAGTTCAAGATCCCCTCGACGCCGCTTTGCGACCTGGTGGACGTCTCGGACCAGCGCTGGCGCAACGCGATAGAGAGCTGTCTCGGCATGCACAGAGAGGCGCTGATCGTCGATCCCGCACACGCCACCGATGCGATCCGCGTCTACCGCCGTCAGGGGCGCCAGTTCAACAGAGGACAGCGCATCGTCGACACCCTGAAGAGTTCGCGCTGGCTCAACAAGGCGCAGCCCGGCTCCCTCGCTGAGCTGGTGACGACCGACAACGAGCACGCCAGAGCCTACGTGAACCGCCATCTGGGGAACGTGATGAGGGTGGAAACCGAAGCCGAGCTGATCAAGCACGAGCGGGCCGCAACCTCCGATCTCATGCTCTACACCGGCGGAGCCACCAGCGCCATGAAGCAGGTCGATTCCATCCTGGGACGCCAATCCCGGGAGCAGCTCCTGGAGCGGATCGAAGAGGATTTGCGTGACAAGAACCGTGAGCGGATCACGGCGCAGAACTCGGTCAAAGCCCTCTCCGAACTGACCCGCTCCCTTTCTAAGGTTCAAGATGCGCTGAAGGATACACCGGTGAATCTTGTTGAGTTGGTGCGGGTCCGGGACCTGGGACAGGCCAAGCTGGAGCGGATCAAACTGGAAATCACCGACCTCACCAGCAACGAGGACAAAGAGCTCAAAGCCGCCATCGTCGCACTGCAGGGAGTGATTGACCAGACCGGCGAAGATCGCAAGGCGCTGGAGAGAACAAAAGGGGTGCTGCTCAAGGAGATCGCCGACAAGAAGAGCAGCATCGAGAGCAAAGAGCGCATGCTGGATCACTTCGGCAAGGAACGGGACGGCTGCAGCCGAAGCCGCTATTTCATCCCGTCCGAGGCTGCCGAAACCATGGATCGGCTGCGGGAGAAGTTCTCCTGGGACTACAACGCGATCATCGATCACGCCGAGCGAGAGGCGAAGGGAGCCTTCGAAAGAGTGGCCCGCAACGAGGAGCGTGCGCAGGCGAGGTTCAGGGAGCACCGAGGCCGGTACGTCAAAATTTCGGACCGGGAAGAGGTGCAGATCGGCGAGGGCCTTTTTGAGGATCTGGTCTACGCCGTGCGCCTGATGCAAAAATCTCTGGAGGAGACCGCCCTGGCAGAGTACCGGGACAAGGCGGCGCGGGCGCTATACGAGGCCGAGATCGCCTTCCGGGCCAAGTTCGTCGTGAACCTGAACGCCCGGCTAGAGAAGGTCAAGGCGCTGGTAACCGAGCTGAACCGGCACCTGAAGAAGCGTCCCTTTCATGAAGAGATCTACCAATTCAAGTGGAAGAACAACCCGCAATACGACAGGATTCTCGACTACATCGCCTCGCTCGACGCAGACAGCCAGGGGCATGTGGGCGGCCTCTTCGACCTCGCCAACGATCCCGGCTCCCCTCACCGGGAGGCCATCGAGGAGATCGCCGAAGCGCTCAAAGAAGAGACCCAGTCCCGCCATCTGGAGGACTACCGCAACTACCTGGTGTTCGACTTCACCATGATGGACAAGGACGGCGTCCTGAAGACCTCCCTGAAGCAGCGCATACAGAAGGGTTCCGGCGGAGAAAACCAGGCGCCATTCTACGTCGCCATCGGAGCCTCGCTCGCCTCCGCCTACCGGATCGGAACCACCTCGGCAGGCAAAGGGCGCGGCGGCGCATCCCTCGCCCTCTTCGACGAGGCATTCAACAAGCTAGACCTGGAGAACTGCTTCAACTGTCTCAGCTTTCTCAAGGACATTCATCTGCAGGTCATCCTTGCCGCCCCAGACGAGAAATACGGCATCATGTCCGAGAACATGAACACAGTGGTGCGTATCTTCCGCGACGGCGCCAATGTCGACGTCGAGATCGAATATCCCACCGAGGAAGGGCAGCGTCTGCTCAGATCCGACAACCCCTACAGCAATCTGCAGGAGGCTGAGCCGCAGGGTGATTCGGAAGAGCTTGCTGCAGAACAAGCCGGGCCGGCGGTTGCATTCCAAAGCTGGAGCTTGGGAACGAGAAACTAAGGGTCTGATCTGCCTGAAACCTTCTCCCGCCGGGAGAAGGTGCCCTGAAGGGGCGGATGAGGGAAGCTGCCACGGAGTGCAGGAATCAAACGGGATAACGAAGGCAGTGAGGTAGTGCCAATTGCCTAATACCTTTGCAAAGGAACGACGATCATGATTGAACTACTACGCAGCCGACGCAGCATTCGAAAATTCACCTCCCAGAAGATAGCTCCAGACGCCATTGAAGTATTAGTCGAAGCAGCACTCCGTGCACCCTCATCGAGAGGCATCAATCCCTGGGAGTTCGTAGTAGTTGATGATCCAGCCATACTCAAACAACTGTCTGAAGCCAAGCAGCATGGCGCCGAGTTTCTCGGTAACGCTCAACTTGCCATCGTTATCTGTGCCGATAACCGGAAATCGGACGTATGGGTGGAAGACTGCTCCATCGCCGCCATCGTTATCCAGCTCACCGCGCTGTCATTAGGACTAGGCAGTTGCTGGGCACAGATAAGAAACAGGGAATACAGCCAGGAAAAAACTGCCGAAAGGTATGTACAGGAACTGCTGGGGCTGCCAGAAGAGATCAAGGTGGAGTGTATAATAGGACTCGGCCACCCAGCCGAAAAGAAGCGCCCGATATCGGCGGAAAAGCTCCAGCGGGACAAGATCAGATATAACCATCAGGATCGTACTCGCCAGATGCGGTAGCCAACTTCTGGCTGGGAGGACCAAATGAGTTGCATCAATATGAACTGTCGGAGTACATTACTCAGCAGGATGGGCTGGTTGACTGCGTAAATACTGACCATTTTGGCATGCCTTAACGCAACGCCCGGCGAGCTTTGTCTGACACGGGAGAAGACATGTCTCCAACCATCATGCGGATAGGCAGTTACCGGTTTTTCTTCAACAGCAACGAAGAAAGCAGAATGCACGTTCACATTCAAACACCAGATGGGGTCGCCAAGTTCTGGCTGGAGCCGATCATCGCTCATGCCGATTCGTACAATCTTAACCAGCGTACTTTGCGCGAACTGGAACGACTCGTGGAGGAAAACGCCGATGACTTCAGAAATGCATGGCACAAACATCTTGGGAAGTGAGGTTACCGCTGTCGGCCGCGACGGTTTTTGGCTGATTGCTCATGACTTGGAATATTTCATTCCGTTCAACAGTTATCCGGTTTTCCGCAAAGCCACGGTTCAGGAGATTTTTGCCATGGAAGAAATTGCTCCTGGGCAATTTCGCTGGGAATCACTCGACGCGGATATCGCACTTGAGGCCTTGGCGTATCCGGAACGGTTTCCGTTAAAATTTGAGTGACCTTCGCAGCTCGAGACTACATCAGCCGGTCGGCATCATCGTGCCGGCTTCGCAGTGGGACGCCCTCGGCATCATATAGACATCGGTCCCTTCAACGAGTTTCAGAGGATTACAGAGCAGCATCGCTATTACGACCTGTGCACCCATACCTACCTTTATTGACTCGACCCTATAATAATCTCCTCATTCTCTTCGACAGCTGATAGCGGAATATTGAAAAGGCGACGCTGATAAAGCGCCGCCTTTCTTGACTTGTCTTTATTGCCCTGCCTTTGTTGCCTTGCCTTCGCCGAAGCGTTTCTTCTATTCAGGAACCCTTATGCTCTTGATCGTCCTTTCCACCTGGTCGGCAAGGTTTTTAGGTAGCGGCGTATAGTGGAGCGTCGAGGTCATCTTCTCCGCCTTTTTAAGCTCCCAGGTGAGAAATTCAACCAGCTTCTTCCCTTTGACCGCATCCTCCTGCTGCTGATATACGAGAAGCCAGGTCAGGCCGACGATGGGGTAAACATCCTTGCCGGGCATGTTTACCAGTGATATCCGGTAATCACGCTCGGAAAGCTCCTCCTGGACCTGATCCAGCATGCCCCGATCCCCCCTTTGCATGGCACTGACCGCCGCGGCGCGTGTGGAAAGCATGGTCGGCTTGACGAACCGTCCGCTTTTGTTTTTCAGCTGTGCGGTCGCGAGGTTGTTTTCCAGGGCGTAGGCGATCTCCACATATCCGATACTGTAAGGAGTTTCCTTGAGCACTCTGACTACCTCGCTGCTCCCCTTGGCGCCGACGCCGGCAGGCCAGGCAACAGTGGTCCCCTTGCCGATATTTCTGGCCCAAGCGCCGTTCACCGAGCTCAGATAATCGGTGAAAATGCTGGTGGTGCCGCTGCCGTCAGAGCGATGCACCACTACAATATCCTGCCCCGGGAGTTTGACTCCCCGGTTCAACTTAGCCAGGCGCGGGTCGTTCCACCTGGTGATCTTGCCCAGATAGATCCCGGCGACTACCTCCGGGGTCAGTCTCAATCCGGAACCAATGCCCGGAACATGGTAGGTTACGGCTACCGCGCCCATGACCGTTGGGATGTGAAGCAGTTTGCCTGGAGCCGCCTTCAACTCCTCATCGGACAGGAACTTGTCGGATGCGCCGAACTCCACGCTCTTCGCCATAATCTGCCTGATGCCGTCGCCGCTGCCGGTTGCCTGGTAGCTGAAGGATATGCCAGGGTCGACTGCCTGATAATCCTGGAACCATTTGCTGTACAGCGGGTAGGGGAAGGTGGCTCCCGCGCCTTTGAGAAGCGTTTCGGCGCAAGCCGGGCCGGAGGTCGCCGACAGCAACAGAGTGAGAGCGAAGAAGCTTTTGAGTAGTACTTGGAACATGTAATTAGATCTCCTTTGAGCCTTTGACACGGTTACTATAGTGTTGGATCTCCCGATGGCATGTCGAACATCCCTGCCATCGACTATGGAAATGACTATCCCGGCAACTTCACTACACCTCCAGCTTATAGCCGAAGCCCCGGACTGTTTTTATCATCTCTCCAGCTTCCCCCATCTTGGTGCGCAAACGGGTTACGTGGGTGTCGACCGTGCGGGTATCTTCGACAAAGTTGTACCCCCAGACATCACGCAGCAGGACGTCCCTGCTCTGGACTCTGCCGAGTCTCGTCACCAGGGTGTACAGCAACTTGAATTCGGTGCTAGTGAAACCGATCTCCTCATCGTTCACCATTACCAGGTGCCGCTCCGTGTCGATAGTGACCGCTCCGACTGTGATGACCGGATTCGCCGCAACCAGAGTTACGGCCCGCCGGAGCACAGCCCTCACCCGCAGCAGCAGTTCTCTGGTGGAAAATGGCTTCACCACGTAATCGTCGGCACCGACCTCAAAACCGACCACCTTGTCGATCTCTTCCCCTTTTGCCGTCAGCATGATCACCGGTATCCGGCAGGTCCTTTCACTCTTTTTCAGGTTCTTGCAGAGTTCGGTGCCCAGCATCCCTGGAAGCATCAGGTCGAGAAGGATCAGATCCGGCACGACTCGAGACGCAGCACCCAAGCCTTCGATCCCGTCCGTTGCGATCACGGTCCTGAATCCCTCCTTCTCAAGATTGAAAGCTAGTAAATCAGCGAGGTCCCTCTCATCTTCAATAATCAATATAGTTTCCATGGCGCCTCTCTCGGAAAAATCGTGTCTAACTCATACAGTTCTATTATGTAGAAACTGTTACAGGCATGTTAAAAGTGAGGCAAATTATCACGCGAGGCATCCGTTTGCCAGGATTTGGACGCATTTTCCCGCACGGCACCTCAGGCAAAGCCCGCCGGTATCGTTATCGGCTCGACACATAAAGTAGGGTGGGCAGCCCCTGCCCACCAACCTGTTTTAGGCGTTGGGATGATAAGAACGAGAAAAGCTTTCTGCCCGAGAGTACCCCCTTTCTCAGGGACAAAGCCCAAGCCTTTAATGGCGAGTTTAAGCTGTTTGATGAGACAGTGAAAAAGGATGCCACGGTGATCAAATCGCCTGGTTGCCTATGAAGAGCTGATTCGCGAGATTGATCTGAAGATGTACGGGGGAAGGTGGGCGACAGGTGGGCGAAGGTGGGCAGGGGCTGCCCACCCTACGGGAGGGACGTGAACAGCGGAACCATCGTGTGCGGGGGATCATGTAATCATGCTGATGCAGATGTAGGGTGGGCAGCCCCTGCCCACCACTAACTGCGGGCCTGTATGAAGCGCGGCCCGTGCGTGCCGAAGCTATAGAATAAGGCCCAAGATCAAAGACTTGAGGGTCAGGGCGTCTCTATGAATCACATTTTGTTCGTTAGCTGTGTGGGGTGACATGCCAGGGAGGACTCGCATCACGGCTCCTCCAAAAGTTGCCATTCGGCATAGCCGGCTTTGCGGCTCTCGACTTTCCGCCCCGTAAGCACGACCTGATTACGGAGCGGATCGGTCTTGACGGCGACATAGGCCCGAACGATGGCTGCAATGGTTGCTTCCTGAAAGGTGTAGGAGGTGCCGTCGACAAGGGTTACCGTGGTGCGGAGATGGCTATGTCCCGGCGGGACCTCTGACACTACCTGCGTCACGTCCTCGTTTCTCAGCACTTTTGCCAGGTCACTCGTTGGCATCGTCACTTTTCCTCCGCGGGCCAGTCTCCCGCTATTGAACAGTTGACGCGAGCCTTGTGTTCTTCTGCACTATATCTCTCAGGGTCAGCCGCCAGCTCTTCGAGGATCCGGATCAAATGGGGAGTGATTTCTTCCCGAAGGGGAACCGCCTCTTCAATCTCCTGCCGTTGGTAGCTTCCATGAATTTGTCGAATGTCTCAGTCAGTTCATGGATACGTTCCGGGCTCATATGTTCCCCTTTCATCCCTCTTAAATCACTGCCGGGCGCAAGTCACCAGACAGGCAAATCTATTGGCAGTTTAAATAAAAAAAGAGCCAGATCGGATGACCTGGCTCTTTTCGATATTCTTTTTGGAGCGGGAAACGGGATTCGAACCCGCGACTTCGACCTTGGCAAGGTCGCACTCTACCACTGAGTTATTCCCGCTCAACGAGTTCTGTTTTATAGCAAATGACGCTTCGGCAGTCAAGCAAAACTGTTCGACTATCTCGTTTAAAATTTGATAATGATCCACAGAGATAATTATCACCTCTTCCCTTACCTCTTCCCTCTCCCGGAGGCCAGGTGTGCCTTGGCGCAGAGCCCGGGAATTACTTACCGGTGAGCGCCTTCTTGATCCCTTCGTACACCTCTTTGGGGACGAACGGCTTCATCAGGGTGAGCGTGGCACCGGCGTCAAGTGCTGCCTGGATGTCGTAATCGTAATCGGACGCGCTGCAGACCAGCACTTTGGCTCTGCTATCCAGGGCTACCATCTCTTTGGTCGCGTCTATGCCGTTTTTCTCGGGCATGTAAATGTCCATTATGGTTACGTGGGGGCGGTGCACGCGAAACTTCTCTACAGCTTCGTTGCCGTCTGCCGCCTCGGCCACAACGGTGAATCCTATCTTCTCCAGGATGTCACGCAACACCTGCCGAAAAAACACCTCGTCATCAACTATCAGAATCCTTATGTCTTTCAGAGCCATCGTAGCCCCCACTGTATAGATAGCATCCTAGCCTCAGCTGTCATTGTTATTATACTGTTCCGGAATAAAAGTCAAAAGAAGCCACTGAATATCAGAAAACATCGATCAGGCTATCGCCGTTACACTCTTTGCAAACCGGACACTCTCAGAGCGAACGCTCTAAGACCTCCGATGTACCCGGAAGCAAAGGTTGCTCTGTCTCAGCTCGCCGTCTTTGCCAGAGGCTGCCGTGTTCCTGTCACCTATATACTATCTCTCTTCTGCCAATTCTAGATTGCTTATTCCAGCTCCTACTGTAATATTGCGTGACATTAATGTTAGAGGAGTCAAATACATGCTCATATACCTGATCATCATGTACCTTTTGTCGCTGATCGTGGGTTATGCCGCAGCTTTTGACTGTTCGACTAAGGCTCTATGGATATCGGCTCGCAATAATGACATGCCTGAAACCCTTCAGCTGGCTTTGAACCCGCCATGGCAACGGGCACTTGCCAATTTCAGCTATTGCGCTTCCTTTATCGGCATCGGCTACGGTTTCTTGAGACTTGGCCTTTTCGCCGGCGCCGGTATCGCCTTTTGTTTCATGGTGGCGTCTAAAATCGGCGAGATGGTCCTACTACACAAAATGGGTAGCGCACAACATCTGAACATTATCCTCAGAGCGATTATGCGAAAGCAAGCGGACTGCCTATTGGCAGGAGACATGGCACAGGCAAAATCACTGGCATGCCTGATTGACATGGTGGGAATGAAGCTCTACGCCCTGAAAGCTATGAAGTCTTCCACCTTGGTACCTGTGTATAGGGGGTACATGGAACATCTTAAGGTGATAAATGCGAAAGCTGATAATTATCACAGATGCTCACGAACCCAAAAAGGGAGCTAAGCGGCTGTTGCAGCAAATGAATTCCAGATGGAAGTCCTCCAGAATGCAGGGATGTCAGCGGAGAAACTCAGTAAGGGCGCGTTTGCTGCTGGCTATCCCAGGCAGCTGCCCCGGTTCCTGCGCTGTGGCTTGCCTCGACTGCTAATTGGTAAAGGATCGCTACTGCATGGCTGCTGTAATAATGGCAAATCCGCTCAAACCCGTAAGGGACCAGCAGTCGATCTAGATCGTGATGGGTGTAGGTTTTCGATCCGTCATCACAGTGGAAGTAGTGTTCCAGGGTCAGATCGCGCACTGCCAAGTCGCGCCGGCAGCTAACCTCCATAAGTAAATATCCACCGGCACGCAAATTGGCTACCACGTTATCAAGATAACGCTCCCTTTGCGATTTGCGAATGATGATGTTGAAGACATAGGTTGAGACAACAAGGTCAACCCCGAGCCGGCTCTGCTTTAGTTCCCCTACTTTGAGAAGACCAGCCAGTTGTTTTACTGCGGGGTGACCCCGCAATGCTTTTACCTGCTCTGGCAGATCGGCCGCATAGACGGTGAATCCTTGCCGCACCAGATAAAGGGCGTTACGCAAGGTGCCCGTGCCGTAATCAAGGACTGTGTTGATTTGTTTCGAACTGAAGAATCGTGAGTAGCGTACCACGCTGCTAGCAGGTATCGTCATCTGCCCCTCCTGAGAATCTGTTGACCAACTGCAGCTGGGCTTCGAATCAATGCTTCCCCACTAGCCGAAATCGTTCGTGCCGGGCCATCCGATGCAGCCGCCTTTTTTTCATCGGACTATTGTATATCAAGAATCGGAATTGTTAACCGGAACCAATACTGGCAGCAGCGCGTCTCGCCATCACGGCAGGGACAGCAGAAGTGGGTGCTCGTTCGGGTGGATCCTTCTTCGCAAGAGAAGTTCTGGAGAAACGCGGCAGCACGCGGCGGTTCCAAAACAAAACAGTGACAGTTCCAAAACAAAACACCTGCTCCAAAATGGATCGCACTGAACGTTCTGTTTTAGAACAGTCAGTTGTTTTACTGTCACTGTCATTAGCAAAGGGCTTTGCTTGAATTGCATTCGTTTACAGTGAGTCTCGCAAAAAAGCGGTACAAAATCAGCCATAATCAAGGTTCAGGTATAAGAGTTGCTAAGTAAAAAACGATTCTATTTAGCTGTATGCAAACTGAATCACATTATGAAACCCGCGAGTTGTGCCAGAACCACCAATTTTGGTCCTGCTGCAGCTTTTGAGGGGAGTCCAATTGGATCAATCCGTTGGCTTTTCCAGACCACGAACAGCTCTTCGGAAACGGCAGCAGCCTTTCCAAGGCATTCATATGAGCCTTTTCCCTTCAGGGACGAGGCTCTTCTTGTACATGCAAAACGATTTGGAAAGCTACCCTCCCTGTCATGCCAGGGAAGAAAGGATCGGATCCATAAATAACGCTGGAATTGCAACCGGCGCTGAACTGCTGAAAGGTTGAATAGCTGAATTGTGGGGTTTCGGCGCGGCTGAGGGGACCGCAAGGACTGTCCGGCAATCTCGGTGAATTCGGAACATGCATCTGCTGGAACTGAATACTAAAATCAGGAGGGAACATGCAAAAGAAAAACGTTACCACATTGGCAGCAGCCCTACTTCTGGCTGCGGTCGCGGCACCATCAGCACAGGCATTTGACGTCGGTGGCTCCAACGGCTGGAAATTCTCCACCGACGGCTTTCTCAACGTCTTTGCCACCTACCAGACGGTGGAAGAGCGTCCGGCAGGTGTAATCGGCGGCTCGCTAGGCCTGGACCAGACCGGCGGCACCGGAGAGCGCCAGCAGCAGTTCAGGATCAGAACCGGCCTGCTTCCGGTCGGCATCGGCCTGAACATCAAGGCACCGACCACCAAGGGGGTCGACTACGCGATCCGCCTGGGGATGTATCCGCAGATCCAGAACGAAGAGAACGGCCGCACCGACATCTCCCCCAACATCGACTTCCGTGAAATCAACATGACGGCAGACGGCAGCTTCGGCCAGGTCCTCGCGGGCCGCGCCATCAACCTGTACCAGGCCAAGAACATCCTGACCGACATGACCCTCTTCGGCGCAGGCGTGATCGGACCGGTCAGTAACGGCCCGACCATGGGACACATCGGCTACGGCTACCTCTACCCCAACTTCGGCGCCCAGATCCGTTACACCACCCCTAGCCTCTCGGGTGTAAAGGTCGCTTTCAGCGTGAACGACACCAACGACATCGGTTCGGCGACCATCCGCAACATTCCGCGTCTGGAAACTGAGATCTCCTACGCAACGGCTCTCAACGGTGTCAAGCTGCAGGCCTGGGTTTCGGGACTTTACCAGCGCGCCAGCTTCTCCGAGACCAGCCCAATCGAGCCGGACGGGCACGCAACCTCGCTGGGCGGAGCTGGTGGAGTGCAGGTCGGCATGGGCGGACTTGACCTGCTCGCATCCTGCTACGGCGGACAGGCCCTCGGCATGCTCGGCATACAGGGTGGCGATGCCCTCTCCAGCACCGGCGAGGAGCGTGATAACTGGGGCTTTCTCACCCAGGCCACTTACAAGCTGACACCTGTGCTGAAGCTCGGCGTCAACTACGGCCAGAGCAGAGCGGAACTTGCAGAAGGCGACGGTCCCTTGAACATCCAGAAGCAGCACGCAGCCGTAGTGGCCGTTACCTACAACGTAACCGACTTTGTTCAGGTGATCGGCGAGTATACCTGGGCACAGGACAGGTGGTTCAACGGCGCAACCCAGGACGCCAACATCGGCGCAGTAGGCACATTCATCTACTGGTAGCGGTTACGACGGGCCAATCCCTCAGGGGAAATAGTGCAGGCTGACAGAAGATAGAGATTTGGTTGAGTTTTCCCCCTCCCTAACCCTCCCCCTCCGGGGGAGGGGATTTGGTCGATGCTACTGGAAGGGGACGGTTGTTATTGCTTAGAGGGTGAGTTTTAGTGGACCTTCGAAAGGATGCAGCTTCACTCCACGCGGGCAAAGTTTTTTTTATAGCACCCGCTGTCTTTCTTAGGTAAAGTAATAAAAGTATACGCTTACGATAAACATTTCATTAGCGTAGACATTTGTTTCAGGCTAGGATGCGGACATTTCAGAAGTCAGACTTAAATGGAGGTATGCCATGAGAAGCAGCACTATCATAGTCCTCGCCACACTGCTGGTGTCGGGTACGGTCCTCGCGCAACAGTCCAACCAGGAAAAAGTCATCTGCGACCTGGCATCGGGCAACTGCCTTAAACAGGCGGATCTGATCCAGAAGAAGGTGCACAAACTGAACAAAGAGATACAGAAAGGGGAGAAGAAGTATTCCCCTGAGGAACTGAGAAGGCTCGAGCTTAAACTGAAGGAAACCCAGGATATGCTGTACAAGCTTGAGACTAAGTGACCACACGGAAACACAAACGCAGGAACCTCATCTAACAGGGAGAGATCATGCCTAAATATGTAATCGAGCGCGAGCTACCGGGAGCCGGCGCACTGCCGGCCGAAACTCTGCAGGCAATATCGCAAAAATCGTGCGGGGTTCTCAAAGATATGGGTCCCCAGATCCAGTGGATTCAGAGCTATGTCACCGACGACAAGATCTACTGCGTCTACCTCGCTCCTAACAAAGAGATGGTTCTGGAGCACGCGGCCCAGGGTGGATTCCCGGCCAACAGCGTGGCGGAAGTTCGCGCCATTATTGACCCGACTACTGCTGAATAGTCTGTTCCCCTCTTCCAGATGTCTGATTAGGTCAGTGCAGTGACCACAGTTGAACTTTTTAAAACAAAGTTATTGACATGTGAGGAGCCAATACCTATTATCTACGACAAGTAAAGGGGAGTAGCTATCGGCTGGAGAAATGGCCGACCCACGGCCCGTCAAGACGGTGGAAACACCCGGGCCCTGGGATAAATGACAAACCACTAAAAGCAAGACCTTTACCTGAAGCGATTCAATTCGCCGAGGGTAAAGGTCTTTTTTTTTACCCCCGGCGACAATTCAAGCAGGAGGTAACCCGGTGAACCCTTTGAAAAAGCAGCGTTTATCCACTTCTATTACCAGCTTCCCGCGGTCGTCTTCGAGAAGAGCATCGACGGCTAGACCGGCCTCTCCTGCGCCGCCCTAGTCTGCTTGCTGCAGTTGCAGAGCCTCGATTCGTGATCATTCTGGTGCTATGGCCGCTGAGATTTTCGCCATGCGCCATTGACAGATAAAGACGCCAACAGACAGGAATACCTAATAGGAGAATACGATGTCAGCTCACGAGAACCAGCTCATCACGGAGCCCAGAAAAAGATCCAGAAAAACGAAAGAGAAGGTGGTACTGAAAAATGTCGTATCATTGCGGGTGAGCGACCGGGAGAAACAGGTCCTGGAGAAAATCACGGAGTCCAGCTCGCAGAGTGTCTCGGACGTGATACGGGAGGCGATAGAGTTCTGGCTTTCCAAGCGCCAGAGACTTTGTCGGCAGTGATCAGAATCACCCGAATCAAGACCTTCACTGAATACGGCCAGCATCTCAGGAACTGCCGATCCGATTTAAACATCACCAGCCAAGGAGGCTACCACAAATGAAAAGTCACATCTTAAAGGGTTTCGCGATGGTTGCAGCCGTCATGTTCCTCAGCCTGACCGTGCTGGAAGTTACCGCACACGCCAGAGCCGGCGGTGGCCGCTCCATGGGCGGTTCGCGCAGCTACTCCAGGCAGGCGGCTCCCAGCTCACAGCCTGGTGCCTCGCGGCAACAGATGGCGCCTGCCCCTAGCTCGTTCCAGGGTGGCGGCTTCATGAGAAGCATGGCCGGAGGCATCGCCGGCGGACTGCTGGGAGGCATGTTGTTCAGGAGCCTGGGCATGGCTGGCGGCGGCGGCATGGGTGGCGGCGGCATCGGCCTATTCGAGATCGCGCTTCTGGCCGGCATCGGCTACATGATTTACCGCTACGTGAAGAAAAGAAGGGAACTTGCACCGGTACTGCTGCGCCAGGACGGCTACCAGGACAGCAGAGGCTTTCAGGACCAGGGAGGCTACCAGGCGCCCTACCAGGGAGGCAATGCAGGTTCCGCCCCCTACCTGGTCAACGATCCGGCATCGGGCGGTGTAGAAGCCGGCCTGTCCCATATCCGCCAGATGGACTACTCCTTCGACGAGAGGGTGTTCAAGGACCAGGTGATGGACATCTTCTTCAAGATCCAGGGTGGATGGATGAACCGGGACATGTCCGCGCTCGCGCCGCTAGTGAGTGACGAGATGAGGGGTATCTTCCAGGAAGACCTGAACCGGCTGCTGCGTGACAAGCAGGTCAACAGGCTGGAGAACATCGCGGTCAGGAGCGTGGATATTTCGGAAGTATGGCAGGAGGCCGGTCAGGATTACATCACCACGCTGATCTACGCCAACCTGCTCGATTACACCACGGACGACGCAACCGGAGCGGTGGTGAACGGCAGCAAAACAGAGCCGGTGAAGTTTGAGGAGTTCTGGACCTTCACCAGGCCGGTCGGCAGCAACCCCTGGCGTCTGTCGGCTATCAACCAGAAATAGCTTCGGGCAGATGCTACATCGGGCATAGATATTTATATTGGATTCAATACAAGAGGCGGCGTCACTTAAGGTGGCGCCGCCTCTTTCATTTTCCATATAAGGTATCGAGCCGAATGCCGTATGTATACATTACCGTCCGATCTTGGCTAAATCCACTCTTTTTCATCCTCTCCCCAGCCCCACTGCCTTAAAATAAGAGGATCATGTAAGAGCGGCATTCCTGCCGCGATTCTCCGCAGATCAATCGCGGCAGGAATGCCGCTCCTACAGAGGCCCTATCGGCAGATTAGCTTGAGTGAACGGCTCTATCGTGCAGCTCCAACATGCCGTCGGGTACGCGATGTGGCCGCTAACCCGACCTACGAATAGTGGTTCCGCCAGCTTAATGGCAGTACCCCCAGCCCCTCGCATCGAGGAAGGGGCCCCAGGCATCGACCTTTTCACGCCACATCAAGCTCTGCAGCCTGGATGATCGACGGGATATCCAGGATGAGCGCTACCGAGCCGTCGCCAAGTATGGTGGCCCCGGCAACTCCGTCTACCTCCTGATACATCCGCCCCAGTGATTTGATAACCGTCTGATGCTCGCCGATCACCTTGTCCACAAGTACGCCCACACTTTTGCCATCCACCTTGCAGATCACCACCTGCTGGATTGCCGGCGGAGACCCTTCTATATGGAACCTCTTCCTAAGCGGCACATAGGGAACCACGTGTCCCCGCACCAGTAAAATCTCCCTGCCGTGATTCCTCTCGATCTCCGTTTGGCTCAGTTCGATGCATTCGTCCACCATAGCCAGCGGCATGACGAACCGATCGGTGCCAATGCGCACCAGGAGGCTTTCGATGATCGCCAGGGTCAGCGGTATCTTGAGGGTGATGGTGGTTCCCTTGCCCAACTCGCTCTGCACGTCGATGCTGCCGCGCAATGAGTCGATCGCCTGCTTGACCACATCCATGCCGACGCCGCGGCCCGACACGCTGGTGACCTTCCCCGCCGTCGAGAAGCCCGGTGCGAAAATGAGCCCCCAGATCTCCTTGTCCGGCAACTCTGCCCCGGGTGCTATCAGCTTGCGTTCCACCGCTTTGGCACGTATGGCGTCACAGTTCAGTCCGGCTCCGTCATCCCTGATGCTGATCAGGACGCTGTCTCCGGAATGGACCGCGCTCAGGTGAATGGTTCCCGCCCTCGGCTTGCCTTTGGCTTCCCGATCCGCCGGGGTTTCGACGCCGTGGTCGATGCTGTTACGGATAATATGCACCAGCGGATCGTTGAGCTTCTCGATCACCGTCTTGTCGAGTTCGGTTTCGGCGCCTTCGGTGCTCAGTTCAATCACCTTGCCGAGCTCGCCCGAGAGGTCTCGCACCAGTCGTTTGAACTTGGTGAAAGTCGCGCCGATGGGAAGCATCCTGATGTCCATGGCGTTGTCGCGCAGGTCGTTGGTAAGCCGCTCCACCTCTTCCGCGACCGAGACCAGCTCGGTATGCTTCCTGAGCTCCTGGGCAACCAGACTAAGGCGCGCCTGGACCGTTACCAGTTCTCCCACCAGGTTCACCAGGACGTCGAGCTTTTCTGCGGTGACCCTTATGCTTGAGGCAGCTTCCTGCGTCTGCGGCTGCCGATCCTGACGGACCTCTTTGACATGCTTTTGCTCCAGCAGAGCCGAGGCCACCGTATCGTGATCGACTATGCCGGCCTCTACGGCCAATTGCCCGAAACGCTTCTGTTGCCCGAGAAGAGTGTCCAGTTGCTCCTTAGTGATATCGCCTCGTTCGACCAGGATCTCCCCAACCTTCTTGTGGCTGCCACCCTCTTCCGGATCGGAGCTGTCATCGATAACGGTTATGGAAATATCGCAATCGTCGGCGACAAAGATGAAGACGTCGCGAATGGCATCCTCACCCTGTGCGGTAGTCAGCACGATATCCCAGTAGAAATAGCACTTCTCCGGCTCCAGCTGATCCAGCGGCTGAATCTCGGAGGTATGCCCCACGATGGTGCAGAGGCCCAGCTCCTGCAGTTCCCGGAGCAGCCCCAGCGGCCTGCCACCGCTGCAAAAGATTGCCGGATCGGGCCGGAAACGGATCCGGTAAGTTACCTCTCCCCCCGGCAGTGACTCCCGCCCGGAATCGGAGCCGGCGCCTTCCTGGTGGCCCGCCTTGGGATCCGCGCTGCTTGAGGGGACCAGCTTTCTAAATCCAGAGATCACCTGCTCGTTGGCATCCTTGTCGACCGCCACCCCGGATTCCGCGGCCTCCAGCATGGCGAGGATCCGGTCGCGGGCCGAGAGGCTCAAGCTGACCAGTTGCTGACTCACCGGCAACTCGCCGTTTCGGACCAGGTCGTACACCGTCTCGACATTGTGGGTAAAGGAGGCAATATCATCGAAGCCGAACATGGCGCCGGAGCCCTTGATGGTATGCATGGTCCGGAATACCCGGCCCACGATCCCCAGGTCTTCCGGGTTCTCTTCCATCTCGAGAAGCGAATCTTCCAGGTCACCCAAAAGCTCCCGGGCCTCCTCCTTGAAGGCGTCCACGAATTTGTCGTTCATCGGACCACCATCCCGGCAATAGATTTCGATGCTGCAACATGGTGAGGCGTGGCGATCATATGATTTCCCTCTTCCAGACGCAGGTGCCGCCGGTGTCTTGACTACAGCCGTTATAGCGCCACATTCCCGCCAGCTCGATCACGCTTGAGAGCGCCTCCGCGTCGGTATCTTGCACCGAAAAAGCGAGCCCCTTGGCAATCGCGGTGCGGTGCGAACTGCAAAGAAGTTGCAGTCCCGTGAGATCCACTTCGGTCACTGCCGCCATCGAGAGCCGCACCTCGTTTCCCAGGCCAAAGGCCTGCAGCATGCCGTCCCTGATCTCGCCGATCCTGTCGATGGTCATGGGTCCGTTAATGGACACCACTGTCATGGTTTCATTCTTGACGATGTTCACCGCTGACTCATCCATTGGCACCCTCACTTTGCGCTCCACATCAGGCTGCACTGCATTGGACATCCTGCGCCAATTCTAGATCGTCGGCAGAAAATACCCGGTCGATATCGAGAATCATGATGAAGCTGTCGTTGTGCTTGCCCATCCCCTTGAGAAACTCGGTGTTGAGGTTGGTGCCGATGCGGGGCGCCGGCTCAATCTGCGCGGCCTCCAGGTCGAATACCTCCTGCACCGAGTCAGCCAGCGTGCCAAGCACCGTGGTTTCTCCGCCCACCGTTACCTCCACCACGATGATGCAGGTGTTAACCGTGTTCTCGGTTCTGGTCATGCCGAACTTCAGACGCAGGTCGATAACCGGCACGACCCCGCCGCGCAGGTTGATCACCCCGCGCATGAAGTCGGGGGTCTGCGGGACTTTGGTTACCGTGCCGACATCCAGGATCTCTCGCACCCTGGCCACTTCGACGGCAAATATCTCTTCACCGAGCTTGAAGGTAAGAAACTGCTGGATTCCGGTTGTTTCAGATAAGCTCATTATTTCCTCCGATATGAATTTGCAGTAACGGCGGCCGGCAAACAGCAGTGGGCATTACCGCCCACCCTCCCCCAGCCCCACTGCTCTTAAGTTAAGCGGTGGTTGGCGCTTTAACGCCTATCATCGGACAGGTTTTGTAGGGATACCCCTTGCGGGTATCCAAAAGCAAGGCAGGACACCCGCAAGGGGTGCCCCTACAGGCTGTCGCTGGTGGTGGGAAGGGATGGGGAGAGGGAGAAAAGCTCGTATGAGCCTCACCCTCACCCTCCCCCAGCCCCTCCCATCAAGGGAGGGGAGCCGCCCCCCGATCCCTCGCTCAAACGACCGGGTCAGGAATGCCTTGCCATCTGCCGGCCACCTGCCGGTCGCCGCCTGCTAGAATCTCTCGAATTCGGCGTCGAGTTGCGCGGAATCGCCCAGCATCAGGTTCAGGCCATGCACTACTTTGCCATTGCCATTGCCATTGCCGTTGCAGTTGCCGTTACCTTTGCTATTGCCGCTTGAGGTGAGCTTCATTGCTTTTTGCTCCGACTTGACCAGGAGTTTTGCCGGCTGCTGTTTCGCGGCTCCCTGCCGCTGCACGCCTCCCTGATCGTTCATCCTGAAGAAGGCGATGGTCGACTGCAGCTGGGCCGACTGCGAAGAGAGCTGCTCCGCGGTGGAGGCCATCTCTTCGCTGGCTGAGGCGTTCTGCTGGATCACCTGGTCCAGTTGCTGAATGGCCTTGTTGATCTGCTGGGATCCGGTATCCTGCTCCTTGCTGGAGGCGTTGATCTCCTGGACCAGTTCGGCTGTCTTCTGGATGTCCGGAAGAATGCCGGTGAGCATGGCGCCCGCCTTCTCCGCCACTTCCACACTCGATACCGAGAGTTCGGAGATCTCCCCCGCCGCGATCTGGCTCCGCTCGGCCAGCTTTCTCACCTCGCTTGCCACCACCGCGAATCCCTTGCCGTGCTCGCCGGCCCGGGCGGCCTCTATGGCCGCATTGAGCGCCAGCATGTTGGTCTGGCGGGCAATCTCCTCGATGATGGAGATCTTGGCCGCGATATCCTTCATGGCCTGCACGGTCTCCGCCACCGCTTTCCCCCCTTCCTTGGCGTCCTCGGAGGATTTGACCGCAATCTTCTCGGTCTGCTGGGCATTATCGGCATTCTGCCTGATGTTGGCCGACATCTGCTCCATGGAGGAGGAGGCCTCTTCCGCTGCGGCGGCCTGCTGGGAGGCTCCTTCCGACATGGACTGGGCGTTGGCGGAGAGCTCGTCGGAGCCGCTTGCCACGTTGTCGGCGGCGCTCTTCACCTCGGTTACCACCTCGGCGATCTTGGCGACCATGGAGGAGAGGGCGTGCATCAGCTCATCCTGCGCCGAGCGCTCTTTCAGGTTGACCATCAGGTTCCCGCCGGCCACCTCTTTGGCCGCCTCGGTGATCCTGTTGGTAGCCTCCACCAGCACGTTAAGATTGCTCTTGATCAGGTTGTACTGCCCTTTGTACTCTGCTGTGATGGGGGGCGGCATGTCGCCCTTGGAGATCCGTTCCACGTACTGCGCGGTGACCATCAGCGGATTGACGATGTTGGTGACGGTGTCGTTCACGCCGCTCACCAGCTGCTTCCAGCCACCCACAAAGAGCTCGGCATTGGCACGTTTGTCCAGTTCGCCCTCCGCCGCGCCTTTGATCAGGATGTCGGTCTGCTGCAGCAGCCCGGTCATGACCTCGATGCAGTTGTTCAGGTTGAGTTTGATCTCGTTGAAGTCGCCCTGGTAGTGGTCGGTGATCTTGGGAGGTATATCGCCCTTGGAGATGCGGTCCACGTACTCGGCGGTGACGTTGATCGGCCCGACGAAGGCGTCGATCAGCTGGTTGACTCCGGATACCAGCTCGCCCCAGCCGCCGACAAAGGCCGACGCGTTGCCGCGGGTGTCAAGCTTCCCTTCCTTGGTGGCCTGCACCAGTCTCCCTGTTTCGTCCAGCAGCCCGCGCATGATGTCGATGCAGTTGTTGAGGTTCAGCTTGATCTCGTTGAAGTCGCCGTTGTAGTTATCGTTGATCTTGGGGGGGATGTCGCCCTTGCTGATCCGGTCCACGTACTCGGCTGCGACGTTCAGCGGGCCGATCACCGCATCAAGGGTCTCGTTGATCCCGGCAACCACCTGCTGATAATCGCCCCGGTGCTTGGAGACGTCGGCGCGCGTGGCCAAACGGCCGGCAACCGCCGCCTCGGAAAGCATATTGGTATCGGCCACCAGCGACTTAATCGATTGCACCATGTTCTGCATGGCCGCCAGCAGCGAATCGGCGCGTTTGCCCTGCAGGTTGAAGGTCATGGAGAGATCGCCTGCCGACACCTGTTGGGCGATGGCCAGCACTTCCAGCGGATCGCCGCCGAGCTGCCCCTGCACCACCTTGCTGATGAAAAGTCCCAGCAGCACCGCCAGTATCACACCGAAGGCGACTATTGCCAGCATCAGTTTGGTGGCAGCTTTGGCGGTAGCGGTATTCCCGTCCGAAGTAAGCTTGGCCTGTACGAGCTTGGCCTCCTGGAGCTTGTCGATGGCCTCGTTTTCCGCGAAGGCCGCCTTCTTCCCATCGCCGTTCATGATGGCCAGCGCCTCGGCATCCTTGTCGGCCATAGCAAGCGGGATCACCCGTTCAATGACCTGCCCGTAGACCTCGCGGCTCTTCTGGAAACTCTCGAACAGCTTGCGCCCGTCCTCGGTAAGGATGGTTTTCTCGAAGGCGGCCGCCTTGTCTCCGGTCAGTGTCCGTAGCGCCTTAATGGTCTCCACAGCCTTCTCTTTGTCCTGCGCGCTCTCCGCCTCCACCAGATCACGCAGGTTGATGCGTATCCTCTGGAAAGAGGTGGAGATGTCGGCCAGGTCGCCGATAGGAATGGTGATCTTTTCGTAGAGCTTGGTGTCGGCCTGCTCAAGCTGGTGCAGCTTCGTGATACCCATCCAGCCGATCACCCCGGCTATCAGAGCCACCAGGACAAACCCCGACATCAGCTTCCTGCCCAGCTTCATGTTATAAAACCACGTCATGCTCAGCCCCCCTTAATTTGCCAATCGTTGAACTACCATTCTCACCATTGAGATAGCGCTCCATTTGTTTCGTTTCCAGTCCAGCTGCCAGTTCCCTTCCTGATTAGTGCTGACCCCGCCTGCGGCGCTGTTTTATCGAAGAATAACTTTGCCCTAACTCCAGGATCCCCGGATACTGGGTCCCCCCCTTTAGCAAAGGGGGGACAGGGGGGATTTGCCTTTGAAGTTATTCGGAAGCGCTGATCTGCAGCTCACATCAGCACACCGACCGCTACTCCCCGATCTTTTTGTACAGCTGTGCATCAGGCACCACCTGCTGGAACAGGTGGGCCACTTCCTGCGGCAGCTTCTGGGTATTCTCCGTGGCTAGATACCCGCCCGGCGCCAGGGACTGGTGGAACATCTTGAATACCTCGACCCGCTCCGGGTACTGGAAATGGAGCAGGACGTTCTTGCAGACCACCAGGCAGTAGCCGCCGCCAATCGGTTTATAAGAGAGCAGGTCGTGATACTGGAAGGTGACCCTGCTCCTGAGCGCCTCGATCACCCTGTGGTGACCCGGCTTTTGCGCAGGTTCGAAATATTTGCTGAAAAGTTCCTCGGGAGTGCGCTGCAGTTCGTCATAGGGATAGGAGGCTGAGGTAACCGCGGCACCGAAGTTGTTGGCGCTGTCATAGTCGGTGGCGTGGATCTGGAGATTCTTGAAACCGAACGGGTTCATCTTTTCGGCGAAGAGCATAGCAATGGTGTAGGTTTCCTGACCGTGGGCGCAGCCGGCGTCCCATATCTTGATTTTGCTGCGGCCCGAGGCATAGCCGATCATGTGGTCCGCTGCATGCTCGATGGTGGGCCGGTCCCGCATGAAGAAAGTGAACGCCATTCAATGCTCCGGTTGCTGGAAGTTTAATAGCTGCTGTCAAGGAAAACGCCTAGTAACACTTTCTCCTTAAATAAAGCTATCGGTGAGACAATGACTTACTGTAGACAAAATTCGGCACCAAAGTATTAATTTAAATTAACTAGTATCGCACTCTTATTAAGCTCTCGAAGGTCAGCAGCAGTGGGAAAATATACCTAGTACATCCGGGAGCGGCGCAATTTAATTGGTGCGGGTGAGATGGGAGATACTAAAGTCTTGACCGCTTTGTCACGGGCGGGTACTTTCCCCGTTACCTGTTCCAGACTGAGGCGTGTCTTTACCAGAATACGGCTTCAGCAGACCACCTTCGTGGCGCAGGGTATTGTCTAAGAGGAGCGTCGAATCATGAAACAGTATCGTTGCCCGGCTATCTCCATCCTTATGCCGGTCAGAAATGAAGAGCGCTTTCTGCCGGCGGCCCTGCGCTCGCTGACGGCCCAGACCTTGAAAGATTGGGAGCTGGTGGCGGTGGATGACGGCTCAACCGATGATACTTCGCGTATCCTGGCCCAGGCCGCTTGCAGCGATCCCCGCATCCGGGTGTTGCGCTCGCCCGGGCTGGGGCTGGTGCCGGCGCTGAACGCGGGGCTGGCTGCCTGCCGGGCTCCGCTGATTGCGCGTATGGATGCCGATGATGTTGCCCATCCCGCAAGACTTGCCGAACAGGCGAGTTATCTGTCAAGCCACGAAGGTGTCGGGCTGGTAGCCTGCTCGTTTCGACATTTCCCCCGACAGCAGGTCGGCATGGGGATGGCCGGATACGAACATTGGCAAAATCAGCTTTTGAGCCACGAAGCGATCTCGGCGGATCTTTTCGTCGAGTCCCCTTTCGTTCATCCGAGCACCATGTTTCGAAGGGAAGCGGTAGAGAGCGCGGGGGGATACCGGGACATGGGATGGGCTGAAGATTATGATCTCTGGCTGCGTCTGGCAGCGGCGGGGACCAGGTTTGCGCGACTTCCAAGGACTCTGTTCTTCTGGCGGGAGCGGCCGGAGCGGGCCACCCGCACCAGCGCGGCCTATTCCCGGGAGGCGTTCAGACTATGCAAGCTGCACCATTTGCTGAACGGTTTTCTCAAGGGGGAGTCTGAAGTAATTCTGGCCGGGGCCGGGCTGGAAGGACGGGCCTGGTATCGCATGCTGCACGATGCGGGGGTGCGGGTCTCCTGCTGGGTGGATGTAGACCCGCGCAAAATTGGCAGGGAGCTGCATGGTGCGCCCGTGCTGGCAACCGATCAGGTAAGCTGCACCGGCGTCAAGATGCTGATGACAGTCGGCGCGCGCGGGGCACGCAGCGTTGTGCGGCAGACCGCGTCTAAAGCCGGGTTCGTTGAGGGAGTCAGCGCCATCTGCGTGGCGTAAAGGCAGTTCACCCTTGGCAGCCTTCCTCGTCTCAACAACAACCACCGTTTCCCGACAGTGGCCGGCCTCGCCACTGGCCAACCCGGCTCTACCTCCCTGCCTTCTGCTCTCAGCTATAGCTTGGGTTGTCCAAAGGTCGGAGGAGGTGAGTCCCGGGTCGACGAAGCGGGAAAAGCGCCGAGTAATCGGCAACCGCCTGCCGTCTGCTCTGAAAGTTGCAGAGAATCGGCACCCCCAAAAACCCCCGAGCACCGCCCGCCCCTACCAGTGCCACGCCTATCGCCCTCCACTCTCACTTCATCGCATGCAGGACAGAGCCAAACCTGAGCGGCAACCAATCTAATGAGCCACATTGAGCCAGTTGCGACCTGGAACATGTCAAAAGGTTAAAATCCTGGCATTATTAGCCTGCTTTATCATTTAAAGTGCTCAAATACCTTCCAAACATGTCCTCCCTCTAATATTAAAAATATATCCGTACTGATTATCGGTCAAAAGCGCAGCAAAAGCGGCATGTAATCAAATATACATATTAATGCTATAAGTAACATATTGTTTATTATGAATATTTAGAATTATATACGCCCCTAAACTGTGCTAGTATCCGATCTCATTAGAGTGGCAACCAACTTTTTTGGCGTTTTCTACAAGGAGACCTCAGCGGACATCTCAGCTTATTTGTTAACGATCAGTGCCGATCTTTCGCCGGGGATGTTAAGAGTCCCCTCCCCTTCCCCCTCCGGGAGAGGGAGAGCTTATGGGGCCGGCGGAAGCTCAGCACCTATGCATGCGCCTAAACGGCCAGGGAGAAACCCAATGCACGTCCTATCGACAATTCGCCTGCTCTGCATACTTGTGACGGCCCTCATTTGCTGCACCTCGCCGGTGCCGGGCGCTGCGGCGCAGGCTGCACCTTATCTCGTTGAGATAGCCGATGTGGCAGGGGGCCAGGAACTGGCAGCGCTACTTTCCGGGAAGGGAGTGCACGCCGTGATCGCGGGCAGGAACATGTGGGTGGTGGATCAGCAGTCCAACTGCGCGGTATGGATCGGCAAGCAGGTACCGCTTGAACTGCTGCGGGTCGTGCTCCCCGAGGCGATGCGCCTCAATCCCCATCTCAAGTTCTTCCATGTGGTGGGAGACCGGGGAGAGGTCCCGCCGGCACGGGTGGACCAAACGGTTCACGTCGGCGGCAGCATCGAGGCGGCCCTGTCGAAGCATCTTAACCCCCTGGATCCAAAGGAATTACTGAATGTCCTGGAAAGGGTGAAGACTCTTGACCAACTGCACCAATACCTGCACGAAAAGAATATCCCTCGTACCTCTCCCGGCACCTGATTTACTGGACCATGCCGGACAACCCGGCTCGTCCAGCATCAACCCGCTCACTGCTCGACTTTCCAGAACCCAGGTATCGTCAATTTTTCCGGGTGCACCTCATACTCCCGACCGGTCGGTACACGCCTATTTTCTCTGAAAGGCGTCGTCCATGAAAGGTGCGCTTTGCAGCGGTCTGTCCCTGTGCGTCCACAAGCTGGGTGCGATGACCCAATGGTTGGGAAATTTCATCTCGGCACTAACCTGAAATGAGGAGACTAAGGATGATGAGGAAATTGTTCGCAGTACTCACCTGCATTGCCATGGCAATGGCGCTGACGGTACCGGTGGCCCTGGCCGCCAAGCCAGTGCCCGGCGGCGACACGACGGCGCCGATTACAACCGCTTCACCGCTGGGGGGAACCTTCAGTGATCCCGTGACCGTCGCCTTGACGGTCAACGAGCCGGCAACCACCTACTACACCACAAACGGCAGCACCCCGACCACCGCATCAACGGTCTACGGCTCCGCGCTTAGCTTCAGCGCCAGCACCACCTTGAAGTACTTCTCCAGGGACACCGCGGGGAACAGCGAAGCGGTGAAGGCCCAGACCTACACCATATCCGCAACGACCAGCGGACATGCCGGCCTGACCTGGACCGGCTACGGCATGTGCAGTTCCTGCCATACCAGCCAGGCGCAGGCGATGTACCAGAGCGTCCACTACCAGTGGAAAGGGTCCGCGCCCGAGATGACCACCGGTCCGGCCGTCCAGGGTAAGATGGACGCCGTCGACGGTTCCAGCGCGCTGAACGCCTACTGCATCAACATCCAGGGGAACTGGGGTCCCTGCGGCGCCTGCCATGCAGGCACCGGCGCACGTCCGGTGGCGACCGGCACCCCCTCCTCGGCACAGCTTGCCTCCATCGACTGCCTCATGTGCCACAACGATACAACCAATGCTCCCTATAGCCGCGTGCGCAACGCGACCACCGGCCTGTTCGAGCCTTCGGCCGCGATCGACATGAACCTTGTGGTACAGAAAGCCAACATCAAGCCGGGCCGTAAAAACTGCCTCGGCTGCCACGCCAAGGCAGGCGGCGGCGACGCGGTTAAACGCGGCGACATCGCTCTTGCTTCCGGCACCACCTCCGATGTCCTCTACGACACCCATATGGCCATGGGCAACGGCGGCAACCTCGCCTGCCAGGCTTGCCACACCTTCACCGCTCATCGCGTCGCCGGCCGCGGTACCGACCTGCGCCCCGCGGACAGCAGCGTCCAGGTAACCTGCTCCACCGCTACCTGCCATGCAACCAAGACAAACATGACCACCGGCCACACCACCTATAACACAAGTCACCACGTAGGGCGCGTCGGCTGCCAGAGCTGCCACATCAGCAAGTACGCCAAAAACGCCAACGACACGGCAGCCTCCGAGGCAACCGAAATGCACCGCACCTGGGAGCACGGCGAATGGAACGCGACCCTGAACCGCTACGAGCCGATGCCGACCAAAGCCAACGACCAAAAGCCGGTCTACGCCTTCTGGAACGGCACCAGTTGGGGCAACAACTCCTTTGACAACGCAGTCATCGACCCGACAACCGGTGCCTACAAGATCTCCCGTCCCGTCGGCTCAATAAACGACCCGGCCGGCACCAAGCTCTACCCGTTCAAGTACAAGACCGCCACCCAGGCAGTTGCCAACGGCAAGGTAGTAACGCTTTCCACCGCCACCTTCTTTGCCACCGCCAACTACGACCAGGCAGTCAAAGACGGCCTGGTGTACATGGGGCTTCCGAGCACCACCCCCTACGCCACGGTCACCACCGACGAACTGCAGCTTTTGAACCACCAGGTTCCGCCCGCAGTAGGCAACGTGCTCGCCTGTACGGCCTGCCACCCGAATGCAACCGCAACCAACATGAAGCTGGTGACCGACTTTGGCTACGCCCTCAAGGCGGCCACTACCGTGGTCTGCTCGCAGTGCCACCGGGCCAAGGTTCCGGGGAGCTACGACCGTATCCACAGCCATGTTGAAGGCAAGGGCTTCGACTGCTCCTGGTGCCACAACTTCTCCCGTCCTGAGCGCGGCCTGACCATGCCGTAGGCGTGCAGGAATCACTGCTTAAGTAAATAGAAAAAGGGTTTGACCCCGCATGGGTCAAACCCTTTTTTATGTAAGGCGCATTAGCCCGCCTGGCGTATGGGGCGTGCTGCTGACCGGAGGCGACGTTAGCGACTCGTTGCCAGCTCCCCTAGCACCAGTTCCGGGTCAAGCGCGGGGAGATCCAACCAATGCCTTGATCTTCTCGATGCACTCCCTGAAATCGATCGGTTTGGAGATGTAAGCATCCATCCCCGCCGCGATGCAGCGCTGCTCGTCATCCTTCATGGCGTGGGCGGTCATGGCGATTATCGGCATGCGGCCGCCGCGCTCCTGCTCCTGCTCGCGAATGGCACGGGTTGCCTGAAAGCCATCCAGCCGCGGCATCTGTACGTCCATCAGGATGATGTCATACTCCCCCTGCTGCCACTTTTCCACGGCCTTCAGGCCATCCTCGGCGAAATCGACCTGATACTGCAACCGGTTCAACATGGTTCCCATGACCTGCCTGATGGTGGCATCGTCTTCCGCGATAAGCAGACGCGTGTGGCTCGCGGCATCGCTTTGTCGTAGCTCTGCCACCATCGGCGT
>Ga0209317_1000769_pt1 | contig 34701 bp, 23 predicted proteins | sample RifGroB2_FD_183994 | JGI IMG/M metagenome (GOLD analysis project Ga0209317, IMG submission 183994) | Soil microbial communities from Rifle, Colorado, USA - Groundwater B2 (SPAdes) (version 2) | ecosystem: Environmental > Terrestrial > Soil > Unclassified | place: Rifle, Colorado | collected...
GACAACATCCGATTACGACAAAGAAAAACTGCAGGAAAGGCTTGCCAAGATAGTCGGCGGTGTTGCTATAATTAAGGTAGGGGCAGCCACTGAAACCGAGATGAAAGAGAAGAAGGCAAGGGTTGAGGATGCGCTTCATGCAACAAGGGCTGCTGTTGAAGAAGGGATAGTCCCCGGCGGCGGTGTTACATTTATCAGGGCGATACCGGCACTTGATAAACTTAAGCTTGAGGGAGACCAGAGGATTGGGGTTAATATTATAAAGAGGGCGTTAGAGGAGCCTTTAAGACAGATTTCAAATAATGCAGGTGCAGAGGGCTCTATTGTTGTTCAGAAGGTTAAAGATGGGAAGACAAATTTTGGTTTTGATGCAAATTCAGAAGAGTATGTGGATATGATTGCCTCCGGCATAATAGACCCTGCAAAGGTAACCCGTTCAGCCCTGCAGAATGCAGCAAGCATCTCATCACTGATGCTTACAACTGAAGCTGTTGTTACCGACATACCGGAAGAGGAGAAGACGCCCCCAATGCCTCCGGGAGGCGGGATGGGTGGTATGGGTGGCATGGGTGGCATGGGAGGAATGTATTAAGAAGATTAAAAATTAAAATTCAAAATTTAAAATTCAGGTAAAGCCCACTTCTCATTGTGTTAAAATGGGAGTGGGCTTTTTTATTTTAAAAGAAAATATAAATTCTGGAACACGAATTTCACGAATGGTACGAATAAATGAAGACTATAGACTGAAGACTTTAGACTCAAGACTTAAGTTTATAGTTTATGGTCTATTGTCTTAAGTCTATTGTTCGTGTAATTAGCTTTATTCGTGTTATTCGTGTTCAGGTTTTAAATCTTTATGGCTATAAATTTATCTCAGAGAGGATTTTTAAATCCCGAAAAGGCGGAACATAACCTTAAAATAATCAGTGATATTCTCAGTGATAATGCTGATGTCTCTGAAATCTTATCCATTATTGTTGAGGCTTCGGCAAATTCCTTTGACCCTGATAGGGCACTTAATAGTTATGAGAGATTTTTTTCGGCCGTTGAAGATGCTAATCTGATTAAAGCAATCCTTCCAGATGCAGAAAGGAATCTTAAAATCCTTTCATTCCTTTTATCAGGGAGCCAGTATTTGACCGATATTTTAATAAAAAACCCTTCCTATGCGTCATGGCTTATAGACCCGGAAATACTAAAAAAATCCCGCTTTAAAGACGAGATGTATAATGACATCTCATATATGTTCTCAAAGGCGGACAGCTATAAAGAAAAAGCAAATTCACTCCGCAGATTCAGAAACAGGGAATTTTTGAGGATAGGCTTGAGAGACCTGATGAAAGAGGCTGATACGATTGAAACTGTAGAGGACCTCTCAAATGTTGCAGACATCTGCCTCCAAAAGGCTTATGAATGCAGCAATGAGGAATTGGAGAAGAAGTATGGGATTCCATATTTTGAGGATGAAATGAATGGGTTGAAGAAGGAGTGTGAGTTTGTAATTCTTGCTATGGGAAAGCACGGGGGAAGGGAATTAAATTTCAGTTCAGACATTGACCTCTTATATTTATATTCATCTGATAGAGGGATGACGAGCGGTGTTGAGTCCCATGATGGAAAGATTGAAAATCAGATAACAAACCATGAATATTTTGTCCAACTGGCAAGGATGATTACAAAGATAGTATCCGAGATAACCGAGGAGGGATATGCCTTCCGTATAGACCTTGATTTAAGGCCTGAGGGGAAGAGCGGAGATATAACAAATTCTCTGAGAAGTGCGGAGATATATTATGAGTCATGGGGAGAAACATGGGAGAGGCAGGCACTTTTGAAGTGCCGTCCTGCGGCAGGAAGCATTGCCCTTGGCAGGAAATTTATTGAGATGGTAAAGCCATTTATATTCCGTAAATATCTTGATTTCTCAGCCCTGAGAGAAATCAAGGAGATGAAAGAAAAGATTAATAAGGGCCTTGAACAAAAGGGAAGCTGGAGAAGCAATGTGAAGCTTGGATATGGAGGGATAAGAGAGATTGAGTTTATTATCCAGTCGTTTCAGTTGATATACGGAGGCAAGGAGAAGTGGTTCAGGGAAAGGAATTCTATGAGGGCGCTGCATAGAATATCAGAAAAGGGGCTTCTCTCATACGCCGAGTATTTCAGTCTTTCAAATGCCTATCTGTTTTTGAGGGATCTGGAGAACAGAATTCAGCTCTTCAGCGGGAGGCAGACGCATGATATCCCTGATGAGCCTTATGAACGACTGATATTATCAAGAAAGATGTCCTGGGTCACGGGGTACCCATCCACTGGATGGGTCGCAGTGAATGGGTCGCAGAAACCGGAGCTGAAAAATCCTGAATCCAAGTTGATGGACCTGTATAACTATCATGCAAAGAATGTCAGAAAAATATACGATAACCTCTTTTCCTCGGAGATATATGATGTTACTGAGGTGATGGAAGGAGAACTCCAGTGGCAGATAGATATAGATAATCCAGCCTTATCAATTGCGACACTAAAGCAGATAGGGTTTAAATCCCCCGAGATGACCTGCAGAAACCTGATTTTAATGAGAGACGGAGGGGCATTTGCCCACCCCACTATCAGAAGCAAGAGATATTTCAATCAGATGTTCCCTTACCTATTAAAGGAATGTACAAAACTGCCTGACCCTGATCTCTCAATCAATAATTTTGAAAAATTTATTGATGCCGGAAGGGTTAGGGAGGGCATCTATTCTGTCCTATCTAAGAGTGAAGCGGCTGTCAGGAGCCTCTGCTCCCTTTTCGGGACAAGCCAGTTTCTGTCAAATATACTTATCCAGCAGCCCGAATTGGCAGATTCCCTTTTGATTGCTGAAGGTATTTATAAAGAAAAGACAAAGGAGAGTTTAAGAGATGAGATGGGGAAGATTTTAAATTCATCTGATTCCTATGAGAAGTCACTGGATGAACTCTGTAAGTTTAAAAAGGGAGAAGAACTCAGAATAGGACTGAGGGATATTTTGGGTATTGTTGAATTTAGCGGAATCAGCTTAGAGCTTTCAAATCTGGCGGATGTCTATGTGGAATTCTCTCTTAAGCTGACAGAGGATGAGCTCATAAACAGGTATGGAACTCCCATGGATGATGGGAATGGGGAGATGAGCCAGTTTGCAGTGATAGGGCTTGGCAAACTCGGGGGGAGGGAATTAAATTTCGGATCAGATTTAGATATAGTATTTGTCTATTCAGATGATGGAGAGACAACGGGAAGTCGGGAGTCAAGGGAAAAAATCAGCAATCATATCTTCTTCTCAAAGCTATGTGAAAAATTGATATTTGCAATAGGAGGGGTGACAAGATTCGGTTTTGCCTACAGGGTTGATACGAGACTCCGCCCGGATGGAGAAAAGGGCGCCCTGATTCTACCCATAAAAGGGTATGAGGATTATTACCAGAAAAGGGGGGAGATATGGGAGAGGCAGGCACATATAAAGGCAAGACTTATTGCAGGGGGTGAAAAACTTGGTATGAGTCTGATAAACATAATTCGTAAATTTGTATATGATACCCCCTTTGAGCAGAATATGACCGAAGAGATTGACAGGATGAGAAAGAGGATGGAGCTTGAACTGGTAAAAGGGGGCGAGGCAAAGAGGAATATAAAGGCAGGAAAGGGAGGAATTGTAGATATTGAATTTATTATACAGTTATTACAGCTTAAAAACGGCGGTAGATTTACAGAACTGCGAAAGACAGGGAGTCTGGAGGCATTGAAAATCTTATACGAAAGAAAACTTATCACAGAGGAGGAGCATAGAATACTTTCAGGTGGTTATATATTTTTGAGGAGGATTGAAAACAGGCTCAGAATAGACCATGACCGTCCGCTGGCTGTTATCCCTGAATCGGGGGATGAGCTTTCGTTATTGGCAAAAAGGCTTGGTTATAGGGAAAATGGAGGCAGTTCGGGTGATAAGTTGTATAAAGATTTTGAATCTTGTACTGAAAATGTGAGAGGGGTTTATAACAGGGTATTTAGTGAACAGTGATCAGTATTCAGGTTGTAAAAAGAGAGGGAGGTATCGCCATAACGGACAGTTCTTTTCAATTTTATTCTGTCTTCTGTATTCTGTCTTCTGTATTCTGTCTTGTAATAGTGTTCCCATATTACCTCTCCATTCTCTTTTAGAATATTACGCCGTGATATTTCTATTAATGCCCCCTCACCCAGATCAGATTTATACGGCGGGTCAAGGAATATAAAGTCAAATTGCTGACCTGTTTTTTTAATAAATTCTACTGCGTCAGCTTTTACAATATTGAATGTTGAATATTGAATATTGAATATTGAAAGGTTTTTTTTTATAGTATTTATTGCCTTTATACTATTATCTACAAAAATTACTTCCCTTGCTCCTCTGCTTAATGCCTCTATTCCAATGGCTCCGGTTCCTGCAAAAAGGTCTAAGAATGAAGATTCAATTATCCTTTCTCCGATTATATTAAATATTGCACCTTTTACCTTATCGGGTGTTGGACGGATAGTTAGCCCATTTGGGGCTGTTAATCTCCTTCCTTTAAATAAACCTGAAATAATCCTCATTATTTTCTAAATAAAAATTTGTATCTATCTGTAGTCTCATGTTTTTTGGGTTAAATATATGGTAAATTAGCAATAATTATATCTATTACAGATATGAAAATCAAATCTCTCTTTTATTGAAGCATGTTTGTAATAGATGTCTTTTTAAAGAATCTTGTATGATATCTTGACATTTGTATTGTTAGATATTATATGAATATTGAAAATAAATACCATTCCTGAACTTGATTCAGGAAACTAATCAGGAGGAAAAATGGGTAAAATAATTGGGATAGACCTTGGTACCACCAACTCTGTTGTTGCCATAATGGAGGGGAATGAGCCAAAGGTAATTATTAATGAAGAGGGGAGCAGACTTACTCCATCTGTCGTGGCTTTTACAAAAGAGGGGGACATTTTAGTTGGTCAGGTTGCAAAGAGGCAGGCTATTACCAACCCTGAAAATACTATTTACTCTATAAAGAGATTTATGGGTAGAAGATATGACGAGGTTACAGAGGAGTCAAAGAGGGTTCCTTATAAGATAGTAAAGGGCTCAAGTGGCGATGCGAGGGTCCTTGTAAGGGACAAAGAATATACACCTCAGGAGATTTCCGCCAAGATACTTCAGAAGCTGAAGACCTCTGCGGAGGCATATCTTGGTGAAAAGGTTACAGAGGCGGTAATCACAGTCCCGGCATATTTTAATGATGCGCAGAGGCATGCAACAAAAGAGGCAGGGAGGATTGCAGGGCTTGATGTGAAGAGAATAATAAATGAACCTACCGCATCAGCCCTTGCTTATGGGCTTGATAAAAAGAAGGACGAGACAATTGCAGTCTATGACTTCGGCGGAGGAACATTTGACATATCGGTTCTTGAGGTTGGTGACAATGTTGTGGAGGTTAAGGCTACAAATGGTGATACCCATCTTGGAGGCGATGACTTTGATAAGAGGATAATGGACTGGATGATAGCCGAGTTTAAAAAGGACCAGGGAATTGATTTGAGCAAGGATGTAATGGCTCTTCAGAGGCTTAGGGAGACAGCAGAAAAGGCAAAGATAGAGCTTTCATCAACAATGGAGACAGAGATAAATCTTCCGTTTATTACTGCCGATGCCTCAGGGCCTAAACACCTTAGCATGAAACTTACAAGGGCGAAGTTTGAGCAAATGGTGGCAGATTTGATAGACAGGAGTCTTGGCCCGTGTAAGAGGGCATTTGATGATGCAGGGCTTGACCCAAAGAAGATTCATGAGGGGGTGCTTGTAGGCGGTTCTACAAGAATTCCAAAGATTCAGGATCTGGCAAGGCAGTTCTTTGGCAAAGAGCCTCATAAGGGCGTAAATCCTGATGAGGTTGTTGCACTTGGTGCGGCTGTTCAGGCAGGCGTCCTTGCAGGAGAGGTAAAGGATATCCTCCTTCTTGATGTAACACCGCTTTCACTCGGGATAGAGACCCTCGGCGGGGTTATGACCCGTCTTATAGAAAGAAATACTACGATACCGACTAAGAAGAGTGAGATATTCTCAACTGCAGCAGACAATCAGACAAGTGTTGAGATTAATGTTCTTCAGGGTGAGAGGGAAATGGCAAGGGACAACAGGACACTTGGGAAGTTTCATCTCGTTGGACTTCCTCCTGCTCCGAGGGGTATGCCTCAGATAGAGGTTACATTTGATATAGATGCAAATGGAATTGCAAATGTATCTGCAAAAGACTTAGGCACGGGCAAACAGCAGCAGATTACTATTACAGGTTCAAGCACACTTACAGAGGATGAGATAAAGAAGATGGTGAGGGATGCAGAGTCTCATGCGGAAGAGGATAAAAAGAAGAAACAGGAGATAGAGGCAAGAAACCAGCTTGACTCATTAATCTACACCACTGAAAAGACTGTTAATGAGAATAGGGATAAGCTGCCGGAGCCTGATAAAAAGGCTGTTGAAGATGCTGTAGCCGATGCCAGAAAGGTTCTTGACAGTGGTGATGCAGATAAGCTTAAGGATGCTATTGACAGGCTTACAAAGGCATCTCATAAGATAGCTGAGGCGATGTATAAGCAGGCAGGGGATGGAAAGGGCGGTGCCGGTCCAACTGCTGAGAAGCCAAAGGGCGAAGAGAATGTAGTTGATACGGAGTTTGAGGAAGTTAAAAAATAATGTCAGTTATTAGTGTAAGTGTCAGCAAAAAAACGAATTCCTTTCACTGACACTGTAAACTTACACTGACACTGATTTTAAGGGAGGTGTTAATTATGGCATTGGTAAAATGGGAACCATTTAAGGATTTGCTTTCAATCCATGACAGGATGAATAAACTTTTTGAGGATACATTTTTTCGCGACAGGGCAGTGGAAGAGGGTTTAGTAAAAGGTGTTTGGGCGCCTGCGGTAGATATCTATGAAACCCAGAACGATATAGTTCTTAAGGCTGAACTGCCGGGGCTTGAGCAGAAGGATATAACTGTAGAGGTGAAGGATAATGCCCTCACTTTAAAGGGAGAGCGAAAATTTGAAAAGGATGTGAAGGAAGAGAACTATCACAGGATAGAACGGTCTTACGGGGCATTTCAAAGGGTATTCACACTTCCAGGCACAGTCCAGCAGGATAAGGTGAAGGCAAAATTCAAGGATGGTGTTTTGGAGATTATTATGCCAAAGGAAGAGAAGGCAAAACCAAAGATGATAAAGGTAGATGTAGAGTAGATAATACAGATTTGATTTGCTGACAGGAGAAATTCGGAATGAAGGAAGAAATAACAACGGTTGATAGAGAAGAGATTAAAAAAAGAGAGGCTAAAGAACAGGAAGCCCCTCATTTTACTGTAAGGGATAAAAGATTCTGGGTAGAGAAGGAGGAGGGTGAAGAGGGAGTTAAGCCTGAAGAGAGGCTTCCTACCTATGTTGAGCAGCTTAAAAATCAGGCAGAGGAGAGTGAAAGAAAATTAAAAGAATATATTGCCGCATATAAGCAGAAGATGGCTGAAAATGATGATTTCAGGAAAAGGATGGAGGCAAGCTACCAAAAAAGGGCTGATGTGGCAAATGCGGAGTTTATTTTAAACCTTCTTCCTGTTGTGGATAATCTTAACAGAGCGGTTTTTGCAGCAGAAAATAGCAGAGATTTTGAATCCCTTTTTCAGGGAATAAAGATGATTCAGGTATCATTTATAAATCAGCTTAAGAATTGTGGTGTTGAAAAGATAGATGCACCCGGCAAGGCATTTAATCCTTCGGATGAAGAGGCAGTTGAGGTGGTGGAGGTGGATGAAAGAGAGAAGGACAACATTGTGATAGAGGAATTGGAGTGCGGATATAAGATAAAAGAGAAGCTTCTCCGCCCAGCAAAGGTAAAGGTGGGGAGATACTCAGAAAAATAGGAAATTATGTTTTTGTTCTTTTTAACAAGGGAATCAGTATATTAAGCACAAATGTAGCGCCGCCTAAGATAGCAATAAGACCCCCAAATCCCATTATACCCATCCCTGCAAGTTTAACAAAGTCATCAAGTTTTTGTGCCTCGCCGTATGTCTTCCTTGGCACACCGTGGGTTCCAGCCCAGAACATTCCAAGTATAAAAAGCATCTGTCCTATGCCGTATAGATAAGGCTGAATCTTTGCCATCTTGGTATCGGGAATATCTCTATTTAGCAAGGGGAGTATATAATAGGACAATCCCATGAAAGAGAGTGTAACACCTCCTATAACTCCATGATAATGGGATGGTATTTTGACATCAATCCCCCTTATCAGCAGGGATAAGATTCCGCCTGTTGAAAATAGAATAATGGAAAAAATGAGTGCAGAAAAACCAGGCTTGTCCCAAGGCAGTTTCTTTATCTCTGCTTTGAAAGATTTTATTGCAATAATGACAGCAATTGCAAAGGCACCTGCAGGTGCCTTTGCAATAAACTGCATCAGACGGGTGAACCAGTCTCTCAATTCCATTCCTATTGCATCAAAGGAAAAATAGAATAGAGGGGCAGGGATTGTAAATCCGAAAGAGATTAATAAAAATAGCTTTGCAGGTCGGTCAGGCATAGGCGATTTATTCAGGATAATCTGGGATAAAAGTATCCACGCACATATCATTCCAAATGTATTTGAGAACTGGAGTATATGTCCCCCTCCCCAGAATAGTTTTTCGAAATATGTATTGATATTAAGATCAGACGGCAGAAAAAGGTGGGCAAGAATAAAACAGGAGAATGCTATAAGAACCACCAATCCTGTAAGACCCATTATGAAAGTTATAAAAGAGCGGCTCTCGTTTCTGTTGTTTGTAAGATTTTTATAGATTGATAGGAGACTATTGATTATTGTCAAAAAGATTCCTGATGCGAACATGATTAATCCCGTATAAAAGGCAGGATGGGTTAATACAGGGATATAATTTGCGAGGAGAGGTTCACCCCATGCCCTGATACCTGATATTATTATTATTATTGTCCCTCCAGAGGAAAGACAAAATCCAATCCATGATAATGGAATGCTGAATAAATCTCCTTTTGAAAAGATTGTGCCTGTCAATATCCATAAGACGCCTTCAAATGCCAGAAACCATATTACAACAGAGAGGACAACATGGGTTACAAGTGCTGTATGAAGATAGTCTTTTACAGGGAGGATACCCTGTACAAACGGTGTCCTTGATATTGCAAGGAGAAAGGCAAATATACCCGCAAATATAAGAGTTGAGACAGCAAAGAATAACCATGCATATATTAGTCTTGAAGTCTGCCTGTTGATTTTATTAGGAGAAAAAATTTCCATAACAAAGGTAGTCAATTTCTGCAATTTTGGAAGACCTGTCCTTTAAGAGGGGTAAGTGGAATGCAGTAAAAGATATTTTAAAATTAACTAACGGCAGGCGCAGGGGGTTTCACCTGTGAAACCTTTCTTGTTTTTTTTCTTTTTTCTGCCCTCTTTTTTGCCCTTAATCTGTTTTTATGCTGTATCCTTTTATGCTTGCTTTTTGACCTTGCCATAATCTAAAAAATAACATCCTAATAGCTAAAGTGTCAAGTTATTTTACTGTATAGGAAATTATAAATCACGTTCTGTTTTATAATTTTTCGTAGGCTTCGTGGTTAATCAGGTCTTTGTTGTTGGCTTGACATGGCAGTTTTTAGTGAGATATAGTTATAAAAATATGAAAAAAAATCTCATTACGGACAAATCGGATGTAATAAATTACTATGATGTTTATAGAATTGTAATTAAAGTAAGGAGAGAAGATATTGTTTATCTAAACGGCATCTTTGAATCTTATGATAATCTGGCTGTTATAAGAACTATAGACAGATGGGAGTCGCTTGTTGAGATTCTTGCATCACCATATTTTGTTGCAGATGTAAAGAAGATTTTAGATGAATTAAAGAAAGAGATTCAATTAGAGATAATAGAGGAGCCGAAATGATTGAACAATCAGTTATAAAAAAGATATTGAAAGAAACATTGGCAAATGGGGGGGAGCTGGCAGAGTTGTTTATAGAAGATTCGGCATCCACCAGTATAGTCTGTGAGGATAATAAGATTGAGCAGGTGATAAGCGGCAGGGACATTGGGGCGGGTTTGAGATTGATATATGATAAAAAGACTGCCTATGCATATACAAATGATATTAATGAAGATTCTCTCCTTACTCTCGCAAAAAGGATCAGGAGTGCCGCGAAGGGGAATAAAGAGACTGTATTGGATATGACTGTGAGGAGACCTCATATTGATTTCCCAATCTTGAAAGATGTTGAGGATGTTGCTGCAGGTAAAAAGATTGAAAAGGTGAAGATTGCTAATGAAACAGGAAGAAGATTTGATAAGAGGGTAAGGCAGGTAAAGGTCATGTATCAGGATGGGAGAAGGAAGGTAATGATAGCAAACTCTAAAGGAGAACAGGCGGAAGATGATAGATGCGGTATTGTATTTGTTATGCATGTAATTGTATCGGATGGGACAACAATCCAGACGGGATATGAGTCTGCAGGCGGGTTTATGGGTTTTGAACTTTTTGATGACGAGTCTCCTGATAAGGTGGCAAGGGCGGCGGCAAATAGGGCAATTATGATGCTTGAAGCTGAGAAGGCTCCAGCAGGAGAGATGGCCGTTGTCCTCTCAAATGAGGCAGGAGGGACAATGATACATGAGGCAATAGGACATGGACTTGAGGGGGATTTTATTCAACAGGGGTTGTCTGTCTATTCAAAAAAACTGGGAGAAAAAATTGCCTCTCCTCTTGTTACAGTAATAGACGACTCTACCCTTCCTGCGAAGAGGGGTTCTTTCAGATTTGATGATGAAGGGACTCCATCGCAGAGGACAGTCCTTGTGGAGGACGGGATACTTAAACAATTTATGTATGACAGATTAAGCGCAATGAAGGGTGGAAAATCTTCAACTGGAAACGGGAGGAGAATGTCTTATAAATACCGCCCAATACCGAGGATGACAAATACATTTATTGCCCCCGGTAAAATGGATTCTGCCGAAATCGTGAAATCCGTAAAAAAAGGACTCTTTGTAAAAAAGATGGGTGGTGGAGAGGTAAATATAGTCAACGGGGATTTTGTATTTGAGGTGAGTGAGGGCTATCTTATTGATGATGGTAAAATCAAACAGCCTGTCCGGGGTGCAACACTGACAGGAAATGGACCAGAGGTATTAAAAGAGATAGATATGGTTGGAAATGACCTCGGTTTTAGCATAGGGACATGCGGTAAAGACGGTCAGGGCGCCCCTGTCTCCGATGCCCAGCCAACAATAAGGATACCAAAAATCGTAGTGGGAGGGACAAAAACCTAAAATAAGCTTGATTTATTATAATCTGTGAGATAGAATAGCACAAGTATGTTGAGCAAAAGGAAAATGTAATGTTCATGCGGATTCAATTTTACTTGTTCTCCGTATTTCTAATTTTTATTATTTTATCAATTTCCCATCAAGCATTTTCTCAAACTCAATCATCCCATCTCAAACAGGGTATTGCCGATCTTAAAGAAGAAAATTACGAAGAGGCAATAGAAGATTTTAAAAAGGCGAGGGAATTAGACCCTACCTCTTCAATAGCAGCATACTACCTCGGTATTGCCTATAAAAAGATTCAGGATTATAAAGAGGCAAAGAATAACCTTAAGGACGCATTGAGCCTTGAACCAAGGGTCAAAGAGGCAGTTGTTGAACTTGCCGATGTTCTATATCAGCTATCAGAGACAGAAGATGCATTAAAAGAGCTTGAGATTGCCGAGAATCAGGGTATGGGGACGCCACAGACCACATTTCTGAAAGGGCTGGTATTACTAAAACTTGGGAGAGAATCAGATGTAGTGATAGAAGACAATGCCATCATATACAAAGGAAAAAACTATTCATTTACCAAAAATGACGACGGGACTATAATAGTAGAAGAAGGTCCTTTAAGCGGCAGAAGGTTTTATATTGCTTTTCCAGAGGCAATAGAATTCTTTAAAAAGGCAAAATCCATGGATGAAAAACTTACCACCTCTGCAGACTACCAAATCGCAATGGCAAACATGCAGGAAGGAAACTTAACCGAGGCAAGGGATATCTTAAAGGAGATTGTAATCCGCGACCCAAATGCAGACATTGCCCAGTTTGCAAACCAGTATATAGAGGCAATAACAAAAAGGATTAAAAAAGAAAGACCATATAGATTTACAGCAGGCATTCAATATCAGCAGGATGATAATGTTATATTGAAACCAAGCGATGTAACAGCATCAGCAGGCATATCAGGGGAGTCTGACATTGCAGGTATAGCTAACCTAAGGGCAGAATATATCCCAAAACTGAAAGCCCCTTATGGGTTAAAGGCACAATATTCCCTATATCAAAACATGCATGGAAGACTAAAGAATTATGATGTCCAGAGCCATTCTGTTGCCCTTGTCCCCAATTACAACTTTACAGGCAGTTCAATAAGTCTTCTTACAAGCTATAACCTAACCCGTGTTGCCAATATTGATTACCTAAAAACAATTACCCTCTCACCAACCTATACATTTTTTATTAGTAAAACTCAGTTTGCCACTGGCTCATTAAAATATCAGGATAAAAAATATGTAAAAGCCCCTGCAAATGCTGATGAAGACAGGGAAGGAAATGATGCCAATATTGGCGTTTCATGGTTTTATCTCCTGGCTGAGAACAAAGGATTTATAAATGCAAGATATGAATATGACAGAGAAGATACTAAAGGGAAAAACTGGAAATACAATGGCAACAGGGCAGGACTGAATCTCCTCTATCCGCTGTTTATCCCTCTTATTTTCAAAGAGGGAGCAGCAGAGTTAAAATTAAATATTGGCGGGGAGGGGTATTCACAGAGTTTTGACAACACCCATACAACATTTTTAAAAAAGAGGACAGATACTACATATACATTTAATACGATGCTTTCATATACCATATATAATGACATAGATATTCAGCTCCAATATGCCTATATCCGCACAGATTCAAATATATCAGTTTATGGCTATAACAAGAATATGGTAACTATGGGAGTGGAGGGAAGGTTTTAAGAGAATTAAATATGTAGGTATTTATGAAGATGACAAATTTTATTAATCAGCGAAAACCAGTTAAATCTTCGTTATCTGCGTTCTATCGGATTTCTATTCTTTCCTTAGTCTTTACCTTAATCTCAACCTTAACCTATGCCGACACAGTTGGCTTTTTCTCAAAGGTAGAAGGGAGGGTTGACATACTTAAGGAAGGTGATACAAGGGCTGTCCCTGTCAAAGCAAATGACAATGTATCAATGGGGGATATAGTCAGGACAAAAAGTGATGGAAAGACTGAGATTACATTCAAGGATGACACAACAGTAAGAATAGCGCCCAAAACCCGCTTGAAGATAGACGAATACACATTCAATCCTGATAACAGCAGAAACAAAGGGGCATTAGGTCTGTTCAGAGGCAAAGTAAGAGCAGTGGTATCAAAGACAAAGGGCATAATCCCTGTAGCAATAGGCGCCTCAACCTTTAATGTCAACACACCAACAGCAATAGCAGGAGTAAAGGGGACAGATTTCTTTGTATTCTATGATAAGGGTATAACAGGAGTCATCTTCAGGGAAGGTCAGGGTTTTGTAGCCAATCCAAATATGCCTGAACAGGTTGTAAATGTAAATGCAGGACAAATCACATTTATAAAAATAGATGCCCCTCCCTTACCGCCAAGGCCAGCATCAAATATAGAGATGGCACAACACACAAAGGATACAGCACCAGCAGAGAAACCAAAGGAAAAGAAAGAAGAAGGACAAAAGCCCAAAGAAGAAAAAACCCAAATGAAAGAAGCAAAAGCAGAAACTAAGAAAGAAGATAAGAAAGAGGATAAAAAAGAGGCAAAAGGTGAGGAAAAGGTAGCTGAGAAGAAAGAAGAAAAGGGGGCAGAAGAAAAGAAGACAGAAGAAGATAAAGCCGAAGTAAAAGAGGCAAAGACAGAAGCAGGAGAGGTAAAGGAAGAAAAATCTGTAGAGGATAAATCAGCAAAAGTTGAGGCGAAAGGAGAAGGAGAGAGACCAGCAGGTGAAGAAGCACCTCCATCGGTTGAGGGTGGAGGAGGAGAAGCGGCTTCGGCTGGAAACACATCGGTTATTGATAAGTCATCATCTGTAGAGACTTCTGGTGTTGACCTTACTGTAGGTGCAGTAGAATTAGGCACACCTGCTGCGGGTGGTGAGGCATTTGGTTATACACCGCCGGCAGATATTGCTGCCGTAACAGAAATAATAGCAGCAACAAATACGACAACCGACACAATAACTGATACGGCTACACTATTACCTGTTACCGAGACAGTTCCCGAGACTTTGAAGCCAGCCAGTGTTCATATGGATATTACATTTGGGAGGAGATAGGGAGAAGGGAAATTATAAAGGCATTTAGACAGGCGTAACAAGATAAACAGGATTAAATTTTATTTTATCCTGTATATGCTCTAAAATTAGGTTTTTGTTCTTTATGGAAAATACAGATTTTATTAATCAGCGGAAATCCGTTAAATCTGCGTCATCTGTCTTTATACTACACGCAAACAGGTCTGTGTTCTATTACTGCCTACTCCTTACTGCCTGCTGCCTGCTTGTCTTATTTTCTGCCTGTGGCAGTGGAGATGGAAGCTTAACTTCCGGGTATTCAGGACATGCAAAAATCGTTATGAAGCTTAACGACAAGCCCACCGATGCACAGCTTAAGGCAGGTATGTTTAAGACTATACCGCCTGGCATTACCAAAATAACCATAACAGTTACATCTCAGGACGCTAAAATGGACACGGTGAAAGGCGATATTCCTCTTGATGGCTCCGAGCTTGTGCTTTTAGTCCCGGCAGGTCAGAACAGGGTATTTCAGGCAGATGCCTACAATGGAACAACTTTGACATATTCCGGGATTACTGTCCGTGACCTTACAGAAGGCGAAGAAGTATGGCTTCCTGTAACACTATATCCTCTTGACGAGATATCGCCGACTGTCTCATCGGTAAGCCCTGCAAACAATGCAGCAGGAGCTGCAATTAATACAGCCATAACAGCCGCATTCTCCGAAATAATGTATTCATCTATGATTACAACAGATACATTTACACTGAAGGACAGCAGTGATAATGCTATTTCAGGCACAGTAACCTACTCTGACACAACAGCCACATTTACACCATCAAGTAATCTCTCATACAGCACAACCTATACGGCAACGATTACCACAGATGCAGAGGATTACGCAGGGAATAATATAACATCTGATTACACATGGAGCTTTACAACAGGCTCAGCACCCGATACCACAGCGCCGACAGTTTCATCCACAAGTCCTGCAAGTGGCGCTACAGGAATTGCAATCAACACATCAATTACTGCTACATTCAGTGAAACAATAGATACCTCTACAATTACAACTGCTACATTTACAGTAGGTGGTGCTACAGGTACAGTAACCTACTCTGGCACAACAGCCACATTTACACCATCAAGCAATCTTTCATACAGCACCACATACACAGCTACGCTCACAACAGGAGTAAAGGATAGTGCAGGGAATGCAATGGCGGCAAACTATACATGGAGCTTTACAACAGGCTCAGCGACTGTTACCACACTTAAAGCTGACTATCAGTTCCAGAACACACTCGCAAGTTCTGTAGGAACAGCCCCTGTGTTAATCAACTTAGGTAGCAATACTTTTGGGACTACTACAGTGGACAGTATTACACGCACTGTCCTGAACTTTACCCAAGGCAATGGGTTATCACTTTCCCCGACAACTGATATTATTTCAAATAGCACTTACTCAGTGGTGGTTTTATTTTCTTTTACTAATATTAGTGGCTATTGCCGAATTTTGGACTTCAAGAACCAAGGTAGCGATAAGGGACTGTATAATTACAATGGCAATCTGAATTTTTATAACATTGCAATTGGCTCAGGTACTCCCATTACTGCAAACTCTTTTGTTCAGGTAGTCCTCACCCGCGACTCTTCAAAAAATGTGGTTGGATATGTGAATAGCACACAGCAGTTTTCATTTGTTGACTCGTCTGATGATGCTTTGATTGACACCAATAACATCTTACGCTTCTTCCGGGATGACCTTGTTGTTTCCGGCGAAGCCTCTGCCGGGTCAGTAGCTCGCATTCGTCTATACAATGTCGCTCTTTCTGCTGCTGAAGTCAGTGCACTGGACCGTCTCCCATCATCACTAATGGGAGGCTCTATCCAGAGCACTGCTTTAAATCTTACAAGCGCCAATGCTGCGGTTACTACCTTTGCCGGCTCTGCTGGCACTACTGGCTCAACTGATGCCACAGGCACATCTGCAAGATTTAAGTATCCTTATAGTATAACCACAGATGGGACAAACCTATTTATAGCTGATTCAAGTAACCACACTATCCGCAAGATTGTAATATCTACTGGCGTTGTTACAACAATTGCCGGCAGTGCTGGTGTCTATGGCTCAACAGACGGCACAGGCACATCAGCAAGATTTAATTATCCCTATGGTATAACCACAGATGGGACAAACCTATTCGTAGCTGATACCTATAATCATACAATCCGTAAGATTGTAATATCTACTGGCGTTGTTACAACAATTGCCGGCAGTGCTGGTGTCTATGGCTCAACAGACGGCACAGGCACAGCGGCATTGTTTAATTCTCCTCATGGTATAACCACAGATGGGACAAATCTATTTGTTGCTGATATGGGTAATAGTACAATCCGTAAGATTGTAATATCTACTGGTGTTGTTACAACAATAGCAGGCTCTGCTGGCGCCTACGGCTCAACAGATGGCACAGGCTCAGCAGCAAGGTTTAGTTCTGGTTCTCCTTGTGGCATAACCACAGATGGGACAAATCTGTTTGTAACTGATATGGATAATCATACAATCCGTAAGATTGTAATATCTACTGCCGCTGTTACAACTATTGCAGGCAGTGCTGGTGTCTATGGCTCAACTGATGCCACAGGCACATCAGCAAAATTTAATTATCCTGGCAGTATAACAACAGACGGGACAAACCTATTCGTAGCTGATACCTATAATCATACAATCCGTAAGATTCAATAGTTCAGCAGTCTCACGAAAGCTGAAAGCTCAAGGCTGAAGGTTTAAAAATCTGTTTCTACAATTTATTTTTTGCAGCCCCGTATTTAATACAGGATTCAATTTGCAAGATTGAACCAGCAGGAGCACCAGCCGCCACTAATAAAAAAGAGGGGTAAAATGTGCTATAATTGAGCCCATGACTACCGCAGTCTTTAAACCCACCGGTTACAAAATAGGCATTCTCATCACAATCCTTTCCGTTGTTATCTATGGCATAGGCATCCCCTTTTTTCACATGATGGAGCTTAAAGCCTTTGACCTCCATTTTCTCTCCAGAGGGAGGGTTGAACCTGTTGGTGAAGTTGTCATAATTGCCATAGACGAGAAGAGTCTTGATAAATTTGGACGCTGGCCATGGAAAAGGACGAGGATTGCAGAGCTTATAGAAAAATTGAACGATTACGGCGCAAAGGTTGTCGCCTTTGATATAGTATTTGCAGAGCCTGATGAGAGCTCAGGTATAAACGCTATAAGGGATTTAAAGGGAAGGCTTAAGAATAAAGGGAGAGATGTAATATCTGTAATTGAGACAGTGGAAAGGACTACTGATAATGATTCAAGATTGGCATTGGCATTAAAAGACAGCCCATCTGTAATACTTGGTTATTTCTTTTTTACATCCAGAGATGAGATAAAACATATTGAGGGACAACCCCATGATTCCTCCCTTATTAAGGGGGAATTAAAGGGTGGTGGTGGGTTTATGGTTCGTAACATTGAAAAAGGCGCCCCACCACCTGAACTTTTAAATGCTGTTGGCGTTGAAGGGAATATCCCGATAATATCAGAGGCAGCAGATGACTTCGGCTATTTTAATATAGTCCCTGATTCAGACGGCACTGTGCGGTGGGTGCCTCTTGCAATTAAATATGGTGAAGATATTTATCCTCATATCTCTATTGAAGCAATTCGCAAATATCTTGATTCACCACCCATGTTTTTAAATGTAGCAGGATATGGGGTTGACTCAATAGAAATTGGAGGGGGTATAATACCTACGGATGAAAAGGGGCGGCTCCTTATAAACTTCAGAGGGTCTCAGAAGACATTCCCCCATTATTCATTTTCAGATGTGGTTGACGGGACAGTGCCGACAGATGCCTTAAAAGATAAGATTATCCTTGTAGGTGCAACTGCAACAGGGATATATGATATGAGGGTTACGCCATTTTCAGGGGCATTCCCAGGCATAGAGATACATGCAAATATTATAGATAATATTCTGCAGGGCGATTTTATTGAGCGCCCTGACTGGCTCGTGGTCTTTGACCTCCTTACCATCCTGCTGCTCGGGATTTTTCTTTCTATCCTTATACCAAAAATCAGGCCTGCCTTTACGGCATTAATTACAATCGCCCTCATAGGTTTTTATATAATTGCAAATAATTATATTTTCAATAATTATAATGTATGGCTTACAGAGGTCTATCCGATTTTTACAATAATCCTTGTATCAGGCGGTGTAACTGTTTTTCAATTCATGACGGAAGAGAAGGAAAAGAGGAAGATAGGAAAGGCATTCTCTCACTATGTTTCACCATCTCTTGTAAATGAAATTTTAAAAGACCCTAAAAAGCTTGTCCTCGGAGGCGAGGAGAAGAGGCTGACAGTCCTATTTTCAGACATAAGGGGCTTCACGACTGTATCAGAGACCTTAAAGCCTCAGGTTCTTGTCAAACTCATGAATGACTACCTTACACCAATGACTGACATAGTCTTAAAGAATGGCGGGACTATTGACAAATATATGGGTGATGCAATAATGGCATTCTGGGGTGCGCCTGTCTGGCAGGAAGACCATCAGATAAGGGCATGCAGGACAGCGGTGGAGATGCTTAAGAAACTTCATGAACTGCAAATTGTCTGGGGTAAGGAAGGGATACCTAAACTTGAAATCGGCGTTGGCATATCCACAGGAAAGGTAACTGTTGGCAATATGGGTTCCTCAACAAGGTTTGATTATACTGTAATAGGGGATACTGTAAATTTAGGCTCCAGACTTGAGGGTTTGAATAAAGAATACGGAACTTATATAATTCTTCCAAAATATACTTATGAGGATGTAAAGGGGGATTTTGTAATGAGACAGCTTGACTGGGTTAAGGTTAAAGGGAAGACTAAGCCAATAAAGATATACGAGCTTATGGGGGATAAAGACAGTGAAAATGGATTGAGAGAGGCATCGGAAATTTTTGAAGCAGGGCTTAACTCATATATGGAGAGGGACTGGGACAGGGCTGAGAGTTCTTTTCAGGATGTCCTTAAATTGAGAAAGGATGATGCCCCGTCTAAAGTATTTATACATAGGGTTGAAATGCTTCGCAAAACTGAATTACCGCCAGATTGGGATGGGGTATTTGTAATGACAAAGAAGTAATTATTTCTTTGCCTTCTCTATCTTCTCCAAATTCTCATTCTGCCCCATTACAATAAGGCTGTCACTGTCCTTTATGATAAAATCAGGTGAAGGTATAAAATTTATCCGTTCTGGTATAAGTTCCTTTACTGCTATTATCTGTACACCATATATAGTCCTGAGTTGAAGGTCCCTGATTGATTTTCCTATAAAGCTATTGGGGGGGGCGATCTCCATTATGCTGTATCCTTCGGCTAAAGGCAGATAATCAAGGAGATTTGTTGAACTGACACTCATTGCTACTTTAACTGCTATATCTTTTTCAGGAAATATTATCTCTGTTGCACCTATAGTATTCAATATCTTTCCATGGTCTTCCGTGATTGCCTTTGCAACAATATTTTTAATTCCCATTTCTTTTAAATAGAGGGTGACAAGAACGCTTGCATCAAGGCTTGTGCCAAGCCCTATAATTGCCACATCTACATCCTGAATTCCAAGGGCTATAAGTGTGTCCTTGTCTGTAGCATCTGCCACTATAGACTGAGTTGAGAATTCTTTTATCTTCTGGACTATATCTTTATTTTTATCAATTGCAATTACCTCATGTCCCTTTTCATACAGACTCTTTGTAATATAAAAACCGAACATCCCCAATCCTATAACTACAAACTTTTTCATAATCCCTCCCAAACGAGTTGAGGAGTGCAGAAGTTAGGGAGTTTAGGAGTTACTCTTGAACTTCATAACTCTTCAACTCCTTAACTCATCACCCTACCATCAAATTCTCTTCAGAATATCTAAATTTCCCCTTTGCCTCCTCACGGCTTACTGCAAGTGCAATTGTTAGCGGCCCCAGTCTGCCTATAAACATAACCATACATATAATAATCTTGCCCAATTCTGTAAGCCTTTCCGTAATTCCTGCTGACAGACCTACGGTTCCAAATGCTGAAGCCACCTCAAACATAATTTCAATGAAAGACATCCTGGTTTCCTGATGCGGTATATTAAACAATTCAGTTATTGTCAGGAGTATAGTGAACAATGTAACAATTATAAATGATGCAGAGGCTATTGCAATAGACCTTGACGCCGCCTCTAAGGGTATAGTCCTTTTAAATATGCTCACATCCTCTCTTGCGTAAAACCTTGACTTTATTATAGCAAATAAGACCCCAAATGTGGTTGTCTTTATACCGCCGCCTGTAGAGCCGGGTGAAGCGCCAATAAACATGAGCATTATCATGATGAATAGTGTCGCATTTGTGAGCATAGCAAAATTTACAGTATTAAATCCGGCAGTTCTCGTAGTAACGGATTGGAAAAGTGAACATATAATCTGGTCATGCAGTCCCATGCCTTTGAGTGTATTATTTTTTTCTAAGACAAAAAATATGACAGCCCCTCCAAAGAGAAGGATGGCTGTTACAATCAATGCCATCTTTGTATGGAGGGATACCTGTCTCTTGAATTTACTGTATAGAATAGTTTTTATCTCATGGAGGAGAAAAAATCCAAGCCCTCCTGATATTATTAAGAGAATAATTGTTAGGTTTATGACAGTATCCTTTTGGTATCTTATAAGGCTGTCATGGAATGGGGAGAATCCTGCATTGCAGAAGGCTGCTACTGAGTGAAATATGGATAAATACATGGCATCAAAGAGGTTATATTCAAAACTAAATCTTATTAATAATATTGCAGCACCGATACCCTCTATCACAATTGTAAAAAAGAATATGTGTTTCAGGAGTGAATATATATCCCTCCCTGTGTGTGCAAAAGATTCTTGTATCATCAGCTTCTCATAAACAGAAATCTCTCCTTTTAATATATAAATGAATATAGTGGAGAAGGTCATTATGCCAAGACCGCCGATCTGAATGAGCATCAATAGCACAATCTGGCCAAAATAGCTCAGATTATTCCCTACATCTACTACTGCCAGACCTGTTACACAGACTGCAGATGTTGCCATGAACAGGGAATCTATGAGAGATAGCTGTCCATTTTTGGAAGAGATAGGAAGGTATAGGAGGATTGTGCCTATTAAAATAAATACTGCAAAACTGATAATGATTATGTGAGATGGACGAAGCTTATAAATCTTTGACATTGAGGAAAAGAATACAGAATAAACCTTTCAGTGTCAATAATTATGTCACTCCTGTTAATCAAGAACCCTGTAGCAATCTACAGGGTTCTTGATTATATATATATTAAATAAAACTACTCATCTTTGCCAAAATTATACCCTCTCTCAGACCATAATCACTTACAATCATACTATCAAACCCGAATATCTCCATAGTCTTTATTACAATTACAGCACCGGGGATAATGAGATCTTCCCTCCCCTTCTCAAGTGTAGGAATATTCCTCCTCTCTTTGAGAGGCATCTTTTTTAATCTATCAAGTAATTTTTTTACATTTTCTAATTTCAGGATGTAACCATTAATTTTTTTTGGGGTGTAAGGATATAGATTTAAGTCAAGTGCTGCAAGTGTGGTTACTGTCCCGGCAGTTCCTATAAGGAGTGCGGAATGCGGAATGTGGAATGTGGAATTAATTTCATCTTTTACATTTTTAATCTTATCAGCTATTGCTTTCTCCAAAATCCTTAATTCTTCCTCATCAACAGGATCATTTTTTATATACCTTTCAGATAGGTGGACTACTCCTAAATCTGCTCCCACAGAATTAATTAATTCTTTTTCCTCTGTAAAGACATATTCAGTACTCCCTCCGCCTATATCAAAGATAATTGCATTTTTTATATTACTATTTAATCCAGAAAAAACACCGAGAAGTGTCATCCTCGCCTCTTCTTCCCAAGGTATAACCTCAAGTTCAAGACCTGTTGCCTTTTTAATTATGTCTATAAATTCAGACCTGTTCTTTGCCTCCCTTACAGCACTCGTTGCAACAATCCAGATTTTAGAGGGGTTATATTGTATGACTTCATTTTTAAAATTCAAAATCGTATTTACAGTTCTCTCCATAGCTTTATCTATCAAAATGCCGCCATTAGATAATCCCTCTCCGAGACGGGTAATTACCTGATTTGAATGGAGTGGTTTAAAGCCCTTACCGTCTTTTTTTGCAACCAAAAGCCGAACAGTATTTGTCCCTAAATCTATAGATGCAAAAACAGCCATAAAATGGTTTCAAGATACAAGATTCAAGTTTTGATATATGCTATCCATAATTCTTTAGCAGTTTTCTTATATTGCTCTTCTCCCACTCCCTCGCAACCCCATAATACTTAAATATCTTCTCCATCCTTTTAAACTCAGGCGTATGAACCCTTCTCCTCCCGTTCACTATACTGCCTCCAACAACCTTATGAAGCATCTCATGATAGACTATACTCTCTATAAAATATGAAGGAATATCCTCCCGGTCAAGGCTTGGGTGGATTCTTATAATATTGTCTTTCTCAGTGTAAGAGCCAAATCTTATATATCTCCTGCCGTTACGGACATTTCTGCCCCATGTTATTTTTGCTGAGATAGTTTTATTAAAATACTCCGTATTGAGCCTGTCAAATATATCTTTTAAATTAAAAAACCTGCCATTAATATTCGTCACCTTTTTACTCCATCATCAACAAAGGCATCTTTTAAGAGTCTGCTCTGCCTCTCATAAGTCTGTCTCGGATTTGCAGGGTCTTTCACAGATGACTCTTATCAACAGTTATCGGAAGTGTCAGTTTTTGCATAATGGTTTGTCAGGCATTGCCAATGGTTATCGGTTTTGCGATACCTCGTGCAAATTCCTGCAACCAAGTTCGTTCCCCATATCACAAGCCTTTTTGTAATCAGAAATTGCCCTATCCATATTTCCTTTAACACCATAAGCAACCCCACGATTGTTATAGGCTTCAGCATCATTGGGGTCTAAGGCGATAGCCTTGTCATAATCCTCAATTGCCCTGTCATGCTGACCGTTGTTATGATAGGCAACCCCACGATTGGTGTAGGCATAAGCATAATCTGGTTTTAAGGCAATAGCCTTTGTGAATGCCTCAATTGCCTTATCATAATCTTTATCTATATCGTATTTAAGTCCCTTCTCAAACCATTTCTTTGCCATATCTTTAGCACTAATCTCATTTGTCTCTGCAAAAACAGAGACAGGGCAAAACAAAAAAAAGACAATAATAACTGTAAAAATATGTTTCACACACTCCTCCTTATTTTTTTAGATGACATTTCTGTGTTCACCCCGTAAGACCTTCAGTCTCTTACGGGGTTCATCTTTGCTAAGTTTACCTTTCCTACAATCCCATCTTCTTTAGTGCATCTTCACCACGGGTAGCCTGAATCGGGGCGTCTTCGGGGAGATAGAGCATCACACCGCCTTTTACAGGCCTTATAACTATCTTTCCTTCTTCGGCAAGCTTTTTTGTAACCTCAATAGGATTCTCCCCTTCAAAATATTTTTTGAACGCCTCATTAAATCCAGAGTATATGGTATGAATCCCCTTATACCCCTCTTTCCTCAAAGACACAATTGCCTTCTTTACAAACTCCTCATGACTCATCTTCTCTGCCATAAAAAACCTCCTTTCAAAAATAAACTTAACTATATTCACCGCAGAGACGCAGAGAAATATAAAAAAATATTTTAATTCTCCATTTTTCTTTCTTTCTCCATTTTCCCTTACTATTTCTCTCTGTGCTTCTGTGTCCCTGTGGCTAAATATTTTATTTTGAAATTAAATCAAATTGTTCTGGCAAAAGGTAATAGCGAAGAACTCCCTGATGTGTTGGTAGTCTCTCTATATCTATTCTTAAGACACCACCCATCTCAAATTTGATACTGATGCTACAAGACTCGCATAATAGGTGTAAGGCAATATTATGTAAGGATGGGAGATGCCCTGCTATAAAGACCCTTTCCCTATTCTTAAATCCTGTTAAGAAATTAATAAAATCTTCAGGTGAGGAATTTGGATTAAGTGTATCTGTAATTTTAATTTCATTCAATGGATAAGATAGAGTATTCGCTATAATCTCAGCTGACTCTCTTGCCCTTGCTTTAGGGCTTGAAATCATGAGGTCAAAAGCTACACTAATTTTTTTCAGTGCTATCGCAGTCCTTTCTATCTGAGTCTTACCTTCGGGACTGAGATGTCTCTGAGTGTCCTGCTCCTCGCTTAGAGCCTGTCCATGCTGCATTAGATAGAGTTCCATATGAACAAAAACCTAAAAGTGTAAGTGTGAGTGTGAGAAACAATCCCCCCTAAGTCCCCCTTTATTAAGGGGGAATTTGTCAGTATTCCTTTACTGACACTGACACTATTCGCTGACACTTCTTTTCACAGGGCTGTTATCTCATACTGCTCTTGATGGAGGTCGTCATCGGATTTTACAACTATCTTCACCTTTAGGTCTTTTTCCAGCCTGTCTATATACTGGTTTTCTTCATCAAATAGCATGTCGGCGACTATTGGATGGGCATTCAGAAGCACCTTTCTCTTTTTTGGGGATGCGTTTATAATCCTCTGTATCTCCCTGAAAATTTCATAGCATACTGTTGTGGGAGATTTTATGCTCCCCCTCCCCTCGCAGTATGTGCATGGCTGGCAGAGTGTTCTCCCGAGAGAATCCCTGACCCTCTTTCTCGTCATCTCCACAAGGCCGAATTCCGATATCTTCATTATCTTTGTCCTTGACCTGTCAGGTTTTAGCGCCTGTTCAAGTGCGTGAAATACCTTCTCCTTACTCTCATTCTTCTCCATGTCAATAAAATCCAGGATGATTAGTCCACCGATATTCCTTAGCCTGAGCTGATAGACAATCTCTTTAACCGCCTCCAGATTGGTTTCAAGAATCGTCTCCTCAGGATTTCTCTTCCCGACGAATTTTCCTGTATTTACATCTATTGCGACAAGTGCCTCAGTCTGGTCAATTACTATATATCCTCCGGATTTAAGCCAGATTTTTCTCCCCAATGCCCTCTCTATCTCAATCTCAATTCCGTATGTATCAAATATCGGATCTTTGCCTGTGTAGAGCTCAATCTTGGATTTCAATGCAGGCATATAAGAATTTACAAACTGGATGCATTTTTCATATTCTTCCTGAGAATCAATCACCAGCCTGTCAACATTCTTCGTGAAAATATCTCTTATTGACCTGAATATGAGATTTAAGTCCTGATGTATGAGAACAGGTGCAGATACCCTCTCACTCTTTTGCTTTATGTCATTCCAGAGTTTGGTCAGAAACTCTATATCAGCTATAAATTCTTCCCTGTCCTTCCCCTCGCTTGCAGTCCTTACAATAAATCCATCACCCGGAGGCTTTAGTTCTAACAGCAGTCTTTTTAGCCTTCTCCTTTCAGATTCATCCTCTATCCTTCTTGAAATCCCTACATGGTTAACGGATGGCATAAATACCAAATATCTTCCCGGAAGCGAGATATATGATGTGATCCTTGCCCCTTTGCTTCCTATCGGGTCTTTTGAGACCTGCACAAGAATCTCCTGTCCTTCCTGGAGTAATTCTTCAATAGGTAATTTCTGGATAGTCTCCCGCGGCATTTCCTCCTCTGACTCATCTGCTGTCTCATCACTGAGAGATATATCTTCGCCTGCTAATTTTTCATATTCCTCTATCGTATCCGGCACATTTATATCGGACACATAAAGAAAACCTGACTTTCCAAGCCCTATATCTATGAATGCCACCTGCATCCCAGGCAGAACCTTTACCACTCTGCCTTTATAGACATTTCCTACAATACCCTCATCCTTCTTTCTTTCAATATAAAGCTCGGATATGTCGCCGTTCTCCATGAGGGCTACCCTCGTCTCCCGCATATTTGTATTTACTATTATTTCAGATGACATAAAAAAATAAGCAATGACCAATGAGTAATAAGACTCATTGCTTCATTTCTACTCCTATCTTTTCCGTTAATAATACCGAAGTTCCTATATCCGGCGAAAGTAAATTCTGCAGCACTTCAATCGGTTGAAGCAGAGTGCCATTAAGGACATTGAATACCATCTCAATCTTTAACCACTCTCCTTCATGCCCGATTATCTTAATTGATTCTATCAATGGCTTAATATCAATCTTTTTTACCCCACCCTTTCTAATCCTATCAATTATTACCCTGTCCTGCAAAAAAAAATTTTTAAATCTCTCTTCAATTGGCTGAAGGCTGAAGGCTGAAGGCTGAAGGCTGACTGAAAAGATAATTTTGTTAGTTATGTCAGAGATAGACCTTGTTCCGGACGGAATAAACTCTGCAGATATCGCCTTTAACCCTGAAGGGAGTTCAGTATTGAGCTTATTTATTATTTCATCTGTTTTTATATTACTACTAAGCTCAGCATCAAAATATTCCCAGCGGCTCTCTATCCCGACAGGGAGTGCAAATCCAAAGGCTATCTTTGGATGGGGGTGGTATCCGTCTGAATATTGAAGATGTATCCCTGTCCTCCTGAATGCCCTGCTGAATGCCCTCCCCACTTCAAGGTGTGATAAAAATTTCATATCATCCTTTTTCTCATACCGTATTCTAACACGACTGTGTACAGATGAAGAAATTGCAGGTTGAGGAATAGTTTTGGGCACTGAGTCTTCTTCTCTCCCTTGACCCTTGACCCCTGCATCCTGACTCTTATTTAATATCAGGCACTTTTTGGGGTCAAGCCCGCAGCCGATACATCCTTCATAGCGGCAGTCAGAAGACAGAATATCTTTAACCGATGCCTCAAATTCTTTATATAAAAATTTCTGGCTTATACCTGTCTTGATATGCCCCCACGGCAGAATTTCATCTTTATTAATATTTCTATTTGCATAAAATTCAGGATTAACCCCGCATCTGTTAAATGCCTCCATCCACTTATTAAAATCAAATCTCTCGGTCCACCCGTCAAATTTGCATCCCATCTCATGGGCAGCCTCCAGCACTTTACCCAGCCTTCTGTTACCCCTTGCAAATACACCTTCAAGAAAACTTATCTCCACCTTATGCCATTTCATATTAATTTTTCTATTGGGTTTAAACTTTTTATACAGATAGCTGAGTTTTCTCTTTAAACTATCCATCCCTTCCTGCCCGACCCACTGAAATGGCGTATGTGCCTTCTGAACTAAGGATGATATGCCAACATTTATATTCTTTATTCTCTTCTCCCTATTTAAAATCTGGGTGCAGATATTGTATATTCCCTCAATATCATCATCTGTTTCATAGGGGAGTCCTACCATAAAATACAGCTTTAGAGAATCCCACCCTGATGAGGCAATTGAATTTACTGCTGAAAATATATCCTCCTCTTTAATCTTTTTATTTATTATATCCCTCATCCTCTGTGTCCCTGCCTCTATTGTAATAGTAAAGCCTGTCTTTCTCACCCTGCTGATCTCCTTTAATAACTCCTGATTAAGTGTGTCGGGACGGAGAGAAGGTAAGGAGATAGATATCTTATCCTTTTCAAATTTATTCATAATTGCCTTTGCAAGAGGGGTAATATTGCAATAGTCTCCGGAACTCAAACTGCCGAGAGAAATCTCTTCATATCCTGTATTTTTAAGAGTTTCCTGTAATATCTCTTCAACTTTTTGAGGCGTTCTCTCCCTCAATGGGCGGTAAATAATGCCTGCCTGACAGAACCTGCAGCCATGTGTGCAGCCCCTGTCTATCTCTACAGATACCCTGTCATGTATGAGCGATGTATATGGGACAATCTGAGATGCAGGATATGGAGAAGAATTCAGGTCATAGATTGTCCTCTTTTTTACTGAGTTATACCCCTCCTTTAAGCCGACTATCTTCTCAATAGTATTATCATCTTTATATGACACAGAGAAAAGGGAGGGGACATAAATACCTTCAATATCTGATAGATTATTTAATATCTCGGCACGGCATAAATTTTTCTTTTTTAAGTCCTGATATTTATCAATAAGCTCTGAAATTGCCTCTTCCCCATCCCCAATGACAAAGAGGTCGAAAAAATCTGATAATGGCTCAGGGTTAAACACACATGGTCCGCCACCGATGACAAGAGGAGTGTCATCCTTTCTATCTGCCTGTCTTAAAGGTACCCCCCCCAATCTTAAAATATTTAATATGTTCGTATAGCTGAGTTCGTATTGGAGTGTGAATCCCAGCATATCAAACTGATTTAAAGGGATAGAGGACTCAAGGCTTGCGAGGGGGAGATTGTTTTTGATCAAGAGTTCTTCATAATCAGTATCAGGTGCAAATACCCTCTCAGCTACAGCATCATCTCTTAAATTGATAATATGGTAGAGTATTTTTAATCCCAGATGTGACATCCCCATTTCATAAAGGTCGGGGAAGATAAGGGCAATCTTTGTTTTTACCTTTGATAAATCTTTATGAACGGAGTTTATCTCTTTCCCAATATATCGGGATGGTTTTTGAACTTTTTTAATTAAATCTTTGTAGTCCATAACTTATTGAAAATTATATCAGGTGGTGTTAGTATGAGTCAAACTTTGACTTTTGTTGCACAGGGAATAAATAATCTTTGCCATAAATTTATCTGTAATAAGTTATGAGTTATGAGTTAAGAGGCAGAAGTCAGAAGCCAGAGGACAGAGGACAGAAAATAAAAGTCTGTCTTCTGTCTTTTGTTTTCTGTATTCTGTATTCAGCCTTCAGTTTTGCTTACTCTATCAATTCCCATAAAATAGACATAGACATTGATATAACAGCCCATAGATTAACTGCAACAGACATGCTTACAATTAAATCCTATCATGCCGACAGTATAAGTCTGTTATTAAATGAATCTGTAAAAATTGCAGAATTACGGCTCAACGGGAATATAACAAAATTTGAAGGGGGGCTTAAGGAGAATCCCTTTTTAAAAAAGGTTTACGAGGTTGATATTAAAATGCCTGAGAATCCCCCATCATCCCCCTTTGAAAAAGGGGGGCAGGGGGGGCTTATTACCTTAGAAATAAAATATGCCATTACCTTTGATAAAAAACCTGAGAAGCCAAAATTCTCAAGAGAATTTATATCTGATGAAACTGTCGGGTATATAGGCGAAGAGGGGATTTTTCTTTCACCTTCTGCACTCTGGTATCCTGTAGTGGAAGGGGGCAAAGACTTCGCTTATAAAATAAATATCACATCCGAGAAGGGTTATGAATATATCACTGCTGGTGACAGAATTAGGAGAGAAGAAAAGGGAGATAAAATTACAACCTCTTTTCAATTCTTAAACCCTTCAGAGGAGATATTCCTTGTAGGGGGTAAGTATATAATCTCAGAGAGCAATTATAATGATATAAAGATATATACATACTTTTCCCCCAAAGACGAAGATTTATCAGACGGATATATTGAATCAGTTAAAAATTATCTAAAACTCTATGAGGGATTACTTGGTAAATATCCATTCGGTCAATTCAGTGTAGTCTCAAATTTCCTTCCGACAGGCTACGGCTTCCCGACATTTACACTTCTTGGTCAGGAGATACTCCGCCTCCCCTTTATAAAAGATACATCACTGGGGCATGAGGTTCTTCATAACTGGTGGGGAAACTCTGTCTATGTAGATTATGAATCAGGAAACTGGTGTGAAGGGCTTACGACATATTTGGCAGACCATTATTATAAAGAAATGAAGGGCGAGGGGATTAATTACAGGAAGGAGATGCTGAGGGGTTACAATAGCTATATAAATGAAGGGAATGATTTTCCACTTAGTGATTTCAAGAGCAGAACAGAGACATTCACAAGGGCTATTGGATATAATAAATCTGTTTTTGTATTTCACATGTTAAGGATAGAGTTAGGGGATGAAAAATTCTTTTCTGCCTTAAAAGAGATTATAAAGAGGCAGTCCTTTAAAGTAACCTCATGGATAGACCTTCAAAAAATCTTTGAAGAGGTAAATGGAGAGCCTCTCGGCTGGTTCTTTAAACAATGGATAGAAGTTCCAGGCGCCCCATTTTTAAATCTAAAAAATGCTGCATATAAAAAAAAAGGAGAAGGCTATATTACATCCTTTAAATTAGTTCAGGATGGGAAGCCTTATTTACTCAATGTCTCTATAGAAATTACCACAGAAAAAGGAAAGGCAAAAAAAATAATCAGAATAAAGGACAAAGAAGAATCTATAGAGATAAGAACTGCCGACAGACCTTTAAGCCTCTCCATAGACCCTCATGCAGATATTTTCAGACTCCTCCATAAACAAGAGACGCCTCCCACGATAAGCAGGGTGATGGGGGATAAAAATAAAATAATTGTCCTGCCTACAGGCGGAGATAAAGAACTCATTGATACCTACAAAGATATTTCAGGTGCTTTCTTACCCCCAACCCCCCCATTTTTTGAAGGGGGGGATAAAGGAGGGATGAAAAATGATGTGGATTTGACAATGGAAGATATTAAAAATAATGCCCTATTCATATTTGGGGGTTTAAATGAGAATAAATTATTAGAAAGACTACTTGATAAATTGCCAGATGGAACATTAATAGAAAAGAACAAGGTTACTATTAACAACAAAAGTTATCAGGGGGAAGGATATTTCACTGTCTTGACTATTCCAAACAAATTCAACCCTGACAAAGCCATAATGATAATCATAGGCTTTGACCCGAACAGCATAAGAATAACTGGCTCAAAACTAATTCACTATGGCAAATACAGCTACCTCGCTTTCAAGGATGGTAAAAATATTGATAAAGGTATATGGGAGACAAAGGATAGCCCATTGATTGTGAATTTAGAAAAAGACTAAAGTGTCGTAGTTAGTTATTTAAGGTATGAGTAGTGGTTTCTCGGTATTCATTGGAATTCCTTTTTTAATGCTCTTCCCATGAGATTTACTACTGCATCCTTTGGGCTTTTCCCTTCATAAAGTATAGCATAGACCTCATTTATTATCGGGAGTTCAACTTTATGTTTTTTCCCTAATTCATAGGCTGATTTTGTTGTCTTTACCCCTTCAGCTACCATCCTCATATCTCTTAATATCTCATCTAATTTTATGCCCTGACCAAGTTTAATTCCTACACTCCTGTTTCTGCTCAAATCCCCTGTGCATGTGAGGACTAAATCCCCTATTCCGGAGAGGCCTGTAAATGTTACAGGGTCAGCCCCCATGGCAGTACCAAGTCTTACCATCTCTGTCAGTCCCCTTGTTATCAAGGCTGCCCTTGCACTATTTCCAAATTCAAGCCCATCTGATGCACCGGCCGCAATTGCAATCACATTTTTTATTGCCCCTCCTATTTCAACTCCTATTATATCTGTATGTGTATATATACGAAAATATGTTGTATTAAAAAGGGTTTGAATATATTCGGCAATGCCTCTATCCTTTGCAGCAATTGTTGCAGCCGTAGGAAGTTTATTAATAACCTCTTTTGCAAATGTAGGCCCTGATAGATAGGCAGTACTATTATAAATCTCTTTTGATAATATCTCCTCAAATATTTGAGAAGGTAATTTTAAGGTGTCATTCTCAATTCCTTTTGTTACGCTTACAATAATTACATCCTTTGGGATGTATTCCTTTAAAGAATTTAGGACGCTTCTTAATACATGGGAAGGGGAGGCGATAATAAAAATCCTCACACCCTCTGAAGCCTCTTTCATGGAAACGGAGGGTAAAATATTTTCTGATAATTTTACTTCGGGGAGAAAGAAGGTATTCTCTCTCTTTTCTTTTATGATTTTGCAGAGGTCGGATTCATATACCCACAGATTTACTTTGACTCCCTTCTCTCCTAAAAGGTTTGCAAGAGCTGTTCCCCACGCCCCTCCGCCAATTACTGCTACTATTGTGTTTTTCATAACTTTTGAAACTATAACAGAAATATAATTATGAGGCAAGGGCAAGAAGGAAAATTTAGGGAGAATTGTATTGACTGATAAAGTGAAAAGTAATATATTACTAATAGAAGAGAGAAAAAAGGTATTGCAGCGATAAGAAATTACTTTCCCCTAAAACTGCAGTTGTTCTTTCCTGAAAAAAGTTCTTGACAAAAAAAGTAGTTTGTTATAAATTGATTTTTTGTCGGTTGATTTGATCTTTGAAAACTAAATAGGATGCTTAATCGATTTTACGGGTCAACTAATTTAAGGATTACGATCCTTTGAAGAAGTAACAGGTTACCATTTAAATGGTAAATTAGATTTTAAAGTGGAGAGTTTGATCCTGGCTCAGAACGAACGCTGGCGGCGTGCCTAACACATGCAAGTCGAACGAGAAAGGGGAGCAATCTCCGAGTAAAGTGGCGCAAGGGTGAGTAACACGTGAGCAACCTGCCCTCAAATGTGGGATAACTTACCGAAAGGTGGGCTAATACCGCATAAGACCACATTCCGTAAGGAAAGGGGTTAAAAGTGGCCTCTATTTATAAGCTATTGTTTGAGGATGGGCTCGCGTACCATTAGCTAGTTGGTAGGGTAACGGCCTACCAAGGCGATGATGGTTAGCTGGTCTGAGAGGACGATCAGCCACACTGGCACTGAGATACGGGCCAGACTCCTACGGGAGGCAGCAGTGAGGAATATTGCGCAATGGGCGAAAGCCTGACGCAGCAACGCCGCGTGGAGGATGAAGGCCTTCGGGTTGTAAACTCCTTTCGACCGGGACGAAAATCTCTGCCATTAATAATTGCAGGGACTGACGGTACTGGTGGAAGAAGCCTCGGCTAACTACGTGCCAGCAGCCGCGGTAATACGTAGGAGGCAAGCGTTGTTCGGAATTATTGGGCGTAAAGGGCGTGTAGGTGGTCATATAAGTCGGAGGTGAAATCCCTCGGCTTAACTGAGGAAGTGCCTTTGATACTGTATGGCTTGAGTACGGGAGAGGAGAGTGGAATTCCCAGTGTAGCGGTGAAATGCGTAGATATTGGGAAGAACATCTGTGGCGTAGGCGGCTCTCTGGACCGTTACTGACACTGAAACGCGAAAGCTAGGGGAGCAAACGGGATTAGATACCCCGGTAGTCCTAGCTGTAAACGATGGGCACTAGGTGTGGGAGGTATCGACCCCTTCCGTGCCGCAGCTAACGCATTAAGTGCCCCGCCTGGGGAGTATGACCGCAAGGTTGAAACTCAAAGGAATTGACGGGGGCCCGCACAAGCGGTGGAGCATGTGGTTCAATTCGACGCAACGCGAAAAACCTTACCTGGACTTGACATGCACGGGGATCCAGCAGAAATGTTGGAGTCCGCAAGGACTCGTGCACAGGTGCTGCATGGCTGTCGTCAGCTCGTGTCGTGAGATGTTGGGTTAAGTCCCGCAACGAGCGCAACCCTTATCCTTAGTTGCCATCAGGTAATGCTGGGAACTCTAAGGAAACTGCCGGCGATAAGCCGGAGGAAGGTGGGGATGACGTCAAGTCCTCATGGCCTTTATGTCCAGGGCAACACACGTGCTACAATGGCCGTTACAAAGGGTTGCAAACCCGCGAGGGGGAGCCAATCCCAAAAAAGCGGCCTCAGTTCAGATTGGAGTCTGCAATTCGACTCCATGAAGTTGGAATCGCTAGTAATCGCGGATCAGAACGCCGCGGTGAATACGTTCCCGGGCCTTGTACACACCGCCCGTCACACCACGAAAGCCTGTTGTACCAGAAGTCGCTGAGCTAACCCGCAAGGGAGGCAGGTGCCTAAGGTATGGCCGGTGATTGGGGTGAAGTCGTAACAAGGTAGCCGTAGGGGAACCTGCGACTGGATCACCTCCTTTCTAAGGAGACCATGGTGATTTGAAATATGAATCACCGGAATCCAAGGTCGGTCCCGTAAAATCGAAGCACCTATTTAGCTCTGAGAGATCAAACGCAGTGACTAGTGGAAAAAAGTGACTGGTGACTGGAAAAGCCAGTGAGTTTATAGGCAATGATTATAGTGGTTAGCTTCAGAGACAGCCATGTAACTGACACTAATCTCTGTTTTTTTGGGGCCTGTAGCTCAGCTGGTTAGAGCACACGCTTGATAAGCGTGGGGTCGAAAGTTCAAATCTTTCCAGGCCCACCATTTTAAATCTCAAATTTGAAATTTGAAATTTCAGAATGGGGGGTGTAGCTCAGTTGGGAGAGCGCCTGGTTTGCAACCAGGAGGTCATCGGTTCGATCCCGTTCACCTCCACCAAGTCAAAAATCAAATT
>Ga0209317_1000770_pt1 | contig 34660 bp, 13 predicted proteins | sample RifGroB2_FD_183994 | JGI IMG/M metagenome (GOLD analysis project Ga0209317, IMG submission 183994) | Soil microbial communities from Rifle, Colorado, USA - Groundwater B2 (SPAdes) (version 2) | ecosystem: Environmental > Terrestrial > Soil > Unclassified | place: Rifle, Colorado | collected...
CTTCGAGCCGCGGCCTGCGTTGATGTCCCCCCGGTCACTCCATATCACGATGTCCCCCCCCATGAACGTCATGGTGCGGGACTCGTTGACGTGCAGGTCCCCCCCCGTGTAGATCGAGAGATTGCCGCCGAAAGTCGTGGTGATGCCGGTGTCTTTCTGTACAGAGTCGGAGATACTGGAACGTCCAACGTTCACGTCCCCGCGTGCCAAGAGGTAGATGTCCCCTTTCTTGGAACGGATCAGGGAGTCGACCATGGTGAGGTTCCCGGTACCCTCCTTCTCAGGCTGGTCGAAATACTTCGCGATCTCGATGCGTGCCTGCTCAATCCGCTCCAAGGCCTGCTCACTCTCCCCCGAAGCTTTGAGCAGCGCGTACTCCTCGCCCGCAAGGCGCAGCGTCTCGAAGTAGGCAGAAACGAGCCCCGTGGCCGGAGCGGCAGGATCGGTGGGGAGGAGCGTCTCCTTTACCCCCAGCGTGATAACGACGTTGCTGTCGGTGTTTTCTCCGGTAAAGCCGCTGTTGTAGCTGTTGCCGATCGACTCGATCCCCTTGGAATTGCCGAGGTCGATGTTCTCGCCCGCTTCTACCAGCATGGTCCCCGGCCCGCCCACCGTTATCCGGGATGTGTTGTTTGGGCGCATACCCTGGTCGATGCTTTTTTCCGCGGAGACCAGCGTGACGCTCCCAGGCGACGTGTTCTGGGCAAGGAGGTTCAGGTTGACGATGTTTCCGCCGGCCCTGATCTCCGCCTGCTTGTTCAGGACGAGCTTAAGGGTGTTGATGTCCCCCTTGGCGGCGACGACGACCGGGACCTTGTCCAGAAGGTGATTGACAGCGGAGCGCCTGCTGCTTTCTGTGCCGCTGGGGTCGCTGCTGAGGGCGCCGGAATGCTGGGTCGCCGTGTCGCTCTGCCTCCCGTAGAAGCCGGCGACGTTATCTACGTCGACCATCTTGAACCCGGTGAAGTCCACCCCCGTTAATACGCCTGCGATGCTACCGCCGGCGTACAGGGCGAGGTTCCCGCCGTGGGAAGGTGAGAGGTAGAAGTCGTCGGCCACTCCCAGGTCACCCCCAGCCGACAGGGTCAGGTTCGCCGGCAGGATTCTCTGTCGCACCAGCAGTGAACTCCTGAGCGTGTCGCTTCCGGTGAAATTGTAGGCGCTGAAGTCGTCCTTGCCAAAGAGGGTCAGGTTCCCGGCAAGGGAGCGTATCTCGGCGGAGGCATCCTCGGAGTAGGTCATGTTCCACTTGAGGTTCCCCGACCCGAAGACGCGGTCCCGACTGTTATCGGGATTGAGCACGCTCCCAAGCGCCACGTCCCCCTGCGCCGCCACCTCCACCCTGGCGGCGCCCATCTCTATGACCGACTTCCAGGTCGAATTGGAGGCGCTGTCCTTGCCGAAAGCGCCGGCGCTGGTCAGGACAGCCGAACCGTTCATGACCCGGAAGCGCCCGACCATGTCACCGCCGCTGGTCACGAAGAGGTCCCCACCGTCGCGAGTGCCGAAAGCGCCGATCTGGGTGAGAATCGCCCCCCCAGCCCGCACGTCGATGTCCCCGCCTCCCATGGTGGCGATCCCCACCGTGACCGGTATGTTGGCCGTCTGCCCCTTCTCCTTGAGCCCCCCAAAACCGGCGGCAAGGTGCCAGGGATAGGCGCCGAGCCTGGTATCGGTGACCCCGGTGATGCTCTTGTCGTCGTAGTAGGCACCATCCCATCCGTTGACGGGATTCAGGTTCCCAATGACGGAACCGGAGATTTCGAGGGCGATGGAGCCACCATCGTGGTAGGTCCAGTAGCTGGTAAGGCCTGCGTCGGCAAAGCTTCCAGTGCCGGGCATGATCTCGATCCGGGAGGCGTCGTCATATTCCCCGGTAGTGCGGATGGCCCCGGTGTTTGCCTGGGAACCGAGATTTAGATCCCCTCCCACCCGGAGCGCTATGTCTCCCAAGGCGGTCTGTATGGCACTGCCGCTGTCGGCCAGCACGAGATCCCCCCCGACGGAACCGCGCAACGTTCCTCCGTAGCTCCCGAGGTTGTATTTCATGTCGGAGTTGATCATCAGCCCGGGTCCGGTCGTGCTCCCCCGGAAGGTTGCGTCGTTGCCTGCCGCGAAGCTCATCGGCGCGTTCTCCGTGTAAATCCACCTGCCGTTTTCGACGGAGATATCCCCGGTGCCTTTAGCCACGCCGAGATAGTTCGCCCCGCCGTCGCTGCCAGCCACCAGGTTGAGCGCAGTGGTCTCCTGCATGGTGTCGCGGTACAGGGTGGACACGGAGGTCGGTGCGTCGGTGAGGCTCTGGACGATCTTGAGGTCGCCGCCGCTTTTCAGCGTGAGGACCGCGGCGCTGCCGCCAGGTCGGGCGGCTAGGGTGAGCGCCCCGGTCGCCGTACTTTCACCGACAGTGAGCGTCTTGCCCGCCGCCGTGGCGATCTCGATTCCCGCCTTCAGCCCGGTGACGGAACCGGCCTTGCCGGCGTTGAGACGGGTCATGATGTCGGCGGCCTTGCCGGTCATGAAGGTGTCCGCCTCGGCCGTGTAGTCGTCAAGCGACACCTTGCCGGCAGTGATGTCCCCGGCGGCATTCGCCTTCACGAGCACGGTGTCGTCGGTGAAATTCTCGGCCTTCACTGCCTCGACGGTAACCGCTTTCGCCCCGGTGATCGTCCCTTGCACGGCGGCCATGTTGACGTCGTTCAGGGCTGGATCGCCTGTGCTCCGCTTTCCCTGGTAGGCGCGGAAGGAGACTGTCCCCCCGGTGCCGTCCGCGTCGTGGGACGAGACGTCGATGGTCGAGCCGCCGGCAACGGTGAGCGCGTAGCCCCCGTTAAAGGTCTTGTCGTTGTCCGAGCCGTCCCGGCTGGAGAGAAGGATGCTGCCGCCGTCGGAGCCTTCGCCGGTCCCCATGGCCGTGAGTTTTCCCTTGTCCCCAAGCGTCAGGTTCTTCCCGGCGTACAGCTCGATCCTGCCGCTGCCGTCGGCTGTGTCGGCGTTGACGGTACCGGTTATGGTGATGTCCGCACCCTCGGCGGCAACGGTCACGTCCCGTCCGGTCAGCGTCTTTCCTTCGGTGAGCGCGAGGTTGCCTAAGCGGGAACGGATGTCGATCCGGTCGTTGAAGCCCCCGGCGTCGAGCGTCGAGCTCAGGCCGTTCAGCCAGCCGGTGCCGTCGAGGGTCGGCGTCCCGTCGGGGGCCTGGTCCACAAAGGCGAGGGCCTCGCCGTCGAGGGCGAAGGAGCCGCCCTGCCCGGACGGGGCGGAACCCTTGAGGGTGCCGGCCAGGGTGACGCTCCCCTTTGCAGCCGAGAGGGAGACGGAGCCCGCGTTCCCCTCGTCCGAGGCCGAGACGTCGAGCGTGCTTCCCGCAGCCAGCCTGATCGCGCCGGTGTCGCTCTCCAGCGCGATGCTCCCGGCGGGGCCGTAGCTGTAGACGTCATCCTGCATCGGCATCTTGCTCTTGCTGCCGGCGGCGAGGATGCTGGTCTTGCCGGTCACCGCGATGTCGCCCGTGGCCGAGAGCCGCAGTTGGCCGGAAGGGACCTCCAGGACCGTTGCGTTGAAAACGTCTTTGCCGTCGGCGTCCTTAACCGGTTCGGTGTTTCCTACGGTGATGGAGGCGCCGGCGATCTCCAGGCTCCCCCCGGGTGTGACGGAGCCGCCTGCGGTCCCGCCGTTGCCGACTATGCTGACGTCACCGCCGGCAGAGAGCGCGATGGCCGCCGCCGTGTACGGTACCGCGACGTCGGAGGGGTCGGCAGGGTCTGCGTCGTGCCGGTAGTACGTGGTGGTCACCCTCGCGCCGGAAAGGGTGAGATCGCCTTTTGTCGCCACGCTTCCCGCGCCGCTCAGGAGTATGTCGCTGGCGACCTTCGGGTCTGCGTTGCCGGCGTTCATGGCTACGGAGGCGAACCTGTCGAAGACGATGTCCCCCCGGGATGAGTCCTCCAGGCGGCGCGGCGCAACCACGATCTCAGTGGCGTTAAGGGCAAGGGTGGTGGTCCCGGCGACCGGTTCAGCCGCCTGCGTGGCGCCTGAGTTCGTGAGGGTCAGCCTGGTCGCTGCGGTGAAGCTAACGCTGGCGGCGCCGTCGGAACCGGTGAACCTCCCGACGTCGAGGGTGAGCGACCCCGCCGACTCCAGGTTCACGTCGTTAAGAAACTGCATCTCGCCGCGGCTTTTCAGGGTCAGCTCCTCGTAGCTGTCGAACTGCTCCCAGCGGCTGTCGGTGAGATAGAGGGCGCCAGCCCCCTGTGGGGTGCCGTCTGGCGCGAATATGATTTTGTCGGCAGCTAGGGTAAGGGAGCTGTTATCGGCTCCGAAGCTGCCGTCCAGGGTCATCTCCCCGATGTCGAAGCTGAGACCGTGGCTTGCGTGAACGTCAGCACCTTCGTTCAGGGCGAAGGACCCCAGGGGCACCTCCACAGCGGCGATGCCGCTCCCCGCCTCGCCGGTCGCCAGCACGCTGGCGTCCTTCTCGATGGTGACGCTGCCGGTCGCCTTGAGCGTCACCGACGAGGCCGCGAGGGTGGCTCCCTCTTTTACCGTCACAGTCGTTTGCGGCCCATCGGCACTGCTTCCGATCACCAGTTCGGCGAACCCCTTGCCCGACACCGATGCGGTATCGAGCACCAGGGTCTCGTTCACCAGCGTCTGCGTCGACGCGGCGCCGCTTTGCACCACCACGTTCCTGGCGCCCAGGGTCAGGACGCCCCCCTCTCCTTCGAGGAGAGCAGCCCCCGACAGGGTGCCGTTCATAAGGGCGCTCGTCGCGCTCATGGTGATGTCGCCGCCGTTTCTAGAGGAGAACTCCCTGCGGTCGGCAAAATCCCCCTCCTTGAGAACATCGGCGGCACTGCGGACGCTGTACCCCTTGCGGGAATCGGTACCGATGGATGTGCCGGTCACCGTCCCGTACCCGGCAACGACCAGGTACCCCTCGCGCGAGAGAGCTTGCTGGCCGGGTACCAGTTGCATCCCCGCGTCCTGCACCACGAGCGCACCCGGCACGAAGGCGTACTGGTCGGCGGGGAGCAGGGAGTACACTCCTGCCTCTAGCCCGAGTTCCGGGACCGCCTCCAGGTAGACCGCATTTCCGGGCAGGGTAACGGAGCGGTCGGGGAGCACGACGTAGCGCGGAGAAGGGGAAGCGACGGTCAGCGGGTTGGAAGAGCCGTCTATCCCAGACTGGAAGTTGGCATAGAAGACTGAGCCCCCGCCGGAGACGTTGATCTCGGCCCCCTCGTTCACCACCACCTCGTCGGCGTTCAGAGTGACCGAACCGACCGGCGCCGAGGTGATTTCCGACCCGCCGTTGTTGAAGTTGTCCGACTTCACCTTCCAGAAGGAGCCGTCGTAGTAGCCGTACTTCACCGCGAAGCTGCCCGAGGTGTCAATGCTGCTCCCTTCGGCTAGGGTTACCCGCCCCTCCCCGCCGTCCAAGGTGATGCTTCCCTGCGGAGCGGCGAGGACGCCTGAGTGTTCGATCCCCCCCTGGGCCTTAATGGAGAGGGTCCCGCCAGCCGAGTACACCGGCGTGCGGTCCGCCGTCTCACCGGGGAGGATGCGGACGCTGCCAGGGGTGGTGACGGTGAAGGCACTTGCCGTGGTCGGATAGACCCGGCTCGCCGCAAGGGTGAGGTTCCCGGTCACCCCGAGGTCCCCCGCCCAATAGTTGGAGTTCGATCCGACTGTGTAGGTGCGGTCGGAGAAGTTCAGGTCGCGGTCGGCGCCTAGGAGAACCTCCCCGAACCCGTCGATAAGCACGCTCCCTTTCACATCGAGGAAGCCGGCGGAGAGGCTCAAACTCCCGATCTGTCCACCGGCTGGCGCCGGGGCGCCGGACCGAAAGATGCTAGTGTTTTGCACGGTGGTCCAGGGGGATCGAAGCGCCACGTCCACACCGTCCGCCCCCATGATCCTTTTGGCGTCGAGAGTGAGGCTCCGATCGACCTCCACGTCCATCCCCTCGCGGAATACGAGAGACCCGTTGGAGCTCTTGAAGGTGAGCGCATCGAAGCCGCTCTGCTGGTAGCGCACGATGTCATCCGCCGTCAGGGTGAGGTCGTTTGCGAGCTTGGTGACCGTGAGGCTTCCACCCTGCATCCCGTCCATGCGAGGCCTGCCGTCGATCTCTCCGTCGAGGATAAGCTCTTGGGCGTAGGAGAACGCAAGGCTCCCCGGGGCGCCGGCGCTCGTCACCGCGACCGGAACGCCGTCTGCTCCCGCCTGGAGACGCTCCACCGGCCCGGCGCCGGACACGTCGACGAGCGCCCCCGCCTCGATCACCAGATTCCCGAGCCGCGACTCCAGGGCGACCTTCCCCCCGGCCTGCGGCAGCGAGCCGGCGGGGAGACCGGCCACCATTGCGCTGGAGGGCTCATTGTAGCCGGTAGCGAGAATTTCGGCGCCGCTGCGCAGGTTGAGGTCATACCCCGTACTTTTTACGGTTACGCTTCCACCGCGGGCCTCGATGCTGCCGGCAATGTCCACTTTCGGCGCAAAGACCGAGACGGATCCCCCGGCGGCAACGGTCACCCCGGCACCGGCGGCGATCATGATGCGCGCCTCTCCGTTGTTTACCGAGTCCCCTCCGCGTCTGCTGAGGGGGCTGTCCTCGTAGATGTTCCTCCCCGCGTTGAGGGTCACCGAGGTGGTCCCGAGGTAATCCGGGACCATAGGGTCGCTGCCGACAGGGACAACAAGGTTGCCGGAGGTGAAAGATTGAGACGCCAGTGCCGCGACCGGCATGTCGAGCTTCGCCTGGGAAGGGGTGAGCATGGCGCCGTTGGTCAAGGTGAGGTCATCGACTGCGGTTAGGGTGATGCGGGAGAAACCGGTGTCCTTCAGCCGGTCCTCGCCAAGCACGAGCCTCCCCCTGAGGTACTCGGGGATGACCGCGTCCACCGGCATGTTGGAGGGAAGATAAAGGGTGCGCGAGGCGACCTCCACCTCCCCCGCGTGCAGGCGTATCTCGCCGCCGTTTTTGCCCGGCAGCGAATGGCCACGCACCTCTCCCGCGAGGCTCAGGGTCGGCCCCTTTAGATCGAGCGTTCCGGCGTTGCTCCCGGTCACTTTCCCCTTGCTGTCGATGAGCCAACCGCCGCTCACGTCGAGAACGGCCCCCGCGGAAAAGACGAGCGCGTGCCCCTCGGGGGAACTCCCCAGGTTATCGGAGGTTCCCTCCTCGGTCCGCTCCTGGATCAGGATCGTCCCCCCGGCCGTGTGGGTGCCGTGCCCTCCCCCCTGCCCGAGGCTGTTGTCGATCCGCTCCCCGGCAGTGGAGATCACGCTCCCCGGTGCAAGATAAACCGTTTCCACCAGCGACTGGTAGAGCGGGTTGTTCTCCCCCGGCTTCGCTCTCAGGGTCTGGTACGAGGTGACATCGGGACGGGTGCTCATCTCCACAGTCCCCCCCGCTACTTCGATGCTGCCGGCGTACTCGATGCGCCTTCCCCTCGCCGTGTAGCTACCGCCGGGCATAAGCCCGATCGCGGCGCCCGCCTCGGTCCCGATGGTGGTGTTGGCGAAGAGGCTCAGGGAGCTCAACCCCGCGGCGTTGATGAGCGCGGCGGAGACCTCGGTCGTCCCGCGCTCCAGGGCCGAGTCGGCGCCAAAGCCTGGCTCCAGAGGATTCGCCGCGGAGCGGACCACGATGCTGTCGGTGATGAAATCCTGCTCGTGGTCACTGCTCGAGCCCCCGGGGGCTGCGTCAAGCTCGTTGCCAACCGTGACGCTCCCGCCCTTCGGCTCCTCCAGCCCTCGGGTGACAGAGATGGCGTAGTTCTTGTTATCGGCGGCGGTGTACGGCGTCACGGCCGTCTGGTACTCGCCGCGTGTGACACGCCCGTCGAGCCTGCCGTCCAGGACCGAGACGCGGGCGTTGAACATGACGCTCCCGGCGTCGCTCCCGGCCACGCGCGCGGCGGTGAGATCCCGCACGGAGCTACCGCCGCCGAAATAGAGCCCGCTGAACTCCTGCTTCACTCCGAACCGTGCGTATTCCCTGACCTGGCTGTCAGCAACGTGGTCGTAGCTCACCCACTGGGGGGCACTACCGATCCCGTAGAGCCTGTTGCCGGAGACGAGCCTCGAGGTCGCCATGGTGCCGGTACCGTAGCGGATGCCGCCGCCGGAGAAATCGATCAGCGCACCCTCCTTCACGATCAGTTCCCCCAGCACGACGTTCTTGGTCGGGTCGGAGAAGATGATCTGGCCGCCTGCGGTACTCCGTTCCTCGGCGCCGCTTTGCATGGTGAGGTAGTTGTTCTTGAGGTTGCCGATGCTGGAGCCGGTGAGAAGATCGACGTTGATCTTCTCGCCCTTGATGCCCCCCCCCTTCTGACCGTAGTCGTCCCGCAGGTCGATGGAGTTCAACTGCACCTCCATCTGGTTAGCCGACGCGGGACGGTCCAGCCATAAACCGGAGACGTCGATGTTGGAGCCGTCGGCAAGAAAGATCCGATCCCGCGCGGTGAAGGTCACGCTGCCGGAGGGTGCGACGATGCTTCCCCCGTGCTCGACGAGGCTCAAGGGGGTCGCGCCGTTTTCCGTCTGCACCCCCTTCACGATCACCTCGGGGTCGTTGAACACGAACTGCGGGTCGGCGGTCTCCGCGGACTCGGCTATGGGAGATGCGATTACGCTCCCTGCGCCGGTCGTGACCTTGTCGCGGGCGGCGAGGATGACCACACCCCCCTTCTTGAAGGCTGTGACCGAGCGGATCAGCCCGTCGTTCTGCACGGCCGCGCCGTACATACCGATCCTGCCCCCCCCCTCGGTGACCAGCCTCCCCCCTTCGGCGTTGTACGTCTGCCCCAGCACCGAAAGATCGGTATAGGTGACGTCATCGCCGATGGCGTCCACCGTGAGTTCAGCCGTCTCCACCTCCCCTTCCCCTTGTACCCCGATCAGGTTGATCTTCCCGGAGGGGGAGCTGATGGTGCCGGCGTTCACCACGTTGGGGCCGAGCAGGAAGACGGAGCCGCCGGAGTCGGTCTCGATCGTGCCGTAGTTGGAGACGTAGGCGTCGTTCGAGAGCGCCCCCTGCCCCGCGCTGTACGGATCCGTGGTAAAGCGGAGCTTGCCGTTTTGGAAGTTGGCGTCGGTGATATTCAGGTTGGAGGCGACCAGGGAGTGAACGTTCACCTGCGAGCCCGGTCCGAACAGGATGCCGTTTCTGTTGATCAGGTAGACCTTGCCGTCGGCCTGTATCTTCCCGAAGATGAGGCTCGGGTTGGCGTCGTGGATCCGGTTCAGAGCGGTCCACTGCGGCTGGGGCACCCCTCCCTGTTTCTGGTTGAAGATCACCACGGAGTCGGGGGCGATGTTGAAGGAGCTCCAGTCGATGGTCGCCTGGGCCTGGGTCTGGTTGACGGCGAGGGTGTTTCCGACAGCCCCCAAGGTGGCGCCGACCGGGGTGCTCCCGGGAAGAACCACGGGAAGCGTCCCGGACACCGGGGCGCCGGGCATGGGGACCTTGCCGTAGAAACCGGGGATCGTGGGCGCGGCAGCCCCGGCAAGGGTCGGGGAGCAGGCGGTGACAAGGACGAGCGCGAGGGAGGTTGCCCTGCGCGAAAGCGGTGTGCGGGTGGTGCTGTATCTGTTAGCCATGAGTCTTTTTCCCCTGGTCATCGAATCAGAACTGCCATTTCACCTTGAAGTGCAGCCGGGAGTCCCCCTTCTCGATGCGCCCCGCGTCCATCAGGGCGAAGCCGAGGTCGGTCCGGAACTCGAGGCTGCCAAAGAGCATGCCGCGTACGCCGAAGCCGGTTCCCTTCAGGCCGATCCGCTCCTCCTGCCCGGGAAGGGGCTCCTTCACGAAAAGTCCGGCCCCCTCGAAGAAGAGGTACGGCACCAGGGCGCTCCCCTCCCCTTTCAGCAGGCTCGGTGCGGCGAGCTCGAACACGCCGTGAATCGCGTTGTCGCCGCTTGCCTCGCTCTCCCGGTAGCCGCGCACGCTGTCCGCGTCCCCGGCGGAGTACTGCTCGTTGGAGACGAGCGGCTGGTCGCTCACCTGGCCGTCCAACCGGACAAGGAGCGAGAAGTCGCCCGGCAGGCGCTGGAGCCTCTCTAAGCCGGCGGTCAGGAACATGTAGTTGGCGCGGGAGTGGAAGCGCTTGTCCTCGAATTCCCGCGGCATGGCGACTAACCCCCTGAAGGAGACGTTCAGCGCCGCGTTGAAGGAGGTGGCGCCGCGGCTGTCCGGCAGGGACGAGCTGTAGGCGACCGAGAAGGGAAGGTACTTGACCGGCAGGGACTCCCCCGCGCCTCCCAAAAGCCCCGTCGTCTCGGTGAAGTCCTTGTAGTCCACCCCCGCCACCGCGCTGTGGCTGTAACCGCCTACCGGGGGGAGCGGTTGGATGGCGCGGGCGCCGAAGATGTACCCCTTGCCGAGGTTCTTGAAGCCCCCTCCGGACACCGTGTCGTTGTTGGACCAGACCCCGTAGCCGACCAGCTTGCCGTCGCCCCCCCATGGGGCGGGCAGGGTGTAGGAGCCGGAGACCACCTGCACCTCTTCGGGCTTCTCGGGGGAGAGCTGGTACGACGCGGAGAGGGAGTGTTCCTTCTGCCAGAGGTTGTCGTGACGCAGCGAGGCGTTGAGCCTCAAGTCGGTCGTGTCGTGGCTGGAGCGGTTGTTCACCTCCACGCTTCCATGCCAGGGACTCTTGTCCTTAACCGTCACCAGGATGTCGACCGTTTCCGGCACCTTCCCCGGCTTCATCTCCGGCATCATCTTGAAGTCCGGGTGGCGGTTCAGGCGGTTCGCCTCAACTTGCAGCTGCCCCAGATCCACGACCTGCCCCGGGGCGATGGAGGGGAGATCCCGCAGGATCTTATCGGTGGAGAACCAGCGGTTTCCGGTCACGGTGACGTTCCGCACCGGGTTCTCGACGACGACCAGGCGGATCACCCTGTTCTCCACCGCCTGCTCCGGGATGTTCACCATGACCGTGGGATACCCCCCCTCGTGGAAGAAACGCTCCAGGGCGTCCCGTGCCCCCTCCACGTCGGCCGACGTCTTGCGCCGCCCGACGAAGGATACGACCAGACCGGAGAGTTCCTCCGGTGTGAACAGGGTGCTTCCTTCGATGACGAAACGCTTGATGGTGAACGTCGGCTCCTGCGCGGCACTCTCGAGCGCCGGCGCCGCATCGGGTGCGGCGGGCGTTTCGGCCAGGGCCGGGGCGTATCCCAGGAAAAGGGTGCCGAGTAACAGCGAAACGGGGATCGTCAGGTACGGTGTATTAATCGGTCTCTTCAACATGTCAGCGCGCTTCCCCTTCGGCTTTCCCGGCATCGGCGCCCACTCCGTCGCTGACGGCACTCATCCCGCGCAGGGCGTCCACCAGTTGGCGCGCCATGGCGGGGTCGGGCGCGGACGCGGCCGGGGCCGGCTCGACCCGCACCACCTTCACCTCGCAGGCAAGCCTCTCCCCCGCAAACGGGTGGCCGTAGTCGATGGTTATCAGGTCGCCGTCGACGGCGGCGATCCGCCCCGCCATGCCACCGGTCCGGATCAGGTTCCCCTTTTCCGCCTTTATCTCAAGCTCATAGTGGTCCGGGAACTCGCGCACGGCGGCCGCGCCGAAGGGTGTGGTGAGAGACTCCCCCGCCACGGGAGCGAAATGGATAAGCACCTCCTTATCGGTCACCTCGCTCACCTTCCCGGGGAACATCCTGTCCAGCACGAAGGGGGCGCCCAGCTCCGGGCTTTTGCCGGTCCTCGCGATGAATTCCTCACCGGAGATCCGCATCTCCTTCTGACGTTTCCTGACCTTCGCGATCTTCACCAGCTTGTCCGTGGGGGAGGAAACGGGGTAGCGCGCAGCCTCGAGTTCGAACCGCGCCCGCTCCCCCTCGTGCATGCCGGGGATGCGTTGCGCCAGGAACTCCATGATCTCTTCCTCGAAGGAAAGCCGGTCGTTGTTGGGCGACCGGGGCGGCGCGGCACCCGCGGTGACCTCGACGCTCTCGGGTCCGGTACGGGGCAGGTAGAGGGGGGATTTGGGCGACTGCGCTACGGAGGCGTCCGGGAAGGTCGTGGCCGCCAGCTCCCCGGCCGGGAGTCGGCAGTCGAAGCTTATCTGCGCCTTGTCGCCCGGGCGAACGACCTGCGGCGCGGAGCAGGCCGAAAGGGAAAGACAGGCTGCGGCGCAGACTGAAAGAGAGAGTAGATTCATCGTTTTGTGGTATCCGGGCATCGGTTCTTTTCCTCTTCGTACATGGTGAGTGGCTGCGACCGAATTGAAGCCACGGAAGCTAGCACCGGATTGTTACAGGGAGATTCCAGTTGCCGAAACTTGGGGTTAATTTTTAATTAATCGGGGCATAGCCTATCTAGTAAGAGGGGGGAGATGCGGCGGCAGGGGAGGGAGAAACAGGTTTCACAACATCTTTTCCGTTCCGTCCTTTGGTTGTGACATAGATCGGTTAGAGTTCGCAACGTGGCGAGGGTCGATGGCCGATGCGCCCCCCGCCGGTGGCGGAGAATTTTTTAACAGGAATTTATCGAATCCGATTTTTGCCTGTAACAAAGATCCTGTACAGTCACCTCGAGCTGGACATCAAACATGCAACTGACAGCGAGCAAAAAGACATGGACCACGGGAACAGGTCACCCTTCAAACGCAGCAGCTGCCAAACCAAGGGTACCGGCAACAGGATAGGCCGTCTGGCGGACCTGCTTACCGTGATCCAGGAGATGACGGAAAAGGAATTCACCGGCCACATCAAGATCAACTTCAGCCAGGGGGGGATCGGCCGGATAGAGAAGTACGAAGAGATCCTCCGGGGGACGCCGCAGTCCGACTGACCGGCGCCCGGCCCCCCTCCCATTCGGGGCCGCCGCGAGCAGGACCAAAACCGCATATACGGGAACTTTTGCCGACCTGGATCGACCAGGGACCGGAAAGCCCACTTGCCAAGGAGCAGCGCGAATCGCCGGGACCCATGTCCGGCTGCCGCGCATCCGACGGAAGTGGGTTTTTTTCGTTTTTAAATTCAATGGCGGCCGGACCGCCGAAAGGGGGTGACAGGAGAGAGACGCGAACCGACAACCGAATAGGCTGACCGCTCGTGAATCAGCCACTCTTCAGCAAAGCCTAAACCCGGGAAACCGGCCTCGGAAAGCCAACGGGTCCGGAAACGGAGAGCCGGGCCGCCTGAAGGGAACGAAACCCGACCGCAGCAAAACCGTTCATTTCAATTCAATGTGAAGAAAAGGAGATTCAAAATGTTTAAGAAGAAATTCGCAGCGATGATCGCCGCTGCCCTGATGACCATGTCCGCCAGCAGCGCCTTCGCAGCCTTCGCCGACCTCGAGCTGATCCGCGTGTACTACGACCGCACCGGCTCCGAATTCGCCACCGACCTCGGCAACGTGAAGACCATCCTCGACAACGCCAAGCAGCCGGGCGGCGTCACCCTCGACGGCTCCTTCGGCACGCTCACCTCGGGATACGCCGTCTACTTCGCCCTCGACCGCACCACCGGCGTCAGCGACCTCTGGGCCACCGGCAAGGTCGGCGTCGACTCCGTCATCCTCGGCGGCTCCACCGGCCTCACCTCGCTCAAGAGCGGCTCCTCCAGCATGTACGCCCTCTACAACACCCAGGGCGGCACCGAGTACACCGGCGCCGCAGCCGCCACCAGTTCCTACAAGAACAAGCTCTCCGCCACCCAGGGCACTCTGGCCACCTCCATCAACAACGCTTCCCGCCTGAACACCGAGGCGAGCCTCGCCAGCGTCATCGGCAGCGGCACCGGCTCCGCGGTCCAGGCCCTCTACTTCTGGGAAAACGCCCTCACCACCGTCGCCGCCGAGAAGATCGGCGTGCTGGCGGCAACCATCACCACCAACGCAGACGGCACCTCCACCATTGTCGCCGCCCCGACCCCGATCCCGCCGGCATTCCTGCTGATGGGCTCCGGCCTGCTCGGCATGGTCGGCCTGCGCCGCAAGTCGAAAAACGCCTAGACAGAGAACCGCCGTCCGCCGGGACGCCTACGCGTTCCGGCCTTTCATAACCCATCACATGCAATGCAGCAAACATCCAGAAAAGGGAGACTCACCAGATGAAAAAGAAGCTCAACGTTAGCCTCACCGCCACCGCAGCCCTGCTGGCCCTGGCCGGCATCGCCCAGGCCGCCCCTGCCGAACTCAACATCTTCGGCGCTTCCGCCCAGTACCTCTACTGGAACGCCCAGGCTCAGAACTTCGCCCAGAGCCAGCTCGGCTGCACCGCCACCGCACCGGTGAACAACGGCGGCAAGCACGGCTTCGTCGCAGCGACCAACTGCACCAGCACCCTGGTCCCGGTCAACGCCGCCACCGGCAAGCGCGACCTCGACATCCGCTACTCCGGCATCGCCTCGGCCGAAGGGCCGCTGTCCGTCGACAAGAAGGCCCCGCTCGACGCGGCCCTCGCCGCCGGCTGCAACGTCGCCAACGGCGAGCGCCAGATGTACGCATCCGGCACCACCACCGTCTGCAAGCAGGTCCATATCGGCACCTCCGACGTGGCCGGCGAATCCCTCACCCAGCTCTCAACCGGCGAGATATTCGGCCCGATGGGCGGCGGTTCCTTCAGCGCCACCCTCACCGGCGTGGACACCTCCAACCTGACCCCGTTCAACACCGTGGTGGTTCCCTTCGGCTTCTTCGTGAACCAGGCCGTGACCGCCAAGACCTGCACAGCCGGCCTGACCGGTAACTACTGCACCGACAACGCCCAGTGCGAAACCGCTCCGGGCGCAGCCAACGGCGTCTGCGGCGCCGCCGCCCCGATCACCAACATCTCCCGCGAAGAGGTCTCCCTGATCTTCTCCGGATACGTGGCCGACTGGTCCGACCTGGGCGCCTACTACACCGCAAAGCCCGCCATCGCCTGCCTGCGTCACGCCGGTTCCGGCACCCACTCCGCCTTCGACCTCACCGTCATGAACTCCGCCTGGGGCGCCAACACCATCACCGAGGAGATCCCGGGGATGATCTACTTCAACCAGGGTTCCACCGACGAGATGAAGTGCGTCAACGGCAACACCACCGCGACCCCGTCCGGTTCGCTCATCGGCGCCATCGGCTACGCCGACGCCGACCAGGCCATCGGCGTGTCCGGCAAGAGCCAGAACGTAAGGCAGCTCAAGTACAACGGCGTCTACCCGACCCGCGCCGCCATCCGCAACGGCCAGTACGACTTCTACACCAACGCATGGCTCTACACCAACCCGGCGAACGACCCCTCCGTGAACGCCCTCGCCGAGGTCCTGGTTACCTTCGCTCAGCAGCCCGAGAACGTTCCGGCTTCCAAGGCCAACTACTGGGCCGCCGTTGCCGAGATGAAGTACAACCGCGGCGCCGACATCGCCTACCCGGTATTCTCCGGCGCAAGCGCCCCGCAGCTTCCGTAGTACGAACAACTTCCTATTCGATACAATCGGGGGCCCCGGCGACGGGGCCCCTTCTTTTTTGGCTCTATTAGCGAATGATGTTGGCATTATCCCCGCTCCCCGGGGGAGGGAGAGCCATATTTCCCTGGTTCCCAAGCTCCAGCTTGGGAACCCAATGCGGCGCAAAGCTCCAGCTTTGCATCCGGGCTTCCACAACCTACTCCCTCTCGCAAAGCCCACTCCCCTCCCCTTCTCCCAAGCGGCGAGCGGAACACCTTCCTATTCGATGCAATCGGGGCCCCGGCGACGGGGCCCTTCTTTTTTGGCTCTATTAGCGAATGATGTTGGCATTATCCCCGCTCCCCGGGGGAGGAGAGCCATATTTCCCTGGTTCCCAGGCTCCAGCTTGGGAACCCAATGCGGCGCAAAGCTCCAGCTTTGCATCCGGGGGAAGCTGGAGCTTCGGACGGGCTTTGCGTACCCAAGGTGGACCTTGGGTACGAGATCAAAACCCACTCCCCTCCCTTCTCCCAAGCGGCGAGCGGAAATAACAGCGCCAACGGACCCTTCTTATATGAGTTTCCGCCAGCGTCCTCCCCTTCAAAGGGGCGGTCGCCGGCAGGCGGTAGTAGGCGGACCACGAAAAAAAAGGGACAGACTCATTTACCCGCATCGGGAAATGAACCTGTCCTTCTCTTTACTTCCTGTCGGGGGGTCCGATGTCCTTCCTACTTAGCCGCGCGGTCTCCGTAAGCCAGCCGGTTGGCCGCCGTGACGTACTCGGCGACCCCCGGGGGTGCGGCAACCGGATCGAACAGCGCAAGGGGCGGGGCCACCGCAAGGGGAAACTCGACCATCTCCTCGTCGGTCAGCACGGTGACCGACGCCTGGAGGGCGCCGCGCGCGGGGACGATCTCAAGCAGCCACTCCCCCTCCTCGCCTATCTTGAGCCCGGTGCAGTCGCCGCCGGCGATGACGAAGCGCGGCGCCCGGTCGCCCGGCGTGCGAATCGCGAGCGTCAGCGACGCCCGCCCGTCGGACAGGAGCACGGAGGGCCTTTGCGCGAACATCTCGTCGCTGCGCCCGAACAGCGCAGCCAGGGCCGCCTCGCTGCGTGCGCCGTCGTGCGCCCGGAAAAGCTCCAGAACGCTCGGCCTGCGCCTGAAAACGGGGGAAGACCGTTTTTCCTCCCCCATAGGCCTCTTCGGCGCTTCGGCCGCAGCCGCGGCCGCAGGTGCAGCCGTCTGCTCCCGAGCCTCCCGAGGCTCCGAAACGGCGGCAGCGAGGGGGGCGCGGGCGGCATCAGCAATCGCGCGCGGCCTGCCCCCCAGTTTGTCCAGCTGCTCGTCGGTGGGGTTCACGATCTTCACCCCCGCCGACTCCATCGTCCCCTTGTCGTTGCGCAGCCAGGCGGTGACATGGGTGATGGCACCCGCAAGCGGCGCGATGCTCGCCAGCATGACGTTGCCGCTCAAGGGGGTAGCGCTTTTCACCTGCACCTTCAGCGACCCCGGGGTGTCGCCGTCCACCTCGATGGAGGCCTTGGCCCCGAGCCCCCTGCCGGTCACCCGAGGCGGCGCCTCTTCCTCGCTCTGGTAACCAATGCGCAGCTCAACCCCCGAAACGCGGTTGAACTGGTTACCCATCACGGTGAACCCACCGCGCCCGTCCCAGTAGACCGATACCAAGGGTCCGGCGAGCGCCTCCGAGCCGGCCACGAGGAGGAGAAAAAGGGCGCCAAGGAGTGCAAACCGCACCCGGAGGGGGAAGCCGTCTTCCGGGGAAGCGGTCGATGTGACTGTCACAGGGAAGTTCATTGCTTGGGGAGTATAGAGATGCACTAATGCAGTGGTGTTACGAGCGGGCAACAAACGTTCCTGCTGCGTTTGTTTTGTTAATCGTCACCCAGAATAATCATCTCTGTAAGAATACCGTGCTAGTGTTCGCGGTCGCTGTACCAGTGCGCGAAAAGGGTTAAGACTGCCGCGCTGCCTCAGGATCGAATTACAGGCAGCCTTTACGCGCCATCCGCCGTTTTCTAGGTCCGGCCGGCACAGGAGTCCGCCCGTGCCGGCCGGCTATACCATGCATTCAAGTGCCCGAAGGAGAATTACCCATGGTCGAATTCAGAACTTTACGCTTCCTGCTCGCTGCGGGTGCGCTGGCCGTATCCCTTTGCGCGTGCGGAGGGTCCGACAGCGGCGCCGCCGCGGTAACGGCCGCCAAGACGGCGTCATGGACCGACGTCTCGGTGCGCGCCCTGGACGGAACTGTCAACATCGGCTGGGACAGGCCGTCGGGCTCCTCGCTCAGCGCCGAGGCTCCGACCTACAACATCTACTGCTCCACGACCCCCGACGACCTCGTTCAGCAGGGAAACCGGATCGCCAGCGGGTACCGGGGGTACTCCTTCGACCATACCAACGTGACGGCAGGGGTGCGTTACTACTACGCGGTGACCGAGGTGACGGCAGGGGTGGAAGGCCCCGCCAGCCGCCCGGTTTCCGCCATACCCCAGGCCGCGCTCCCCGCCTCCCCCAATCCCCCGAGGGCGACCGCCGGGGATGCCGCGGTGAAGCTCGATTTCGCCGGGCCGACGCCGACCGGCACGGCCACGGTCACCTACAACGTTTACCGCTCCACCACCAGGGGGAGTTTCACCGCGGCCAACCTCATCGCCTCCAACAGGCCCGTCTCGGCCCTTTCGCCGTACACGGACGCCAACCTCGCCAACGGCACCACCTACCACTACTCGGTCACCGCCGTCATCGACGGCAGGGAGAGCAGGTTCAGCCCGGCTGTTTCCGCCTGCCCCACGGCCACCGTCGCCGCCGTCGCTTCCGGACCCACGCAGCTCGCCTCCTTCGCCTCCCCCACCGAGATGTCCGTCGAGGCGGCAAATGCCTCCTGCCTGGTCAGATGGACCGACGTCGCCAACCTGAGCCTGACCGGCCACGACCCGGCCACCAACCCAGTCCCCTATTACATCTTGTACTGGTCCGACTCGCCCGACGTCATCGGCAACGCCAGGGGACACATGGACAACCCGGTGAAGGATGCCGCCGGGGCTGTGAAGGTCTCCACCGGGATGGTCAACGGCGCCATGTACTACTTCCAGGTCGTAGCCGCCGTCCGTGGGAGTGACGGCACCCCGATCCCCGGACGCTTCACCGCGGGCCCCGTGGTGTCGGCCACCCCTTACCTGAAGACGGCCGCCGCACCCGGCGGGTTGGCGGCGACCCAGGGGACGCAACAGGTGCTCCTCACCTGGAACAGGGACGCCTCCGGACAGCAGGGGGTGCTCTACAACGTCTACTTCTCCACCACGAACGCCGCCACGGCGGCCGAACTGAGGGCGACCGGGACGAAGCGGAACAACGACGACAGCAGCAAGACCTATTACAGCCACACGGGTCTCGACGAGGGGAGTACCTACTACTACGTGGTCACCTCTGTGGTCCCCGGAGAGGGGGAGAGCGCCCCGAGTTCCATCGTCTCGGTAGCCCTGTAACCCCCGAACCAGGAGAACCGTCATGCTGAAGAGAACCCTGATACTGATAACCGCCGTCTGCCTCGCCCTGAGCATGGCCGGCAGCGCCTTTGCCAATTTCGCCGACTCCAGGCTGATCCGCGTCTATTACGACCCCAAAGGCATCGAGATCGCCACCGACCTCGGGGACGTCCGCACCATCGTAGCCTCCGGCGGCAGCTTCGCCGGCGACTTCAGCTCTCTCGCAACCGGCTACGCGGTCTACTTCGCGCTGGACAGCGGCCTGAAACAGCTCTGGGCCAGCGGGAAGACCAGCGTCACTTCCACCATCCTTGGCGGCGCGACCGGCATCACCTCGCTGAAAAGCGGCACCGGTTCGATGTACGCGCTCTACATGGACAACAACCCCGAAGGCCTCACCTACACCGGCCCCGCAGGCGCAACCAGTTCCTACAAGAACAAGCTCTCCGCCACCCAGGGCACTCTGGCCACCTCCATCAACAACGCTTCCCGCCTGAACACGGAGGTGTCCCTCGGCAGCCTGATCGGCTCCGCAGGCGGCTCGGTGTCGCAGATCCTGTACTTCTGGGAGAACGCGACAACCGCCGTGGCGGCGGAGAAAATCGGCGTCCCCGTCGCCGTGATCACCACCACATACCCCGGCACCACCGTCATTTCGACCGACAACCCCTCCCCCCCGACGATGGGCGCCGCCACGCGCGGCATCGGCGAGGCGACCGTCACCTTCACGGCGCCGATCTTCAACGGCGGCAGCGAAGTGACCGGGTACACCGTCACCAGCCTGGACGGTACGAAGAGCGCGTCCGGCCTCTCCAGCCCGATAACGGTACAAGGCCTCGCCAACGGCACAGCCTACAGCTTCACCGTCAAGGCGACCAACGCCAAGGGCGACAGCCCCGCCTCCGCCGCTTCCAACAGCGTCACGCCGGGAACCCCCGACCCTCCGACCGAGGTCGTGGCCGTGGCGGGGGACGGCCAGGCGACCGTCACCTTCAAGACGCCCGTTTTCGACGGAGGCAGGGAGCTGACGTACACGGTGAAAAGCTCCCCCGGCAACATTGCCGCCACCAGCACCGGCACCACGATCGTCGTCACCGGGCTTGCGAACGACACCCCCTATTCCTTCACCGTCACCGCCACCAACACCTTCGGGACCTCCGCTCCCTCGGCGACCAGCTTGTTCGTCACTCCGAGGCAGGCCGGCGAGCCCGTACCCCAGGAGATCGGACCCATCACCTTCTCCCCGGAGACCCTCCTCGTGGGAGGAACCGCCACGGTGAGCGCCGCGGCGAGTTCCTATCTCCCGGTCACCTTCCGTTCGACCACCCCCGAGACCTGCAGCGTCGACGGCGCGACCGTCACCGGGGTCGGCGCCGGCGCGTGCATCGTCGCGGCCGACCAGGCCGGCGACCACCAGTTCGCCGCGGCGGCCACGGTGACCACTGAAATAGCCGTAACCAGGAGCAGCCAGGCCATCGGCCCCATCACCTTCACCCCCGCAACGGTGACGGTGGGAGCGAGCACCACGGCAAGCGCCGCCGGCGGCGCGTCCGGCAACCCGGTCACCTTCAGCTCCGCCACACCCGATACCTGCAGCGTGGACGGCTCGAGCGTCACCGGGCTCAAGGCAGGCACCTGCACCGTTGCCGCCAACCAGGCGGGAAACGCGCAGTACGAACAGGCCGCCGAGGTCGCCGCCGGCATCGAGGTGGGAAAGGCGGCGCAGAGCATCCTTTCCTTCACCCTCGCCCCGGAAGCGGTCCCGGTCGGCGCAACCGCCACGGCGAGCGCCACGGCCGGCTCCGGGCTTGCGGTCACCTTCAGCTCGGGTCCCCCCTCGGCCTGCAGCGCGGGCGGGGACGACGGGAGCAGCATCACCTTTCACAGCACCGACACCTGCACCGTGACCGCGACCCAGGCCGGCGACGCCAACTACGAGGCGGTCAGCCAAAGCCTGAGCATGACCGCCGGGCGCGCGGCCCAGACCGTCACCTTCGGCCCCGTCGCCCCGGTCAAGGCAGGCGCCTTCGCTGCGCTCAGCGCCACGGCAAGCTCAGGACTTGTGGTGAGCTTCGTATCTACCACCCCGTCGATATGCAGCGTGAGCGGCTCGACCCTCACGGGGATCGCCGCCGGGACCTGCAGCATCGTCGCCAGCCAGGCGGGGAGCAGCGACTTCAACGCTGCCGCACCGGTGACACGTCAGACCGTCGTTGAACTCAGCAGCCAGAGCATCGGCGCCATCGCCTTCACCCCGCCAACCCTTTCGGCCGGAGGTACCACGACCGCTAGCGCCACGGCGAGCTCCGGCCTCGCGGTGAGCTTCGCCACGACCACCCCCACGATATGCGGCGTAAGCGGCTCCACCGTCACCGGATTGCGGGCGGGAACCTGCACCGTCACGGCCGCGCAGCCCGGCGACAACCTCTACGGCGCGGCTCCCGAGGCGAGCGGGGATATAGCGGTCGAGGCCGTCCTTCCCGGTGCCCCTGCCGCCGTCAGCGCCATCCGAGGGAACTCGCAGGCCACCGTTTCCTTCAGCGCACCGGCCTTCGACGGGGGTAGCTCCATAACCGGCTACACCGTCACGTCGTTCCCGGGGAGGATGACGGTTACCGGCGCGTCCGGCCCGCTCACCCTGACCGGCCTTGCCAACGGGACCTCCTACACCTTCGCCGTGACTGCCGCCAACTCCGCCGGAACCGGCCCCGCATCCGCGGCATCGGCGGCGGTCACCCCCGCCACGGCTCCCGGCGCTCCGGTCATCGGTTCCGTCACGGCAGGCGACGCCCGGGCGACGGTCGGCTTCGACGCCCCCGCCGCAGACGGAGGGAGCCCTGTTACGAGCTACACGGTAACCGCTTTCCCCGGCGGGTTCACAGGCACCGGTTCGGCAAGCCCCGTCACCGTCGCCGGCCTGACCAACGGGACCTCCTACACCTTCACCGTGACCGCTGCCAACTCCGCGGGCACCGGCCCCGCATCGGCGGCGTCGGCGGCAGTCACCCCGGCGCTCCCCCTGGTGACCTTCACCGCCACCCCCGCCGCCGGAATCAACGGCAGCATCTCCCCCTCTGTCGGCCTGACCGTCACCGCAGGGACGAGCGTCAGCTTCACCGTAACCCCCGCCGGGGAATACCAGATCGCCACCGTCACCGGCTGCGGCGGGACCCTGAGCGGCGACACCTACACGACATCCGGCCTGACCGGAAACTGCACCGTCAACGCCACCTTCGTCGCCGTACCTGCCCTGAAGGGGGATCTGAACGGAGACGGCAAGATAGACATCGCCGATGCCCAGCGCACCCTTCAGATTGCAGTCGGCTCCAAAACGGCGATCGCAAGCGATCTGGCTGCCGGAGACGTCGCTCCGATCCAAAACGAGAAGTCCGTGCCGGACGGAAAGCTCGACGTCGCGGACGCGGTGGCGATCCTGCTCAGGTCGGTCGACAAGCTGAGCTGGTAACAACAGACAAATAAACTCCAAGAGGTATTCGATATGAAGAGAATCAGGTTACTGGCGGCATCGGCACTCATCGCACTCTCGATAGCCGGCTGCGGCGGCGGAAGCGGCGGGACCGCCCCGGGCGGCTCAAACAACGACGGCACTCCGGGCAACGACACCGTCATCTCCGGCATTGCCAGCAAGGGACCCATAACCGGGACCATCAGCATCTACGCGCTGACCGGCGGCGGGAGCAAGGGAAGCCTGCTCAAAAGCGCTCCCATCACCGCCGGAGAGTACAGCGCGAATATCGGCAAGTACGCAGGCCCGGTACTGATCGAGGTCTCCGGGAGCTACACCGACGAGGCGACCGGCAGCATCCTGCAGATCCCGGAGAGCGCCCCACTGCGGGCGGCGCTTCCCGATGCCTCCGACGAGATCGCCACGGCGGTGACGCCGCTGACCGAGCTGGCCGTGCAGAAGTCAGGCAACCTCACCCCCGCCGCCATCGCGGCAGGCAACAAGCTTGTCTCCGATATCTTCAAGGTCGACATCATCAACACCCTCCCGGTGGCCCCCACGGCCGGCGCGGTCGGTGCGGCGGACCAGAGCCAGAAGGACTACACCCTGGCCATCGCCGCCGTTTCGCAGCTTTCCAAGACGCAGGACCTGCCGCTTTCCGGCACCATAGCGACGCTGGCCGCCGGCATCTCTTCGAGCGGCATGAGCAGCCAGGCAAGGACCAATTTCCAGGACGCAGTCACCACCTTCATCACGGTCAACCCGAACAACACCACCGGGGTAAAGGAAGTATCCGCCACCGGGCTTGCCGCCGTGGGAGCCGTCACCGCCAGCTTCACCCTGACCGTCCAGGGAACGGTCGCCGCCAGGCCCGTCAACGGGATCCAGTTCGACATCGTCATCCCTGACGGTTTGACCGTGAATACGGATGCGACCGGCAAAACGCTTCCCGGAGTGGTCTCCCTGTCCACCTCGGCATCGGCCGCCGCGCCGTATCTGGAGACGTACTACTCCGCCGCTAGCGGGGTATTGAAGATCGCCATCATCACAGACGCCGACACCGGCATAGTGCCGGGAGCGCTCGCCACCATCGCCTGCGAAACCGTGCCGGGGTGGACTGTCCCGCAGGCATCGGCGTTCAGCATCAGAAACGTCCAGGCAGCCGACGCCGGCGCCGCCACCATAAGCGGGATCGGCGTGACGATCAACTAGAGCGCCGGAGCAGCAAATAGGTGCAGGGAAGGGACAAAGAGCCGCCGTCGACTGTCGAGCCGACGGAGCAAGGTCAGGAGTCATACATGTTCGGAAGAGTTTTAATTTTATTCGTTGCCGCCGCCATCGCCCTGAGCACGGCGGCCTGCGCCTTTGCAGATTTTGCCGACCTGAGGCTCATCCGCGTCTATTACGACCGCAACGGGACCGAGGTCGCCACCGACCTCGGGGACGTCCATACCCTGGTGCAGACGGCCCAGAGTGGCGGGAGCACCACCCTCGGCGGTGCCTTCACCGGCCTGACGGCGAATCTCACCACCTTCGCCGTCTACTTCGCCCTTGACCGCAGCACCGGCGTAAACGACCTCTGGGCCACCGGCAAGGTCGGCGTCACCCACACCATCCTAGGCGGCTCCACCGGCCTCACATCGCTCAAGAGCGGCAGCTCCAGCATGTACGCCCTCTACAACGCCAACGCAACCGACGGCGGCACCGAGTACACCGGCGCCGCAGCCGCCACAAGTTCCTACAAGAACAAGATCTCCGCCACCCAGGGCTTTATGGGCAACGCCATCAACACGGCTTCCCGCGTGAACACCGAGGCGAGCCTCGCCGGCGTCATCGGCAGCGGCACCGGCTCCGCGGTCCAGGCCCTCTACTTCTGGGACAACGCCCTCACCACCGTCGCCGCCGGGAAGACCGGCGTGCAGGTGGCGACCATCACCACCAACGCAGACGGCTCGACCGTCATTTCGCCTCCCCCTGCTCCGGCGACCGTTCCTGCCGCGCCGACCATCGGGACAGCCACAGTGACAGGGGACGGCAAAGTGTCCGTCACCTTCACCCCGGGGTCCGACGGCGGGAGCCCCATCATCGGCAACGGCTATAAGGTGACCTCCTACCCCGGCAGCATAACGGGAACAGGTAACCAGAGCCCCATCACCGTGCTGGGACTCATCAACGGGACGTCCTACAACTTCACGGTAACGGCGACCAACTCCGTGGGGACCAGCGACCCATCCGAGGCTTCCAACAGCGTGACCCCAACCGTGCCGCAAGCCATCGACGCCGTGACTTTCTCCCCGGCAACCCTGGCGGCCGGCGGCAGCACCACGGCAAGCGCCACGGCCACTTCGGGGCTCACGGTCAGCTTCAGCTCGCAGACGCCCGAGATATGCAGCGTGACCGGAACGACCGTCACCGGGATCAAGGTCGGCACTTGCACGGTCGCCGCCAACCAGGCGGGGGGGAGCGGCTTCGACCCGGCGCCCCAGGTCCTCCAGGACATAACAGTAGCGCAGGGGTCTCAAACCATAGGGGCCATCACCTTCACCCCGGCGACCCTCGCGGTCAGCGGCGTCGCGACGGCGAGCGCCACCGGCGGGGGATCCGGAAACCCGGTCGCCTTCAGCTCGACGACGCCGGAGGTCTGCAGCGTGGACGGCGCGACCGTCACCGGCATCCGTGCTGGGACCTGCACCATAGCGGCGAACCAGGCCGGCAGCGCAGACTACCAGGCCGCAGCCGAGGTGACGGAGAACCTGACCGTCGAAAAGGGAGCACAGAGCATCGTCTCCTTTTCCTTCACCCCCAACGAGGTGAACGTCGGCGACAGCACCACGGCAAGCGCGACGGCAAGCTCGGGGCTGGCGGTCGGCTTCAGCTCGGAGACCCCCGAAATCTGCAGCGTGACCGGCAACAGCGTCACCATCCTCACAAGCGGCACCTGCACCGTCACGGCGAGCCAGCCCGGCGGCGACGACTATCTCCCGGCAAGCGGTCAAATGAGCATAAGCGCCGGCATGGCCGGCCAGGCCATCACCTTCGACGCGGCTCCGTCACTCACCGTGGGAGGGAGCGCAACGGTGAGCGCAACCGGCGGCGCGTCCGGCAACCCGGTCACCTTCGGCTCCTCGACCCCCGCCGTCTGCAGCGTGGACGGATCGACCGTCACCGGGCTCCTGGTCGGCACCTGCAGCATCGCCGCCAACCAGGCCGGCAGCAGCAGCTACAACCCCGCGACCCAGGTAACGCAGAACATAGCCGTCGGCAAGGGAACCCAGAGCATCGGAGCCATCGGCTTCACTCCGGCGGCACTCGCCGTAGGGGACACCACGACTGTGAGCGCCACCGGAGGGGCGTCCGGTAACCCGGTCACCTTCGGCTCCGCGACCCCGGAGGTCTGCGAGGTGAACGGGACGACCGTCACCGCCCTTGTCGCCGGCACCTGCACCATCGCGGCAAACCAAGCGGGGAACACCGATTACGAAGCAGCTACCGAGAGGACGCAGGATATCGCCGTCGCCAAGGGAGCCCAGACCATCGGAGCCATCGGTTTCTCGCCTGCGACCCTCGCCGTGGGGGGCGCCACGACGGTGAGCGCCACCGGCGGGGCGTCGGGTAACCCGGTCATCTTCGGCTCCGCAACCCCGGACGTCTGCAGCGTTAACGGCGCAACCGTTACCGCCCTCACCGCCGGCACCTGCACCATCGCGGCGAACCAGGCGGGGAACGACAACTACCAAGCGGCCACACAGACGACACAGAACATCACCGTCAACAAGGGAGCACAGAGTATAGGAGCCATAGGCCTCTCGCCCGCAACCCTCGCAGTGGGGGGCACCACGACGGTAAGCGCCACCGGCGGGGCATCAGGTAACGCGGTAACCTTCGGCTCCTCTACCCCGGACGTCTGTAGCGTGAACGGCGCAACGGTCACCGCCCTGACCGCCGGCACCTGCAGCATCGCGGCGAACCAGGCGGGGAACAGCAACTACAACCCCGCAACCCAGGTGACCCAGAGCATCACGATCGGCAAGGGAGCCCAGAGCATCGGAGCCATCGGCTTCTCCCCCGCAACCCTCGCCGTTGGGGGCGTCACGACGGCTGGCGCCGCCGGAGGGGCATCCGGCAACCCGGTCACCTACGGCTCCGCCACCCCGGACGTCTGCAGCGTGGACGGCGCATCCGTCACCGCCCTGACCGCGGGCAGCTGCACTATCGCGGCAAACCAGGCGGGTAACGCCGACTACGAGGCCGCGATTCAAGTGACGCAGAGCATCGCAGTCGGCAAGGGAGAGCAGAGCATCGAATCCTTTTCCTTCTCAACCAATACGGTCAAGGTCGGCGACAGCACTACGGTCAGCGCCACGGCGACTTCGGGGCTCCCGCTGAGCTTCAACTCCGCGACACCGGACGTCTGCAGTCTGACAGGCAGCACGGCAACCTTCCTGACCACCGGGATGTGCATGATCACAGCCATGCAGCCGGGTGACGACAACTACCACGCGGCCGGCGGGGTGCTGAGCATAACGGCGGAGCGGGCCGGGCAGACCATCGCCTTCGGCGCCCCCCCCACCCTTGTGGTGGGAAAAAGCGCCCCGCTGAGCGCCACCGGCGGCGCATCGGGGAACCCGGTCAGCTTCAGCTCGGCCACCCCCGAACTCTGCAGCGTCAGCGGCTCGACGGTCTCCGCCCTCGCCGCCGGCACCTGCGCCATCGCGGCAGGGCAGGCCGGGAACGACGACTACGAAGCGGCCACACAGGCGACGCAGAGCTTCACCGTCACCAAGGCGACCCAGAGCATAGGCGTCCTCTCTTTTTCCCCTGAAACGCTGCTTGTCAACGGGACCGCGACGGTGACCGCCTCCGCCGGTTCCGGCCTCGCCGTCGCCTTCGCCTCGGCGACCCCGGAAGTCTGCAGCGTCAGCGGCTCCACCGTCACCCCCCTCGCCGTCGGCAACTGCACCATAACGGCCGACCAGTCGGGCAACGAAGCGTACAGCGCTGCGCCCCAAACGACCCGCACCCTCGCGGTCGGCGCCACCGTTCCGGGAGTTCCCGGCGAGGCGACCGCCACCGCAGGCAACGGCGTGGCTTTAATCTCCTTCGCAGCGCCCGGATTCGACGGCGGAAGCGCCATCCTCGGTTACACGGTCACCTCGTCCCCGGGAGGCTTCTCCGCCACAGGGAGTGCCGGCCCGATAACGGTGGCGGGTCTTGCCAACGGCACCTCCTACACCTTCACCGTGACGGCCAGAAACTCGATCGGCTCCGGGCCGCAGTCGCTCCCTTCCGCCGGCGTCACCCCGGCCACCCTACCAGGCGCACCCAACATCGGCACCGCCACGGCGGCGGACGCCCGTGCCACCGTTGTCTTCACCGCGCCCGCCTTCGACGGAGGCAGCGCCATCACCGGCTACACCGTCACCTCCCACCCCGCGGGAGGGGTGGACCTCGACGCCGGGAGCGGCTCGCTCACCCACGCGGTCACCGGCCTCTCCAACGGCACCTCCTACACCTTCACCGTGACGGCCGCAAACGCCGTCGGCTCGGGCTCCGTCTCGGCGCACTCCAACGGCGTGACGCCGGCAACCGTCCCCGGCGCGCCAGTCATCGACAACGTCACGGCCGGCAATGCGACCGCAGCGGTAACCTTCAGCGCACCCGCTTGGACCGGAGGGAGCGCGGTGAAGAGCTACACGGTAACCGCCGCCCCCGGCGGGATGACCGCCACGGGGAACGCCGGCCCGCTAACGGTAACGGGTCTCGCAAACGGCACCGCCTACACCTTCACGGTCACGGCCACCAACGCGGTCGGCTCCGGCCCACCCTCCCCTCCTTCCGACAGCGTCACCCCGGCCACAGTTCCGGGAGCGCCGTCCGCCGTCAGCGCCACGGCGGGCGACGGAGTGGCCAGCGTCGCCTTCACCGCGCCCTCCTCCGACGGAGGGAGCGCCATCACCGGGTACACCGTCACCGCGAACCCGGGTGACCTGACCGGCACCGGCACCTCCGGACCGATCACGGTCAGCGGCCTCGACAACGGCACGGCCTACACCTTCACGGTCACGGCGACCAACGCGACCGGCACCGGTACTTCCTCGGCGGCCTCCAACCGCGTCACGCCGGCACTTCCCCTGGCGACCTTCGCCGTCACCCCCGCGGCAGGGGCAAACGGCGCCATAGCACCGGCAACGGTACAAAGCGCCAGCGTCGGCAGCAGCATCAGCTTTACCGTCACACCCGCTGCCGGTTACCAGATCGCAGCCGTCAGCGGCTGCGGCGGAACCCTGAGCGACAGCACCTTCACCACGGGCGCGCTGACAGGAGACTGTCAGGTCAACGCAACCTTCGTAGCGTTACCGGCGCTCAAAGGGGACCTGAACGGCGACGACGAGATTGACCTGCACGACGCCCTGCTCGCCCTTCAGTTTGCCGTCGGCATGAGAACTCCCGGCGCCGACGAGCTGGCCACCGGGGATGTCGCCCCCATTGTGAACGGCGCGTCGGCGCCGGACAGGAGGATAAACATAGCCGACGCCGTGGCGATACTGCGCAGAACCGTGGACGACAAGTTGACCTGGTAACCCGTTTCAAACGGCCTCCGGGCCGATCAACCCAAGGAGATTCACGAACATGAGATTTTTTGTTGCACTGGTTTTGGCGTTGCTAGCGGTTTCCTCACACTCCTATGCAGCCTCGGAAAGCAGGATCGGAACGGTCGACCTGCAGCGGGCGGTCACCGAGAGCATGGAGGGAGGCGCGGCACGCGCCGAGCTGCTCAAGAGGACCGAGCAGTTGAACGCCGAACTGAAGCAGCTTCTTGCCGAGACCGAGAAACTGCGCGGGGAGCTCGAGAAGGAAGGCGACAAACTGAGCCAGGACGAGCGCGCCGAAAAGCAGAGGCTTTTGCAGAAAAAGGCGCGCGAGTTCCAGTTGAGGCAGGCCGAGGCCCAGGAAGAACTGAAGCAGATGGAATCCGCCGCCCTGAAGAAGATCGTCGCCAGGTTCGGCGCGCTCCTCTCCAAGATCGGCGACGACGGCGACTACGCCGCCATCCTCGACAGGAACTCCGGCGTCTACTACGCCGGCAAGAAGACCGACGTGACGCCGCTCCTCGTCCAGCAGGCCGACAAGGAGTACCGGCGCTAGCCCTCCCTTCACGAGGGAAAGTGAAAAACAAAGGACCGACGGGTACCGGCGCTGCCGGCAGATCCATCGGTCCTTTTCACATATTTCCCTGTTGCCAAACCAACCGGCGTCTTTTCGTTTCCGCGCCCGCAGTCAAAGCCGTAAGCAGCGCCTTCCCAAGTTGTCCTGTCAATAGAACTTTACCGTCCTGAGAACCCGGTGATACTCCAAGCAGCGCGGGAAGTTTTTACGGTCGTCCTCCTGTTCGTCAGGCGTCAGGCTCTGAAAGTCCGGATGTGCTTCGACGCTAGCCACACCACACACATCCAGATCAAAAACGGCAGCAGGAACTGGCCCAACAGGTAGATCGCCTCATGCAACGGTTCCATTTCCGGGATGTCCAGGGCGGTCCATAACACATGACTGACCCGGAACATCGCATGCCACCCGGCAACGACCAGTACCCCGGCAACGGCCCCCAGAAATCTCCTGACCGGCCGCAGCCCGCCCGCGGAGAGTATCAACGAGAGCAGCAAGGGGACCGCGAAGGTATGGTTGTAGATGCCGAAGGGGCGCGGTGTGATCAGCATGTACTGCAGCATCAGCAATGAAAAGAGGACCGCCACGAGCCGGTCGAGTACCTCCACGTACCTGACGTTGACGGACAGCCAGGGCAGAAACAGGACGGTGGCCCAGGCTGTCGCCCGGATCACGAACGGCAGCGCGGCGGGGGCCTGCTCGCTCCAGCGCAACCAGCCCAAGGCGGCTGAGAACACCAGCATCAGCATCGCAACCTGCCCGAGATAGACATGCGCTATGTCAAACAACCAGGGGATGTTGAGGCCAACGGTGGTGACAAGGGCGATCCTCAACGTGTTCGCGATGGTGAGGATCGCCCCTCCGATTATGAGACCTGACAGGGTCCGTTGCCGGGAAGCAGGCCAGGCCGAGATGAATGAGGCGTACAAAAGGATTGGGTAGAGGGGAGTGCACTCCGTTACGATCCGCACGGAGAAGCCGGACAGGGTGATGACGTCGCCGCGTACGTGCGGCGTTGAACCGAACCAGGAAAGGAGCATGCCGCACATACGGGCTGTGGAGCGGTTCAAGGGGGCCAGGTAAGGCTCCAGCCAGATCGCTGCCAGCAGGAATAACGTGCACAGCAATGCGAACCGCAACCACACCGGAGTGCGGCCGGCCGGCTCCGCCGAGGCCGGAGATGGTATGAGGCTTTCCGAAATTGTATCCATCGCGGATGCACTATACCCCGATCATGAGAGCGTGGCGTTACGAGTGGGCAACAGTTGATCCGAAGTTGCATCAATCCCCTCCCTTCTCTTGCGGGCCTTCGCTCACCGTACGGCTTCGGCCCGCAGGCGGGAGGGGTCAGGGGACGGGGGGAAGATGCCACTGGCGTTGCTGCGAGGGTCGGGATTCGCACCCGCTTTGTTACACGACCTTACCCGGCGCTGCTGATGCTGGTAAAGGGGGGGTTACTGGAAGCTCGCGGCTTATGGCCGGGCGAGGCGGAGATGTATTTTTAGCTGTACGCCCCGGCAGAGCCGGGGGCGTATCCAGTGGAAATCACATGCGCATCGGCGCCTTAGGGCTGATACCGGAAGATCCCGCTGCCAGCGGTCGTTCCGGTTCAGCGGCGGCTGCACGCCGTCCGCTGAACCGGTTTTTTTTCCGCCGCCCAGTGGGAAGCCCTCGAAGAGGTTCATGATACGATCAGGCGAGGTCGAAACGATCTAGGTTCATTACTTTTACCCACGCCTCTACAAAGTCGCGCAGGAACTTCTCCTGGGAGTCCTCACATCCGTAGACCTCCGCCAAGGCACGGAGTTGGGAGTTCGAACCGAAGATGAGATCGACACGGGTGCCGGTCCACTTGAGTTCGCCGCTCTTGCGGTCACACCCCTCGAACACGCCGTCGGCTCCCGAGGCCTTATTCCACGCGGTGCCCATGTCGAGCAGATTCACGAAGAAGTCATTGGTGAGCATCTCCGGCCGCGTGGTGAATACGCCGTGCGGGGACTGTCCGAAGTTGGCATTCAAGACGCGCATGCCGCCAAGGAGAACGGTCATCTCAGGGGCGGTCAGCGTCAGCAATTGCGCCCGATCAACCAGCAGCTCCTCCGCGGATACTGTGTATTCGGTTTTAAGGTAGTTACGGAACCCGTCCGCGGCCGGCTCGAGTACGGCAAACGCCTCCACGTCGGTTTGTTCCTGGGACGCATCCGTGCGTCCCGGCGTGAAGGGAACCGTCACATCGTAGCCCGCATGCTTCGCAGCCTGCTCGACACCTGCGCATCCGCCCAGAACGATCATATCAGCGAGCGAAACCATCTTCCCGCCTGGCTGCGCGCCGTTGAACTCCTTTTGGATCCCCTCAAGGGCTTGCAGCACACTCTCCAGTTGGGCAGGCTGGTTAACTTCCCAATCCCTCTGGGGCGCGAGACGGATGCGCGCGCCGTTCGCACCGCCACGCTTGTCGGAGCCGCGGAACGTGGACGCCGACGCCCAAGCCGTGGAGACCAGTTGGGAGACGGACAGTCCCGAAGCGAGGATCTTCCCCTTGAGGTGGGCGATGTCCTGCTGGTCGATCAATTCATAAGTGACCTTGGGGACGGGGTCTTGCCACAGGAGTTCTTCTTCGGGCACTTCCGCGCCGAGATAGCGCGAGCGCGGGCCCATGTCGCGGTGGGTCAGCTTGAACCACGCGCGGGCGAAGGCGTCGGCGAATTTCTCGGGGTTCTGCTGGTAGCGCCGCGCGATCGGCTCGTAGATCGGGTCCCTGCGAAGGGAGAGGTCCGCCGTGGTCATCATCGGCCGGTGCTTCTTCGACGGGTCGTGCGCGTCGACCACCATGTCCTCTTCGGCCACGTCCTTGGCCAGCCACTGATGCGCGCCGGCCGGGCTCTTGACCAGCTCATATTCGTATTTGAACAACACCTTCAGATAGCCCATGTCCCATTTGGTCGGGTTCGGTTTCCAGGCGCCCTCGATGCCGCTGCCGATCGTATCGCACCCCTTGCCGCTGCCGAAACTGCAGCGCCAGCCGAGTCCCTGCTCCTCGATAGGGGCCGCCTCGGGTTCAGGGCCCACATGCGACGCAGGGCCCGCGCCATGACACTTGCCGAAGGTGTGACCGCCGGCGACGAGCGCGACGGTCTCTTCGTCGTTCATCGCCATGCGTGCGAAGGTCTCTCGAACGTCATGGCCGGAGAGGACCGGATCCGGGTTGCCGTTCGGCCCTTCCGGGTTCACGTAGATCAGGCCCATCTGCACGGCGGCGAGAGGGTTCTCCAGGTTCCGCTCACCGGTGTAGCGCTTGTCTCCAAGCCAGGTGTCCTCACCCCCCCAGTAGATGTCCTCTTCGGGCTCCCACACATCCTGGCGCCCGCCGCCGAAGCCGAAGGTCTTGAAGCCCATCGACTCCAGGGCGCAGTTGCCGGCGAGGATCATCAGGTCGGCCCAGGAGATTTTCCTGCCGTATTTCTGCTTGATCGGCCAAAGCAGTCGGCGCGCTTTGTCGAGGTTGACGTTGTCCGGCCAGCTGTTGAGCGGCGCGAAGCGCTGCGTACCCGAGGAGGCGCCGCCGCGGCCGTCGCCGGTGCGGTAGGTGCCTGCGCTGTGCCAAGCCATCCGGATGAAGAACGGTCCGTAGTGACCGTAGTCAGCCGGCCACCACTCCTGCGAGTCGGTCATCAGCGCATAGAGGTCCTTCTTGAGTGCCTCCAGGTCGAGTTTCTTGAATTCCTCGGCGTAGTTGAACTCCTCGCCCATCGGGTTGCTCACGGGGGAATTTTGATGAAGAACCTTGAGGTTCAACTGGTTCGGCCACCAGTTCTGATTCGATCTGCCTCTGCTGGCAATGGGTTTGCCAGCTCCGCCCGTTACCGGACACTTGCTCTCTTCACTCATCTCCGCTCTCCTTTCCTTTCAGGTTTGGATTCGTGCAGCTAACCAAGGATAAAATGACTTGTCACTTTATACCACAAGCATGGGAGGTATGTTGTTACTCATAAAATCTCTCAGACATAGGGAGATGATGAATCATCCTGCTCCGTCATTAGTCGATCTGCAGTGCGCGCACAACAAGAAAAGGCGACGCCTTTTGGGAGCGTCGCCTTTGTTGTCTGCCGCATCCGGCTTCTACTGCGGCACCCTGATGCTTTTGATGCTCTTCTCCACCTGGTCGGCCCAGCTGCTAGGCAGCGGCGTGTAGTGGAGCGTCGAGGTCATCTTCTCGGCTTTTCTCAACTGCCAGATCAGGAAGTCCACCAGCTTTCTCCCCTTAACCGCGTCCTGCTGCTCCTGGTACACCAAAAGCCAGGTAAGCCCCACGATGGGGTAGACCCCTTTCCCCTGTTGGTTCACAAGCGACAAGCGGTAGTCCGACTCCGCTGCCGGCTTATTGCCGTCAAGCTTCTTCACGACCTGCGCAGCTGCCGCGAGGGTGGAGAGCGTAGCCGGTTTGACGAACTCACCGCTTGCGTTTTGAAGCGCCGCCGCGGCGAGGTCGTTTTCCAGGGCATAGGCGATCTCGGCATACCCGATGCTGAAGGGGATTTCCTTCAACTGCTTGACCAGCACGCTGCTCCCCTTGGCTCCCACCCCGACGGGCCAGATCACGGTCGCTCCCTTGCCTATCTGCTTCGCCCAGGATGCATCGACGGAACTCAGGTAATCGGTGAAGATGCTCGTGGTGCCGCTGCCGTCTGAGCGGTGCAGGACAATGATCTCCTTGGCCGGGAGCCTGACCTTTTTGTTCAGCCCGGCAAGGAGCGGGTCGTTCCACCTGGTGATCTTCCCCTGGTAGATCCCTGCCAGGGCCTGAGGCGTGAGCTTGAGGCCCGAGCCGACCCCCGGGACGTTGTAGATGACGGCCACGGCGCCGATCACGGTGGGGATATGCAGCAGTTTCCCCGGCGCCCCCTTCAGCTCCTCATCGGTTAGGAACTTGTCCGAGGCGCCGAAATCGACCTCGCCGGCCAGGATCTTCCTGATCCCCTCGCCGCTTCCCTTGGCCTCGTAGCTGAAGGTCACGCTCGGGTCCTCGGCCTGGTAATCCCTGAACCATTTGCTGTACAGGGGGTGGGGGAAGGTCGCTCCGGCGCCTTTGAGCGCCGTCTCGGCGCAGGCCGGGGCAGCGACCGCCGAAA
>Ga0209317_1000771_pt1 | contig 34651 bp, 32 predicted proteins | sample RifGroB2_FD_183994 | JGI IMG/M metagenome (GOLD analysis project Ga0209317, IMG submission 183994) | Soil microbial communities from Rifle, Colorado, USA - Groundwater B2 (SPAdes) (version 2) | ecosystem: Environmental > Terrestrial > Soil > Unclassified | place: Rifle, Colorado | collected...
CAAGCGTTTAGGCCACCATGCAGCGCCCCTCGTTGGTCTCCGAGCTCTCCTTGAGGATCTGTATGCTCCGGCCCAGGCTTCTGTGCCCGAGCCCGCGCTGCCCGAAACGCTTGGTTATATCCGGATCTTGCCCCAAAGTGTCGATCACCTCGGCGAGCGCCTTGATGCTCTTCTCGCCGGCCACCTCGCCCGCGGCAAGTTTCATGGTCTCGATAGGGGTAAGCTTTTCGGATCTGGGGAGCCTGGTCAGCACCACGGCCACCGAGGCGGCGTAATTCAGGTTCGGGTCCTGGTGCAGCACCTCTCTGGTAAGGGTGGTCTTTGACTCGCCGCCGATGGCATAAGCGGTGAGCCCCTCCTGCATCCGGTAGTTCGTGTTGTGCGAGACGTAGCAGATCCTGCAACGGTCGACGATGGGAGCCTCTTCCTTCTCCGCCAGGAACCGGTTGAACTCGGAGTTGTTACTGGTGGCGATGATCATGGAGTCGATCGGCCACTTGTAGCCGTCGATCTCGATGGCGCGATTCTGGATCACCCCAAGGTAGACCTGTACCAAGTCCTTCTTGTTTTTGAAAATTTCATCGCTGAAATGGATGCCGCCGCCGGCGACCCGTGCCAGGGCGCCGCGCCGCAGATCGAAGCGGTAAGGGTTGTTGGTATCCGAAAGATGAAGCAGCCGCTGGATGGATTCCTCACCCAAGAGGTCAACGGCGGACGAGGTGATCTTGTCCTTCGCCGGATATTTGCCGGTCAGGGTGCCGAGGCTTTCGCTCATGGGAACCGGGAAAATCTGGACGCTGTCCAGCATCGCCCCCAGGTCCAGGTCCACATGCTCCCTGATTTCGTTCCAGATGTAGCCGGTACTGGCACCAAGCGGCCGGTAGTTCCGGTACAAGGTCTCCAGTTCATCCTCGGTGAAGCCCTGCTCCGCCATGAAGCGGCGGTTGTCCTCCGGATCCTCGAACAGGTTCATGGCGAGAATCATGGGATCCTCGTAGGTTTCGGAATCGATCTCCCGAATCCTGCCGTAATGGCCGAACCGGTCCATGCCGAGGAACCGGAAGCTGTACTTGCGGTTTCTCCCCTGGAGGAAGTTTCGGTACTTGGCGCAGAGGAACTCCACGAAGAAGGTCTTGCCGTTACCCGGTTCGCCTACCAGAACGAAGGCCATCTCCTTGCTGGAGCCCCCCTCTGCCGCATCCTTGACAAACGAGACAAAGCTGTTGATCTCGTCGTACATCCCGATGGTATGCTTGCGGCCGGTCCGGAAAATGTTGAAGTCATAGGTCGTCTTGGCGTTGACAACGACCTTTTCGAAGCCCGGCTCGAGGATCATACGGATGATGCCCTGAAAGGCGTTTTCAAAGACCCTGTCTCCCGCCTTGACGGCGGCCAGATGCTGCCGGAGCGTATCGTATTTCTGCGCAGTCATGGCTTTCCCCCCGCGTGTGAACTCTGGTCGGTTTCTCATTGGTTAATCGTTTCAAAAAAATTATACGCCTTTTGGACTTTTTTTCGGAAAATCTTACCGTTGCTCCAGCTTCCCGGCTTGCAAATGCTAAAGGCACGTGCAGCGGGCTCCTTCGGGTGAAAAGGAGTCCCATTCGAAAAGACACTGAAGTTTACCCGCTGATAAATTTTGCACAAGGAGGGAGATTAGAAATGAGTAAATATTGCGACGAGAGCCGGAGCTATGGCTGCAACTCTTCGCTTTCCTTTTGTTTTTCTTTTGGTAAGATAGCCAGGGGCTGGCAGGAAGGGGAGTTGTTCATTTGTTAGTCATGTTTCGTGAAAAAAGGGGGGCTTACCAATGAATAGGATTTTTATGGCACTCATGATGATGCTCGCGGCGCTGGCGCTGAGCGGATGCGGAGGCGGCGACGATCGTCATTCGCAAACGATCACCATCGATAGTAGCGCCTTCAACGGTGATATCGAGTTCGACTCCAGCACCGGCATCTTCACCATTACCGAGAACGATTTCAGCCTCCTTGCCGGCGAGGATCCAAGCCGCCCCCCCACCGCCCCCCGGGAGTTACGCACCTTCCTGGACTTCCCGCTGAGGAGCGTGCGGGGCACCGTTGTACAACTGGCCATTTTGGACATCTTAATCAACAGCGTCACCGTAGTGCCGCCCGGCACCAGCATCCCGATACTGATCGAACTGGTCCCCTATCCTCCGGTCCCGAGGGGGCTGGGCAACGTCCACTTCGACCGCCTAGCCAGCAGCCCGATCGCGATCCAGACCTCCATCTCCTCTGCCGACGTCAACCGCTCCGTCCGTATAAACGTCACCGCGCTGGTGCGGGAGGCGCTACGGCTCAACACTGACTTCCAGATCCGGATCAGCCAAAACGGCGGCCCGGCTCCTGGGCTGATCGAGATCGACAACGACCTTGACTTCCCCTTGCTAGATGTCACCTTTTTCTAATCGGCTTCCCACCCCGCTCCTGGTCAAAGGAAATACCGGCTCACATCGAGGTTGAAGGGGTGGGGATCGAGGTTGGCGAGAATTATCCTAGGTGGCTCCAAGAGCGCGAGATCCACGACTGCCCCGTCCACCTCCTGTCCATCGGCATCGGCAATGATCTTAACCCGCGGATTGTCCCACTGGGCTGGGTCCTGATGGTTTTCCATCACAACTGCCAGCTCCTTGCTGTCCAGCAGCAGCAGCGAACCAATGCCGTGTATGCCGATGCAGTTAATGAAGAGCTTCAGCAGGCCCTGATCATAAGCCTTACCAGCCTCGGCAATCATGAGTCTTAGAGCCTTTGCGGGTGCAGACGGCGTCCTGCCGCTCACCCGCGCAGAGGTGAGCCCGTCGTAGCTGTCGGCAATGCTGATGATCCTTCCCAAAAGGCTTAACCTTTGGTAGGGAAGGCGCGGATACCCGGATAAGTCGGCGAGCAGGTGATGCTCGAAGACACCGGTGATGATCCGGGAAGTCATGACATCAAGCCCCTTGAGCTTCATGATCTTCTTCACCCCGTGGAGCGGGTGCTCCTCCAGCGTCTGCTGCTCTTGCGGTGATAGTTCCTCCGGTTTATCGAGAATCTCCCGGGCGATCCCGGCTTTGCCGATATCATGAAACAGCGCCGCCATCCCCAATTCGCAGAGCTGAAACTTGGACATGCCGAGCCGCCTTCCCATCACCAGTGACAGCAAGCAGACGTTGACCGCATGATTTTCGGTGTAAGCCAGATTGCAGCGCATGGTGGTGAGCCCGAGCAGGATCGACTGGTGGCTCGCGAGAAGATCGATGAGACGCTGCACCACACGCTTAGGCTCCCTGAGCCTCAGGTTCTGACCCGCGCGGGCGTTCTCCATCACCTCTTCCATGACGGTTATCGCCTGCTGGTACAGCACCTTTGCCTTCAATTTGCCGTTTTCGAGCTTGCTGCAGTTTAACCTCAGGTTTAGCTCGTCGTTGCTGATTTCGACCGCTTCGCCCTCTTCCTGCAGCGTTTCCACTTCGATGTTAAAGATCATCCTATGCTGCATGCGCCGCAGCAATTCCGTGTAGGTGTCGGGCGACGGCAGCCCGTCGACCTCCCGCATCGCATAGACGAACCTGCGCAGATCTTGCCCGGTCGCCGCCAGGTTGAAGGAAATGCCTCCCACCAGATGGCGCGTCATCTCCTCCATCACCAGGCGGCCCGCCTCGAAACCGGCGGCGTCCTGCTTGAGTCGCAGTTCCGCCAGATAAAGATGGCCGCTGCGCACCCTCAGGGTCGCCTCTTCCTTGGTTGCCAAAATCTCCCGCACCACCTTCAGGACGTTGGCAACAGGAGCGTCCAGCGCAGCATGTCCCTCGGAGTAGTTGAGCGAGGTCTTGAAAAGGACGAAAAGCTGGGCGACCAGGCTCCTTCCGAGTCCTGCCAGCTGTCCGTTCACCCTATGTGGATTCATCTCTAGTGCCATCCAAAGCTCCTCCGGACTTTACGCCGCTCTTCCCTGGCCGGCGGTAATGGCTGAAATGGCCTGGTTGATGATCTCCCTCACCTCTACATTGCGATGCTTGCGCGCCTCTTCGAGCAGTTGCAAGGCAGCTGCGCTCCTCCTCATTTTCATCAGCCCTGCCACCGCACAGAGCGCGACGTCTTTATCGAGCGTCTTCTGGAACCATGACTTTTTCAGCAGCATCTCCCTGAACAGCGGAATACTGCTCTCCGAGCCGAGCTCTCCAATAACCTCGTAAACAGCCTTTTTCTCGGCTATCTCCTTGGTCCTGAAATCGTAAGCCTCGGTCAGCGCCAGGGCAGCCTTGAGCGCGAAGGGCTGTCGTTCCCGGGCCAGGATATGCAGGGCTCTGATGCGCAAGGCGCTGGAGTCGTCGCGCAGATACTTGAGCAGGTAGCTCTTCGCCTTGGGGTCCGGCGAGCGCTCTAGAAATCCCAGCACCTCCTTGCGAATCCTGGCCTCCTTGTGCGAGATCAGTCCGACGATCATCTCCAGCGCTACCGGGCTCCCCAGCAGAGAGAGGACGAGAACCACGTTTCGCACCAGGTACCAGCGCGGGTCCGAAAGGAAGGGGGTAAAAACTTTCGGATCGTCTCTGCCGAGTTCGACCAGCACCTCGATAATCACCTTCCTCATCTTCAGCTTTTCCACCCGGCCCAGCAGCTCGCAAATCCCAGCCAGCGAGGGTAGCCCGAATATCTGCATCAGCTCCCTCAGCTCCTCGCGGCTTACGCTATCGCCGGCATCAAGGGTTTCCTGCAGTACCTGCACGGTCTGATCAGATAGCATACCGGCTAGAAGTGCCGTGACCTTCCGCCGCTGAGTTGGAGCCAGCCCCTCCTCATTAGTCAACTGATTGAGGAAACGGACCAGCCGCAAAGCCGTGCCAATCTCGCCGACCAGGAACATGTCGACGGCGAGCTTCGCCATGATGTCGAGGAAGTCGTCAAAGAGTGCCGGATCTTTGGCCCCGGAGAGTATTGCCGAGAGGATGCCTATCACGTCGTCGAGAGGATTTCGCTGCGTTTCGGCCTGCTTGGCCTGGCGCAACCAGGTCGCCTCTGCGCCGGTCAACATGAGCAGGTGCTTGGGTACTACCCGTGGAGGGAGTGGCAAGTTTTGAGCAACGAAAGAGGAAATTCGGGAAAGAGCCTCCTGCTGGGAAACCTCGGACTGTTGCTCCTCGATCCAATCAACCTCGGCAAAGTCCTCCTGCAGCAGGTAATTGACATGCGGCAGGTTCTTCTCCCAAAGTTGCGTGACAATGTCGTCATCCTGCGGGTTTGGCCGCTCGAAACCAGCTATATCCAGGAAAGCAACCAGTTCCTGCGGCTCCACCCCGTGAGCAAAGAGCAGAGCCCGGACCCCGTCGGCATAGAGCCGGAACGCGATACTCTCTTTGGGATCCTGGTTCAGATATACGTCCGCCCCTTGGTACCTGAGTGCAAAACGATCCACCTGGAGCCTGAAATCGCCGAAGCGGGTAATATGAAGCAGCATCCTGTCGCTCAAATCGTCGATGAACTTGATGAGCACCGGGTTGTTCGGCAGGTACATCCTGAGACCCTTGGCGGCTCTCACCATGGCCAAGATGACATCCTGGGCCGAGGCAAGTTCCTCACGGCTCGGAGACTCCGACTTCCTATCTGCCTTCGTTTCTCGGGGATTTTGAATCATGCGGGTCCTTTCGCAAAAGCCTCTCCACCTGTCTCTGTCAGCGTCGAAACTGCTCGGCGATGACGCCATTACAGCTGCTGGCGCAGCATTACAATGAGACTGGAAGGGATAGAGAGTTAATAAATCATACGCCGAATGGTTTCCCCTTGTAAAGGGGACGCAATCGCCCGTTTAGCTACGGCAGGATGCTGAGCGTGAAAATGCACAATACCCATCTACCAGCCTCCGCATCGGTGTCTCTTCGGCATTAAACGCAGGATCTTTAGTGATTTCAGTGAGGTATAGTTCAAAATGTGCCTGCACCTGCCCATTTAAATTGTTGCTGCGGGAAAATCTTCGGAGAGGGGGAGGAAACTGCCGGGGTGGAAGCAGCCGGATAAACGAGATAGTCGACCAGCCCCACCTGCAACGAGCCGCATCGCCGAAATACTGGGAGCCGTGATGCGGTTCACTTCGTTCACCGGCATCCTACCATCGGCATCCTACACCCGCTCCCTTGAGTGGGAGGGGTGCTGGGAGGCATGCCGCCGTGGTTAAAACGCCAGGTTGAGCTAACCGACTACCCCCTTAATGATAATTAGTCGAGAGTGTCGGGTGGAGGCGTTCGGAAGCTTCGCAGGGATGTAGTGCCGGGAGTGCTGCAGGATTGGCTGACAGAAAAAGGGGAGCCGGTTGAACGGCTCCCCTTTTTCATTGCTGCGGGATCTCTTTGCTGGGCTAGTGCGAGTTACATCATGCCGCCCATGCCGCCCATTCCACCCATGCCGCCCATGCCACCCGGCATCGAAGGCATTCCGCCGTCTTCCTTCGGCTTGTCGGCGATCATCGCCTCGGTGGTCATCATGAGACCGGCCACGGATGCGGCGTTCTGCAGTGCGTACCTGGAAACCTTGGTCGGGTCGATGATGCCGGCTTCGATCATGTCTACGTAGGTATCGTCAGCTGCGTTGTAGCCGAATGCCCCTGCGCCGTTTTTGACCTTGTCCACGACGATCGAGCCGTCTACGCCTGCATTCTGAGCGATCTGACGGATCGGCTCCTCGAGTGCGCGCTTGATGACGTTGACGCCGAACTGCTGCTCGGCGGAGAGCTGCAGGCCTTCCAGAGCTACCATTGCGCGCAGGTAAGCCACGCCGCCTCCAGGGACAATGCCTTCGTCCACGGCTGCGCGGGTTGCGTGCAGAGCATCTTCAACGCGTGCCTTCTTCTCTTTCATCTCGATCTCGGTTGCTGCACCCACCTTGATGACGGCAACCCCGCCTACCAGCTTGGCAAGCCTTTCCTGGAGCTTCTCGCGATCGTAGTCGCTGGAGGTCTCCTCGACCTGAGCACGGATCATCTTAACGCGGCCCTGGATCTCCGCATCGATGCCGTTACCGTCGATGATGGTGGTGTTGTCCTTGTCGATGGTGATCTTCTTGGCGCTGCCCAGCATGTCGATGGTTGTGTTCTCGAGTTTGAAGCCGACTTCCTCGGAGATCACTTTGCCGCCGGTCAGGATCGCGATGTCTTCCAGCATTGCCTTGCGACGATCGCCGAAGCCCGGTGCCTTGACTGCAGCTACGTTCAGGACGCCGCGCAGCTTGTTGACTACCAGAGTAGCCAGAGCCTCGCCTTCGATGTCCTCTGCGATGATCAGGAGCGGACGGCCGCTTTTTGCGGTCTGCTCGAGTACCGGGAGGAGGTCCTTCATGTTGGAGATCTTCTTGTCATGGATCAGGATGCTGACGTTCTCCATGTTCGCTTCCATCCTCTCGGGATCGGTCACGAAGTAGGGAGACAGGTAGCCGCGGTCAAACTGCATCCCCTCGACGGTCTCAAGAGTGGTCTCCATCGCTTTTGCTTCCTCGACGGTGATGACCCCTTCCTTGCCGACCTTCTCCATCGCCTCGGCAATGATGTCGCCGATGGTTTTGTCGTTGTTGGCGGAGATGGTGCCGACCTGCGCGATTTCTTTGTGGTCTTTGATCGGCTTGGAGATGTTCTTCAGCTCGGCTACCAGCACTTCAACTGCCTTGTCCAGACCGCGCTTGATTTCCATCGGGTTGTGACCTGCAGCAACCAGCTTGGAGCCCTGACGGTAGATGGCCTGAGCCAGCACTGTAGCGGTGGTGGTGCCGTCGCCGGCCACGTCGGAGGTCTTGGAAGCGACTTCCTTGACCAGCTGAGCGCCCATGTTCTCGAACTTGTCCTCCAGCTCGATCTCTTTGGCGACGGTTACGCCGTCCTTAGTGATCAGCGGTGCGCCGTAGGACTTCTCGATGACGACGTTGCGCCCTTTGGGACCAAGTGTCACTTTCACTGCGTCTGCCAGGGTATTTACACCTTTAAGGATGCAGTTACGTGCGTCCTGGTCGAATTTAATGATCTTTGCAGCCATGTAATATCCTCCTTGAAATGATGATAAAATCGCGAAAAAGTGAGCCGCGGGCGCGGGCGCCCGACAGAGGCTTAGAGCCCTTTACTTCTCGATGACGCCGAGGATGTCATCCTCGCGCATGATCAGGAAGTCATTGCCTTCCAGCTTCACTTCGCTACCTGCGTATTTGCCGAAGAGCACCTTGTCGCCCACCTGCAAATCGATCGGGAACACCTTGCCGTCCTCGCCCCTCTTCCCTTTGCCGATAGCCACTACTTCGCCCTGCTGCGGTTTTTCCTTGGCTGTCTCCGGGATGTAGAGGCCGCCTGCGGTCATGGTCTCTTCTTCAACCCTCTTCACGATAATACGGTCCTGCAGCGGTCTAAGATTCATGCCTTCACTCTCCTTTCTTTGAGATATAAATCTCTAGTTATAGAAAAAATATTAGCACTCAAAACAACCGAGTGCTAATTGCTTCGTAAATATAAACAGCATGATGGTAAAAATCAAGGGCCGAATAAAAATAAATTTATCCGGCCCGAGGGAAGAAAAAAGCATGTCTGTATTTGTTTTTAGTAGATTCGATCAACCGGCGACTGGCGAGTATGCCGCTCTTACCACTTCCTCTTGGCCAACTCCTCGGCGTAGAACTTCTGGTACAGAATTTCCCACTCGCGGCTCCCTGGCACCTTAGCCTGACTATAGGAGGCGAGCTTGTCACGGACCGCCTGATCGACCTGCCCCATCAGGGAGAAGAACGAGTCGATGGACCCTTTGATCGAGTCAAGGGTGCGCCTCTCGTCAGCGAAATCGGCAAGGTCATCGTTCCAAAGTTTGTCGTAAATCTTATGAGCAATGTGCGAAACCCGGTCTTCTGAAATGTGCATGGTATCCTCTTTTCCGGCAGGTTGTGACTCGGTGTCGGCCCAAGCGCTTAAAGGACGATCTTACGCTCTTTGGCGAGTTTATCCTTTATCATCCTGAGCATCTTGTGCCTGTCTATGCCATCGCCGCCCATGGCCCGCAGCGTCTGTTCCAAGAGCGCTTCGGCATCCCGCTCCAAAGCCTCCTCCACCTTCAAGTCCGCAGCTATTGCCGACTTGATGGCCGCAAGGAGCGCTCCTCTTCCCTGCTTGGCAGTAACGAGCCCCGCCCGCTCTAGATCGCCCAGAACCTTTTCCGCCAGACGTCCGATCTGTTCATCCTTGAGATGCATCTTACCTCCGCTGAAAAGCTGTCATTGGCCGCATTGTACGTTAACTGCCAATAAATGCAACAGCGTTCCAGAGCAGCTACTTTGCCCCCGTAGCAGCCCCTGGAAAAGCTTTTTATTTTTAAACAAATTTAGCAAAAAACCATCTTGATTTATCCTGAACGCGAGGATAAGATACGACCGAACTTCAACGAATTCTCTCTACCCTGCCCGTGAGGTTTTTAACGCCCCTGCGGAATAATTCATTGAACGGGTGACTATTTCGATCGTGGTGTGCTGCCCCATTGCGCGGGAATTGCCTAAAGCGATCTATAGGAGCCCACCTAATAGCGAAACTCGCTGTGAGGCCCCCCAAACCAACGACAAGGTGGAGAGACTGCAAGAAAAGAGGACCGACAACCGGTCCTCTTTTTTTTCGCTTGCGACGATGCTGTATTGAAGAATATATATAAAACTGTTGCGTCACCGCTAAATGTACACCATCGAAGTCACACTTTATCACCGACCTTGAGACAGACGCCGAGAGTTTGACCACATGGAGACGCCGGGCCGGGAGATGGGCTGGCTCATGAAAAAACTGGCGTAACCATTCCCACCAAGGATCCGCATGACTCCGCATTTCCTTCCGACGCTGGTGAACCGCCCCTTTGACGACCCCGGCCTCTACCTGGACTTTCTTTTTGCGCGCCGCGCCATTTTGTTCGATTTGGGCGATCTGGCACCGCTTGGTGCCCGGAAGCTGCTTAGAATAAGCGACATCTGCATCTCACACACCCATATCGACCACTTCATAGGCTTCGACCTGATGCTTCGGATCATGCTGGGGCGTGAAAAGAAGGTAAACCTGTTCGGCCCACCCGGCATCCTACGGCAGGTGGAAAACCGACTTGCCTCCTACAGCTGGAACCTGATCGAGAGCTACCCCACCGTATTCACTTTGACAGTCACCGAGCTACACCCCGACAACACCGGGCTGCGGGCACAGTTCAGCTCGAAGCGCGCCTTCACCCGTGAATTCGAGGAGCCGGTCATGACCCCAGGCGGCGTGATTCTCGACGAAGAGAACCTGCGCATACGCGTCGCCTTCCTGCAACACAGCATCCCCTGCCTCGCCTACGCCTTCGAGGAAAAGCAGCATGTGAATTTCATGAAGAACCGGCTTGCCGAACTGGGCGCCCCGGTAGGCCCCTGGCTTTCGGAGTTGAGGCGCGCGGTGCTGCGCGGGGAGCCGGACTCTACTTTGATAGCCGTCCCTGGCACCAATGAAGAACAGCGGGAAAGGACATTCACCCTTGGGGAGTTGAAGCAGCAGGTACTGCACATCGTGGCGGGAGAAAAGATCGGTTACGTGACAGATACCGCTTTCACGGCGCAAAACCGTGAGCGGATAGTGGATCTGGTGCGCGGCGCGGACTATCTCTTTATCGAGGCTGTGTTTCTGCACATCGATCATGAGCGGGCGCGCGACAGGGCTCATCTGACAGCCCGGCAGGCAGGGGAGATCGCCCGCGAGGCAGCCGTGGAACGGGTTATCCCCTTCCATTTCTCCCCCAGGCATCTGGGTGCGGAGCAGGAACTGCGGCGTGAGGTGGAAGAGGCATTTCAAGGAATCTCCCCTCCGGAGCCGGCAGAGGCTCTCTAGGGGACCGGTAAGCAACGGCTGCCGCAAATGCAGAAAGGGGCACTTTATAAGCGCCCCTTTCCCTGATACTCAAACCAATTCTGTGATGTGAATCTAGTCGAGCTTGAGCGCTACGAACAGGGAAGTGTTCCCGCGCCGCAGCAGCACCTTCAGGTAGCCGCCCTTCTTCACTGTGGAGACGGCTTTGGCATAGTCACTCACACTCGCGATACGTACTCCGTTGATCTCCCTTATCAGGTCCCCCTCGACGATGCCGGCCCGGTCGGCAATACCGTCCGGATCGACATCGGTAACCACAACCCCCTGCTCGCCAGGTATCCTCGACTGACGCGCCCGCTCCGCGCTCATTTCGGCCACCTTTATGCCAAGCCGGTCGCTCGGCAGCACCTCATCCTCATCGTCGCCGTCCTTCATCTGCTCGATGGTGACCGGCACTGTGATCTGGCTGCCATCGCGCAACACCAGCACGTTCACCTTCTTTCCGACCGGCGTGGCAGCCACCAGCCGCGGCAGCTGATTCATCTCATTAATCGGGTGACCGTCGAACTCCAGAATGATGTCGCCCCCTTTTAGGCCGCTCTTCTCGGCAGGGCTTCCTTTTACCACCTCGGCGACCAAGCCCCCTTTCTCACTATCCATACCAAACGATTGTGCCAGCTCAGGGGTCACCATCTGCAGCGAAACGCCGAGCCAGCCGCGAGTGACCTTCCCGGTCTCCTTCAGCTGGGTGATGATGGACTTTGCCATATTAATCGGGATGGCGAATCCTATGCCCTGACCACCCGCGACAATCGCCGTGTTAATGCCGATGACCTCGCCCTCCAGGTTGAAAAGCGGCCCCCCGGAATTGCCGGGATTAATGGAGGCATCGGTTTGAATGAAGTCGTCGTAGGGCCCGCTTCCGATCACCCGCCCCTGTGCGCTGACTATCCCGGCGGTAACGGTCTGCGCCAGCCCGAACGGGTTGCCGATTGCCATTACCCATTCACCGACCTCAAGCTTGTCGCTGTCGCCCAGCGGAGCCACGGGGAGTTGCCCCTTGTCCTGTATCTTGATGAGCGCGAGGTCGAATTTTTCGTCCCGCCCTTTCACCTCGCCCCGGAACTCCCTACCGTCCGAGAGCTTCACCTTTATCTCGTCGGCACCCTGCACCACATGGTTGTTGGTGATTATGTAGCCGTCGGCGCTTATGATAAAACCGGAGCCCAGATTTCTCTGTTTGAAGGGATGCTGGCGCGGCCCTTCGAAGAACTTCTCGAAATACTCCTGAAATGGATCGCTTCCCGACGGATGCTGCCTTTTCTGCGGCGTCAAGGTCTTTGAGGTACTGATGTTAACAACCGCCGGTTTAAGTTTCTTCGCCAGCTTGGCGAAGTCCGGGAGCAGCACCGCAGCCTCCGCGGCACCAGAAAAAACCGAGGTAAAAAACAAGCCGATCACCAATAATTTCGCTACGATTGCTGCCCGCATGGCTACCTCCTGATTGATTTGTAGGCTAAACCTAATACCCACCTGCTATTTTGTCAAGGAGCACTGGGCACAAAAAAACGGACGACCCCCTAGGCAGTTCAAGCCATGGGAATCGTCCGTCTAGATTCAACGATAGGTCAGTTTATCTGGGTCGACTATTCCTCTTCCTTCAGGATATAGCCAACGCCTCTGACCGTGTGGATCAACTTCTTGTCAGCTTCGCGGTCGATCTTTTTACGCAAGTAGTTGACGTAGACGTCGATGATGTTGGTGAAGCTGTCAAAAGTGTAGTCCCAAACGTGCTCCGCTATCATGGTCCTGGTCAGCACCTGGTGCGGGTTGCGCATGAAGTACTCAAGCAGCCCGTACTCTTTGGCGGTCAGATCGATTTCCTTGTCCTTGCGCCAGACCTTGTGGGTTACCGGGTCGAGGCGCAGGTCGCCGAAGCGGATCTCGGCGCCGCGGTCCAGCTCGCTTCTGCGCATCAGCGCACGAACGCGTGCCAGCAGCTCGGCAAAGGCAAACGGCTTGGTCAGGTAGTCGTCGGAGCCGGAATCGAGGCCTGCAACGATGTCCTCCACGGAATCCTTGGCGGTCAGCATCAGAATCGGAGTCACGTTCTTTCTCTCCCTCAACTCCTTCAGCACGGAAAGACCGTCCTTTTTCGGGAGCATCCAGTCGAGCACGATTAGATCGAACGCCTTCTCCAGCGCCAGCTTCAGCCCTTCCTCACCGTCAGCCGCGGTATGAACCTCGTACTGCTCTTCTTCCAGCCCGCGCTTAATGAAGCTGGCTACCTTTTTTTCATCCTCAACCACCAAAATTCTCATGTTGATTCCCTCTCTGTCGTTAATATGTCTGAATCTAATCGTGCCTTATTTCGCCATGAAGCCTACTTAATATCTCTGCTGCAGACTCTTCGACCGATTTATTGGTTACATCTATGACAAGCCAGGCTGGATGCGCCCTGTAGTACCTGCGGCAAAGAGCGAGTTCCTCTTCCACCTGCCGGTAATCCGCGTAACTGCCGCGTGGGCTCTGCCGGAGGTTTCTAAGACGTGCGCTCCTTATGTCCACCAGGCGCTGGGTATCTATGATGAGCCCCACAACCCGCTGCGGCTCGACTTGTTCCAACTCGAGCGGCGGATCGATCCCCTGGATGAGCGGCACGTTGGCCACCTTGTACCCCTTGTGCGCCAGGTACATAGATAGCGGCGTTTTTGAAGATCGGGAAACGCCTACCAGCACGATGTCAGCCTTGTGCAGGTTCCGCGGCTCCTGCCCGTCATCCTGCTTGACGGTAAAATCCACCGCCTCCATGCGACGGTAGTACTCAGAATTCATCTCATACTGCAGCCCGGGAAGTTTTTGCGGCCGCATTTCCAGGAATTCCGCCAGCTTGTAAAGCAGCGGCGTAATCAGATCTACCGCCTCCAACTGCCGCGCCTCTGTCTCGTTCCTGACAAACTGTGCCAGTTCGCTGTTAACCAAGGTATAAAAAATGATTCCGGGAGCCTTACCTACCTCATCGAGCGCCTTTACTATATCTTCGCGATTGCGAATCTGCCCGGCCCTGTGCAAACGGACGTCCACATCCTTGAACTGGGTCAGCGCCGCACGAGCAACCCGCTCGACCGTTTCGCCTGTTGCATCCGAAAGCAGATAGACATGATTCATTTGAAGGTCACCGGAGAATTATTGCTCATTACACAGATATATCGGCAGATTTCCGACATTCATTAGATATATACCATGTTTTTTTATTTTAGGCAAAACTAAAATTTAATGGGAAAACCTTTGAAATGTTCCAATGTGTTTACCGTAAAAATTTTAATTATAATTACGCCCTAGTTTCTTCCGTTGTCAAGGTTTTCATTGCTATGCCCCTTAATTCTCTGGTAGTTTGTCAGAGAAACGCCACCTTAAAGGAGAAGTTACCTCATTATGCATACAGATTGGGCTGAAATCGCCTGTGAAGTTCCGGCCGACATGGTCGACACCCTGGCCGACTTTCTCGTAGAATTGACCGGCAACGGAGTCGGCATAGATAACCTGCACTTAGACACCTTTTCCCTGGACACCCTCGAAGACACCCCGACGAAAAGCGTGAAAGCATACCTACCGCTGGACGACTCCCTTGAGGAAATGCGCATCAGGGTGGAGCAGTTCCTGGCCGAAAATGGTCCCAGCTTCGAGGGATACGTCTACCTGCCGCCGGTGGTAACGGTGGTCAGAAACGAGGATTGGGCTAACAACTGGAAGGTTCATTTCAAACCGGTCCGGATCGGCGAGCGGCTGGTAATAAAGCCGACCTGGGAGGAATATCAGAAACTTCCGGGAGATCTGGTAATACAGATCGATCCAGGTATGGCTTTCGGCACCGGAGCGCACCCGACTACCCGAATGTGCCTGGAGTCGATGGAGCGCATCTGTTTCAATGAGAACGGCGGCAAGCTCCCCGATGGAGTACTCGATGTCGGCACCGGATCCGGTGTATTGAGTATCGCTGCGGCTCTCATGGGAGCTACCCATATCGTTGCAGTCGATATCGACCCGGAAGCCGTTGTGGTGACCCAGGAAAACCTGGAGCTAAATGGCGTCGAAAACGTCGTAGCAGCCTCCACCACCAACCTTTGCGATCTCAATGAGCAATACGGCGTTGTCGTGGCGAACATTCTAGCTGAGGAACTGGTGCGGCTTGCCGAACAGCTGATTGCTAAAATTGCCCCCGGCGGCTGGCTGATCCTGTCCGGCATCCTTACCGAAAAAGAGCAATTCGTCTGTGCAGGGTTCTCTGACCTTACTCTGGTAGAAAATCCCAAGGAAGCAGAGTGGAGCTGCCTCACCTTCCGGAAATCCCTCTAGCCGATGCGGAACTTCTTCCTGGGAAATAATGCTGTAGAGGGAGACACCGCGACCGTGACCGGCGAGCTTTATCGCCACATGGCGCGGGTGCTCCGCCTGAAAGAAGGGAGCGAGGTGAAGCTCACCGATGACAGCGGCAGGGAGTTTTGCGGCGTCATAGAAGAGGTGGGCGCCAAATCTCTCACGGTACGGGTCACAGTAGTTGAGAGCGAGGCTGAACAGGAACCGGGACTGCGGGTAACCCTGTACCAGGGGCTTCCCAAAGGCGAAAAACTTGATCTCATCTTGCAAAAATGCACTGAATTAGGTATTTCGGAGTTGGTGACCTTCGATGCCGAGCGCTCCATCGTGAAACTGCGTGGCGACAGGAGCGCAGGGCGCCTTGAGCGTTGCGAAAAGATCGTGCAGGAGGCGGCGCGCCAGTCAGGGCGGCGCTCTCCCCCCAAAGTGAGCATCGGGGGGAGCCTTGATGTTGTGTTGCGAGAGGCGCGGCATACGGTCAAGCTTTTGCTGTGGGAGGGGGAACAGACGACCAGACTGCGTGAGACCCTCGATGCCTACCAGTCACCGGAAACTGTAGCCATCGTTGTCGGTCCGGAGGGAGGACTGAGCACCGAGGAAGTCGAGCAGGCAATTGCCTGCGGATTCACCCCGATCTCGCTCGGTCGTCGCATCTTGCGGACCGAGACTGCGGGATTCGCCATGCTGTCCATCTTGCAGTTTTATTGGGGAGATATTGGCTAGGAGGCGGGCGAATTATGATTCGCCCCTACGACCGTCCGGCAGAACTTCCGTATATAGTGTAGTTTAACCCGTTGGGGGCGAATGTTGATTGTTGCCCCCAACGTTGTGGCACCGCGGCACCGATTCACCGTAGGGGCGAATAGTTCATTCCAGTTTTGAATCACGCCCATAGCAGCAATGACCAAACTGCCGCCACGAGCGCCACAGCCGTGGCTATCATCAACATCTTCTGCCTGGCTGCAACCACTTCCAAAGTTTTGGCAACTTGCTGCAAATGGTCGCTCGTCTCGACTATCGCCTTTTTCAGCTTCAGGTTCTCCTCCTGAAGCAATCTCAGGCGCTCATCCTGCCCGATCTGAGCAGAAGAAGAAGCCATAAACCTACCTTTTGCCCTACCGACCATATCAACCACTGCCGGTACGTTCTCCATCACCCGTCCCCAAGGTATTTTGGTGGCCGCTATTCTTACGATTGTCCATACTGACATGTTGCCTCCGATAAGGGCCGATCAGTAAACCTCCTCATGACAAGCCCGTATAATATATGTTAACCGAAATACCCTCACCCTCGGTAACCTTTCCACCATGCAGCATCGGAAAGGTCAAAACAATTATCCTGCCAGTTCTAGAAACCTCTTCGCCATCAGGGGCTCCTTCCCGACCTCTTCATGCTTAAAAAACACGAAAGCATCCTGCCAATCCTGCTTCTGCACCAGCTTAGTCCACCTCTTCAGCTCTTTGAGGTCGTAATCTGGCCGCCGCAGCCGCAGATAGCCCCAATCCGCGGTCGAGACAAAGGGAACCTGAAGATCGTTCTCCGCATCGGCAATGCACAAAGCAGCGTTGTTCTGACGTAGCAGCGCGAAAACCTCTGCGTCAAACCAGGATTGATGGCGAAACTCCAACGCCACACGGCGCCGGGGCGGCACCAGTGCGAGAAAATCACGCAGCAGCGGCAGATCCTTTTTCAGATTCGGCGGCAATTGAAACAGCAACGCCCCCAGGCGCTCCTTCAGGGCACCTGCGACATCGAACAGATACGACATGGACTCATCGGCATCCTTTAGTCGCTGAAAATGGGTGATCTGCTGCGGCGCTTTCAGGACGAACCTGAAATCATTGGGAACCTCACCAGCCCATCCCTCCAGTAGCGAGACCTTCGGCATGCGATGGAAGGTGTTGTTGATCTCAACCGTCTTGTAATGCCCGCCGTAATAGCGAAGCATCTGCTTTTCAGACAGATCCTCGGGATAGAAACTCCCCTTCCATTCTTTGTAGGAGTAGCCGCTGGTGCCTGCGTAAAGATTCATCTGCCACCTCATTAAAGCCGCGCCGGGTTGGGCATCCGGCACAGCTTCAATTTATACAACATGAGGCAGGCACCACAAGGGAGTTAATGTGAACTAGTCATAGATAGCTGAGGGTTGTTCAACAGATCCCGGGATTTAAATAGCGAAAGGCGGGATCCATTTCGGGATCACCGCCTTTGAGACGTTTATATATACAGGGTGCCGCTGACCCTCCCCCAGCCCCTCCCATAAAGGGAGGGGAGCTAGAAGGCAATCGCCCATAAAAAAGGGGTAGCTAGAAGACAATCGCCCATAAAGGAGGGAAGCTAGAAGGCGGTCGCCCATAAATGAGGGAAGCTAGAAGGCAGCCGCCAAAAGGAGGGAGCTAGAGGCAATCGTCCATAAAGGGAGGTGGAGATAGGCAATAAACCAAAAAGGAAGGAGCTAAGGCTAAAGAAACTAAAGTCCCATCTCCGCGGTCTAAAGTCCCCTCTCCCCTGGTGGCTGGGAGAGGGTTAGGGAGAGGGTTAGGGAGAGGGGGGATTTTTTATTCGCTGATGAGCGCGGCCAGTTCTTCACCGAACGCTTCACGCTGCCAGCGCTTCAGAAGAGACAACTGCGCAGTCCCACCCTCGGCTAATGCTTCCAAGAGCGTATTATTGGCGACCAAACCTACGCCGAGACCAAGTTGCGCGGACTTCGACTCCCTCCAAACTTTGAGCCTCTTGACCCGCTCTTCCTGGAGCCTGTCCGTTACGGCTCTGCGGCCGGACTGCATCTGCGGCAGCTTGTCCTGCGGCACTGCGAGTCCCGCGGCTACGGCCAGCAGCAATCCGCGCCCCAGCCTGTCGATCAGCTTGGAGGACATGGTGTGAATCCCGACCAGCTCAAAGTTGGAACGGGGTTGCTTCTCCGCGAGCTCCCGCAGCAGATCGTTGCTCAGTATCCTGAAAGGGGGTACGTCGCCGGCACGCGCCTTCTCGTCCCTAAAGCGCAGCAGTTCCTCCAAGACGGCGAGTTCCCTCGGTTTCATCTTGTTAGCGCCCTTGAAGCGCAGGCACATGAGTTCGCCTTCGCGGGAGGCGGACCGGACGCCCGCTACCAGTTCCGACTCCTCCTCCACCCAACTGAGCCTTCCCTTTACTTTCAGCTCAGACTCAAGCTGGCCGTACAGCTCGATCAGCAGGGAGGTGTCCTTCATGGCGTATTCCATCATCTCCTGCGAGAAGGGACGCTTGCTCCAATCAGCCTTCTGGTAGCGCTTGTCCAACTCGACGCCGAACCTTTTCTTCAATAGGGCGGCTAAGCCGAACTCGCTCTCGCCCAGAAACTGGCTGGCGATCATGGTGTCGAACAGGTTCACCACCTCGATACCGAAATCGCGGTAGAGGGAGCGCATATCGTAGTCTGCACCATGGAATATCTTCTTGATGGCAGGATTGGCGAAGATGGGGGCGAGTGTTCTAATATCGAGGGGCGCCAGGGGATCAATCAGACGAGTCTCGGAATCAGAAGAGACCTGTATCAGGCAGACCTTCTCTGTGTAGTGATGCAGGGAATCCGCCTCCAGGTCGAAGGCGAGAACAGACTCCTGAGAGAGCCGCTCCACAAGTTTGTCTAAGGTTTCCTGGTTGGTGACCAGATGAGCCGAAGCGGGGTTTACACCATTAGTTTTGATCTGCAAAAGTTCCCATCCGTTTCCGCATCTTGCATGCTGTCAATGTCTTTCAATTCGTTAAGTCAAGGCCCTCTGTCACTATGACAGTGCCCAGCGGGAAAGATTACAACTTTTTCACCGTTTCTTCAAGAAGAAGTAGTCATTTCTCAATAAAAAACTGTAAGTGAAATCGGCCAATTGCTCCCCCTTGAAAAAGGGGGGCTTGCAGCTAGACACCTATCTCGCGCAGCGCCTGTACGGTCTGCTCCATTTCCTCTTTGGTGCCTATGGAGATTCTGACGCCTTGGGAAAGCAACGGATCGCTGAAGTGGCGCACCAGGATCCTGCGATCGTACAACCCCTGGTAGATCTTGGCCCCATCCCGATTAGGCGGTGTGGCAAAAACGTAGTTGCCGCTGGAGGGGATCACATGGTAGCCGATCTTTTGCAACTCGGCGCTGAACCAGTTGCGGGTCTCCTTGATCTTCCCGACGCAGTAAAGGAAATATTCCTGATCCTTAAGCGCCGCGGTTGCGGCAGCCTGCGCCAACCGGTCCAGATTGTAGTGATCGCGTATCTTGTTCAGGGCCGCGATCACCTCAGGTCTGGCTATCGCCATCCCTAGCCGCATCCCGGCCAGGGAGTAGCTCTTGGAGAAGGTGCGCGTCACCACCACGTTGTCGAGAGAGCGCACCAGGTCTAGTGAGTTCTCGTCCGCGAAATCCGCGTAGGCCTCATCGACCACAAGCACGCCCGAGAGTCGCCCGGCCAGCTCCGCTATGTAGCGCTGAGTATAGGTAAAGCCCAGCGGAGCGTTCGGATTGGTCAGAAAGAAGAGCTTGCCAGCGTAGCCATCCGGAATATCTGCCGGCTCGAATTGCTCCGTCAGCCCGAAGGTCCGCACCCGCGCGCCCTGAATCTCGGCCAGTGTGCCGTAATAGGAGTAGGAGGGATGCACGTAGGCGATCTCGTCCCCCTCGCCGGCAAAGGCCCTGATCAGGTTGTTCAGCACCTCATCCGAGCCGTTGGCCATGATGATCCAGGAGGGATCGAAGCCGTAGAGCTTCCCAGCTTCCTCGCGCGCCAGCCTGCTGGCGGCATCCGGATAACGGCGCAGTCCCTCGCCCGCCTCCTTCATTATGGCGTCGATCACCCGGGGCGAAGGGGGATAAGGATTTTCGTTGGTGTTCAGCTTGATGTAGGAGGCTGCATCTTCAGGCTGGAAACCGGGAACGTAGCCGGCCATCTCTGCGATGTTTTTCCGCAGGGTCATCATGTAAACTCCCTTGGCTCTCTTTTATGAACGAATGAGACTATAACCAAAAACTGCTAGCAAAGTCAAAGTATTGGGGGAATGGCGGCGATTACGCCCCTTTGGCAGCACGCCCGGCAGCGCCTCTGCTTTACGATCCGCACAAATTCGGGCGGCACGCGTCAGTATCGCTCCAGCTCCCGGTACAGTGTGGTGCGCCGCACCGGGGTGAACCCGGCGCCCTTGATGAGCTGTATCATCTCCTCGCGGGACATAAGGAACCGGCAACCGGCGGCGGCGACAACGTTTTCTTCCAGCATGGTGCCCCCCAGATCGTTGGCGCCGAAGAACAGCGCCACCTGCGCCATCTTCGCCCCCTGGGTGACCCAGCTCGCCTGAATGTTCCTGATGTTCCTCAGGACGATCCTGGAGAGGGCAAGTACCTTCAGATATTCGACGCCCGTGGCGCTGACACCTCCGAGCTCGGTGTTACCGGGCTGGTAGGTCCAGGGGATGAACGCGGTAAAACTGCCTCCCTCCTCCTGCAGCGCGCGCACTCTCATGAGGTGCTCGACCACGTCTTCGGGGCGCTCGCGGCTGCCGAACATCATGGTTGCGGTGGTGGGCATGCCGAGACCAGCGGCCTCGCGCATGACTTCCGCCCAGCCCTGCCAGCCGATCTTCTTGGGGGAGATCTCGGCCCTGACACTGTCCACGAGTATCTCGGCCCCGCCCCCCGGGATGGAATCCAGCCCCGCAGCCTTCAGTCGTACCAGTGCCTCTATGAGGGTGAGCCCGGAGACTTCGGCGATGTGCGTCACCTCGGCAGGCGAGAGCGAGTGATTCTGCAGTTCAGGGAATCGGCTTTTGATCTGGCTGAAGAGCGCTTCAAAGTACTCGATCTTCAGGGCCGGATGAAGTCCCCCCTGCATCAGGAGTTGCGTGCCCCCCTGTGCCACCAGTTCTTCAATCTTGGCGAGGATTTCCGTAGTTTCTAGAAGGTAGGCATCTTCCGCACCCAGATCCCGGTAGAACGCGCAGAACTTGCACTTGGACTCGCAGACGTTGGTGTAGTTGACGTTCCGGTCCACCACGAAGCTCACCGAGCGGTCCGGATGCATGTCGCGTCTGATGGAGTCGGCCAGCGCGCCGACCGCAAGCAGGTCGCCCTGGGTCAAGCACCAGAGGGCCTCGTCGGCGTCAATTGCCAGTCCGGCATTCACCTTTTCGGTTATTTGTGTAAGCATGTCTGGCAACCTCAGTCTGTCTATACGGGACCTCGGGTACCGCAGGAGCGGCGAACGGTCTCGGGACCCCGTGACGGGTGAACCTTATGTTCGCCCTTATTCTATTGCGATGTCCTTCGAGGAACGGGCGAACACAAGGTTCGCCCCTAGGGTAATAACGGTAATAACGGTAATAACGGTAATACCGGTACGACCGGCTAATAAACCTGCAATTCCCTGTATAAGGTGTCGCGCTCGACGGGGATGCGGTCGGCCTTCTTGATCATGGTGACGATGGCATCGCGACTCATGGCCTGCGGAGTGTCGGCACCTGCCTCGTGACCGATGCGCTCCTCCACCACGGTGCCGTCCAGGTCGTTCACACCGAAGGCCAGCGAAACCTGGGCGATCTTCTCACCCAGCATGACCCAATACGCCTTGATATTGGCAAAGTTGTCCAGATAGATGCGGGATATGGCGAGCGTTCTAAGGTCGTCGATCCCGGTGGTACCGGCGCCTGCAATCTTCAGCTCCGAATGCTCCGGCTGGAAGGCAAGCGGGATGAAGACCTGGAAGCCGCCCGTCCTGTCCTGCAGCTCGCGAAGCTGCCGCATATGGTCTACCCTGTCGGCGGTACTCTCCAGATGTCCGTAGAGCATGGTCGCGTTCGACTTGAGTCCAGCCTCGTGCACCTGTTCCATGATGGAGAGCCAGGCTGCACCGGAAATCTTTTCCGGGCAGAGCTGGTCGCGCACAGACGGCTCGAAAATCTCGGCGCCTCCGCCAGGGAGCGAGCCCAGCCCGGCCTGCTTCAGTTGCTCCAGCGTTTCGGGAATCGAGAGCTCCGCAAGTTTGGCAAGGTAGGCAATCTCTACTGCGGTGAAGGCTTTGATGTGCAGGGTCGGGGAAACCTTCCCGATGGTGCGCAGCATCTCCAGGTAGAACTCGAAGGGAAGATCGGGATGGAGTCCGCCCACCACGTGTATCTCGGTGGCACCCTGCTGTAGCGCCTCCTCGGCGCGACCGCGGATCTCGTCCATAGTCATCAGGTAGGCGCCCGGCTCGCCGGCGGCCCTGAAGAAGGCGCAGAAGCGGCAGCGGTTCACGCAGATGTTGGTGTGGTTGATATGGCGGTTGACGTTGAAGAAGACCCGGCGGCCGTTGCGCTTCTCATTCACGGACTGGGCGAGTTCGCCGAGCGCCAACAGGTCGTGGTGCCCGAAAAGGAAAAGCGCTTCGGCTTCATCGATCCTGTGACCGGCGCGAACTTTATCGGCTATGGCTGCGAAGGTTGTCACTTGTGTTGTCCTATCATGGTTTTCGGACCGATCGGTCGGATCGGACACATCGGGCGAATGGTGATTCTGGAGACGATAACCCGGAGATGACATCCCGGGCTCGCTAGCTTCCCCAGCGCTTGAACAGGTGGTGCTCGACGCCGACGCTGTCCAACACTTTGCCGACTACAAAATTGACTAGGTCGTCCAGGGTCTCGGGGTGCTGGTAAAAGGCCGGCATGGCAGGAACTAGCCGCACTCCCAAACGCGCCAGCTTCAGCATATGCTCAAGATGAATCGCGTTCAGCGGAGTCTCCCGCGGCACCAATACCAGTGGTCGTCCCTCTTTTAGCATGACGTCCGCCGCCCGCTCCAACAGATTCCCGGAATTGCCGCTGCTGATCCGGGACAGGGTCCCCATGGAACAGGGCACGACAATCATGGCATCGGGGGCCGAAGAGCCGCTTGCGATGGGCGCGAACAGATCATTTTCGGCATAGAAACTTAGCCCCGCTCCCTGATATTGGAGGTAGGCTCGCAACTCGTCAACCACTCCGGCTTCTGCCCCACCCCAGTCCAGACCACACTCTTCCTTCATGACCGCGAAACCGGCTCCGGTGATCAGCATGCTGACCCGCTCTCCGGCACGCAGCAACTCGCCTGCTACCCTCAGGCCGTATATCGAGCCGGAGGCGCCGGTTATGGCGATGACGAAGTGCCGAGGCGTCACGCTGCGCCGCCTGTTACCGCATCAAGCAGGGTGGCGACAAAGAGGGTCACGCTTATGTACCCGTTCATGTTGAAGAAGGCCGCATCGAGGCACTCAAGTCTGCCATCGCGCAACAGCCAGTGTTCGTACAAAAGCATGGCACAGGTGGCGACCAGTCCGACCAGAAAGAACGGCCCCAGACTCATGGTGACATAGAGGGCAGCCAGAAAGCCGCAGGCGGCCAGGTGAAAGATACGGGCCGTCCAAAGCGAGCCGATAACGCCGAGCTTGGCCGGAATGGAGTGCAACCCGCTCTCCCGGTCGAAGTCGAGGTCCTGCAGCGCGTAGAGTATGTCGAATCCGGCTACCCAAAACAATACGCCAAGCGCCAGTAGAAACGCGGGAAGTTCCACTGTGCCGCGGATGGCGATCCAGGCACCAAGCGGGGCACCGGCCAGACAGATGCCGAGCACGACGTGGGCGAGAGCGGTAAAACGCTTGCAGTAGGAATAAAGCAGGATAAAGCCGAGTGCCACCGGTGAAAGGTAGAGGCAGAGCGGGTTCAGCATCTGCGCCGCGAAAAGCATCAAAGCCACGGAGAGTGCGATAAAGAGGAGCACGGCTCCGCGGCTAAGCAATCCGGCCGGGATGGCGCGCCCGCTGGTGCGCGGGTTCCTGGCGTCGATATCTGCGTCGATTACACGGTTAAGTCCCATCGCGGCGGTGCGCGCTCCGACCATGGCACCGACGATCCACCCCACCTGGGGCAGCGTCGGCAGACCCCCGGCCGCAAGCAGCGCTCCGGTGAAGGCAAAGGGGAGTGCGAAAATCGTGTGAGAAAACTTGATCATCTCCAGGAAGATCCGCACCCTGGCGTAAAATGTCATTTCAACTCCTGCCTGACTGCTCATATCGACCTTTCCTGCCCCGGTTGTTTTAAGGTTCAAAACCGTACTCCTGCCATCTCCTCTGCACCAGATCGTTCACGGAGGAATTCTGCCTCAACTCTTCCGAATCCCGCTCACCCCCCTCTTCCGGGAATTTGCGGGTCGCATCGATGCCGAGATAACCATCGCTAAGCATCAGATCACGCGGAAAATCGGCGCCGTTTAGCGCCTGCCAAAAGGCTCCCGAAAGAGTCAGCGCCGTATCGGTCGCATCGACCACCACGAGGAGCTTTCCCTTCTTGAGCCAGCCGCTGCTCCGAAGCGCTTCCAGCACACGGCGACCCTGCCCTGCAGCACTCTTATTGATAGCGATCACCGCGCAGCCATGAAAGATCCCCTCCACCGGCATGGTGATGTCGACGATCTCTGGACACTCCCTTCTGCTGAAAGGGACCAGCAGCCGCTCGGCCGCCTTGGCCAGGTAGCAATCCTCCATGGGAGGGGGGCCAACCACGGTCGCCTGGCAGATCAAGTCGGAGCGGTGCGTGATGCAGGTGACATTTAGTACCGGGACTTCTTCTCCCTGATCATAGCGGCCGGTGTGGTTACCAAAGCGCCCTTCGGCGCGGGTTAGCCCGGGCTCGATGTAGCCTTCGATCACCAGTTCCGCCCGGGCCGGAACGCTCAGTTCAGAGGTGAGGCAGCGTACCATCTCGACCGGCTCCCCGTTCAGAAAACCGGCAAAGGAGATCTCTTCAAAGGGCTCCGGCAGGGGAAGGGAGGCCGCGAGCGTGAGCGAGGGACCGGTTCCGACGGCAATCGCCACGGGCATCTTCAAGCCGGCGGCCGCATACTTCTCATAGTGTCCGAAGCCGCCGCTGCCGCGCTTCCATCGGATCCCGGCAGTGCAATTATCGAAGAGCCGGACCCGGTACATGCCGCAATTGGTCGCTCCGGTCTCAGGATCACTGGTAAAAACCAACGGAAGTGTGATGAAACGCCCGCCGTCTCCGGGCCAGCTGGTGAGAAAGGGGTAGTTCAGAAGATCCGGAGCTTGCTGCACCACCTGCTGGCAGGGGGCAAAATGGACCGAAACCGGGGGCGGAGCAGCTTCGGGACAGCCGAGCAATCGCTCGATTCGGCAGCTCAATTCGCCCAGGCTTTCTACATCGAGCGCGGCGGCCATCCGTGCATAGGAGCCGAAAAGGTTGGTGGCAACCGGGTAGCGGCTTCCCTTGACACGGTTAAATAATAAGGCCTTGCCACCACCGGGCGCCTTGCTATGCCGGTCAGTGATGGCGGCTATCTCCAGGTCGGGGTCTACCTCTACATCCACCCTCTGAAGTTCGCCGAGCGCATCCAGCCTGGCAAGAAAATCGCGTAAGTCCCTGCAGGCCATGCCCACCCCGGAAATAACTGTAAAAGCAACTTTTTATCACTTCCACAGAGTGATGACAACGTTTTTCTTGCCGTCCAAGTGCCGCCAGGGGCAGCAGCCGGATGGTATCTGCCCGATTATCTCACTGCAATTTAGACATTCTGGGGCGACCTGAAAAAGCAATATGGAATTAACAAAAACTAACTATGCGATACACTATTCCGGGCAGTGGCTGCGATCAATTTAGCCGCCGCCTTGACAGCCGATTCCAGAGTCGATGCAGCCGCCTGATCATCTGCTCTGGGCCCATAAGCAGACTTTGTGCAGGCGCTGAACACTCTCGTTTTGAAAACTGCTTTCAAACATATTCCCATTAGCCTCTAAATGTGACGCACTAATGAATACTTGCATTGATGTTCCTGTGATTAATTTTTCTGGCACCTTGCGTGTAATAGAAATGTCAACGATGAACACAGGGGGCAACGCCATGAGAGTCCGAATCAATGAAACAGCACGGATCAATGCTATAGGTCACGGTATCAGGGCCGCAGTCATTTCCTTGGCTTTGGTTTTTGCAGGGTGCGGCGGAGGCGGCGGTGGCAGCAGCACACCTGCCGCGGTAAATACGGTCACTCCAGGTTCTGCAGCTAAAGCGCCCAGCTCCTTCGCGGTAACAACCGACAATTACGGTGTTCAAAACGCGACTTACCTGGCGGCCACGACATCGAATAACGGGCTGGTGCTGAGGGCGGCGATAGCATCCAGCATGACGGATCAGAACTTCAGGACGGTCTCCCGCATCGACATCGCAGACCCGGGCGCCGTGGCGGCGGGCGTGGTCTACGCCTTAGGGGGAGCGGCAGGCGCTCCGGCATTCCCCGGAACCATGTATTTCTTCAACGGCCATCCTTCATCACTGCTGCAAACGGTGGGAGGAAGCATCAGCTTCACCTCCTACGGCAGCAATCCCGGCGACTTGATTGCCGGTACTTTTACAGCCTTGGTGGTTGACGGCAACGACTCCGCTACTCCGAAGGGTAGCTACACCATCGCTGCTAACTTCAGCTTCACCACTGGCAGTTTCGGACCGATCCTCCCCGCGCCGGTTCCGGTGCCGCTGGTCGCCTCCCCCTTATTCAGCGCAAACTGCGCCTCTTGCCACGCCTTGGGAACATTCGCACCCGCACCAGGAGCCGGCCCGGACCTCTCGCTCAAGGGTGGCAAGTTGAACACGCTCTTTTCTGCAGGTGTTGCAGGGCACAAAGGTATCACGCTGGCAGACGCCGAGTTTTCCGCATTGAAGATCCTGCTGAACGCAAACTGACAGTTCATAAGCTGCAAAAAACAAAAGGCCGGTTGGGTGGCAGCACAAGCCCCTCAACCGGCCTTTGCTATGTAATTGCCTTGAATAAATTCCCCCTTGCACACCGATCCCACTAATCGCAGAGCGTCGTGCGCAGAGTTCCTGCCTGCTCTACAGTATTCCCTCGCCCGCCGGGAGAGGGTGCCCGAAGGGCGGGTGAGGGCGCTGCCACGAAGCAGCAGCGTCAGTGACGGCACCTCCCTCACCCCGACCCGGAGGGCGAGGGAGAGCTTGCCGAGTTGGGCACAGCGTGTTGAGACGCGGCTAGGTTAAGAAGCTGTCGCGTGCCACTACGATGAGGTACTCTCGTCGTCCTGCAGGGCATTTTTGATCTTCTCGCTGAGCGAGTACATATCGAACGGCTTTTGGATGAAGTGCCGCCCTTCATCCACCACTCCGCGCTGCGCCACCAGATCCGAGGTGTAACCTGACATGAACAGCACTTTCATCCCGGGACGCAGCGGCTCGATGACGGCTACCATCTCCTTACCATTCATCCCCGGCATAACCACATCAGTCAGAATCAGATCGATATGCACGTTTTGGTCGGCACAGATTTCTATGGCCCGCTCGGGGGTGTCAGCCACAATCACTGTATAGCCGATCTCCTGCAGCATCTGCAGCGACATTTCGCGTACCAGGGGGTCGTCCTCCACCAGCAATAGGGTTCCCGATCCGGAAATCGCTGGCTCGGAAACCTTGTCTGCGACCTCCGTTACCCCTATGAACCTTGGAAAATAGAGTTGAAATGAAGAACCGTGGTCAGGCTCGCTGTACACATTAACAAACCCGTTGTTCTGCTTGATTATGCCGTACACCGTGGCGAGACCAAGACCTGTCCCCTTTCCGACCTCCTTGGTGGTAAAGAACGGTTCGAAAATGTGCGCCAGGGTTTCCCGATCCATACCGCTACCGCTGTCACTTACCACCAGCCGCACGTACTCTCCCGGGGTAGCATCGAGATTGTACTGGCAGTAGGTCCTGTCAATATGAACGTTGGAGGTCTCGATGGCGAGACTTCCTCCATTAGCCATGGCGTCCCGGGCATTAACCGCCAGATTGACCAGAATCTGGTCCAATTGGGACGGATCGACCTTGATGCTCCAGATATTGGTGGCCGGCTTGAAGGTCAGATTGATGTCCTCGCCGATGAGGCGCCCCAAGGTTGCCTGAGTAGCGATGATCTGGGCATTGAGGTTCACCTCCTTGGGCGAGATGATCTCCTTTCGGGAGAAGGCGAGGAGTTGACGGGTAATCTCGCTGGAGCGCTGGGCGGCCTTCCAGATTTGATCGAGATATTGCCAAAGCTTCTCACCCTCCGTCACCCTGAGCATTGCCAGTTGCACACAGCCAAGAATTACGCTCAGCATGTTATTGAAATCATGAGCTACCCCGCCGGCCAACCGTCCGACCGACTCCATCTTCTGCGACTGGGACAACTGCGCTTGCAACTGCCTGCGCTCAGTAATATCTTCCTTGATCGCCAGATAATGGGTAACGATGCCTTCCCTGTTTCTGATCGGCGAAATGGTGGCATGCTCGGCAAAGATATCCCCGTTCTTCTTCTTGTTGAGAAACTCCCCTTCCCACACCTTTCCCGCGCCAATGGTGTCCCATAGCTCCTGGTATTTTTCCTGTGTGCTGAATTCCGACCTGAGCACGCTCGTTTTTTGGCCCAGCGCCTCCTCAGCGGAATAACCGGTCAACTGGGTGAATTTCGGATTAACGAACTCGATCCTGCCGCTGGTGTCGGTGATCACAATGGTGACCGGGCTCTGTTCCACTGCCTGGGACAATTTGGTCAGCGACTCCTCGCTCATCTTGTAGTCGGTGATGTCCTGGATGATGCCATCGATGTGGAGCAGCTCGGAATTTCCCAGGAAAAATGGCCGCAGGCTCACGCTGGCCCAGCGTGGAGAACCGTTGTGCTGCCGGAATTCCGCCTGGAAGTTCTTAATCGTGGAACCACCCAGTATGGTTTCCTTAACTTCATTGAGGCGCTGGGGAGTGACACAGAACAGATGCCAGATATCGCTCACGCTCTTGATCGCCTCCTCTGGCGTGTCGTAGCCAAGAATGGCTGCAGTGGCGGGGTTGCAGCTTAGAAATCTTCCCTGGAGAGTGGATTGGAAGAGCCCTTCGGTGGCGTTCTCGAAGATGCCGCGGTACTTCGCTTCGGCGAGCCTCTCTTGCTCAAGGGCAGCTTTTATCCCGGCATAAAGAATCTGATTCTCCAGAGCAGAGGAGAGCAGCCCGACCAGGTTGCCGATGCCGACCAGCTCGCTTTCGCTGCCAGTTATTCTGGTGTAATACTGAGCATTCAGTTGGGAATTGCCTACCAGAAGAAAAGCTATGGGATGCGGATGGGAACCCAGGGGGTAAAGCAGGTATTCGTTCATCTGCACTGCGGAGCAAAACGCAGCAAGCTCAGGCTCGGCGCACCCTTCGGTACAGATACGGTATTCCTCCCCTTTCAACAGGGGTGACAAAATAGGGTCGTGCTGCGACAGGGTAAGCCCCGAAACGGCGCTTTTTTCGGAGGCGTCATAGTATCCGTCGATGGCACAGACAGCATAGCTATCTAGGCTGCCGGTTTGCTGAAAAAAGATCACCCTCTCGTAGCCAAGGCCGTTGATGATATAGGCCGTGGCGTGCTCAAAAATCGCAGGAAGTTCCTGTGTCGCGCCGAGCTTTTTGTTCAGCTGGTACAGTTCCTTAAATTGCTTGAGCTGGACATCGAGTTGCTCCTGATACTCGTAAAGCTTGCTCTCAGCCTGAACCAGCCTTTTCACCTGCGAGGAGAGCATTTCCTTTTCAAGGCGCAAAGCTGCCAGTTCGGCTTTTTCCCTTGCAGTCTCATCGCTCCCGTTGTCATTCATAGCGCTCTCGCTGGTCAATGTATTAAGTAGGAAGCTGTGTTGAATGGGTATCCGTTAGTCCACGCTGCCACAGGCACTGGAGGGTTAGCTACCTATTTATCAGTTCGACGACATTACGTATACAAGAATTTTTTATATCACCTTCCCGTGTACTCTCGGCCCAAAGTGACTGGCCACGCTCAGGGTTATGATGTTTCACTGGCTCACTCACTCCATCTGAATATCATCTGCGAACGCACTGTCTCTAACCACAACATTGGCAATGGACCCAATCATATAGTCCCAATTTATTGCAAGATTACGAAACATTGGGCGCTGATCGATAAATGGATGAAACAACAACTTTTTAACTCAGTTGCGGGGGCCGCGTGGGCACGAAGTGCCCACCCTACTCAACCCGGCGAAAGGAGGCGTAGGGTGGGCAGCCCCTGCCCGCTGCAATGCATGGCATAAGAATTATGGGATAGCAAGGCTGGCCTTGCTGCATACGGCAGTATCTAGACGTGGCGAGAAAGTTGGGGCGTATTGAGAAAGTGGATGAGGAGACGTTGAATGGGCGGTATAAACAGACCAGAGAGTGCGGCAACGAATCAGAAAAAAGTCCAGCAACAAGCATCAGCGTGACATTCTGCTTGCAATCGGCGGCGAAAGTTGCTATATCTTTCCATCTGATTAGCCCGTCAGGTTTTAATTAGCCTCGGAATGTAGCGCAGCCTGGTAGCGCACCTGCTTCGGGAGCAGGGGGCCGGAGGTTCGAATCCTCTCATTCCGACCATATTAGAAAAGGCCCTTAGCTCACGCTGAGGGCCTTTTTCCGTAGGGCTCCGGTCCCTGCAACTCTCCTTTCGCCAGCTTATCTTTTGCGCACCCCACCGACATCGCCTCCCCGAGAACCGTAGCCGACCCCTTTTTTTCCAAAGATGGCATCGGGTACATGTCGCGCTCCTGCCAGAGACACAGCATCTTTCGACCCTACGCCGTAACTCCGACACCTGCCATGTGTAGACACGCCTAATCAACGTTTAAAATTAAAAAACACTAAAGTTTCACCCATTTTAACCGATCGTTTGTCCTATGCCGATATCCCCAAACAAAGGAGAACTTTATGGGAAGCTACGTCCAGTCTACGCTCACCAAAGATGAAAAGGTTGCTCATGTCGGAATGACGAGTCCATGGTCACTTTCACCGACAATCACTGCGGGGCTGTTATTTATCTTGATGGGATTTTCAACAAAGCCGTTGTTTCTCGTTGGCTCAATCTTCCTGCTTACCGCTTACATCCGTTATGTGACGACCGAGCTTGCCATAACCAACAAACGTGTTATCGCCAAATTCGGGTTTATCAGACGCAGTACCATTGAATTAAACATCGACAAGGTCGAGAGTATTCAGGTGGTCCAAAGCATTTTTGGGCGCATATTCAATTACGGGTCGTTGACAATCTCAGGTGCGGGCAACCCACAAGCACCTGTACCCGGAATTTCCAATCCTATGGGCTTCCGCAACTCGTTTATAGAATGCCAAGAACAAGCCACACAGCAAAAAGCTAAATAGCTCTCCCATGCATTCCGCAAAGGCAACCTACTGCACCCGCTTCGGGAGCAGGGGTCGGAGGTTCGAATCCTCCTATTCCTACCATAAGACGAAGAGCCCTTGGCAATAGCCAAGGGCTCTTTGCTTTTCCGCTCTAGTCTTCGGGCCCTGCCCTTTCCGTTCACCTGTCACACACGGCCCGCTCCCTTTCGAGTACACCCCAAACGGGTCGCCCCTTGAGAAGTGACATTCCCGTGTTTTTATCCGAGTCTAGGTACGACCCCGCAGGAGCGCTGCTGTTCGAACCTCTTTCCATTTCGACGACCGTATCGATACTACCGCTTGACAATACTACCGGGCCCCGTTACCATTCCCCTGTGATCAGATCCTTCGCCTGCAAAGAAACTGAGAAGCTATTTCACGGACGTTTCTCTGCGAAGCTGCCGCAGGACGTTCAACGTATTGCCCAGCGCAAACTGAAACAGCTTAACGGTGCTGCCGCCCTTGACTTCCTCCGGGTCCCGCCTGGCAATAGGCTGGAGCAGCTTTCCGGGGACCGCAATGGCCAGTGGAGCATCAGGATTAACGATCAATGGCGGATATGCTTCAATTGGGAAGGTAACGCCTACGATGTCGAGATCACTGATTACCACTGAAGGAGATATCTTATGAGCAAACGCGACCTACCCCCTGTGCATCCCGGTGAAATCCTGATCGAAGACTTTCTCAATCCGATGGGGATCACCCGCTACCGATTGGCAAAGTCTATCGGCGTTCCCCAGCGCCGCATCGATGAAATCTGCGCGGGGAAAAGAGCTGTCACTGCTGACACCGCCCTGCGTCTTGCTCGCTTTTTCGGCACCGACGCCCAGAGCTGGATGAATCTCCAAGCCGAGTACGATCTTGAACTTGCCGAAATCACTCTGGCCCCGCGTATCCAGCAGGAAGTTAAGCCCCTGAAGGAGGCTGCTTGATTAATCATGGCAAATCGTGATCGGATCCGAATGAACTACTGCACCTGCTTCGGTAGCAGGGGGCCGGAGGTTCGAATCCTCTCATTCCGACCATTTTAGAAAAGGCCCTTAGCTCACGCTGAGGGCCTTTTTCCGTCAGTTCTGTTACCTTTGTCCCACCAACTATGCGCCTCGATGTGCGGCGAGGCGGAGTTGACAGCCGCCGGTAGGGGGCTAATGCCTTCTCCATCCCTTCACACCCTTCCAACCGCGCTGGCGCAGGGCTGTGAAAGAGCCTGCCAGTACGCCGGCAGGAATCAGCACCAACCATAGGGTGAGTATGACCGCTATAATCAGAAACAGTATGAGCAGCAATTTTGTCATGATAGACCTCCTTGCAACCGTCTAATAAACCTAATAAACCTTAACATAGACACAATCACATGAACAAGTAGCCGTGGCGTCTTGTTGGCGCTAGCCTGTAAATGGCTTCACCAAGCCAGGGTCGGCTCTCCTTTTAGGCAAAGATTTCTTTGAACCCACCATCTTTTTGCTATAATTCGAAATCCTGCATCATCGGCGTTGGGTGTCGCGGGGGATGGCGAGGTATGAATAATAAATAAGGGAGGTTTATATGTTTTTGCAAACTCTGCTTGAAGTGATGAAACATCCGGGCGTAGTCGCCATCGCGACCCAGGGTGAGGACGGGCCTCATCTGGTGAACACCTGGAACAACTACATTCAGATAACGGATGGGGGGCGCTTGGTGATTCCTGCCGGTTACATGCATGAAACCGAGGCGAACCTGGCCAGAGACAACAGGGTTCTGATGACCTTGGGCAGTCCTGATGTGGCGGGAAAGCTTGGGACTGCGGCCTTTGTCGCGTCCGGCCCGGATTTTGAGGTAATCAAGGCCAAGTTCGAATGGGCACGAGCCGCCTTGGTGGTTACAGTCGAGTCCGTAACACAGACGCTGTAGCCGCGGGTTGAAGTGCCGCTAAGATAATAAAAAGGCCTTTGGCTCATTCGCGCCAAGGGCCTTCTCTTTTTACTCACCGAGCATTCCAACCCGGGTCGAACAGCTCGCCAGACGTGGGTACTTTGGCCATGAGGCTGCAGCGAGCAGTTTGCCAATGAAGGCAAAACCCCCTAAGTCCCCCTTTGCCAAAGGGGGACTTAATCGCAGCCCAAATGAATTACTATTGCCAGTGGGGACGGGGGAGTTCCCCAGGCAGCGGATTGACTTGGCTGGAAAATGTTGTATCTGATTACCTGCGCTCAATCTAGTAATCAAACCCGTTCAAGCATAAGGAGATTCTCGATGAATTACATCAACGTCGGAAAGGAAAACTCCTGCAACATCGATCTCTATTACGAAGATTACGGCACCGGAAAGCCGGTGGTGCTGATTCACGGCTGGCCGCTTAGCTCCGCATCCTGGGAAAGGCAGGTGCCGGCTCTGCTGCATGCCGGGTATCGCGTCATCACCTACGACCGCAGAGGTTTCGGCAAATCCAGCAGACCCTATACCGGCTACGACTACAACACACTGGCCGATGACCTGCACAAGATCATGACCAAGCTCCATCTACGCGATGCAACTCTGGTCGGGTTTTCCATGGGAGGCGGCGAGGTCGCCCGCTATCTTGGGCGCTATGGCACGGAACGGGTGGAAAAGGCGGTATTCATGGCTGCAATCACACCTTACCTGCTGAAGGCCCCGGATAACCCGGCGGGGGTGGACGCCAGCGTCTTCGATGGTATCAAGCAGGCGATAACCGCTGATCGTCCGGCCTTTCTCACCAGCTTTCTGTCAAATTTCTATAACCTCCACGCCTTCGGAGGCAAGAAGGTGAGCGATGAGGTGGTTCGGCTTAGTTGGAACATCGCCGCCGACGCTTCTCCCAAGGGAACCCTCGACTGCGTGCAAGCCTGGCTGACCGACTTCAGGGACGACCTGATCCGCATCGAACTGCCAACCTTGGTCATTCACGGCGATAACGACAAGATCCTCCCGTTTGCCGCTACCGGGAGTCGTACCCATGAGGCGGTTAAGGGGAGTCGGATGATGGTGCTGGCAGGCGCCCCTCACGGGTTGAACTGGACCCACGCAGAAGAGGTGAACCGCGAACTGCTGGCGTTTCTGGGATAGCCGGTCTCAGCTTTGCACGTGCAGCGTACAAAAAGGCCCTCCGTTTATGGGGGGCCTTTTCTTGTCAAACCAGCTAAAAAGCAGATCTCTGTTCAACCTCTCTGAACTCTCCTCCCCCCAGCGGGGGGAGGTTGGGAGGGGGGAAGACCGAGTCGGTTTTGCTGGA
>Ga0209317_1000773_pt1 | contig 34636 bp, 30 predicted proteins | sample RifGroB2_FD_183994 | JGI IMG/M metagenome (GOLD analysis project Ga0209317, IMG submission 183994) | Soil microbial communities from Rifle, Colorado, USA - Groundwater B2 (SPAdes) (version 2) | ecosystem: Environmental > Terrestrial > Soil > Unclassified | place: Rifle, Colorado | collected...
TTGGCTGTAGTTAAGAATAGCGTTGTAATATTCAAATTTATTTCATATCTTAGTCAAAAATAAGCGCTATGGACTATCAGCAAATATTATCAGCGATACGTAATTTGCCGGCAACGGAACAAAGCCAGTTAATTAATGAACTGACGGGACAATCAGTAAAACAAGATTACATATCCGTACGCCGGGAGAAATTAATAAATAAGCAGACGGGCTGCCCTCATTGTAATAGTTTGAAGTACTATCGTTACGGGAAAGATAAGGGCAGTATTCGGTTCATGTGTAAAGAATGTAAGCGGACATTTACCGAATACTCTGGCACTTGGCTGGCTGGAATACACAAGAAAGGGCTTGTAAATGATTATCTGGACATGATGCATGAACAGAAGTCATTGGATAAGATTAAATCAGCCTTGCATATAAATAAGAAGACTGCATTTGATTGGCGACACAAGATTCTTTCATCCTTTCAGGAGATTGAGAAGCAAGATTTCAATGGAATTATTGAAAGTGACGAAACCTTCTTTCTTCAATCAGACAAAGGAAATAGGCATTTGAAGCACAAAGGGCGCAAGCGTGGCGGCACTTCTTCAAAAAGAGGCATTTCTGACGATCAGGTTGCAGTAATTGTTACAGCCGATCGCAAAGGCACAATGGATTTGACAGTAGCAACAATGGGCCGTATTGAAAAGAAAGATATTCAGAATGCAATAGGAAGCCGTATTTCAAAAGGTTCAATACTATGCACCGATGGACATGTGAGTTACAAAGGCTTTGCAAAGGACAGTAATCTGAACCAGATAGTCTTACGAGCTGATCTTAAACAACATGTTAAACAAGGAATATATCACATTCAGAATGTGAACTCTTTGCATCACAGGGTGAAAAAATGGATTGATTCGACCTTTTGGGGAGTTTCAACAAAGTATCTTCAGAATTATATGAATTGGTTTAGGATAGAGCAGGCATTCAGAAAATCAATCTGTGCAGAACAAGACATGATAGACTGTTCAACTGAAGATATGTTGACCTTGACGAGGTATCGCCAAATAAATATCAGGTATCAAATGTTAATTGCAACGCAAACTTAAACTACAGCCATCATTAATTATAACTGGCTGTTTATCTGCTATGTTAATAACTTCCTGTGGGCCGCCCAAACAAAAACCGGAAGATGCGTTTGATCGTGTTAAGAAAGTAAGAATGTTGACTAATGACAGCAATTTTGTCAGTGAAGAAATAATTCAGGAGTCAATGAAAACTGAGCCTGTGAAGAAAAATGAAAATTTGGATGAGTGGACTAAATTCAAGATTGAAACGGAAAAGAAAATTCATCAGAATGAAAAGAAAATCAAAGAAATAAAAAGTCTTCCTGGTGCAAATGCAGGTATGCTCAGAAAATTGGCAAATTTAGAGAAAGACAATAACGACCTGAGAATAAAAATGGAAGCATACCAGGAAGAGGTGAAAGCGAAGTGGGAATTGTTTCAGGCATCAATGAACCACCGTGTAAATGAGATTGGCATTGAGCTAAATTCTATGAAAGCAGAAAAACAATAAACAACATTAAAATACACAACAAAATGAAAAAAGTATTGATTGCACTGGATTATGATCCAAGCTCACTAAAAGTTGCAAAAGAAGGATATTCATTTGCAAAAGCAATGGGCGCTGAAGTCATCCTCATGCATGTCATAGAAGAACCGGTTTATTATTCCTCAACAGAATATTCTCCAATCATGGGTTTCAATGATTATGTAGGTTTGGATGCATTCCAATTAGACAGTATCCATGGATTACAAAAAGCCGCCCAACATTTTCTGGATAAAATAAAACTTCATCTTGTTGATGAAACTATTATTACCACAGTAAAAAATGGAGAAACTGCGGAAGCAATTTTAAGTACTGCGAAGGATTTGAATGCAGATATGATAGTCATCGGTTCACATAGTCGAAAATGGCTCGAAAATATTGTGATGGGAAGTGTTACTAAAGATGTCCTGAATCTGACCCAAATACCACTTTTCATCATTCCAACCAAACAAAGTAAACCAAACGAATGACGTTTGTTGACTACTATAAAATTCTGGGGATAAACAAATCGGCAACTCCCAAAGACATTAAAAATGCATACCGGAAACTGGCCAGAAAGCATCATCCCGATTTGAATCCGAATGATAAGGATGCGAAGAAGAATTTTCAGCAGATCAACGAAGCAAATGAAGTTTTGAGCGACCCCGAAAAACGGAAGAAATTCGATCAGTACGGTAAAGATTGGCAGCATGCAGAAGAATTTGAAAAACAAAAGCAGTATCAGCAACAATCGTCGGGTACACGAGGTACAAGAAGCTCAGGAGCTCAATCCGGTAGTGATTTTTCTGATTTTTTCGAATCCATGTTTGGTTCATCAACCGGCAGTGGCAGACAGGCAAAATACCGGGGAGAAGATTACAATGCTGAAATCCATCTAAATCTCATCGATGCATTTGAAACCCACCAGCAAACATTAACGGTGAATGGAAAGAAAATCAGGATTACTATTCCCGCCGGTATAGAAAACGGGCAAATTATAAAAATACCGGGACATGGTGGCCCTGGAATTAATGGAGGGCCGAATGGTGATTTATACATTGAATTTTCAATTTCCAATCATTCCATATTAAAGCGATTGGGCAACAATTTGTATGCAAACATAGATTTGGATATTTACAAAGCCGTGTTAGGGGGTGAAATCACTATTGATACTTTAAACGGACAGGTTAAATTAAAAGTAAAGCCTGAAACACAAAACGGCAGCAGAATAAAGCTGAAAGGAAAAGGATTTCCGGTATATAAAAATGAAGGCCAATTTGGCGACTTACTGGTAACTTTTTCTATCCGGATCCCGACGAATCTGACCGATCAGCAAAAAGAATTATTTAAACAATTGGCAAAAACTTAACACATGAAAACAGATCACTTAATTCCACTGGATGTCTTCTGTACGAGCAACGACATTGAAATTTCGTTTATAAGTTCTCTGCATGAAGCTGGATTGATTGAAATTACCACGGTTGAAGAGGCTGGATTCTTTGATACAGAACAACTTCAGCAACTTGATAGATATCTCCGGTTCTATTACGAATTGAATATTAACCTCGAAGGAATTGACGCCATCAAACATTTGTTAAATCGGGTAAATGAGATGCACGATCAAATCACTGCACTCAAAAACCGACTTCGGCTGTATGAAAGCGACTTCCATTAAAATTTTTGTTTCTATAATGAATTATACGGGTGTTTTAGCTTTGTCCTGAGTAGTCTCTTTTATCAAAGGTACCTAATTGATTTACTGATGAATAAATAAGGTTAGAAACAAGGGGAATTATGCTTACTACTAAGGTTGTTTAAATTGAAATAAGGTTTTTCTTCGCAAAGAACTTCCTTGTTTGAATTTTTTGTTGTAGTCAGTAAAAATTCTTACCCACACCAAACATTATGGAGCCAAATTTTATTGCTTTTAAAAGTGTGAATTATATAACTTATATCCAAAATTATATAATACAATTCAACTTCATTTATTCCACATTTACAGAACATTACAGTTATAAAGCAGAACCGATGTACCAACAAAAACAATTCGGAATAAGTCCACAATCTTTGGTAAAGCTTCTGGAAAGCGAAGAAGAAAAAGTTCGCACAAGGGCTAGAAAGTCCTTGGTAACCATAGGAAAACAAGCAGTTACGTCCTTGATGCTGGTGCTCGAAAATTCCAAAATATACAAAGCCCGTTGGGAGGCTGCCAAAGCCCTCAGTGAAATTTGCGATCTTAAAGCGATACCTGTATTGGTTAAAACGCTGGAAGACCCGGAGAGCGACGTGGCATGGCTGGCAGCAAAAACTTTGGAGAAATTCAGGAAAGCTGCCTGGCCTGAACTGTTGCATGCGTTGGTCAAACGTGGATCGGAATCGGTATTATTACAACGTGGAGCCCATCATATCCTTCGGAAACAAAAAGCGGAAGGATTCAACGATCTTCTGGAAATACTTCGGAAATCGCTCGAATCGGGGTCTGTACCTGAAAGTATTTCACCGGCTGCATATAACATTCTGGAGCGAATGAAAAAACCAAGCGGACTAGGAGAAGCGAGCCATCCCAAGTAATCGGGACGTAGATATGAATATAATGAAAACCACATAGGCACATAGGGCACAATAGAAAAAAAACTATGTGTCCTATGTATCTATGTGTTTAATTAACATCTCGCTGAACTTTGATTGAAAAATAAACACATCGAAAAATGACGAGGACTTCAGTTTTTAAGAAGATTTTAAAGACTTTCATCTGGATGGTCATCATCAGTGTGCTCCTATTCCTTCTCATTGCCGCACTCATCCAAATTCCATCCATTCAAACGAGGATCGTATATTATGCCACTTCTATTATCAGCAATAGAACCCATACCAAGGTTGAAATAAGCCATGTCAGCATCTCATTTCCCAAATCAATAGTTGTTGAAGGTCTTTATCTCGAAGACCTAAATCAGGACACTTTAGTTTATGCCGGAAAGGTGAAATTAAACATTGCACTTTACGACTTATTAAAGAGTAAGATCGCCATCAGTTCGTTCGATCTGGCCGACGCGACTGTTAAGCTGCACAACACGAAAACAGATCCGCTGTTCAATTACAATTTCCTGCTTACAGCGTTTGGCGACACAACTGCCCAGGTAAAAACCGGGCCTGAAACTGACTCCAAATGGACATTCAGCCTTGATGAAATCTCTTTGGAAAACATCCGGTTTACCTACCACGATGAATATGCGGGAATAAATGTTTTCGCTGCGGTAAAGAGTTCGGAAATCAGCGTAGATAATATCGATCCAGGAAAATCGATGTATCTATTCGACGAAATGGTTGTAAAAGGATTAACTGCAATTGTCAGGAGAATAGAACCCGAAAATAGTTCAACAGGTAATTTGGAAAACATCTTGCCTAAAATAGTCGCAAATAGTATTCAGCTCAACAATTCCACGATCAGCTATGCCGATTCAATTGTCAATCTGTCAGTCAACGCAATTCTCTATTTGTCGGAGCTGGAAGATTTTTCCATCAACTTGCAAACGGAGATGCTGAATATTGAATCGGTTAACCTGTTGGAAAGCCAGATCAGATACCACGATTTCACACCAGAATTACCTTTGGATTTAGCAAGTTCAACATCAGGAAATAACTGGCAGGTTTTAGTTAAAAGCATTGAAATGATGGACAATGTGTTTGTCTATAAAATCGGAAATTTACCTGAACTGAAACATGTATTTGATCCTAAAAATATAACATTCAGTCATTTGGATCTTGTGGCGACAGATTTTTTTTATTCATTAGGCCTGACAAAAGCTTCGGTCAAAGAATTCAGTACAATCGATCAAAACAACTTCGCCTTCACCAGCCTTGAAACTGATTTCAGTATGGAACCAAATTCCATTACCACCAACAATTTGAAATTCACCACCGTTAATTCCAGCATTGATGCTGATTTCAACATTCAATTCTCATCACTTAACACATTGATTGATTCGCTGGAATTCATTCATCTGGATTTAACTCTTCGAAATTTGCGGTTCAAAAACTCCGATCTGTTGTATTTTAATCCTGATCTGATTTCACAGCCATTCTTTAAAGACAAGTCGAATGTCACCATTGCTTCAGGATTAATTAATGGGCAGTTGGATAGTCTGAACGGGAAAAATCTGGCTGTTAAAACCGGGGTGAACACCATTTTAAAAACCGATTTCGTGATCAAAGGCTTGCCTGAATATGAAACTGCATTTTATGATTTCCCCAGCCTGAGTATCATCTCAGGCAAAAAGGATTTGGTCAGGTTGGCCGGTTCATATCTACCTGACAGCATAGAAATTCCAGAAAATATCAATATGCTGATTGCTTTTAAAGGTGTGCTGAAGTCTTTTGAATCAACCGCGAGTATAATCAGCAGTTTTGGTGATGTCAATCTGATTGCATCAATTGATTCAAATGAAAACTTCAGCAGCAAAGTAACCTTGAGCAGTTTGGATGTAGGCCGATTTTTAAAAGATACCATTCTGTATGGACCGGTTACCTTAACAGCGGAAGCAAATGGACATGGGCTGAATAAAAAAACAATACAGGCAAAAATTAAGGCCGACGCATCAGAACTTTACTTAAATAAATACACCTATCACAATCTGAAGTTGGACGGAACAGTTTCGGGCAAGCAATTCGAGGGGAAAATAAACCTGAAGGATGAAAACGCAGTATTCGATTTTGACGGATTGGTGAACTTAAATCCAAACCAGGAACGCTACAAATTTAAGTTGAATGTGCTGGGGGCAGACCTTCAAAAACTCAAATTAACCAAAAAGGATGCCCGGATAAGTTTTATTGCGGCAACCGACCTTAAAGGTGGAACTTTCGATCAGATGAACGGGACTGCAGGAATCACTAACATTATTGTTGCTAAGGGAGAGAAAAAATATGTTCTCGATTCCTTATTATTTGCCTCGGTAAATGAACCGAACAAAAGTGAACTAAAATTTAGCAGCGCCCTCATTGGCATAAATTATTCCGGAACTTTTTCACCTGCCTACCTTTCATCTGAGCTTAAAAATTTCGTTAATAATTATTTTCCATTATTTTATGACAATCAATTAATAAAGAAAAGCGAACCGTCGAATTTTAATTTTGAGATACAACTTCACAATCATCCCATTCTTTCGAAAGTACTTTTGCCTGAACTAAAAGAATTCGAGCCGGGAATCATTCAGGGAAGTTTCGACAGTGAAAAAAACGATCTGAAACTGAATGCAACTGTGAGGAAAATTGTTTACGGAGCGACTGAAATTAAAGACTTTGCGGTGGATGTGAATTCGGATAATACTGCTCTGAATTATAAAATTTCAAGCAGCGGTATTTCAAACTCACAAATTAATCTGGACAATTTTTCGCTGGAAGGAAAACTGGCTGACAACCAATTTACGGCGAACATTTCTTCAACCGATGGCAAAAACAAGAAGCTGCTGATCCGTTCACAAATTACTAATGAGAATGGAAACTACAAGCTTGCACTCGATCCGAAAGAATTCTATTTGATGAATAACCGCTGGGACATTGCAGCCGATAATTTCATTGAATTTGGCAACCAGGGATTTCGAATCCACAATTTTTTGTTCGATCACAACGAAAGTAAGATCCATATCGCTTCCGTTCATGACCGGTTCAACGATGACCTGAACATAGTCATCCGGAATTTCAGACTCGACGACCTTTCGCGTATCGTCGAAAAAGACACCAGTCTGGTGAAAGGGACTATGGATGGAAATGTATTGCTGAAAAGAGTGAACAACTCGTATGGTTTAGTCGCTGATGCAAAAATCAGTAACCTGATCGTGCACGATATTCCCATCGGAAATCTGACATTGAAAGCACAGAACCCCAGCTTTGAGAAATATGACATTGAAGTGGACTTATCAGGTCCTGACAATACCCTTACCGCAAACGGCTATTATATCCCGAAAGGTGGCGCAAATTCCGTCAGCATAAAAACAACCATTCAATCGCTTTCGATGAAAACCATAGAAGCTTTTTCAATGGGGCAAATTACCGAAGCGGCCGGAACGCTTACCGGAACTGTTTTAGTCGGAGGTACGACCTCTGCTCCTGACATTTCAGGTGAACTGGTTTTTAATAATGCGTTTTTAAAGCCTTCGTTCCTGAATAACCGGTTGGAATTAAAACATGAAACGATTACTTTGAAAGATGACGGAATCTATTTCAAATCTTTTACGCTTTTAGATGCCGACCAGCATACCGCAATCATTGATGGTTCGGTTCAAATGAAACAGTTTTCAGATTTCATTTTTGCCTTGCAGGTTAATACCAAGGACTTTTTAATATTCAACACCACTACAAAGAATGACCATGAATTCTTTGGGAGGATGGTAATTGACAGCAAAATTAATGTCAGCGGACCGATGAAACTTCCGATAGTAAGCGCCAGGGTAAAAATGAAGAAAGGCACGAACTTTACATTTTCTGTTCCTGAAGACAAACTGACCACCGACAAGGGTGAAGACGTGGTTGAATTTGACAACTCTTTAAAATTCAATCCGATAATGAACAGAGGTGATAAAAAGGGAGGGCAATCAACCGGCATAACTGGTTTTGACCTCACCTCCATTATTGAAATAGACAAGGAAGCAACACTACGCTTACTTCTGGATCCCGCTTCCACCGACTCGTTGATAGTTAAAGGGGAGGCTGCATTAAGTTTTACCATGGACCAAAGCGGGAAAATGAGCCTTACCGGCGCTTATCATTTAAGTGACGGAAGTTACCTGGTATCGTTGGAATCAGTAATCAAAAAGAAATTTGAAATTAGTTCCGGAAGTACGATTATCTGGAACGGTGATCCATTCGATGCCGAAATTTCGATTGATGCAAAATATTCGGTTCGGGCATCACCTTATGATCTGGTGGTTGATCAGATGTCAGGCTTAAGTGATATTGATAAAGGCGGGTATAAACAACGCTATCCTTTTTTAGTCCTGCTAAAACTGCGTGGAGAGATTTTACATCCGGAAATTAGTTTTGAAATACAATTACAACCGGAGGATAAAGGAATTTTGGGCGGAGCTGTGAACCAGAGACTAATCATGTTAAACGAAGACGAATCGGCATTAAACAAACAGGTTTTTGCTTTGCTGGTGTTGGGCAGGTTTATTCAGGAAAATCCCTTTCGAACCGAATCGTCCGGAACTTCAATGTTAATCCGTTCAACGGTGGGCAAATTTCTATCTGTACAGTTAAATCAACTAAGTTCAAAGGTGATTCCCGGTATGGAATTGAATTTTGATATTCAATCGTATGACGATTATCGTACGGGACAAGCAAAAGGAAGGACACAAGTTGAAATTGGTATGAAGAAGCAACTCTTTAATGAACGATTATCCATTCAGCTTGGAGGTTCAGTTGATGTTGAAGGTGACCAGGCGAAACAAAATTCGGCCAGCGATATCACGGGTGATGTTACCGTTGAATATAAACTGAACAAAGATGGCAGTTTCAGGATGAAAGGATTCAGGCATAATCAATACGAAGGGGCCATTGAAGGTCAGTTGGTCGAAACCGGTGTCGGTGTTGTCTATGTGCGCGATTTCAATAGTTGGAAGAGATTGTTCAAACCATATAAAAGACAGCCCCCTAAATCCCCCGAAGGGGGACTTTAAAAGGCAGCGTATTGTAAGTCGAATGAATGAAAAATATATAATCGGAGAAACTGTTAAAATTTTCTCCGAAGGAGATGAATATCAATAGAAAAGGTACATCGTGAAAACATATTTCCCGTAGGGAATTAATTGGTTATCTGTTCATGTCCTAACTGACAATAGATTTATTCGTAATCGTTTTCTATTGACATTAATGCCCTACTGGCAATGCATAACCAATACAATTTTTAAACAGTTTCTAAATATAACCAGTCTTTGAGTTGACTTATCTATGAAACACTTAAATAAAATATTTCTGATACTTTTTTGTCTCCTTTTGGCATCTTGTACTGGTACTAGACATTTACCTAAGGGCGAAAAGCTTTATACAGGTGCGGAAATAAAATTGGAATCGGCAGATCAGGTAAATAAACGATTGATTAAAACCGCGATAGCTGAGGCAGTACGTCCCGTTAGGAACAAAGTATATTTTGGAAATCGTCCGAAATTATGGTTGTACAATTTAGCCGGAGAAGAGCCCAAAACAAAATTGGGAAAGTGGTTGAAGAAAATCGGCGAACCTCCGGTACTGATGAGTAATGTTAAACCCGGTGTTACATCCGAAATAATTGATGCCAGGCTCTTTAATTTAGGGATATTTAAAAGTTTTACTGAATCAAAAACGGTTGAAAAGAAACATTCTGTTCACGTAATCTATACCAGTCACCTGCACAAGCCATACGTGGTTAAAGACCTTATTTATTCAATTTCAGACGATAGTTTAAGTTGCCTGATCCTGGCCGAAAAAGATAAATCGTTGATAAAGGCCGGCGAGGATTATAATCTCGACCTCTTAAAAAGCGAACGGATACGGATAGATGCTTTCCTGAAAAACAAGGGGTACTTCTACTTCAACCCCGATTATCTTCTTTTTAAAGCCGATACTTCAAACGTAAATCGTGATGTTGCATTCAGTTTAACCTTAAAAGACAGTATTCCTGAAGATGCTTTAACTGTTTACCGCATTAACAAGGTATATGTCAATCAGAACTATTGGCTGAATGAGAGGCGCACACGAACAACTGAAGACACCGTAATGGTTCAGGATATTGTGTTTTTGGGGAAAGAGGCAAGAATGGCCATTAAGCCCAAAGTACTTGCAAAGTCAATATACCTGCGAAAAAACGAAGTCTTTTCGCGACAGAATCACATTATCACATTGAACCGTTTGATGTCGCTGGGAAATTTCAAATTGGTACAGATAAGTTTTACTGAAAATAACACGTCAGATACTGGATTGTTAGATGTTAACATTCTGATGACACCGATGCCAAAACGAACATTCAGGGCTGAAATTGATATGGTTACCAAATCAAATAATTATGCCGGGCCGAGGATGAATTTGAGCCTTCTGAACAGAAATACCTTTGGCGGGGCGGAATTACTCAATCTTAGCATGGCCGGATCATTTGAGGCACAGTTGAGGGGCAAGGGTGAAAATTTGTATTCCTATTCATGGAATCCGCAACTGGAACTGACATTTCCACGTTTTATTCTTCCTTTTAATATCGCCAAAACAAACAGTATCTATCTCCCCAAAACAAGCTTATCGCTATCATACAATTATCAGAAACGGGTCAATTATTTCGATATGCGCACATTCCGGTTCGTTTATGGTTACAAATGGAAAGAAAATATACGGAAAGAACACGAGTTGAATCCAATAGAGGTAAGTTATACTTCTGTCGGGAATAAATCGGCGGTATTCACCGATTTGCTTGAAGCGAATCCTTTTCTGAAAAAAAGTTATGAAGAGCAGTTTATCGCGGGAGGAACTTATTCGTTTACCTACAATGAGCAAATGATACCCGGGAAAAAGCTGCAATCTTATTTTCACCTGAAATCGGAAATTGCCGGAACTGCTTTTTCATTGGCAAAAAGAATTGGCGGCGAAAAAATATCATCCGCAAATCCCTCCAAAGTAGCAGGTTCTGTTTATTCACAATTCGCAAAGTTAAGTGTTGATGGCCGTGGCTATTATAATTTCAGGGATAAAAATAGGTTGGCTGTGCGGATTTTCGCCGGTGTTGCCAAACCATTTGGAAACTCTTTGGTTTTACCTTATACCAGACAGTTTTTCAGTGGGGGACCTAACAGTTTACGTGGTTTTCAGATTAATTCCGTTGGTCCAGGCACTTTTTATCAGGATACTGGCAAAAGAGGTTTACTTCAACTGGGAGGCGATGTAAAACTGGAAACAAATGCAGAATACCGCTTTGGCATTTACCGCTATTTTAAAGGGGCGCTATTTGTTGATGCCGGAAATGTTTGGCTGTTAAAATCAAATCCGGCCAATACCGGAAGTCCGTTTATGTTTTCTGAATTTATGAACCAGATTGCGGTTGGAGCGGGTTTTGGGCTTAGAGTTGACGTTTCCTTTTTCGTTTTACGTTTCGATCTGGCCATGCCATTACGGAAGCCCTGGCTGGAAGATAACCACCGCTGGGTGACGAATCAGATCAACTTCGGAAGTTCAGCCTGGAGAAACGACAACCTGGTTCTGAATGTTGCGATTGGGTATCCGTTCTAACTCGAAGGTATTCCGATTATCAGTCGTTAAAAATTTGTATATTTGGCTAAATTTTAGATTAATGAGTGACGGAAATGATAATTTAAAAGAGAGTTTTATTCATTGTGTACAGCAGAGTTTACGAATGAATGGATTGGAAAAATTAAAATTTTACGAACATGGATAAAGCAGATGCTGTAAATATTGCTCAAAGGTATGCAGGCGCTGTAAAAGCTAATTACAATTATATCAAAATAATTCTTTTTGGTTCTTACGCAAAAGGGAATTTTAATGATGATAGTGATATAGATATTGCTGTGATATTTAAGGATTATAGCAATTTGATTGATATGCAATTGGAATTAATGAGACTTAGGCGTAAAATTGACAGTCGAATCGAACCACATCCGTTTAGAGAAAGCGAATTTGAATTGTCTAATCCAATTGTTAATGAGATTATTAAATACGGTCAGGAAATAAAAATCAACGCGGCCAAATAAACGGTCGTCCGCAACTGGGGTTTAAGTGGTGTAATTGTCCATCCTGACAATGTAAATGTCTATCCAGACAATGTAAATGTCCATTTAGAAAATGATACAGTTCATCCGGAACCTGTAAAAAAGGTTCTGTTCAATAAAAAAGCAACAAATAGTTTTGATTTAATAACATAACCGCTTACTTTTAACACAAGGTAAAAACCAAACAGTTAGGCAAAAATTTAGCGGATTTGAAATTATTGAAGTATCGAAAAAGTACTATAAGTTATTCGCTATTTGCTTAGATAGGTGCAAACCAAACGCCGCTTTGTGACACTTTATCGCTGACTTGACAATGACTGCAAATAAAAAGACAGATCGGATTAATGCTTTTGGAAACCCCTCTGCAAGGGGTTTTAATTTTTTTTTGCCCCACGCGCATTGCGCCTTTTGGGTGCATTAGGGAACGCACCGATCAACAGCCCACGCACATTGCAGCACATTTCCAAGCCCCCACCAGCCAACGCTCGAAACCAAAGGCTTGTAAAAGAGCTGCAATTTTGCCCTCGCACCGTAGCGATTTTATTATATTTGAGCTTTAATTAACTTTTGTTTGATAAGAAAAATAGAAAAAGTATAAATGGCTAAAAAAGTAAAGGCAGAACAGGAAGAACCACTAGAGAAAAAACTCTGGAAAGCAGCAGACAAACTCCGCAAGAATATGGATGCTGCCGAATACAAACACGTTGTTTTAGGTTTGATCTTCCTGAAATATATATCGGATGCTTTTGAGGAACAATACCAAAAATTAGTAGCTCTAATAAGCGAAGGTGCTGACCCCGAAGACAAAAACGAATACACTGCCGAGAAAGTTTTTTATGTTCCCCCATCGTCTCGATGGAAATGGATACAAGGTCGGGCAACTCTCCCTACCATTGGCAAAGACATTGACGATGCAATGGATGCCATTGAAAAAGACAATCCTTCGTTGAGAGGTGTTTTACCAAAGGTTTTTGCTCAGGAAAAATTAGATAAAACAAGTTTGGGCGGACTGGTAAACCTTGTTGGTTCGGCTACCTTGGGAACAAAAGAAGCACAAAGCAAAGATTTATTAGGAAAGGTTTTCGAATACTTTTTAGGTGAATTTGCATTGGCCGAAGGCAAAAAAGGTGGACAATTCTACACACCTCAAAGTGTTGTGAAATTATTGGTCGAGATGCTTGAACCTTATGAAGGCCGGGTATTTGACCCTTGCTGTGGTAGCGGAGGAATGTTTGTGCAAAGCGAAAAATTTATCAAAAAGCATCAGGACTATTACAAGAAAAAAGGTCTGAAGGCTCAAGGCATTGCATCGCAACTAAATCCAACCGACCGCATTTCAATTTACGGACAAGAGAGCAACCAAACTACCTGGCGATTGGCAAAGATGAATTTGTCCATTCGGGGAATTGACAGCAGCAATGTAAAGTGGAACAACGAAGGTTCATTTTTAAATGATTTACACAAAGACCTTAAAGCAGACTATATTATTGCCAACCCACCGTTTAACGACAGCGACTGGAGTGGTGAACTGTTGCGCGACGATGCCCGTTGGAAAGTCTTAGGCGAAAAACTAACACCTCCAACCGGAAATGCAAATTATGCGTGGATACAACATTTCCTTTACCATTTAGCGCCAACCGGACAAGCTGGTTTTGTTTTGTCTAAAGGATCATTGACCACCAACACCACCGGTGAAGGCGATATTCGAAAAGCATTAATTGAAAACGGATTGGTTGATTGTATTGTAAACTTGCCGACTAAACTATTTCTAAATACGCAGATACCTGCTTGTTTGTGGTTTCTTTCGCGCAACAAATCAAACGGCGGTTTCAGAAAACGTGAAAATGAGATTCTGTTTATCGATGCCCGAAACATGGGTTTTTTGATTAACCGCAAAAACAGAGATTTAAGCGACGACGATATTGCTTTAATTACGGGAACTTACCACAACTGGCGAAACCCCGATGGCGATTACGAAGATGTTTCAGGTTTTTGCAAAGTAGCCAGTATCGAGGAAGTACAAAAACTAAACTATGTTTTAACTCCGGGCCGTTATGTTGGATTAGCCGACGAAGAAGATGATTTTAACTTTGTAGAACGTTTCACCGCTTTGAAAACAGAATTAGAGAACCAGATTGCTGAAGAAGCAGAACTGAACCGGAAAATTGCAGAAAACTTATCGAAAATTAAACTACCCAAATAATGGCTAACAAAGATATACGCTGGATACAACGCTTCCACAATTACCGCAAGGCATTGGCACGACTAGGCAATGCTATAGCTTTAAGTGAAGAAAGATTACTTTCAGATCTGGAGCAACAAGGACTAATTCAGGCTTTTGAGTTTACCTTTGATATGGCATGGAAAACATTACAGGATTTTATTGTTGAAAGAGGTTATACAGGTGAAAGAGAAAAACCAATACGGATAATTGTTGATGCAGCAGAACGAGGTATAGTAAAAGAAAAGAAGTGGCGCAAGATGTATGAAGGTCGAAACAAAACTTCGCATACCTACGATGAAGAAATAGCTGATGACATTGCGCAAAAAATCATTGAAGATTACCACAACTTATTTATTTTGTTAGAAACGAGATTACAATTAGAAAAATTAAACCAGGAAAAGGACTTATTCAACCAAGATTAGAGCTAATGACCTTTGGATTAGAACAACATATCATTGATAAAATCATTTCCGTTTTTGAAGCAAACGCTAAGGTTGATAAAGCCTACGTATTTGGCTCGCGAGCCAAAGGCAATTACCGCCCAGACTCCGATATTGACATTGCAATAAAAGGCATCGACATTACTTTAGACGATATACTTAAAATGAGTGTGGCATTTGAAGACAAGGGCATAAAAAACAAAATTGACCTGATTGATTACACAAGTATAAAAGAACCTGCCTTGCAGGAACATATTGACAGGGTGGGAATTGAGTTTTATAGTAGGTGGAAAGAATACATTTTAGGCGATGTTATTAACCTAAAAAGAGGATATGATTTAGCAAGTCAAAATAGAAAGGCTGGGAGTATTCCTATTTTTTCATCTTCAGGAATTACCGACCATCATAATGTTAGCATGAAAGAAGGACCTGGTGTCATTACGGGTCGATATGGTACAATTGGGAAAGTCTTTTACACAGATGAACCATATTGGCCATTAAATACAACTTTATACGTTCAGAATTTTAGAGGCAACCTTCCTAAATACATTTTCTATTTTTTACAAGGATTAGATTTTGAAAAGTATTCCGATAAAAGTGCTGTACCCGGTGTAAACAGGAATGAACTGCATAAGGAAATCGTGGTACTCCCTCCACTCCCCGAACAAACCGCCATTGCTTCCATTCTTAGCAGCCTAGATGATAAAATAGACCTGCTGCAACGCCAAAATATAACCTTGGAACAATTGGCCGAAACGCTTTTTAGGCAGTGGTTTGTGGAAGAGGCGGAGGAGAGCTGGGAGGTTGTTAAACTTGAAAAATTAGGAAAAATTATTTGTGGAAAAACTCCATCAAAGAAAATCGCCGATTATTTTAATGGTGAAATCCCATTTATTAAAATCCCTGATATGCACGGTAATACATTTGTTTTTGATAGTGAAGATAGTTTAACTATAGAAGGACTAGATTCTCAACAGAACAAAACAATACCTCCTAAATCCATTTGTGTCAGTTGTATTGCAACGGTTGGTTTAGTTGTTATGAATGCAAAAACAGCACAAACGAATCAACAAATAAATTCAATAATTCCCGCAAAAGAAGTTTATAGGTATTTTCTCTATTTAAAAATGCTTTCAATGAAAGATGATTTGCTCGCTATGGCAAGTGGTGGCACTGCTACAGACAATTTGAATACTGGGGATTTTTCAAAGATTGACATTCAACTTCCAGATCAAAATAAACTGAACGATTTTCACGAAACGATCCACCCAATATTTGAAAAAATATACACGAATCATACACAAATTCGCACCATAACTCAAACCCGCGATACACTTTTGCCAAAGTTGATGAGTGGTGAAGTGAGGGTAGCCCTCGACAATTAAAAAAATAGATGATATTTACGGAATAACAATTTTAAAAGGCGAAATAAGACTGATGAAATAATTGAAAGGAAGGCAACAACAAGAATATCAAGGGCCGATTGAACAATAGTTTTATTAGAATGTTCTGACATTCTTATAGTAACTTAAATTATTCTTCGTATGGAAACAAAAATCTCAAAACAGCCCCATTCTGTGATTGCTTTTATTCTTACCCTTATGGTACTCTCTTTTGCCGGATGTAAATCCAAATCAGATATTGTAAAAAGCCCCAGGGTATATTACGATTTTAACAAAAAACAATTGTACACCGATGCAGAGCATAAAGCTCCACAAAACAGGCCGCTGATTGTCAAAGAAACAAATGAATTACAAGTTGAGATGTCTAATTTTAATCCGTTGAATTACGACATTGTTGTTAAAGACACCGCTTATGATCGATTTGACCTGGATATGAAGCTTTTTAACGATCTGATCAAATATCCCGACGTAAAGATTGAGCCTTCAACAAAAAAACTTTTAGGAAATGAACTTCCACCAGATTCATTAGCAAAGAGTGCCGAAAAGGGATTTACAGGAACAAAGAAACCCTCAATAGGAACAACACAACCCTCAAAAGCAACATCCTGCGACTCTCTTTCTACCCAGTTAAAAGAGTTGGCAAATATTAGTCAGAGTCTTAAAAAAGGCATAAGCTTGTATAAAACCTATATTTCGAACATTGAAAATATCATTAGTTTTTATGATTATTTGAAGTCGCTTGAGGTAATTGACAAAAAGATGGTTGAAGACGGAATTGTTTCGAATATCATTATTCCAATCAATAGTATTTTCCCAAGCAAATTAAAAACAAGTTCCAGCCAGGTTTTTAAGAACGATTTTATCGGCATTGAAACTTCCAGTTATCAGGAAATTTTGAAAATAAAAGATGATTTAAAAGCCCAAATAGAATTGGTCGGAAAATTCAAAAAGCCAAAGGTGTGTGAAAGTTTCGATGCCAACAAAGCCAAATTTGATAAAGATTCGAGAGCAATATTATCGGCTATCGATGAATTTGAAACCTCGCATAAAAATATCGTTCTGCCAAATTTTACAAAAGTAATGTTGGTTTATGAGAAGTTACAAAGCCTTGCAAAAGCCGATCCACTTTTTGTGACAAAATCATATCCCATCAATAAAGACCTCCAAATGGTAACAATCTATAAATATAACCCTGTCACAAAATCGAAACAAGAACATGATGCCATTAATATTCAATTAACTAGAGGTTTCAGGATTGATGTTTCGGGAGGCGTTTTTGTAAGTGGATTATATGATAAAAAGTATTATTCGTACAATAAAGATTCAATATTTATTTCAAAAATTCTTCAGAAAGGAACTGTCATTGATTCAACCATTAGTGACAAATTTACAGCAATTTATTCCACTTCCGATGCAAAATTTAGCTATGGGGGTATGGTTTATCTACACGGACATTCACAAAATGCACATCCAATCAATTACGGAGGATATATAGGATTAGGTACCTTATTTAATGATCAAACAAGATTAACTGTTTCTGGAGGCGGTTCATTAATTATCGGAAGAAACTCACGAGCTTCGATAAATATTGGTCTAATAATGGCTCAGGTTAACAGGCTGGATAAGCCTTATAGCGAAGGGGTCTTCTATCAAAAGATTTTCGATAAAATTCCAGTTACCAGTGTTTGGAAATCCAGTTGGATGTTAGGATTTTCCTGGAAAATAGGAAAATAAAATTTATATATTTGAGTAGCTTTCTTCGGTAAAGAATAAACAGGTATCCTGTTATTGGTATGAACAGATTTAATTCGTTTATTGATGGAAGATTTTAATCATCATAAATATCCTCGAAACGCACCGACTATCTTTAAACGAACAGGTTAGCATGAAATGAAACCCATCACCGAAGATAAAATAGAAACCTTTGCAATTGAAACACTCCAATCTATTGGGTGGGAATATATTCATGGTCTGGCCATAGCTCCCGGAGCGGAACAAGCTGAACGGAAAAGTTTTGAGCAAATTATTTTGGCCGGTCGGTTGCGTAAAGCGGTTTCTATTTTAAATCCGGACATTCCACAGGATGCGCAAGAACAAGCTATACAAAAAGTATTGCGGATTTATTCGCCCGATTTGTTGCACAACAACGAAACGTTCCATCAAAAGTTAGTAGAGAAAGTAAAAGTACCTTATCACAAAGATGGATTTGAACGCAGTTATGAAGTGGCGTTAGTCGATTTTGAGAACGCATTTAACAACGAATTTTTAGCGGTTAATCAATACACCATTATCGAACGTAAAGGCGGCCTTGATGGCCGCCCCGAAAACAAACGTCCCGATGTTTTGCTGTTTGTTAATGGGATTCCATTGGTTGTAATGGAGCTAAAAAATGCGGCAGACGAAAACGCCACATTGCGAAAGGCGTTCGACCAAATACAAACCTACAAAGCCACCATTCCAAGTTTATTTACATACAACACCATTTGTGTTATTTCAGATGGGCACGAATGTAAGGCAGGCAGTGTTTCTGCAGGGTACAGCCGTTTTATGAATTGGAAAACTGCCGATGGGAAAAAGGAAGCATCACGTTTTATTCCGCAATTAGAAATTGTATTAAAAGGAATGTTTGACCCGTCTACTTTTTTAGACCTGGTTCGAAATTTTATTGTTTTCGAAAAGAGTAAAAAGGAAGATGCAAAAACAGGCATCACACAAATTGAAACCGTTAAGAAATTAGCGGCCTATCATCAATATTACGCGGTGAATAAAGCCGTTGAATCCTCAATCATTGCATCGGGCATAAACGGTGATAAACGCGGCGGTGTGGTTTGGCACACTCAAGGTTCGGGCAAAAGTTTAAGTATGGTTTTTTATTCAGGAAAGCTCATTACTGCGCCCGAAATGCAAAATCCAACCATCTTGGTCATCACCGACCGCAACGATTTGGACGATCAGTTGTTCGACACCTTTGCAAACTCCAAACAGTTATTGCGACAGGAACCAGTTCAGGCAAAAGACCGCGAACATTTAAAGGAGTTGTTGAAAGTAGGTAGTGGTGGAATTGTATTTGCTACCATTCAAAAGTTCTTTCCGGAAGACCAAAAATCATTGTACGACCAGCTTTCTGACAGAAGAAATATAATTGTTATAGCTGATGAAGCTCACCGGACACAATACGGTTTTGAAGCTTCGATCAAAGACGTAAAAGACAAAGAGACCAAAGAGAAAATTGGTGAACGCATTGCTTATGGCTTTGCCAAATACATGCGCGATGCTTTGCCAAACGCTACATACATTGGTTTTACCGGCACCCCGATTGAAGGGACGGATATAAATACGCCCCAGGTTTTCGGTCAGTATGTCGATGTGTATGATATTTCACAGGCTGTTGCCGATGGTGCAACCGTCCGGATTTACTACGAAAGTCGTTTAGCGAAAGTAAATTTAGACGAAGAAGGCAAACGCTTAATCGAGGAGTTTGATGCGGAACTGGAACAAAACACAGAAATTACCGACCGTCAAAAAGCGAATGCGAAGTTTACCAAGTTGGAGGCCATTGTCGGCAATGCCGAACGTATTAAAAACTTAGCGAAAGACATTGTAACACATTCGGAACAACGTCAACTGGTGTTTGAGGGAAAAGGCATGATAGTGGCCATGAGCCGAAGAATTGCAGCCGAATTGTACAAAGAAATTACGGCATTACGACAAGAATGGCACAACGACGATTTAAGCAAAGGAGCTATAAAAGTGGTTATGACCTCGACAAGCGCCGATGGTCCCGAAATGCAACGCCACAATACCACCAAGAAACAACGAAAGGATTTGGCCGATCGGATGAAAGACCCTGCCGACCCATTGCGTTTGGTTATTGTTATTGATATGTGGCTCACTGGTTTCGACGCGCCTTGTTTGCATACGATGTACATCGATAAACCGATGAGAGGCCACAACCTGATGCAAGCCATTGCAAGGGTTAACCGTGTATTCAAAGACAAGCCCGGCGGGTTGATTGTTGACTATCTGGGAATAGCCACCGACTTGAAAAAAGCGCTTTCGTTCTATTCTGCCGCTGGTGGTCGGGGCGAACCAACCTTGGATTTGAAAAAGGCCATTGAGTTAATGAATGAGAAATACGAGGTCGTTCAACAGTTTTTTAATGAAGAGGCAAAAACACAAATCGATATTGTTGCCGAAGAACCTGAAGCCTACTACGCGAACAGTTTTAAATTCAATTACCAACGGTTTTTCAAGGTAGAACCGAAAGAGAAATTATCGATCATCCTTCAGGCAGAAGAACATATTTTAGGTTTAGAAGATGGCAAGTCGCGTTTTGTACGCGAAGTTACTTTGTTAAGCCAGGCGTTTGCCTTATCAATTCCGCACGAAAGAGCAATGGAAATTAAAGATGATGTTGCTTTCTTTCAGGCAGTAAAAGCAAGGTTGGTAAAATTTGAAGGAACCGGAACAGGTAAATCAGACATTGAAATTGAAACGGCCATCAAACAAATCGTTGATGAAGCGTTGAGTTCGGACAAAGTAATCGACATTTTTGAGGCCGCTGGTATTGACAAGCCGGAAATATCAGGTCTGGAAGTGCTTTCAGATGAATTTCTTCTGGAAGTAAAAGGAATGAAACACCAAAATCTGGCTTTAGAATTACTAAAGAAATTGCTGAATGACGAAATAAAGACACGTTCAAAAACCAATTTAGTTATTAGTAGAAAGCTATTGGAAATGTTGGAGGGCGCACTTAAACGCTATTTGAATAATTTACTTTCAACAGCTGAAATTATTCAGGAACTCATCAACATAGCCAACGAAATCAAGCATTCCGACAAAGAAGGCGAACGACTTGGCTTGACAAAAGACGAAGTTGCATTTTACAACGCCTTAGAAGTAAACGATAGTGCGGTTCAGGTTTTGGGTGACGACCAGTTAAGAGACATTGCCAGAGAAATTACCGAGAAAGTAAAAGCCAATGCCACGATTGACTGGACAATCAGAGAAAGTGCAAGAGCAAGACTTATAGTAATCGTTAAGCGAACGCTCACAAAATGGGGTTATCCACCAGACAAACAGGCAAAAGCAATTGAGACCGTTTTAAAACAAGCAGAACTAATGGCAGAATTCTATACAAAAGATTAAGCCAACGCACAGTCGTTAGCACATTTGCATGCCCACACGAGCCAACGCTCAAACCAAAGGCTTGCAAAAGAGCTTCCGCCTCACCAGCCCCTGTTCCTCCGGATATGCTTAATATCTCGCAAACGCTGGTCCCCCGAACACTCAGGGCAATCTGCACCTTTAAATCAGGGATTTGCAATCCCGTATGTTCAGCAAACTCAATACACTTCATCCCCCCGGAATTCTAATCCCAAACCTGTGAATCATGTAACTCTTTGTTGAAATTGTGTAATACTTAGGTGCATGAAAGGAGCCAACTTTGGGTACAAATCAAACAGACAAAATCCTTTATTATGCCTTATCTAAAAAAGAAAATACTCTCTCTGTTCATTGTAAGTTGTTTCATCGCAACAAGTTTTGCGCAATCAACCGTAATCAAAAAAGACTCTTTGGCGCAGAAATTTTACGCCATCAATCACAAACCCCTTTATTGGTTTTCGTCGCGCAAAGACATAAAACGGGCAACAGAATGGCTTACGGCAATTGAAGAAGCAAAAGAATCAGGCCTGGTTTCAAAGAAACTCCTTACCAGTCAGGTACGCACCGCGATGCTAAATAAAAATACCCGGGACAAAACCGTAAAGGCGAATACGGATAGGCAGATTACCGGCCTGGTATTAAATTTCATCAAAGAGCTGCAGGAAGTCAACGCCCTTTTTGAATATGATGAAGTTACCGCTCCACAAAGTGATTCAGTTTATATTTATCAGTTGATCAATTCAAAAAACAAAGGCCCGGTTTCGAAAATTATTTCAGAACTCGATTGCCAGGATCATGATTACCAGGTTTTGAAAAAATTTATGAAGGATTCCATTACAGATAAAAACTCATTGAAATATAAATCTGTGGTTCTGTCCATGAATTATTTGAAGTATCTTTCGGTTAACCGTCAACCGGAATACATTGTTGCCAATATTCCGGAAACCGAAGTGAGGTATTACCAAAATGGCAAGCTGAAATTACAAATGAAATCGGTGGCAGGCAAGAAGAAGAATCCCACTCCGACAATTGCATCTTACATCACCAATATTGTGACCTTCCCATTTTGGAATGTACCTTTCTCAATCGCATCGAAAGAGCTGTTGCCCAAAGTGCAAAAGGACGAAAGTTATCTCGAACGGAATAACTTTGAGGTTGTTGATGCAAAAGGAAATGCTATTGACGATTCAGATTTAAACTGGGCCGACTATGATGAAAAAAACTTTCCCTATTTCTTTCGTGAGTCAACTGGCCCCAATAATTCGCTGGGCGTATTAAAGTTTAACCTGGGAAATCCATTCAGTATTTACCTGCACGACACGAACTCGAAAAGTGGCTTTGCAAAAGATTCCCGGTTTTTAAGTCACGGCTGCGTTCGTTTGGAAAAACCAATTGAATTGGCTGATCTTTTGACCAGAGGAAAGGTTAATGTGTGGGAATTAAAGACCGGGCAGAAAGACACCGAATCAAAAATCCTCAAATTGGATCAAAAAGTGCCGGTCTTCATTATTTATATGCCCGTAGTTGTTCAGGACGAAAAAGTTACTTTCCTGAAAGATGTTTACGGTCTAATTCAATAACGTTGAACTGCAAATGTATTTATTGTCGGGGTTATAAATAAACAGGCATGTTCCTCCTTGAATGCTTTCAATAATCGGCTTGTTCATTTCTGGCGGAAGCGCCGGACAGCCTTGGCTCCGGCCTAATCTTCCATATTTTTTGATGAATTTTTCGGTCGCATATTCAGCGGCATGAATGATGATGGCACGTTTGGCGGCAAGATCGTTAAAACCTTTTTCTACGCCTTTTATCAGCAATGCAAATCCAGTGTGCGAACCGACAAATGGTTTTTCAGTAATATAAAATCCCAGGCTGCTTTTGAATGAACCTTCCTCGTTCGAAAACGACTTGGCAAACTCATCACCGGTGTTCCGGCCATGCGCCACATAAGTATTAAATAAAAGTTTCCTGTTCTTCAGATCAATGACATAAAGGCGTTTTTTGTTACTCGATTGAGAGTAATCGGCAATGGTAACAATATTTGGATTTTGCAATTTGCCTTCATTTTCAAGCTTTTTTAAACCTTTAACCGCCAGGTTGAACACATCCCGGGCCAAACCTGTATCAACCAGATTTACAACAGTGTAAATATCATTTTCAACTACTTTCCCTGATTCAGAGTCAGAGTCACGTGCGTCAATTGCTACAGGTATTAATAGGAATAATATATAGATTATTATTTTTCTCATTCCGGTAAAGGTACTCTAATATACAAGAAACCCAAACCGAGCGATTTCCGGATGGGTGTACGACAAAATTCCGTTTATTAGATTTTTTTCGACTGACTCACCCCGGGTGCGCTTCGCTTACCCTGCCCCTCTCTACGAGTAGAGAGGGGAAAAGCCCTGCTTGCAGGGCTTGGGGTGAGTGAGAAAAACATTAATTATTTTAACGGACAACCTATTCCAAACCTCAAGGATCAGATAGATTTTAAAAAGGTAATTTTGTCATACAACCTTTCCGGATTTTCTAAAAAGAAAATCTGGTCAATTCATCTTGCTTCACCGATAGGCAACCGGCCCTGGTTTCCCAATTTCAAAATCCCGAAATCCGAAATCACCGGTTGAAAAGGAGTTCATCTTGAAAATATTGTGTCCGGTGCCTGGAATCTGAGGATAAAAAGAAAGAGAAATTTGAAAAGTATTGAAAACCAGGTTTTCGTTCTTGATTAGAACACCTACCCCCATTTGTGAATATACTTTGCTGTTCCTAAATCCATTGATTTCATCACTGAGCATACCAAGCGAGCAAATCAGAAAAGGGCCAAAACGAAATCCGATAAAATTCCATGGTGCATAAGCCTGGGTTTGAACAGTAAGCAACAGGCGGCCTGTACCTTGTAAGGCGGTCGAGTGAAATCCATCCAATCCATAGCCATCATTGAGTGTTAAACTATCTGAAAAAAGACGGTTAAATCCAAGAGTGACCTCTGGTTTTACAAATTGCCTGAATTTCCATTTGCCAATTTCAAATAATCCGGTAAAATAATTTGCTCCTGCGGTAAACACTCCTTCTTCAAATTTTGCTGCCCGGATAAAAGTACCATATTCGAAGTTTGAGCTCAGGTATCCCCAGGGATAATAATTTCCAAATGAAATACGTGCACCGAGATAAACCCGGTCGGTACGGCTTTTTTCCTGAATTCCACCGGTAATGCTTAAAACCTTTCCAATGGGTACATCTTCGGTAATCCCAAACTTGAATATATATTTATCCTGTACGTACTTTCGGGTTGAAATACCAATACTTGCCATATAAAAATTCTCGTCTGTAAACATGTGTTTCGTGTCAAATATTTCTTTTGGTTTATCAAGATAACGGACTCGCAAAAAACGGACTGTTGAAATGAAATTAGTGGTTCGTTTATATTCATTATTTCCTTTTAAAAGCTGTATGGCATTACCCGCCCAATAATCCTGAGAGTTAAACCTGTACCGAAGTATTTCCAAATGAGAAGGATCAGTGAGAGCTGAATCATTGAAAAACTGTTGCGTAAAATTTACACCTGCAGCCCACCTGGCAAATGGTGAAAAGAATGGGCGATCAATGGTGAAACTTCGGTTAAATTTTTTATTTCCATCTTTTCCAAAGTGCACTGTTCCCCTGACGTAGCTGTTCCTGATGTTTGGGATTGTGTAATTGGCATGGTAAGAGTTGATTCCTTTATCAAATTTTCGTGTAAAATCACCCTGAAATTCATGGCCTAAGCCCAGAAAATTCTTGTCAGCTAAATTAATGGTACTACTCGTAGGAGAAGCCGATCCTTTGGGGACAATGCTCCAGATATCGAGTTCGCGGATGAAAATATCAACCGAGTCGGATCCCTTTGCCGTAGCTTTAACGAAAAATGAAACATCACGGACATACCTTTGGCTTCGCACCAAACGTTCAGATTCTTTTACTAGCAGTGAATCAAATACCTGGTTTTGATGGATTAGCAGTAGATTGCGAATGGTTATACCGTGAGATTTGATGTGTAAATGATTACCGGCTTTAGACAGAAAATTTGGTGACCTGTAAATGCTATCGCCTATTGAATATCCAAACGGGTCAAGTGTTTCGATGTTAATATTCCTGATAATTTTCCCTTCGAAGGAGCTATATGGCTTTTGAATCAGCTTTTTATAGACTTTCTTTTTAATTTTCTTTTTTGGTGGGCTGGACGCAACCGGTTTAAAGATGAGCGAGTACATAAATTTGGTAAACTTGCCTCGTTTCGAAAAAGATTCAATTTCAGAATAAATTTTGGTTGAGTCCTTTACGACTGGCTTTTGCTGGGCAATTGCAAATGCACTTGTTAATATCGAAAACAGAAGTATGGCAATAATCTTGAACTGCATTTGGATAGTCCATTTTTGAATATTTTGAAAGAACCAGTATGTTCCGGTCAGTAATTATTTCTTTTCATTGATTGCCTTTACTACCTCTGCTTATTTTTTTTCTTCTTCAGCCTTTTTACCGGCTGCTCTTGCCTTCTTATTAAAATAACCTTTGAGAAGAAAATTATGCTTGGCTGCCTCCATGTTTTCGTCCAGTCCCTTGGAACTTTTCTTCAGATTGATGATGGTCTGATCTAAATTTCGCGCAATAGTTGTATCCTGAATTAACCGCCCAAGTGTTCCTTCTCCGCTGTTTATTTTAAACATGATTTCAGCAAGTTGTTCGGTGATAATTTCGGCATTCCCTGCAGATATCTGCAAACTGGCTATAATAGCATCTGTTTCCACAGGCTCTATTGATACAAGTTCTTCTCCTTCTCTCACCAAATCAGCGTTAGCGCTACCCTGCGTAATAATCAAAAGCCGGTCGCCAATCAATCCTTCTGAACCTATGGCAACCACACAGTCTGATTTAATGAAGCGTTTGACATCTTTCTGAACCAACAGATCAACCCTTACGGTAGAATCGTTGATAATGCTGATGTTGTCAACTGTACCTACATTAATTCCGGAGAAACGGATATTGTTTCCTACCTGCAAGCCACTTACATTGTAAAAAGTAGTTGTAAGTTTAAAAACCGGATTAAACAGGTTCTTCTGTTTCCCGATGATAAATATAGCCAGTATAAAAAGAGCCAGTCCTCCGGCAACAAACAGCCCTAACCGTACCTTAAATTGTGGTGTATGTGTTTCCATGTTCGTATGTATTGATTTTTATTTAAAGAATGAACTGATTAAAGGGTCTGTTGACTTTTCAAAATCGTCCAGGTTACCTTCCTGATAAACTTCGCCATCTTTTAACATGATAATCCGGTTCGCGGTATTACGGGCACATTCTATATCGTGCGTAATGATGATGGAAGATGTTTTATATTTTTTCTGAACATCGTTGATGAGAAAACTAATTTCATCTGATGTTACCGGGTCGAGCCCTGTAGTGGGTTCGTCGTACAGCATGATCATTGGATCCACAACAATGGTGCGGGCCAAACTGATTCTTTTTCGCATTCCTCCTGAAAGTTGTGAAGGCATTTTATTAAGGGCATTGGCCAGGCCTACATTTTCCAGGACCTCATTTACTTTTTCTTTAATCTCCTTTTCAGTAAGGTTCTTCCTTATCCTTCGCAACGGGAATTCCAGATTTTGTTTTACTGTCATCGAATCATACAAGGCGCCACTTTGAAAAAGGAAACCAATTTTCTGTCTAAGTTCACCCAATCTATCCATGTTCAATGTGCTTATATTTTCGCCAAGTACATTAATTATTCCATGATCAGGATTTAACAACCGAACAATACATTTGATCAGGACCGATTTTCCGGAGCCTGATTTACCAAGTACAACCAGGTTTTCGCCATTATAAAGATTTAAAGAAACATCTTTCAGCACCTCCTGGCTGCCAAATGATTTTTTCAGGTTATTTATTACAATAACCGGCTCACTTCCTGTCGTTTTATACGAACCTTTCTTTTGGATATCTGTTTGAGCGATGGTCATGATATTAGCATATCAGTAATTTGTACTGCAATCATATCTGTAATTATTACCAGGAGCGAAGCCAACACCACAGCCGAATTTGCTGCAATACCAACACTTTCTGTTCCGCGCCCGGCATTATATCCTTTATAAGAACCTACCAATCCGATAACCGCACCGAAAAAGAATGATTTGACAACGGCAGGTATAAAATCAATAAAGTCAATATGGCTAAATGCCTGTGAAAAAAATAGCGTAAACGAAACATCTCCCTTAATATTAGCGCCACCCCAACTTCCAAAAATGCCAAGTAAATCAGCATATAAAATCAGCAATGGGATCATTAGCGTGGCGGCCAGTACCCGGGTGACCACTAAAAACCTCATCGGATTGGTTGACGAAACTTCCATGGCTTCAATCTGTTCGGTCACTTTCATCGAACCTAACTCCGCACCAATTCCTGAACCAATTTTCCCTGCACAAATCAGTGCTGTAATCACCGGACCCATTTCCCTGATCAGCGAAACGGCAACCATTCCGGGAAGCATTGACTCTGCCCCGAAATCAACAAGAACAGGTCGGGATTGAATGGTTAATACCAAACCCATAATTGCCCCGGTAATTGAAATAAGTGGCAATGTTTTATATCCTATCTGATAACATTGGCGGAAAAATTCTTTCCATTCGAAGTGGCCCGAAAACATTTCTTTGGTAAGGTGTGCCATAAACAAGGAAACATCGGCCACATCTGTTAAAAAGTTACCGGCATTTTTTGTTTTAACAAGTGTTTTCTCGCTAAGCCGTGTCATGGATTGTTTCGCCACATCCCGGACTTTCGGGATAACTTTGACTGCAGGATTTGATTTTCCCATTTTGATTATGCCTAAGCTGGTTATATTTACAAATTTACGGGCAAGTTTTTCCAGATGTGTTACATAACTTTAAGAATAAGTTACATCATTCACACATTGAAAGGAATGTTATTCCCCAATTGAATCACGCTCAGCAGCTTTTGCTTTCTTCTTAAAAAATCCCCGAAGTAAAATATTGTGTTGGGCAGCCTCAAGGTCTTCATCCAGTTTTTTGGAACTGCTTTCCAGGTTTTTAAGCGATGCTTTTATATGAGCGCCGGCTTCTTCATCGTGAAGTAACACCCCGATTGAAGTTTTCCGGTTATTAGCGGCGTTTTTTAGTCCTGTGATAAACACAGATGCTGTATCAGCAATTTGCTGTAATTCCAAAACTGATGCTTTAACCGATTTAAATACGACTGTATCTGTTGTTAATTCATTGGCCAGCGTACCTTTTTTATTCAGGCCTGAACTGAATTCGGCCAGAGAACCAAGCATTTGTTGTGCTTTTGCAGATGCGTCCTGTAGCGACACAATAGTGGTATTGATATTTGCATATAATAAACTGTCGTTAAGTAATTTGCCAAGAGAACCTTCGCCGGCAGCCAACTTTTTGGTTATGGCTTTTACATCGTTGGTAATGACCAAAATGTTTTTATTATTTTCCTGAGCTGTATTGATCATATCTTCCGAAGTAAAAGTTTTTTCAACTTCCAGGGTGTCGCCTTCCTGAACTTCGGCAAACGCTTCGGTGCCGCCGTAAATAACCAGTATTTTATTTCCGATCAGGCCATCGTTTCCTAATTTTACCTTGGCATCTTTCCTGATGTATTGCCTGGCTGTGGTAGCAACCTTCATAATTACCTTCACCTGCGATTTTCCGTAAAAATTAAGGTTGCTCACTGTACCTATTTTAACTCCGGAGAACCAGATGTTATTTCCGGGCTGCAAGCCGCTTATATCATCGAAAAGTGAAACCAGCTCCATTTTCCGGTTAAAAGTTTCGCGCAGATTGCCGACAATCAGGACTCCTGACAGAAGAAATACCAAACCGATGAAAACAAAAACTCCGACTATTACTGCCCGTTTATTTGATGATTCGTTCATAGCTTATTGTATAAAATTGTAATTAAAGAAACCTCTGACCTGCTCATTATCGCTTGAGAAAACCTCGTCAAAAGTTCCGAATTTTAAAAACTTTCCTTTATGCAGCATGGCAATACGGTTGCCCGTATTTTTTGCGCAGGTAAGGTCGTGTGTAATAATGACCGAACTGGTGTTGTATTTCTGCTGAACTTCATTAATTAATTCAATGATTTCGGCGCTTGTAATCGGGTCGAGACCTGAGGTAGGCTCATCGTATAACATGATTTCGGGTTTCAGGATTAAGGTTCGTGCAATGCCTATTCGTTTGCGTTGACCACCTGAAAGATCAGATGGCATTTGTTTGATTTTATTGGTTAAGCCCACTGCATCCAAAACTTCTTCAACCGCAAAATCAACTTCACCTTTGGTCAGATTTTTTATATTCATGGTCAAAGGGAAGGCTAAATTCTGGTAAACATTCATGCTATCGTATAAAGCGCTGTGTTGGAATGAAAATCCGATTCGTATGCGTAGTGCATTCAGTTCTTTAACACTTAATTGATCAACCTGTTTCCCGAGCACATACACTTCGCCCTTGTCCGGCTGGAGTAAACCCACGATAATTTTGATTAAAACAGATTTTCCGGTCCCTGATTTCCCAAGCACAGCGACATTCTCTCCTTTAAAAAGATTAAAGTCAATCCCTTTTAGAACGTGCAAGTCGTCAAACGACTTATATAACCCGGTAATAGAAATAACCGTTTCTTCCTTATTGATGATATGTTGTTTCAAGTTTTCCATCGTTTAAAAAAATCTGATCCAATTGGCAATCTGAACAATAATCACTTCCTCAATAAAGATCAGGAACATGGCAAGTACTACGGCCTGGTTAGCAGCCTTTCCGACTCCCCGGGTTCCCTGTGTTGCATGATATCCTTTGTATGTCCCGACGATGCCAATCGTGAACCCGTAAACAATTGTTTTGATTACAGATGTGAATATATCGATGAAGGTGATCGTTGAAAATGCGTTTTTATAAAAGCTGATCAGGCTGCTGGTTTCCTCTGCGTGAACATTTAAATACGAACCATACAACCCGACAAAACTGCAATACAATGCAAGAATAGGAATGGTAATGGTAGTAGCCAACACACGGGTGACCACCAAATATTTAAACGGATTGATGGCCGATACTTCCATGGCATCAATCTGCTCGGTCACTTTCATTGAGCCAATTTCGGCCCCAATACCGGAACCCACTTTGCCCGCACAAATCAATGCGGTGACCAACGGCCCTAATGCCTTAATAATAGCAATTCCGATTAACGAAGGAAGCCAGGATGTTGCGCCAAAATCTTCCAATGAAGGGCGCGATTGCTTAGTAAAAACAATACCAACAATGAATCCTGTAAGAGTAATCAGCGGCAGCGATCTTAGACCAATCTCAAAACATTGATTAATTACTTCGCGAAGGTGAAAAGGTCTTTTAAATGCTTCCTTAAAAAAAAGACCAGTAAATTTCCAGGCGCTGTGAACCCCTGTAAAATAGTTATCAAGCCTTCTTGAAAATATGTATTTTTTGGAAGTAGTAGTAGCCATTTAGCTTTTTAATATATCGTGCAAGTTTGAAAACAACTGAAAGAAATGTGTTATATAGTTTACCAAATAAGTTACATGATTCACACATTGATTTTGTACAAAAAAAAGACCGTTCCTGTTAGGGAACGGCCTTTCTCACATTGACTTTTTCTCTAAAAACCTAACTCTATACTAAAACCTATATCCTAGTGACAGACCGAAGCCTGTATTTTTTGCGGTTGATTGATCATTGGGAGAATTTTGGTCTTCAGGATTAATATTCAGCATCCCGAATTGGGTATCCAATTGTAAGAAGATACCGCTTGCCATTTGATAACCGAAGAAGATGTTAGCCCCTGCATCAAATGCATTATAATCTACACCTCTCTCAATGGTTACAGAGTTTCCCTGAAATATTTGCTTACCACTGATACCATAAGCAAGATAAGGTCCAAATCCAAGCATTACAAATCCGTTGCCCAATGCACCTTTGTAAACCAGATTCAAAGGCATTTCAATATAATTGAGCTTGATTTCGTCGGTGAATTCCCTACCTAAAAGAGTATATGTGTTTTTAGCACCTTTTGTGGCAAACATTAATCCGGGTTGAAAAAAGAACTCCGGAGCAACTGGAATCTGAACATTAACACCACCATGGAACCCCAGGAGCATGTCGTTATCGAGTTTGTCCCCACTCGAAAGTTTTCCGTTTAAATTCTGGAAATTTACACCGCCTAAAATGCCAAATGACATTTTAGATTTTTCCTGCGCAATTGCGAATGATGCTGAAAGCACCAGGATTAATACGACTGATAATAATCTGTTTTTCATATTCTGCTTTTAATTGTGATTTTTGTGAATGATTTGATTATTGATTAAATGGTAAATGGTTAAATGGCTGAATAGTTGAATGGCTGAATGGTTACATTGCTGTTGGCAAGCAGACAGCCTGATAGCCTGATAACTTCTTTCTGAACACTACGACTGTAAACTGTGACTGAACACTGGCTTACTTTCCAGCTTCTTTTTCAGCTTCAGCCTTCATTTTTTCATTGGCAGTAATCAAAAATTCCACCCTGCGGTTCTGAGTACGGCCATTGTCCGTATTGTTGTCATATTTAGGCATATTTTCGCCAAAACCCTTGGTCCTGATCCGGTCGTTTGCTATTCCTTTATTGTACAGATAGCCGGAAACTGCTGCGGCCCGGTTTTGAGATAAATTCTGATTATACGCCTCGCTACCTTTACTATCGGTATGTCCCTGAACTTCAATATCAGTATCAGGATACACATTCAGAATTTTAACCAGTTTATCAAGATTAGTTTTCGCATCAGCCGACAGATTTGAACTATCGAATCCAAACAAAACATTGCTGCTGAATTCCACAACGATTCCTTCGCCTACACGTTCAACCTTTGCATCCGGAACAGTATTCTTTATTTCCTCAGCCTGTTTGTCCATTTTGTGGCCAATCACTGCACCTGTAGCGCCTCCAACTGCAGCGCCAATAATTGCACCCAGCCCGGTATTCCCGGCAACCTTGCCAATCACTGCGCCCATGGCGCCACCTGCAGCTACTCCTATTGCTCCTCCTTTTTGTGTTTTATTTAAAGAGGCGCAGCTCGAAAATATCAATGCGGTACTCAAAATCATCATCGTAATAAATCTGATTCTTTTCATAACGGTGTTTTTTATTGTTTAAAGATTTCTACTTATTTTTATCGTAGTAAAGATCGGCACTTAATAATGTTTAGGAGTTACATAACTTTAGCTTTAAGTTACATCATTCACACTATTTGAAATATGTGAATTTTGTAAGTCTTCGCAGGAATTATGTAACACTTTTCTCCTGAGAGTCCCTCATCTTTGCTGGGTGAAAACTCTTTCACATATAAAATTTAAAGAAATGAACTCAACTGAAATGCAGGGAAATTGGAATGTAACCAAAGGCAAACTCAAACAGAAATTCGCAATCTTAACCGACAATGATCTGATGTTGCTGGATGGAAAGAAAGAGGAACTTCTGGGAAGGCTTCAGGAAAAACTTGGCAAAACAAAGGAAGAGTTGCAAAAGATTATTGCATCACTTTAATAGAAAATTAATTAAAATTAAAACCAAAAAGTATGAAGAAATTAGTTTTACTTTCATTGATTGTCGTTTTTGCGATGAGTAGTAATGCTCAAACGATAGACAAAAAATGGGGCCTCGGCGGAGGCGCCGGCGCATACGGAACCATAGAGAACGGCGGTATTGGTATCATTCCTGAATTGTATTTAAGCAGGTACCTCAGCCCTCGTTTTGATATCATGCTGAAAGGCAACATGGGTATCTACCGAACAATATTGCAGAGCAACCTTGATTTTGTAAATCCGTTTCTGAACCTTAGACTGAAACTTTCAGGCGAAGACTCAAACTTACGTCCTTATCTGTTTGCCGGGCCGGGCTATTTGTTCGACAATTCGGTTGAAGCTTTTAACTTCGATTTAGGCCTGGGAAGCAAATATTATATGAGCTCCAATTTTGCGCTTTATATGGAAGCTGGCTACATTCGTGGTATTGAGTCGGTTGCCAAAGGAATAACCGGAAGAGAAAATCTATGGAAAGTTACAGCAGGCGCTGAACTGGATTTTGGTAAGGCCAAAGATTCGGACATGGACGGTGTTTCGGACAATAAAGACAAATGTCCGGATACTCCTGCAGGAGTTACTGTTGATAAAAATGGCTGTCCAATTGATACCGATGGCGACGGCGTAGCCGATTACATTGACGATTGCCCGACTATTGCCGGATTAACTTCGCTGAAAGGTTGCCCGGATGCAGACGGTGATGGTGTTGCCGATAAAGACGACAAATGTCCGGACACTCCAAAAGGATGGAAAGTGGATGCCAATGGATGCCCGCTCGACCAGGATAAAGACGGCGTTGTCGATGCATTAGACAAATCTCCTGATACTCCAATTGGAGTTAGTGTTGACAAAGACGGTCGCCCTATTGATACTGATGGTGATAGTGTACCAGATTACCTTGACAAATGCCCAACGGTTGCAGGACCCAAAGAAAATAATGGATGTCCGGTGATTGAAGAAGCTGCAATAGAAGCTGTTTCTCCGGAAATGACAATTGAACCTGTTTATTTTGACTATGATAAGTCTAATATTCTACAAGTCGAAAAAGCAAAAATTGAAAAACTGGTCAAATTATTGAAATTAAACAATGATTATAATGTTGACCTGACCGGCAATGCCGACAGTAAGGGTACTGAGGAATACAACATGGAACTGTCGGAAAGACGAATAAAGTCGGTTGTCAAAGCAATAACCTCTTCAGGAATTAAAGCGGTCCGTATTTCAAAGCAAAAACCACTTGGAGAAACAAAACCTGCTGCAACTAACGACACAGAAGAAGGTCGCGCATTGAACCGCAGGGTAACATTTGAAGTCATCAAAACAAAATAATCAATCAAATAATCAATCAATTCAGTATTTAGTATTAAGTCCATGTCAGATTTTGGCATGGACTTTTTTTTGGTGCGCCCGGCATGGGCGATAACTAGGCGGTGTAAGTCCGCTATGAGCTTGGTAGTAGGAATCATTAGTCAAAGGCAAG
>Ga0209317_1000774_pt1 | contig 34623 bp, 30 predicted proteins | sample RifGroB2_FD_183994 | JGI IMG/M metagenome (GOLD analysis project Ga0209317, IMG submission 183994) | Soil microbial communities from Rifle, Colorado, USA - Groundwater B2 (SPAdes) (version 2) | ecosystem: Environmental > Terrestrial > Soil > Unclassified | place: Rifle, Colorado | collected...
TCTACTACAAAACGATGTTTTTGTTCTTCGGACGTTACAATGAAGTGCTTGCTTATCCTCGCTTCAGTAGCCTCATATGCCGTTTCTGTTCGTCAGTACCGGATTTTGCCGTTTGGCTTCCTTCCCTCCCAAAGTCACCCTTGACGAGCTTGCCACTTGCTAATACTTCCCCGACGTCTCGGGGCGCATAAGGGACTTTCACCCATTGGGAAAAATTACACTTGCTGTCTGCCGGTTATGTAAAGTTTATTTGTATTTTTAAACTTTTTCAACAGCTTACAACAAGTGTGCGCTGCTGCTTATGCAGGGCACACACTTCAGCTACCCGTCAAGTGCGGCAGCGGTGGTTTTCGGTGGGCATCTTTCCGCTCGGGCTGCTTTTCGGCTTGACAGGAAATCGCCCGCAGTCCGCCCCTGCGTGTAGCTTCCTCCGTTATGGCGCATTTAAGCGCTCTTATCAAACTCAGATTTAAAATGGAGAAGATTAAATATTACAAATCAGATTTTACGCCAATTGACAATGCCCATACATGGTTCTTTGAGTATAGAGACAGACTAATAACTAGAGAAATAGGGTTGGACAAGAATGGATTGGTAATATTAACTCTGCCAGACAAAGAATATCCAAGAGGACTATTTGGTGACTCAAATATATCATTAGATTTCAATGACTTAATTGAGATTTCGCGAGAGGAATTTGAAGTAAAGTGGAATAAATTGACATGATAAAAACGCAATATGAGTAACAATTCCAAGAAATATGATAATTCAGATGAATTTCAGGAACGTCACAATCTTATTCGGAAAGATTATGGCTTGCTTTTGGAAATAACTGGATTACACCAAAATGAACCAGATAAATTTGACACCTTGTATCGGGCTTCGTTGAAAGGATTTCTATCATTGATCGAATCTGATATCTATGGGTTGAACCAAATCGATCAATACGATGGTTATTCAGACAAACATAATTTCGAGGATAAATTCAAAAAGACGTTTAAAAAAATCTGTCAAACATGGAAAAAGGAAGAAATAATTAACGAATATCTAGACACCAAATATGCTAAATTAAAAGGATTAAAAAATAAACGTGACAAATTAATACACCCTAAAAAGACATCTGATATTGTTTGTGCTTCTGTTAACGTATTTGACGAACTTAGAGAAGGTTTTCAAGATTACACAAAAATGCTCCACTTAATAATGAATGGATTTTTTATAAGCATTGATATAAAGAATTTAGACGATATTTATAAACTTTTGAAAAAATGAAAACGCCCCATAACTTCAGCTACCCGTCCTTTAGATTTACATGGGTTTATTAACAAGAAGCGTGTATTTTGATTTGAAGAATGATGTAAGATGTTGATATTCTTTTCTTTTTGCTTCTTTTTCTTTTCTTGTTGATAGTTCTTAACTTGTTAATGAAAAAGAATGGGGTGAACTTGGCTACCCGCTAGGTTTTAAGACCTATCACTTGTATTAGTCCCCATTCTTTTCAGACAGTTGCCAAGAACCATTTAGAATAATAGACACAAGGTCTTTGAAAGGTGATAGTTTGGGCAACTTCGTTTTTAGTAAAAATTAAAACCAAAGTTATGAAAAAGGTTCAGTTTTTCGTTGGTATTGATGTATCAAAAGCCACACTGGATGTCTTTATTCATGGGCTTAATTTGTACTTTGTTGTTGAGAACAACCTTCAAGGTTTTGTTTGCCTGTTGGAAAAAGTAATGACGGGAACCAAATGTAAAAAGGAAGAGTTGTTTTTTTGCTTTGAAAATACGGGAAAGTACTCGCGGATGCTGAGTGTGTTCCTGCAGAGCGAAAACATCTTGTTTACGATGGAATCAGCCCTCCAGATTAAAAAGTCGTTGGGAATAACCAGGGGCAAGAATGATCGGATAGATGCCAAACGGATAGCTCATTATGCCTACGAGAAAAGGGAAATCCTGGTACCGACTATTCTTCCCGGTGCGAAGATTGACCAGATCAGGTCATTAATATCATTGCGGGAGAAATTGCTGAAACATCGTACTGCCTACAAAAACGGCATTTCTGACTTGCATGATTGCTACGAAGATGGTGAATCGGAATTAATAAAAGGAGTTCAGCTGCGCCTGATAAGCAACCTGAACGATGAAATTAAAAAGGTTGAGCAAAAAATCGAGAGCATCATTGAAAGTGAAGAGCGCATATCCACGAACTACAAGCTCATTCTGTCGATTCGGGGAGTCGGAAAAATCTTAGGGTTTTACCTGATTGGATACACGGCCAACTTCACTTCATTTGCCAATGCAAGGGCGTTTGCCTGTTTTGCCGGGATAGCGCCATTCAGTTATTCGTCCGGTACTGTGAAAGGAACTCCAAGGGTACATCCTTTTGCGAACAAAATGTTGAAAGCTTTATTAAATTTGGCAGCAATGTCAGCAATAAAATACCCGAGAGAATACTTGCAGTACTTTAATAAACGGGTAAATGAGCTTGGAAAGAATAAAATGAGTACACTAAATATTATTCGAAACAAAATCGTCTATCGGGTTTTCGCTGTTGTTCAAAGACAAACTCCATACGTGGATCTTTTGAAATTTGCGGCATAAAAACGATTCGAAAATTTGGTTTTGTCTTAGAATACCCGTGCGGCAGCAGTGGTTTTCGGTGGGCATCTTTCCGCTCTGGCTGCGTTTTATTAATTCGTAATCGTAAAAAATACGAACTGGCAGTTATTTAGTTTACCGTATCAAAAAACATGAATTTGCAAACATATTGGAGCAATAGGATGAACGACAATAAAACAAACAAGTTAACTAATGTATTATTTATCACTTATTTGATTGCATTATTTTGGATCATAGTATTAAAACTAGGTGTGCATTTTTCTTATATGGGAAAGGAGAGAAGTATAAACTTAATTCCGTTTCGCGAACCTCTAATTTTAAATGGTAAGCTCGATTTTGGTGAAATGATTTTGAATGTTGTGATTTTTGTACCGCTTGGCATCTATGCCGGAATTTTATTTAAAAGATGGATCATTGGGAAAAAGCTCTTCTTATTTTTTTTAATTAGTTTACTGTGTGAAGGATTCCAATTTATTTTGGCAATCGGGGCTTTTGATATTACGGATATAATTAATAATACTTTAGGCGGAATAATTGGATTAATGATGTATTTGGGAATTGAAAAAGCATTCAAAAATAGTGTTAAGGCGCAAAAATTTATAAACATACTTGCAACAATAGCAACTGTCACAATGATTTTGTTTCTGTTTTTACTAAAAACAAACAAACTTGGGATAACCTACCAATAGTGAACTATCAATAGAAGTTAAATCCGCTCTTTTAGTAAAGGCTTTGCAATCCTGAGGCACGACCAATTATTCTAAGATTTCCCTAACTTTACACTTAGGTGTATCCGCAAAAAAATCACGAGAATATTAAATCAAAAATCGAAACGACCATGAAACAACTTTTCATTTTCTTGCTTCTAAGCTTTTCGTTTCAGGCTCATACTACCATTGCCGGTGGTCGGACGGTGACAAATAGGAATGAAGCCAACGATTCGATTATCCATGTCCGGGAAGTTTATAAAACGATTGACACCACCAAGCTTAAGGTTGACATTTTTTATAGCAGTCCATCGATTCAGAAAAAGAACAAAACGGCAATTGTTTTCTTTCATGGCGGTGGCTGGGCCTATGGCACTCCAAGTGAGTTTTTTACAACCTGTGAACGGTATGCGAGAATGGGAATGGTGACGTTTTCTGTCGATTATCGGTTAGCCATTCTAAACGGCGAAGTCCCAAATCCGGCTATTAGCCCGATTGAATGTTTAATGGATGCCAAATCGGCTATGCGCTGGGTCAGGGAAAACGCAGCAAAGTTTGGTATTGATCCGAATAAAATAGTGGTATCCGGACAATCTGCCGGAGGGCATTTAGCATTAGCCACAGCAATGATCGATGAATACAATGAGAAATCGGATAACCTAAGTATAAGCTGTTCACCAAATGCGGTTTTGTTGTTTTCGGCCTGTGTAAATACCGTTGAGGGCTGGTGTGACCGTTTGTTGGCTGAACGCAGAACCCGGATATGGAGCATCTCTCCGTTTCATCATGTCCGGAAAGGATTACCTCCCATGATTGAATTTCATGGTATCGATGACGAACAGGTTCCTAAATGGACGGTTCAATTTTTTGAAAGCGAGATGAAAAAAGAAGGGAATTATTTTGAGCAACATATGTATCAGGGAAGGAAACATTACCTGGGCGATGGAAACCCCAAATATTCACGCTACTATGATGATGAAATATTGAAAATGACCGATGATTTCCTTCGAAAACAAAAGCTTCTGAATTAATACCATACAACTAACCAACCATGAAACGAATCTTGATTTACCTGCTGGCATTGATCCCATTCCTGGCAAATGCTGCGAATCCTGATGGACGAACAGTGATCAATTTAAATGGAACCTGGCAATTTGACCAGACTCAGTTTGCATTTCCACCCATGCATTTTACCCGCACAATTCCGGTTCCTGGATTGGTGCATCTGGCTACTCCCAGGATTGACGATTACGACAAATTCTTTAAACGTGCCGATAAGGTGGAAGCCAAGGATCAGCACAATCTTTACATTATTGATTATACTCCGCGTTATAGCTGGTATTTGAGATATGTAGATATTCCGAAGGAGCTAGACGGCAAAGAAGCTGTGATCACCATCAAAAAGAGCCAGTACGTGACCCAGGTTTATGTGAATGGTATGGATATGGGAACTTCGATGGCATGTTATACACCGGTTGAATTTCCGATAACCAATGCCCTGAAATTTGGAGCTAAAAACGAAATTCTGATCAAAGTAGGCGACCGCGTTTGGCTTCCCAGCGAAGCTGCAGGCGGCACTGACAAAGAAAAAGAACATTATCTTCCCGGAATATGGGACGATGTGCTGGTTTCGTTTACCGGGAAGATTCGGGTTAACCGCTTGCTGGTATTGCCATCGGTTACAGGTAAAAAGGTAACCGTAAAGGCGCAGATCAGGAATTTGAGTCCGGCGCAGATTTTTTATGGCGATGCCATGAGCGACTCGGTTACATTGGATATTTCGATTGCGGAAAAATTAAGCGGCAAAGTTGTGGCTAAAAAGAGCGGTCGGTTCAGTACGAAACGCGATAATTTATCGGAAGCTGTACTGGAGATTCCATTGTCGAAATTCACTAACTGGACACCCGATCAACCTTTTCTTTATGTGGCGAAAGCTACTTTAACCAATGAAAAAGGCGTCTCGGATGAATGGAACAAGCAATTCGGAATGCGTGATTTTACCCGAAACGGCAAATTCTTTTATCTGAACGGCGAGAAAATCATTCTTCGGGGAACCAATGTCACGCTTCAGCGATTTTTTGAAGATCCCGACTGCGGGAACTTGGTTTGGGACAAAGAATGGGTGAAGAAACTGCTGGTCGAATATCCGAAGCAGCTTAACTGGAACATGATGCGCATTTGCGTTGGCATTGCTCCTGATTTCTGGTACGACATTGCCGATGAGAATGGTCTGATGTTTCAGAATGAATGGTTGTACTGGCAAAACCACGGCTGGGACGATCAGATTCGAAAGGAATACACCGACTGGGTCTGGACAGACGGAAACCACCCGAGCATTGCCATTTGGGATGCCATCAACGAAAACACGGACTCCTACATTGGGAATACCCTGATTCCGGAGTTGAAAAAGCTGGATCCGACCCGTATTTGGGATGCCGGGTATATGACCAGCAATCAGATGGGACTGGATGAAATGGACGAACCACATCCTTATCAGGGACCAATGCCATGGACTAATATTTCTGAATTCGATAAAGATCCTTATCCGTTGGGAAATCTTGATTTTAAACCCGGAATGATTCGGCAACTTGACGAATCGGGAGCTGCACAACTGATTAATGAATACGGATGGGTTTGGCTTTGGAGAAACGGAACTCCGAGCAAACTGACTGTCGATTTTTATAAGTATTATTTGGGGCCAAACTCTAAACCTGAGCAAAATCTCGAATTTCAGGCATACTGGATGCAGCTTGAAACTGAATGGCTCCGAAGCAATACCAATGTAGCCGGTGTTTTGGCATTCTGTTATCTGGCCAACAATTACGGCTATACCGGCGATTGGTTTGCCGGAAACATCAAAGACCTGAAACCTACGCCAACACTCGATTGGTTCCGTTATGCCTTTGCGCCGGTCGCCACTTTTATCAATCTGATTGATGAACGATACACCAAACACATTCAACCTCATCAGCCTGGATCAACACTCCTGTTTAATCTCGCCGGAATAAACAACCTCGCTTCAACCTCGTCTGGAAAAGTTAAAATCAGACTGATCGATAAGGACGGGAAAAGTGTTTCGGAGCAAAACTTTCCGGTGAAACTGAATTCGTATGTACGGACTGATATTCCCATTTCGCTGGTTTTGCCGGCCAAAGCTGGAGGTTATTTATTGGTCGCCGAATTTACGCCTGAAAATGGCAAGACTTTGATCAGTCGCAGGTTTCTGAAAGTCGGACAGGCAGCAAGCTATTCTTATTTCAATTTAAGCCCGAAAGAAAAATTTTAAACATTGACTATCTCTTGGAAATCATTTCTGGCCATCATTGACTTTTGGGAACTTGTTTGCAGGCAGTTACCGTGTACCCACATCTTTTTCGACTCCATTACAATTGATAAAACCTTATTTTATTGTGAAATCATAGTACAAAATAGAATGCCCAAAGACTCAAACCTTATTAATATGCCATATTCTAATATTAAATAAGGTTCTAATCGGATGGTTGATGCTTGGCTACTAAGGTTTTTCTGAGAAAATAAGGTTAAAAAAAACGGATTACTCATTAGTCAAAAGTAACAGATTTGTGAGCACATTAGTTGCCGACAGGCAGGCAACTGTGCTTTTTGCCATCCGATAAACACTAGGACTGCTTTGTTTCCAAATATTTAAATTAACAAATTTTTACTAAATAAAAATATATATTTATTGTTATTCAATAAATATTTGTTATTTTTACGATATAATTTTAACTTTAAACAACATGTCAAAAAGAAACAACTTCGTATTTATAGCCCTGCATATTGTTGCCTGGGTCATCTTCGTTGGCTTGTGCATTGAAGCCGGAGCCTTAATAGTCAACTTTATTTACAGTCTATTTAAACCTGAAATTGTCCACAACCTTTATCAAAAGTTGGACTTAAGTCAAATGTATAGTCTTAACAAATGGGTATTTTTCAGTATGTATAGTTTTATCCTGTTCATCTCTATTTTGAAGGCATGCCTATTCTATGTTGTCATTAAGCTTTTAATTAAACTTGATTTGACAAAACCATTCAACAGCTATGTTGCCGGTCAAATTAAAAATATTAGTTATTACACGCTATCCATAGGACTCATAAGTTATATTGCCCGGGAAACAGCCAAAAGCTTGCAGCATTATGGATTTGAAATCAACGCATTAAACCAGTTTTGGGCCGACAGTCAGGCATGGATTTTAATGGCGGCTGTAATCTATGTTATTGCGACTATTTTTTCAAGAGGAGTTGAACTCCAAAACGAAAATGATTTAACAGTTTAAGCCATGCCAATCATTGTAAACTTAGATGTAATGATGGCAAAGCGAAAGATGTCATTGAATGAACTTTCTGAAAAGGTGGATTTAACGCTGTCCAATCTTTCCATATTAAAAACTGGAAAAGCAAAAGCAATCAGGTTTACCACCCTGGAGTCGATCTGTAAAGCATTGAACTGCCAACCCGGAGATATTTTGGAATTTGTTGAATGATTTGGGTAAAAAGACAAATAGCAAGTATTAATGATTTTAACAATTTACAGGATTCCTTGTTATTAAATGAAAAGAACGATGCCGGCAACTCTTTTGACTGAGATAAGCATAGCTGTTGTCACAAATCAAAAATCATTTAAAACAAAAATCTATGTTTACGGTTGAACAAATAAAAGCAGCTCACTCAAAAGTAAAGTCTGGCGCAGATTTTCCCAGCTATATTCAAGACCTGATCAGGTTGGGCGTGGTATTCTATGAAGCCTATGTTGCTGACGGACATACTGATTATTTTGGGAATGCTGACTTCAAAACTTCATCCCCACCCAAGTACACCCAACTCAAAATTGCTGACCAGAGTAATTTGGACCAATTCAGATTTGACCTGAAAGCACATCAACAGGGCAAAACCGATTATTTTACTTTTTGCAGCGATTGTGCAAAATCAGGCGTGGAAAAATGGGCCGTTTCTATGGAAGAAATGACTTGCAGCTATTTCGACAAAGCAGGGAATAAGCTGTTGGTGGAGGTTATACCACACTAAAACTTTGCACGATCATTTTAGTAATTAGAATCTAATTCCCCGATGATGATTAGAGAGACATTAACGCCAAATAAAAAACAAAAAAATGGAACACAAGGCTAAATCCATTCGTCCATTCATTGGAGCTAAAGATTTTGATCTGTCACGCAGTTTCTACCGTGACCTGGGCTTTCATGAAATTGTTTTGGCTCATAATATGTCTTATTTCAAAACAGATGGACTGGGATTTTATTTACAGGATGCTTACGTTCGGGATTGGATCGATAATTCAATGATTTTTTTAGAAGTTGAAGATGTGGATCGTTATTGGAACGAACTGCTGGCTTTGGATCTGACAACTAAATATAAAAATGTAAAGCTAACCCCGATTCGGGAATACGATTGGGGCAGGGAATGTTTTATGCACGACCCATCTGGAATACTATGGCATTTTGGCGAATTTTCTAAATAAAGGTAAACATCTTCTTCTCAAACCGGCACCAGCCGGTTTTCTTCATAAATAGTTGTAATCCAATTTGTTTTCGGTTACATGATAAGCTCATGTAATTCTTGTACCCGCATTTTGGGAAATAAATCCCGCCCGTGGTACGCCTGTCCTTCCTGTCTGATATGCTTTGCAGGTCATCCTATGTAGCATTGCTTTAGCTTTACAAAACGACTTGCCGATAAACCTATGGAGAAAATAATCAGAAAAAGCAGAAAGGTTTCATGGTCAATTGTCCTGATGGCAATTGTATTGGCTACCATCCTTTCAGTTTTGATTATTACCATTTTTTAGCCGACGAGCAATCATTATTGAACTAACAAACTTAACCTGTACGAATGAAAAGAGTCTTCATTATTTCCCTTGGATTTTTAATGGTCATTCAAGCGTGCATAGGACAAACACCAAAAACTCCTGTGGCAGGTATTGAGATGGCAGTAAAAATGGCCGATTCGGAAATCAAACATTTTCCGGAACCGTGGACTGTTGATTTTAACCCCAAACCAGTATGGAATTACACTCAGGGTTTAATTGCCCATGCCATGATTAAAGTATGGAAAGAAAACGGGAATGAAAAGTTTTATAATTATGCCAAAATGTACGCTGACAAGTTCATCGGTCAGGATGGGGTCATCGATGATTTTGATCTTGAAGACTATAATATCGACGCAGTAAACTCCGGAAAATTTCTTTTCGATTTGTATGAAAAAACCAAAGACGAAAGATACCTGAAAGCGATTAACCACATGCGCGATCAGCTTAAAACCCACCCAAGAACTTCGGAAGGCGGTTTCTGGCATAAAAAACGTTACCCTCATCAAATGTGGCTCGATGGGTTGTATATGGGCGCTCCATTCTATGCCCAGTACGCATTATATTTCAACGAGCCCATTCTTTTCGACGATGTGGTTAAGCAATTTATTCTCGTACATAAACACACTTATAATTCTGAAACTGGTTTAAACTATCATGGTTGGGACGAAAGCAAACAGCAAAAATGGGCAGATCCTGCAACAGGTTGTTCTCCGAATTACTGGGGAAGGGCAGAAGGTTGGTATGCCATGGCATTGGTCGATGTGCTCGATTTTCTTCCACTTGATCATCCCGGACGTGTAAAAATTCTGGAAATCCTGAATCAGGTTGCTGCCGGAATCAAAAAGTATCAGAATACTGAAACAGGTCTTTGGTACCAGGTGCTCGATCAGGGCAATCGCAAAGGAAATTACCTCGAAGCAACAGCTTCTTCCATGTTCACCTACGCATTACTAAAGGCTACCCGGAAAGGCTATATCAGTAAAGATTATAAGTCCCTTGCGCAAAAAGCCTATTCAGGAATATTGAAGAACCTTATTAAAAATAATAGCGACGGAACGATTAGCCTGACAAATTGCTGCTCGGTAGCTGGTTTGGGCGGAACCCCATTTCGTGATGGTACTTATGAGTATTACATCAAGGAACCGGTGCGTGATAATGATCCGAAAGGCGTGGGGCCATTTATTATGGCTTCGCTGGAATACAATATGAATTAAATAACACAATACTCAAACTTAACAATTATCTATGATGAAAATGAAGCAAAGTTTTCTTGGAAAGGTTTGCCTGTTAGCACTGCTGGTAATATTTTCGGGCGCGCAACTTTTTGCCCAGAAAGTTACCGGTGTGGTGGTTGATGACACAAACACTCCACTACCAGGCGTAACTGTAGTTGTGAAAGGAACAACAAACGGTTTAATTACCGACATGGATGGCAATTATTCCATTGTTCCCGGTGATATGATTAATGATGTTCTGTCGTTTTCTTTTGTTGGTTTTGAAACAAAAGAAATCAAGATCAATGGACAGAAGATTATTAATGTTCAGTTATTAAGCAGTAGGCTCGAAATTGATGAGGTTGTAGCTATCGGGTATGGTACAGTTAAAAAGAGGGACTTAACAGGTTCGGTATCTTCTGTAAAGGCCGATGAAATTGCAAAGACCTCATCAAGCAATGCGATGCAGTCGATGCAGGCCCGTGTTCCGGGACTCGACATCCAGCAATCAAGCGGTGAATCAGGCTCATCGCTCAGAATGAATCTCAGGGGAAGCCGTTCCATTACAGCAACCAACAATCCTTTGGTTTTGGTTGATGGTGTGGAGTATGGTTCGACCATCGATATCAATCCATCCGATATTGAATCAATGGAAGTTTTGAAAGATGCATCTTCAAGTGCTATTTACGGAACAAAAGGTGCAAACGGGGTAGTCATTATCACGACTAAACGTGGTAAGGCTGGTAAGACCAAGGTGAATTTTAATTCATTTTTATCGTCAAACCAACCTGCAAATATTCCTAAGGTCATGTTTGGTTTAACAGAAGTAAACCGCCGAATTAACGCTGAACGTTACAAGCGGGATCAAAAACTGGTAACAGCTGGTACAGGCAAATGGGGTGATACTAAATTCGAAGATGTAAAAGTTACTGATGTGCTTAGCAGTTCGGCAGCCAATAATCTTCCATATGCTGAAATGGAAATTTATAATGATGGTTCTTATACCAATTGGGCCGATATCATTCTTCAAAATGGACTGACCCAGAACTATGAACTTTCTGTATCGGGTGGTAACGAAAAAACCAATTTCAATCTTTCATTGGGAACCATGGCCGAAGAAGGTCTGCTTCGCAATGACGAAATGAGTCGATACAATGTAAAAACAAACATCGATCACAAAATCAGTAATGTGTTTAAAGTAGGAACCAGCCTTTTATATACCTACAAAACTCACGACAGGCGAGCCAATGTATTTGGCCGGGCACTGAACATGACCTCTATTGCGCATCCTTATGATGCTGACGGTAATATGATCTTAAAACCATCACCTACCTATGAGGCCCACGCCAGTCCGTTACTCGACGAGATAGATGGAAACTATCAACGGAATATTGAAACCACCCGATTCTTCGGAAATTCCTATGTAGAAATAAATCCAATGAAGAACTTGGTTTTCAGGTCAATGTTTGCTTTGGACCGGAACGACTCCCGTGATGGCAATTATGCTGATTACCAAAGCGTCGGAAGGCTTCAATCTGCTGCCGGTAGTTTTATTTCGGTTCAGAATACAACACAAAATAGCTTTACCTGGGAAAACACTGTGAATTACAAAACTGATTTTAGTGGTTCAACTTCAAATCTTACTGCAATGTTAGGACATAGTATGACCCAGGGAGTTACCGAATTTCGTGGTGTATCTGGAAACACTGCAGCCGAACATTATTATTTAAGTTCGTTCTACGATTTAAGAAACATTACCACTCCGGTTCTTAACAATGGATATACCAAAAGCGCAATGCTTTCGTATTTCGGACGTTTGAACCTTAGTGTTTTGGACAAGTACCTTTTGACAGCATCAGTTCGTGCTGACGGATCATCAGTTTTGTCACCAGGGCATAAGTGGGGTTATTTTCCATCCGTAGCCGGAGCATGGAGGTTGAGCGAGGAATCATTTCTTAACAATACAACCTGGCTGGAAAACCTCAAACTTCGTGCTTCATGGGGATTATCCGGAAATGCCGCTGTTGATGCCTATGGCACTTTGACCGTGTTAAGCGATTTCCCGGTTTACTACAATATTGATGGCAAAGAGTATTCCGGTAAAATTCCAAGTAAATTTGGGAACGAAGAATTAACCTGGGAAAAGACCTCTGCATTAAACTTTGGATTGGATTTTGGCATTTTGAAAAACCGCATTTCGGGTAGTGTTGATGCTTATTTCAGCAATACTTACGATTTACTTTATATGAGAAGCCTTCCTGCTTCTAATGTTTACACCCAGATACTCGACAATATTGGTGAGACAAAAGGCTCGGGTATAGAGTTGGCATTAAATACATTGATCGTTGATTCGAAAAGTTTCAAATGGGATGTGAACTGGTCAGCCGCTTTTGCTAAAGATGAAATTACCAAACTTTCAGGAGGGATTACCAAAAACATTAACGGAACAACCGGTCAGATTATTGGTGAACCTGTAAACATCTTCTACAATTACGAAGCCGACGGATGCTGGGGAATTGGTGAGTTTGATGCCTATAAAGCTGATTGGTTGGTGCGCCATCCCGGCGAAACGATGACCATGACCGGAGAAGTGGGTACTATCAAGGTTGTTGATGCTGATGATAACGGGAAAATTGAAGATGCTGATAAACGGGTTTTCAACCGCAGTCCAAAGGCAGTTTTAGGTATGAATAATACGTTTACCTATAAAAATCTCTCTTTATCGGTGTTACTGTATGCACGGTTGGGTGGGTACATTCAATACGATTTCAATAGCTCATTATCTTATGAACCTGCAAACTGGGGCGATTTGGATTATTGGACTCCTGAAAATCCGAATGCCAAGTTCCCAACTCCCGGAAACCAAATCAACTTTGGAAACTACGGAAGTGCCCTTTTATACGAGGATGCTTCATATTTAAAAGTGAAGGATATTACTCTTTCTTATAACCTGCCTAAGAATCCACTTACTAAAGTGGGCATAGAATCGGTTAAGTTATATGGATCGATGAAGAACTACTTTACTTTTAGCAGTATTGATAATTACGATCCTGAACGTGGTGGTCCAATTACCTTCCCATTGGCAAAACAGCTTGTATTTGGCGTAAATGTTGAATTTTAAAGATTTTAGATATCATGAAAAATAAAATATATACAATACTTTTGTCCACCGCATTTTTATTAGGTGCCGGATCTTGTACCGATTTTCTGGAAGAGGATAACAAGGTTGGACAAACAGCAGACTTGGCATATGCTACAGAAACAGGTATCGAAAGTCTCGTCGCCTCGTCTTATGCCTATTCACGCACCTGGTACGGAAAAGAAGCTGCCCTGGGGCTTTCCGAAATGGGTTCCGACCTGTTCTATTCAGGGTTCGACAACAAACAGAAAAGTTTAAATTCTTATAAACTTACTGCTGAAAGTTTAGATGGCAATGTCGCCGACAATCCTTGCCTCGATCAATATTGGGAAGCATTTTTTGCAGCCGTGAATGTTTGTAATACAGCCCTGGAATATATTCCTCTAAATACGCTTCTTTCGGAGGCGAAAAAAACTCAACACATGGGTGAGTCTCATTTCCTGCGTGCATTCTACTATTGGCACATGGTGAATCTCTGGGGACCTGTTCCTTACTATAAAACAGCAATTAAGGAAGTTTCTACTGAAGGATTTCGTGATTCGGAAGAAGTAGTATATAGCAATATACTTGCCGATCTGGACCTGGCAGCTAAAGAATTGGAACCCAACAAGGCGAAATCAGCGCGTGTACATTATTGGGCAGTTCGTGCATTCAAAGCCCGTGTACTGCTTTATGCAGCATCATGGCTAGGCGAAACCAGTATTAAATCCAATACCGCTTATAACGGTCAAAATCTTTATACATTGGCAAAAGCTGAAGCCGATGCTGTTATTGGCAGTGGTGTTGCAACATTCTACAACAAATACTCGGATGTTTGGACCATGACCAATGAAGATGTTACCAAAAACAGTGAGTCAATCTGGGGTATTAATTATACTTCGCCTTTTTCACTCAATGTATTGCCCTATCGCATCAAAACTGACAATAGCGGGAATCCGTTGGATTTTAACGGCACTATATCCCGAACGGGTCGTGCGCTTGGGGGTGGTAGTGCAATGCTTCTCATGTTTGTCCCAAAATGGAACAATGCAGGCGCTGATTTATCAGATGTGTTTACACGTGTTACCAGCCTGACTGCAACACTTACAAATAGTGTTACCAAGGTGGCTGTTCCTGTTGGGCCTACCTATTCAAAATATGGCCGTGGTTTTACCCGTTACGTTCCTTCCATGTACCTGATGAATTTGTTCATCAAAAACAAGGAAACCGACCAGCGTTATGATGCTACCATCCGCGATTTATATACGATAGCTCCAGGTTTGGAGGGTTCATCAAAGAAATATACCTTGATGAAAGATACAGGTCTTTATTTTATGCCTGCAGATGGAAACAGTCCTGAGGCAATAGCCAAAATTGCACGTGCCAAAAACCGTTATCGTATTCATACTTTGGTGAATGGCCATCTTCCAATGTACACCTCGCTGGATCCCGCAAAAGCGCTTCCAACGAATACTATGCCCACAGCAGATCCTTATGGCGATGGCAGATACAAAAATGTGGCTTATGCCGGCGATCAAACTTTTTTTGCACTTAAAAAGTGGGATTCAGATGTTTATGCCCGTTCCGACAATGATAAGGTAACTCCTGAAATTTACGACCGCGATGTGATGGTACTCCGTTTGGCCGAAATGTACCTAATCAAAGCCGAAGCTGAGTTGAAAACAGGTGGTGGCGCTGCTGCTCTTGCAACCTTGAATGTTCTTCGTGCAAAACGTGCTATTACCGGAAAAGAGAACTCTTTGCCGGGTCCGGTAACCTTGGAAACGATCCTAGACGAACGTGCGCTGGAGCTTTGCGGCGAACAACAACGCTGGTTCGACCTGAAACGTACAAAAACTCTGGTAAGCCGCGTAAAGGCATTTAATGCTCAGGCTTCTGGGAATATTCAGGAATTCCACCTGTATCGTCCGATTCCACAGGCACAAATGGATGCTGTAACAAATAAAACTACTGGTGCAGATCCGAAGGGATTCTGGCAAAATGCAGGATATTAATCCTTCCGATAGCTTCGGAAGAATGTACTTTGAAATAATGATCTAATTTTAATTTCAATATCAGGGAGAGGCATTTTGCCCTCCCTGATTTTTTTTATTCGGTACGTATCGAATAGATTTCCTGTATTAAAGACTATTTATTGAAGGATGAACTTTCAGCAAAAAAATCTTTATCTTGTCACTGACATCATCTTTATTTTGAGAAGCATTGTTATCGTTACCGATGGTCCATCAAAGAATTAATTGCATTAGCCCGGTAAAGTAAAGGGGTTTTTAACCGAATACTCAAGTAAATAAAACCTATGAAAATCGTCTGTCTCATTTCTGTCTTGTTGTTTACTTCTACTTTATTGGCGCAAACCGTTGAAGAAAACTACCGAAAACCTTTAAAAGCGGTAATCACCCAAATAGAAACCCGCTTTCATGTTAAAATCAATTGTGATGAAAAGCTGATTGCCGATCGTTCAGTCAATTATGCGCAGTGGCGTTTTAAGGATGAGGTAGAGGCAACCTTACTGGCTGTTTTGGCTCCGCTTGATTTGGTTTTTTCAAAGACTGGTGAGGGCGTTTATAAGATTGAAGCTTTTCAGTATCATCGCCGCTCAGTCGATGAGGGACAAAAGCACCTGAATCGTTTACTTTTTTTGTATCCCACGCTTCAGGATTGGGAAAAACGCCAATCAGAGTTGCGGGAATGTTTTCTTTCAACACTCGGATTATCACCGTTACCTGCAAAGGTAAATTCCAGTCCTATTTATGCCAACAAACGCCAACTGGATGGATACACGGCAGAAAACGTGGCAATTGAAAGTCTTCCCGGAGTGTTTGTTAGCGGAACTTTATACCGGCCACTCAAAGGAAAAGGTTCTTTCCCCGTAGTGATGGTTGCGCAGGGACATGGCGAAATTCAGCATTACGGCGAAAGTTCACAATTATTGAGTGCTACTTTGGCGCGCATGGGCGCAGTGGTTTTCAGTTACGACATGTTTGCCAAAGGAGAGGAGGGTCTCCAGTTTGCTTTCGAAGACCACCGAACCATTCTGGCACCGACGATGCAGACTTTGAACAGTATTCGGATACTTGATTTTCTGAGTTCTTTGCCATATGTTGACCCCAAACGAATTGGAATGACCGGAGCTTCCGGCGGAGGAACGCAAACATTCCTGATGACTGCACTCGATCCGCGAATTGCAGTGAGCGCTCCGGTGGTGATGGTTTCCTCCTGGTTCTTTGGCGGCTGCCCCTGCGAAAGCGGGTTGCCAATCCATTCCTGCGGTGAATGGGGTACCAACAATGTGGAAATAGCCGCCATGGCTGCTCCACGCCCGATGTTGGTTGTTTCAGATGGAGGTGACTGGACTGCCAATGTTCCTGAAATCGAATTTCCATACCTGAAAAAAGTCTATTCCATGTTTGGAAAACCCGAATTGGTGGAAAACGTCCATCTGGTAAAAGAAGGGCATGATTACGGTCCGTCTAAACGACAAGCAGTTTATGAGTTTATAGCACGGCAATTTAGTCTGAACATCAAGGCAGTAAAAGCAGTGTCAGGAGAAGTTGATGAATCGAAATCGACAATCGAACCCAAATCGGCCATGCTTGTATTTGGAGAAAATGGCGAAAAACTTCCTGAAAACGCTATACATGGCATTGAAACATTAAAAAAAATATTGTTAGAGAAGTAAGAGGGATAGATTTCATCTGTTGACTAGTTTGCATTTGATTGCAGATAAATGATAAAATTGAATACGAAATGATCAGTTTTAAAAAGGTTTTGCTTACCGGAATTCTGGTATTTTCCGGGATGCTTTTATTTGCCCAGGATAAATTTGAAATGACTGTTTCGCTGGATGGCTCTGGTGATTTTACCTCTATTCAAAAAGCCATTGATGCCTGCAAAATATTTCCAGACAAAAGGATAACAGTCCATGTGAAGAACGGAATTTACAATGAAAAAATAGTTGTTCCATTCGGAAATATACAGTTGTCAATTATTGGTGAAAGCGCTGATAAAACAATCATCACGTTTGGCGATTACTTTGATAAAATCAATCGTGGCCGGAACAGTACTTTTTATACCTATACCCTGAAAGTGGAAGCCTGTGATTTTGTACTCGAAAATATAACTGTCACGAATTCGGCTGGCCCGGTTGGACAGGCCGTGGCTCTGCATGTTGAAGGCGATCGCTGTGTGTTTCGCAATTGCCGTTTTCTCGGAAATCAGGATACCGTTTACGCCGCCGGAAGGTTTAGCCGTCAGTATTTTCTGGATTGTTATGTAGAAGGCACCACCGATTTTATTTTTGGTGAGGCAACCGCCCTTTTTGAGCAGTGTACTCTTCAGGCTAAAGCCAATTCGTTCATTACAGCAGCCAGCACTCCCGAAGGAAAACCTTTCGGTTTTGTTTTCCTGAATTGCAAAATCACTGCCACTCCAGGAGTAGATAAGGTATTTTTGGGCCGTCCGTGGAGAAGTTTTGCCAAAGTAGCTTTCTTAAATTGTGAAATGGGATCATTTATCACAGCTGAAGGCTGGGACAATTGGTCGAAAGTTGAGAATGAAAAGACAACACAATTTGCTGAATATAAAAATACCGGAGTTGGAGCCAATACCGTCAAGCGTGTGAATTGGTCGGTGAAATTAAACGATGAAGAAGCAGTGAAGTATAATAAAGAAAAAATATTTGAACCGCTTGGATGGGAAATTTCTTCAGCAAGAAAGTGGTATAGTTTTGATTTGAAATGACAACAACGTTCTGAAAATATGATTGTTGGCATGTGCTAAAATTGATGATGCCCATTTTTCTGAAAATACACAAACGTTAAAAAAATGGAATACTAATGTTGATACGAATTCAAAAATATTGGGTACAGATTATTGGATTGATCACTCTTTTTTTGATTTCACCGGCTGTTTTTGCCGTTGAACCTGACTTTGTGGTGGCTAAGGATGGCTCCGGCGATTTCCGAACCGTTCAGGAAGCCATCAATGCCGTGCCAGATTTCAGGAAGAATGAAACATTTATATTTATAAAAAAGGGTACTTACAAGGAAAAACTGGTATTGGCCGGAAGCAAAACAAATGTAGTTTTCATCGGTGAAGATCGTGATCTGACGATTCTGACTTACGATGATTTTGCCTCGAAGAAAAATCGTTTTGGCGAAGAAATGGGAACAACCGGTTCAACTTCGTTTTTCGCGTTTGGCGATGGTTTTCGTGCTGAAAATATCACGTTTGAAAATTCATCGGGTCCAGTTGGACAAGCTGTAGCCGTGCGCGTTGACGGCGATATGGTAGCTTTTATCAATTGCCGGTTTCTGGGATTTCAGGATACACTTTATCCGCATGGAGAGAAGAGCCGGCAATACTATCGAGACTGCATCATCGAAGGAACGGTCGATTTTATCTTCGGTTGGTCAACTGCTGTGTTTGATCGTTGCACTATTGTTTGCAAAGATCATGGCTTTGTTGCCGCCCCGTCAACCAACGAAGGAACCCTTTTCGGCTTTGTTTTTCTTGATTGCAAAATTACAGGACCAGCTCCGGAATCATCATTTTATTTAGGTCGTCCGTGGCGTCCATTCGGAAAAACCGCTTTTTTGAGGTGTGAAATGGGAGACATGATCAAACCCGAAGGCTGGCACAATTGGGACAAGCCGGAAGCCGAGCTTACAACTTTTTTCGCTGAATATAAAAACTCCGGAGCGGGAGCTTCGCCAGAGAAAAGAGTAAAATGGTTGCACCAGTTGACCGATAAAGAAGCATTAGCCTATACACCGGAAAAGATTCTTGGAGAATGGATCAGAAAATTTAGTGGTCAGTGATCAGTCGCAGTGGAAGATGTTGCGGGGTACGGGTTGCGAGTTGAACCCACAACCTGTATTCCGTAACTCGAAACAATTATAATAATAATTCAAAAAGATATGAACTTACGAAAATCAACAATTACGCTGCTTTCAGTAGCACTCATTTCTGCAGGTGCAGTGTCGCAACCTGTTTCAAAAACCAGTCAGGCTGACGATTTGTACAAAGGAATTGAGTTTAAAATGCCTCGTGTTCAGGAACCTGTAATTCCAAAAAATGCGGTTTCGATCACCGATTTTGGCGCAAAAAGTGGTGGTCAGACTCTTTGTACCAAATCATTTGCAGATGCTATCGATGCTGTTTCTAAAAAAGGTGGTGGCCGGGTAATTATTCCCAGGGGAACCTGGCTTACCGGTCCGATTACACTAAAAAGCAACATCGAACTTTATTCTGAATCTGGTGCAATGGTTGTTTTTAGTACCAATAAGGATTTGTATCCGTTGGTCGAGACAAATTTTGAAGGTTTCAATACTTTTCGGTGTATGTCTCCCATCAATGGTCGTAATCTGAACAACATTGCTTTAACAGGAAACGGAATTTTTGATGGTTCGGGAGGTGCATGGCGTGCCGTGAAAAAGGAAAAATTAACCGAATCGCAATGGAAAAAGCTGGTTGCTTCGGGCGGTCTGGTAAGCGAAAATGGCAAAACATGGTATCCTTCACAGCAGTTCAGGGAAGGTGAAAAAATTGCTGAAATGAATGTGCCGCGCTCTTTGAAGACCAAAGCTGAGTTTGAAAAAGTTCGCGATTTCCTTCGTCCGGTGATGATCAGCCTGATTTCGTGCAAAAAAGTGCTGATTGATGGACCGACTTTCCAGAATTCACCGGCCTGGTGCATTCATCCGCTGATGTGCGAAGATTTTACCCTTCGGAATACAACTGTCCGCAATCCGTGGTTCTCGCAAAACGGCGATGGAATTGATATCGAATCGTGCAAAAACAGTGTCATTCATGATTCTAATTTCGATGTTGGCGACGATGCGATTTGTATTAAAGCGGGCAAAGATAAGGAAGGACGCGACCGTAAAATGCCAAACGAAAATCTGATTGTAAAAAACTGTATTGTATATCATGGTCATGGTGGTGTAACAGTTGGTAGTGAGATGTCAAGCGGTGTAAAAAATCTTCATGTTTCAAATTGTACCTTTATTGGTACCGATGTTGGTTTGCGCTTCAAGAGCAATCGCGGTCGGGGAGGAGTGGTTGAGAATATTTATATTTCGAATATTGAGATGATAAATATTCCAACTCAGGCGATTTCATTCAATCTATATTACAGTGGCAGATCGGCATCTGAGGACATGGATGCCGGAACTGACGGTCAGGCTCCGTCACTTTTACCTATAACCGAAGAAACGCCACAGTTTAGAAACATCTTTATCCGAGATGTGAATTGTAAAGGCACTTACCAGGGAATCTTTTTGCAGGGGCTGCCAGAAATGAACCTTGAAAATATTGAGCTCGAAAACATACAGATGGAAGCAGATTATGGTCTGATTTGCAGCGATGCTTCCGGAGTAAAGATTAAGAATTTGACATTAATCACCAAAAAAACGCCAGTGGCAGACTTTAAAAACAGCAAAGAAATTGTCGTTGATGGATTGGTATCTCAAACAACAGAATCGACTTTGGTTCAGGTTTCCGGAGCCCGTACCGGGAAAACCGTATTGAAAAATGCTGGGATAACCAATTTTGAAAAACAGGTTTTTATTGGAAAAGAAGTCCCGAAAAATGTGGTTCAGCTGGTGAAATAATCTAAAACAGCTAAACCACAACGAACTAAAACATTGAAAGATGAAATCTAAATTACTTTTCCTGATTGCTTTTCTGATTGCGAATGTTTGTGTTCAAAGCCAGACTGTTTCATTAAATGTTGATCTGAGTAAGGAAAAAGGGGAAATGAAACCCATCTGGGCCTGGTTTGGCTACGACGAGCCAAATTACACCTACATGAAGGATGGTAAAAAATTGCTGTCTGAAATTGCTGCGCTAAGTCCGGTTCCGGTTTATGTCCGTGCCCACAACCTGATGACTTCGGGCGATGGAACACCGGCGCTAAAATGGGGCTCAACCAATATGTACACCGAAGATAAAAATGGTCTTCCGATTTATAACTGGGCTATAATCGATTCGATATTTGATACCTACATTCAGCGTAAAATGAAACCTCTGGCTCAAATCGGTTTTATGCCTGAAGCTCTTTCGACTAATCCGAAGCCATATCAGCACGATTGGATTCCGGGAAAAGCCTATAAAAACATCATCACCGGCTGGGCATATCCTCCAAATGATTATAAAAAGTGGGCTGAATTAATTTATCAGTGGGTAACTCATTGTGTAAAACGTTATGGCAAAGCTGAAGTTGAAAGCTGGTACTGGGAGCTCTGGAACGAACCCGATGCGGATTATTTAATGGCCACTAATCGTGTTCAGGAATATTGTAAAATGTATGATTTTGCTTCTGATGCCGTAAAACGAGCTTTGCCTTCAGCACGCATTGGTGGTCCAAATTCGACTGGTGGAGCAGCTAAGTTTTTACGAGCGTTTATACAACACTGCCTTTACGAAACAAATCAGGTAACGGGCAAGATTGGTGCGCCGCTTGATTTTGTAGCTTTCCACGCTAAAGGTTCCCCCAAAGTGGTGGATGGTGTTGTTCGCATGAGCATGAGCGCTCAATTGCGCAATATCAACGATAATTTTGCGGTGATTGCTTCATTCCCGGAACTAAAAGACCTTCCCGTTATTATTGGTGAGTCGGATCCGGAAGGATGTGCTGCTTGTGGCATGCAAACCAATCCTGAAAATGCCTATCGTAACGGAACGATGTATTCGAGCTACACGGCAGCATCGATTGCGCGTGAATATGACTTATCCGATCATTATAAAGTTAACCACATCGGTTCGGTTAACTGGTCGTTCGAGTTCGAAAATCAGCCCTGGTTTTATGGTTTTCGTGATCTTGCAACCAATGGTGTTGATAAGCCTGTTTTGAATGTTTTCAGAATGTTGGGAATGATGAGTGGAACCCGTGTGGAAGTGTCAGGTAATCAGGCCTACAATTATAAGACTATTTGCGACGCCGGTGTGCGAGGCGAACAAACTGATTTGAATGCACTTGCCACTAAAGATGAAGGCAACATCGCTGTACTTCTTTGGAATTACCACGATAACGATATTCAAGGAATTGGCTCGCCTGTTAAGCTCACCATTCATGGGATGAACGGAAGTAAAGCATTTGTTTCACATTATCGTATCGACAACGAACACAGTAACTCATATGCTGTTTGGAAAAAGATGGGATCTCCGCAAAATCCCACACCCGAACAATACAAAATGCTTGAAAAGTCGGGTCAACTCGAATTCCTTTCAAAACCTAAAACTGTACGGATCCGAAACGGGGAGTTGACTATCAATATGCAGCTTCCGCGTCAGGCTGTTTCGTTAATTAAACTGGAAGTCAATAAATGAGAACACTGAACCTTAAATATGTACTGCTATTTCTGCTGTTTTCAGCCGGAACCTGTGGCATTTCTTCTGCGCAACAGATCACTGTTTTTACCATTGGCGATTCAACGATGGCGAATAAAAAGGCCCAAGTTGCTCCGGAAACAGGCTGGGGCCAGGTTTTTTCTGCTTTTGTTGACCTGTCTGTTGTGATTAAAAACCGGGCAGTGAATGGTCGCAGTACAAAAAATTTTATCACTGAAGGTCGTTGGAAATCGGTGCTCGATTCGCTTCATTCAGGTGATTATGTTTTTATTCAGTTTGGTCACAACGACCAGAAAATTCAGGATTCAACACGCTATACTGAACCTTTTACCAGTTATCGCAAGAATTTGGAACGATTTGTTCAGGAATCACGCGAAAAAGGGGCTACTCCGATTTTATTTACACCCATCGTCCGCCGAAAATTTGTGAATGGTTTTTTGATTGACACGCACGGAAATTATCCGTTGGTAGTTCGGCAAGTTGCTGCGGAAATGAATGTTCCTCTGATTGACCTTCAATTACTCACTGCAGGAGCTGTTACCGCACTTGGCGACGAAGCTTCTAAAAGTATTTACCTCTGGACTCCGCCAACCGAAAAGTTCCCTGATGGAAGAAAAGACGACACCCATTTAAACGTTGAAGGTGCAAACCTGGTAGCTAAACTTACTGCACAACAGTTGGTTTTGCTGGATAATTCGTTAGCGAAGTTTATAAAAACCAAAGAATAAAAGTTTTTTGAAGTGAGGAAGTTTGTTACTTTCCGCCATTAATCATGCCTGAAACAATTCCTTTTGACTTTCCAAGATCGGCAATAATGACGCCACACAGATGAAAAAAGACAAAGGTATAAATGAGATATTGGCCAAATCCATGAATTTCTTCGATCAAGTGTTTGGTGTCTCTGGATATGCCCAAATCACGCCCGAAAGCTAGCGACAACCCCGTAACTGCCATAAACAGGATAAGGATATAGAAGAAGGTATAACTTCCTTTTACAATCAGATAAAGCTTCAGTTCCTTTTTGTCAGGGTTATTCTGTTTGTATAGGGTAAGTGCATTTTTTACCCTTGATTTAAATTTTTCCTCATTGGTTTGGGCAAACTCAATACCTATTCGTGCAAGAATTAGGAATGATAATCCAAATCCAAGGTATTTATGCAATTCCCACATTTTATCGTCAAAGATATGTGCGACAGAAAATGCCTGATCTTTGTCGATACTTGCCCCTTTTTCAGTCAGCATAGTCTGAACAACTATACTGTTTTTTCGAGGATTTAAAAGGGTAGAGGCAAATAAAACGGTAAGCAGAATAAAAGTCAATGTGAGAAATGTAAGCCAATGCCAAATTCGGATGGAAACCGAATGCTTCTGCATAAAGGTTGATTGATTGATTTTGTTTGGAGTTTTATCCATTTTCATAAAATCTGATTTTTATTCATTCAGTTTTGAAAGAGAGTCTTTTATTTTTTCTGGTAAAACGAATACCTTATGTTGAGAATTAACGGAAACTCTTCAAAACGTTCTTTCGCAATCAGCTGATTGCTAAACGGACTGTATATTCCATACTCTTTGACTCCAAACTGATAACCCAATTCAACAGCAAGTCCTTTAAGAGTTCTCTTTTTACTAAACCATTCTTTCCCAACAATAATTCCGGGAACTGGAAGATTAGTGGTTCTGTTCGAGTCAAAGACATTCAGAAATTTCCATTTACCTACCAGTCCGAAATAGGTACGATCGGTTCTTTTGTACTGAATGGCATGAAGAAATTTAAATCCTCCCTCCACATCATCGGGATTAATGTCTTCCAATTCTGAGGCTATTCCACCAAAGATTTCAACACCTGTAGTTTTGGAGAACCACATCCGAACATTGGGTTTAAAACTCAATATCGAAAGTTCGCCGCCAATGCCTGTCATCTTCTGGGCAAATGACCCTGTTCCTAAAAAGGATATTAATATAAAAAGTAGGGTTGCATGTTTCATTGTTGTGTATTTAAATTGTTGAATGGCTAAATGGCTAAATAGTTGAATGGTTAATCTTATAGATGGAGATTGGTATACTTAATCAGACTGTTTATGGCTTTTGGTAACTTTTCCAATTCCACTTTGATGTGTTTATATTGATCTTCATTCAATAATTTTCTTCGAATTGATTTTTCAGGCCAATCTATGCTTTCCGAGGTTGAACCTCTGGAATAATGGTAAAATTTAATTTTGTCTTTCTTATGGTACCTTCCAAAACCTTCAGCAATATTTGCTGAAATGCTATCTGCAGCATCAATAAACTGCGCCCCAATTGTTTTTTGTGCCAAATGGGGCCATTGAATTACGATGTCCCAAATCTGGTTGCTCAACTCAAAAGAAATACTGTAAGCCTCCATATCAGTAACTTTCAAATAGTTCATAATATCAAGTTTTAACCAATTAACCAATTAACCATTTAGCCATATAACCATCCAACCACTCAACCATTTCCCCATTTCCTTAACGCTTCCAAATTTCGTTGATTAACAATGTTTTTTGCTTCCGGCGTATATAAAAACTCCAGTTCGTCTTTGAAATATTCGGTAATTTTTCCGCGTACCATTTTCGTCATTGAGTTGAGTAAATTGTTTTTTTCGGAAAATGCTTCAGGCAAAACTACAATTGTGGCTGGCAGCCAGCGTTCGGGAAATGTATTTTCGAATTTTCCACCTGTTTTGTAGGCATCCACTTCATGTTGAATGATTTTAAGCGCTTCCGTCAAAGCATCATCGGTACCTGGTTTAAACCCGCGTTTCTCAAGCTCTCTGTTCAGAGCAGGCATATTGGGTACAATCATTCCCGAAGTGTAAGCATTCTGGTTATTATACAGCATACATTGATCGATGTATGGGGACTGGTCGATGAGTGATTCTTCGATTCCTTCGGGACTGAATTTTTCACCATCGCTTCCAATCAGTAAACTTTTAAATCGTCCGAGCACATAAAGAAATCCATCAGAATCCATATAACCCATATCACCGGTATATAGCCATCCGTCTTTTACTGTTTCGGCCGATGCCTTCGGATTGTTCCAGTAGCCTTTCATTACATTGTCACCCTTCACTACAATTTCACCCTTCTCTCCCAAAGGGAGTTCTTTTCCATCGCTATCGCAGATTTTCAGGTCGAGGTATTTGACTAACCGGCCGGAAGTCCCGAATTTAATGGCATGGAGCGCATTGGAAGAAATAACCGGTGAGGCTTCTGAAAGCCCATATCCCTGGCACATCGGCATTCCGATGGCATAAAAGAATCGCTGCAGTTCAATGTCGAGCAGGGCGCCACCTCCAATAAACAAATCAAGTTTCCCGCCAAATCCTTCCCTGATTTTCGAAAACAAAATTTTATCGTAAAGTTTCAATAATGGTTTATATATCGCCCGGCTACCTTTTCCACGATCCCATCCGTTTCCATTGTATTTATAGGCAATTTTGAGCGCATGATTAAAAAGCTTTTCAGCAGTCGGCCCTTTTTGTTTTATGCCAGTTTCAATTCCTTTCCTGAAATTCTTTGCCACAGCAGGAACACTCATTAATATTTTGGGTTGAATTTCCTTGATATTTTTCGGAATGTTCTTTAAGGTTTCTATCAGCGTTTTCCCAATTTCAGGAGAAGCTACGCTGGCTCCGTTGTACATGAAACAATATAGACAAGCAGTGTGGGCAAACGAGTGATCCCAGGGCAAAAAAGCAAGTGTTTTCCATTCGGGCGTAATTTCAAGTAAAGTATTTGCCTGAACCACATTTGCGGCGTAATTTAATTGCGAAAGCATAATCCCTTTCGGATCGGCGGTTGTTCCTGATGTGTATGATATATTGGCAATGTCGTTTGGCCCAATTGTTTGGTAAACTGCATCAAAATCGGCACGATTGGTTTTCAGATATTCATCACCAAGGGCTAATACCTCGTTGTAAGAAATATCCTTGGTCCCGGGGTTTTCCTTCCCATCGAGGTAAATAACCTTTTCCAGGTCGGGCAGTTCGTTCCTGATTTCTTCAATTTTTGATGCATGGCCTTTTGAAACTACAACCATTTTACATCCGGAATGAGTGAGCCTGAATTTGAGTTCATTGCCCGACTCAAGCCTTACGGACAATGGAACATTAATGCCACCGCTATAAAGGACACCCAATTCTGAAATGATCCATGCATTCCGGCCTTCGGCAATCAAAGCAACCCGATCGCCTTTTTGAATTCCCAGTTTTATCAGACCGGCAGCAAAACGAAAAACAATTTCATGGGTTTGCTGGTAGGTAGTTCCTTTATATTCACCGTCTTGTTTTTCCCACAGATAAACGTTATTTGGAAATTTTGCGACACTGGTTTCAAAAAGTTCGATGATGGTTTTCATATCGGCTAGGTTTAAATTTCAAAGTAATTCAAATGTACAAATTTTATATTAAAGCCAATCTAATCTCATCCTCATTGAGTAGGATGTGGTAGCAATAAAAAAGGGCCGAAGCCCTTCTGATTATTTTGTTACGAATTTGTAGATCGTTTTTTCGCTGAACGATTGCTGCGGCTTTAAAACAACCGATGGAAACTGCGGTTTATTAACAGAATCAGGATAATGTTGTGTTTCCAAGGCTACACCCGAGTAGCGTCCAAATTTTTTCTTTCCGTCTAGGTTCATTTCAGGAATCCAATAGCCTGTATAAAGCTGGATGCCTGGTTGTGTTGTGAAGACTTCCACTATTCTGCCTGAAGTCTCTTCGCTCAAGCATCCGGCAAAAATCAGTTTGCCTTCCGGATTATCCAGCACGAAATTCAGGTCGTACCCGTCCGGAAGCGGTTCTATATCTTTACCCAGTTTCTTTTTATTCAGGAAATTAAACGGAGTTCCTTCAACAGAACTAATATTTCCGGTTGGAATGCTACCGACTAATTCGGTGAAAGTTTTGGCAGGCAATTCAAGTTCGTGGTTGAGAATTGTTTCAGTACCACCTGTTAGGTTGAAATAGGTATGGTTGGTCAGATTTACGATGGTTGTCTGGTCGGTTTCTGCGCCATACTCAATCGCCAATTCGTTAGCGTTATTTAATGTGTAAGTGCAGGTTACTTTTAAATTTCCCGGATAACCTTCTTCCAAATCGGGACTCAGGTAACTCAACTTTACGCCCACTTTATCATTTTCGTCGATTATTTCAGATGAAAATAATCTGCGATCGAAACCCACCAATCCGCCATGCAAATGATTTGGCCCATTGTTAACTGCAAGCGAATAGTTTTTGCCTTCCAGCGCGAACTTACCTTCACCAATGCGGTTGCATACCCTGCCGCAAATACATCCGAAATAGGGGTAACTTCCCAGGTATTCAGTGCTTAGGTAGGTTTCCAATTTTTCGAATCCACAAGCGATATTTGCTGTGGCTCCGTTTTTATCGGGAGTTTCAATGGAGGTAATGATTGCTCCGTAACTGGTGATTTTTACAGTCACCCGATTGTCATTCGAAAGAGTAAAAAGGTCTACTTCTTGACCTTCGTTTGTTTTTCCGAAAAGTGATTTGGTAATTTTCATGTTTAGATATTTTAGTTTTAAAAATTGATGCGAGTTACGGGTTGCGAGTTTCGTGTTTAAAAGTACCGCAACTGAACACTTTTATTACAGGCATACAAATTTAATTTTTCTGATCAGACTGGTGGGTACTGGTTGTGTATTTATTCTGATTTATTTTTACTTTTGAGATTCATTAACCCAAACAAAACCCAAACGCGTGAAGAACATTCAGATTGATGATTCATTAGGTGTTCCCAAGTACAGGCAAATTATTAATTCTATTTATACAGCAATTTCGATTGGTGGATTGAAACTGGGTGATAAAATACCATCGCTTAACCAGATTTGTGCTGAATTTGAATTATCGAGAGATACGGTAATGGTAGCCTTTAACGAATTGAAGGCTAAGGGAATTATTAATTCAATTCCGGGAAAGGGTTACTACATCAATAGCACCGAGATTAACCTGGATCAAAAAATATTTGTTCTTTTTGACGAGCTAAATGCGTTTAAGGAGGATTTATATACTTCAGTCCTGAATAGTCTGGATGCCAAATCAAGTGTTGATATCTACTTTCACCACTTTAATTATCAGGTTTTTAAAAATTTGATTTCTGAAAGTGTTGGGAAATATACTTCGTACGTGATTATGCCGGCAACTTTTGATTATACTGCCGATGTGATCAGCAAACTTCCTAAAGATAAAGTATATATTCTTGACCGTAAGAAGGATGATCTATCGGAATATCCGGTTGTTTATCAGGATTTTGAACAGGATGTTTATGATGCTTTGATCGATGGACTTGATTTGCTTAGGAAATACACCAAACTGATTATGATATTTCCGGGAGGAAAGGAACCGGAGGGCCGTATGCTTGGATTCCAGCGTTTTTGCAATGAGAAGGGTTTTAAATCTGAAATTATAAGAAATGTAACCAATAAGGAAATAAAAACCGGAGAGGCTTATTTTGTTCCGTCCGACCGTAACCTGGTGCGCTTGGTAAAAATGGCATCCGAAAAAAATCTTGAATTGGGCAGGGATGTTGGCATTGTTTCGTTTAATGATACCGTACTTAAAGAGGTTGTTGCCGGTGGAATTACAACTATTTCTACTGATTTTCAGGTGATGGGACAAACCCTTGCACGAATGATACAAGAACGAAGTACTGAGAAACTCAGAAACCAGTCGGCACTTATCCGGAGAAACTCGTTGTGACATGTTTCTAAACACAAGTTCCATGTGTTCAGAAATGGGGAAATGATCTATTTTTACCCACCAGTACCTACCAGTTTGAGGTTGGATTGAATTTGTATCGTTAACCCCAAGGAAAAATAAAAAAGGAAAACTGGAGTGGCCAGTGTTCAGTCGCAGTTACCTGGCAACTCGTAACCTGAAACACGTAACTCGCAACAATTTAGTAACCAGAATAACGAAATATGAGCAATTTTAATATTGAAGATCACCCGCACAAAAGATTAAATCCGTTAACAGGTGACTGGATTTTAGTATCGCCGCACAGGGCAAAAAGGCCGTGGCAAGGGCAGATCGAGAAGGCGGTTTCAGATGAACGTCCGAATTATGATCCCTCGTGCTATTTATGCCCCGGTAATGAAAGGGCAGGTGGTAAGTACAATCCACTTTATAAAGGAACTTTCGTTTTCACCAACGATTTTAGTGCCTTACTGACCGATTCTCCGGATGGCAAAGTTGATGAAGGGAATCTTTTTCAAGCCAAAAGTGAAACCGGTATATGTAAAGTGATTTGCTTTAACGAAGATCACAGTCTGACTATTCCTGAAATGGAGATTGAAGATATTCGGAAGGTGGTTGACGTTTGGTGTGATGAATTTTCCGAATTGGCCAGCAATCCGTTGATAAACTATGTCCAGATCTTTGAAAATAAAGGCGCGATTATGGGCTGTTCAAACCCACATCCACATGGGCAAATCTGGTCGTCATCTTCAGTACCAACCGAACCCGAAAAAGAATCGAAAACACAAAAGGAATACTTCGCAAAACATGGAACAACCCTTTTGGGCGATTACCTGAAGGCTGAATTGGTAAAAAAAGATCGCATTTTGGTTGAAAATAAGCATTTTGTTGCCTTGGTACCCTACTGGGCTGTTTGGCCATTCGAAACGATGATCATTAGCAAAAGACCTGTTCAGAATATTATGATGTTAACTGATTCAGAAAGAACTTCGCTGGCAGAAGTATATCAAAAACTAACCATCAAATACGATAATCTTTTTGAAGTCTCATTTGCCTATTCTGCTGGTCTTCATCAGGCACCAACCGATGGAAACGATTATTCGGAATGGCATCTGCACATGCATTTTTATCCGCCGCTATTACGTTCGGCATCGGTTAAAAAGTTTATGGTAGGCTACGAAATGCTGGCAAGCCCGCAACGAGATATTACCGCCGAACAGGCAGCCCAGCGGTTGCGCGACCTGTCAGATATACATTATAAGAAACAAACCAATAAATAATTAAACACTACAAAAAGCTATGGCAAAAATTAATGCTTTAATTGAAAAGATTGCCAATGGAAAAAATCCATTGTTTCAGGAATTATATGGTGTAAACGAAGCGGTGCTGAAAGAACAGGCCGACCGTTATGCCGCATTGATGAACGAATTTCAGACGGTTTACGGAACTGACGATGTTTCATTATTCAGCTCACCCGGACGTACCGAAATAGGCGGAAACCATACCGACCACAACTATGGTCGCGTATTAGCTGGCGCTGTAAATCTCGATATGATTGCTGTTGCGGCTCCAAACGGAACCAATGTTATCCGCATTAAATCAGCAGGATATCCTGAATTTCATGTTGATCTGGGTTCTATGGAGATTGATCCGGCCCAATTCTATACCTCTTCGTCGCTGGTAAAAGGGATTTGTGTCCGGATGAAACAGCTAGGTTATCAAATTGGTGGTTTTGATGCCTGCATCGAAGGCCGTGTGCCAAAAGGTTCAGGATTAAGTTCTTCTGCATCATTTGAGGTACTTGTTGGCGCTGTGGTAAATCATTTGTTCAACGGTGGAAAAATGAGCGCTGTTGAGAATGGAATCATTGGCCAGTGGTCGGAAAACAATTTCTTCGGAAAACCTTGCGGTTTGATGGATCAGACTGCTTGTTCGGTTGGTGGACTAATTACCATCGATTTTGAAGATCCTTCGAAACCAATCGTAAAAGAAGTTGATTTTGATTTTGTTTCAACCGGCTTCGCATTAGTTATTACTGATGTTGGTGGTGGCCATGACGATGCAGCTTCACAGGCAGAATATGCTTCATTACCAACCGAAATGAAAGCGGTAGCAGCGGTATTGGGAGCAAAAGTTTTGCGTCAGGTAACTTTGGAACAGATTGTTGACAAAATTCCTGAAATCCGCAAAGTAACCGGAGATCGGGCAATTCTTCGTGCTTATCATTTCCAGGGCGATAACCAACGCGTTGTTGATCAGGTGGCCGCTCTTGAAAACAACGATTTTCAGGCCTTCCTGAAAATGGTGGTTGAATCAGGATACAGTTCATACATGTACAATCAGAACATTTTCGATGTGGTTCATAAGGACGATCAGGTGGTTTCACTGGCTTTGGCTTTGAGCGAAATGATTCTGAAAGGTAAAGGAGCTTGGCGTGTACATGGTGGTGGATTCGGAGGAACCATTCAGGCATTTGTTCCACAGGATTTATTGGATAAATATGTAGAAACACTCGAACATGTCTATGGAAAAGGAAGTTGCCATAAATTGTTCATCCGTGCCAAAGGATCAATCAAACTTGATTTGTAATTTTTAGCCGGGCATGCATAAAAACTTAGTTATTTTTTGCAAATTCGAACACTAAATGTAAAATGAACAACAAAAACAATAACTTAATAAATTCACAAACTAATTACCTCTAATTATGACTCAAAACAAAAATTACACCGTGCCAATCATCATGATGATCATGCTTTTTGGTATGATTTCATTTGTAACAAACCTGGCAGCCCCGATGGGTATTGTATTAAAGAGCCAGTTTGCAGTTACTAATTTTCTGGGACTTCTTGGTAATGCAGCCAACTTTATTGCTTATGCAGTAATGGGTATACCCAGCGGTATTTTGCTTCAGAGAATTGGCTATAAGAAAACAGCTTTGATTGCTATTGCTGTTGGCTTCGTAGGTGTAGGCATCCAGTTCCTGTCAGGACATGTAGGGCAGGATTCAGCATTTGCCGTTTATCTTTCAGGTGCATTTGTGGCAGGTTTCTCCATGTGTTTATTGAATACCGTTGTAAACCCAATGTTGAACACCCTTGGTGGTGGTGGTAATAAAGGTAATCAGTTGATTCAGGTTGGAGGATCTTTTAATTCAGTAATGGCTACTGCTACACCAATGATCGTTGGTATTTTAATTGGAGATGCTGCAAAAGCCAGAATCACTGATATTTTCCCTTTCATGTATGCTGCAATGGCTGTATTCGCAATCGTATTTGTTGTATTGTATTTTGTAAACATTCCGGAACCTCATGCAGAGGCATCTTCTGAACCACTGGGAAACCTGATGTCAGGTGCAATGAAGTTTCGCCATTTCATTTTAGGTGCTATCGGTATTTTTGTATATGTAGGAGTTGAAGTTGGTACTCCCGGAGTTTTAAATTATTTCCTGGTTGACCCTGCTACTCCAAATGCACTGAATGCTACTACTGCCGGATTTGTTGCAGGTACATACTGGTTTCTCATGTTGATTGGCCGTTTGGTCGGGGCTTCCATAGGAGCAAAAGTTTCCAGTAAAACAATGCTCACTTTTGCTTCAGGCTTGGGTCTGGTACTAGTTCTGCTTGCCATGTTCACTCCAACCACTATCCTGATTTCGATACCGGTATTGAAAAGTGTAGAGGGTATCACTTCATTTGGTCTACTGGAAGTGCCGATCAATGCTGCCTTCCTTGTATTGGTAGGACTTTGTACTTCGATTATGTGGGGCGGTATTTTCAATCTTGCTGTTGAAGGATTGGGTAAATACCTGGCTGCAGCTTCAGGAATTTTCATGGTCATGGTTTGCGGTGGTGGTATTCTTCCTGCACTTCAGGGATGGGTAGCTGATATCGCTGGTTATTTACCAAGTTACTGGGTTATTGTTGCTGGTCTTGCTTATCTGTTATTTTATGCCTTAATTGGAAGTAAGAACGTAAACAAAGATATTGCTGTATAATGCGGTAAAATATTATAGCATTGTTTTTCATAAAATGGCAGGAGAGATTTTCTCCTGCCATTTTTTTGTTTCCGAATTCCATTTTGATTTCTGAAAAAATTAATTGAAAAAAATGTTTTCCAACAGAAAACTGTCTTTTATACACTTTTGTTAATAAAAGTAAATAATACTTTTATATTTTAGCTGAAGTTATTATCGGGTACATTCTATGGAATTATATATAAACCATCCGCAGCATTATGTTGCAGTCGATTGTGTGATACTTGGTTACCAGGATGAAGAAATTAAGCTTTTACTCTATCCGCGAAGTTTTGAACCTTTTAAAGGAAAGTGGTCGTTGTTGGGTGGATTTGTTCAGGAGGATGAATCGGCTGATGAAGCTGCCGCCCGGATTTTAAAACAAACTACTGGGCTGGAACAGATTTTTTTAGAGCAGGTGGCATCTTTTTCCGCTCCCAATCGTGATCCTGAAGCCCGTGTAATTAGTCTAGCCTATTATGCATTAATCAGGATTGATTTGCATGATGAAGAAAAGGTGAAGGAAAATGGCGCTTTCTGGATTTCAATTAATAAACTGCCAAGTCTGATTTTCGATCATCAGCAAATGTTTGAAAAAGCTCTGGTAAAACTTCAGCAAAAAGCCGGATATAGTTTGTGCGGAAGCGAATTATTACCTGAAATGTTTACTTTGATTCAATTACGAAAATTGTATGAGGCCATTTTTCAGCGAGAGTTTGATCCGGGAAACTTCAGGAAGAAAATATTGTCGCTCGGAGTACTTGAAAAGTTGAGTGAAAAAGATGTTTCGGAATCGCGTAAAGGAGCTTTTTATTACAAGGTAAAAAGCAATATCGGAGAAATTGATACTGATCGGATTGTTAAATTTTAAACTAATATACATTAGTGTTGCGTTATAAGTCGAACAAATTCAATTGATTACAGATATCTTTGATTTCATCGTTCTTTGAAAAGTTTGTAAGTAGTTCATTTAGTGGTGTTTTATCAAATGTCGACACGCTTATTAT
>Ga0209317_1000776_pt1 | contig 34509 bp, 32 predicted proteins | sample RifGroB2_FD_183994 | JGI IMG/M metagenome (GOLD analysis project Ga0209317, IMG submission 183994) | Soil microbial communities from Rifle, Colorado, USA - Groundwater B2 (SPAdes) (version 2) | ecosystem: Environmental > Terrestrial > Soil > Unclassified | place: Rifle, Colorado | collected...
GCGCAGGATATTAACCGAAAAATCTATTACAAGGGCCTTTTCAAGTCAACTAAAATTAGGCTAATGTCCGACAAGAATCGTACAAATCCCTAACCTTACCGTCTACAGAACCTGCTCTAATCTTTTGAACTGCATGGACTGCATGAATGGCTGAGGGGATGCGACCCCGGGCTCGCGGCGCCAGGGTCGCAGTTACTTAACCTTAACCTTAACCTTAACCTTAACCTTAACCTGCCTTCTGGTTCTACATCGGGATGAAGGCGTCCTTGTTCCCGATCTTGCCGAGGGATGCGACGATGAGATCTACGGCGCCGTCCAGGTCGGAGAGGGAAAGCGTCTCGACCGGGGTGTGCATGTAACGAAGCGGGATCTTCACCAGGGCAGTGGCTACTCCGCCGCGGGAGATCTGCATGACGTTGGCGTCGGTACCGGTCGCCCTGGCGATACCGGTGTACTGCACCGGGATGTTCTCTTGCCCGGCCGTGTCGGAGAGAAGATCGAAGAGCACCGGGTTGATGTTGGCACCGCGCGGCAGGATCGGCCCCTTCCCCAGCCCGACTTCGCCGTTGTGCTTCTTGTCGACGTCCGGCTGATCGGTGGCGAAATCGACCTCGACGCAGATCCCGACGTCGGGGTTCACGGAGTAGCTGCTGGTGGTGCCGCCCCTGAGGCCGACCTCCTCCTGCACCGAGGAGACACCGTAAAGGTCGATGGGAAGCCGGTCGGGAAGTTCGGATACCCGGCGCAGCACTTCCGCCACTACGAAGCTGCCGGCCTTGTCGTCCAGACCGCGGGAGCTGACCCGGTCGCCGAACAGGCGCTCCATCCCCCCGGCGAAGGTGATGGGGTCTCCGACCCTCACCCACTCCTGCGCCTCTTTCTTGTTGGCGGCACCTATGTCGATGTACTGGGCGTCGAGCTTGATGACGCTGTCGCGCTCCTTGGGCTCGATGAGGTGAATGGGCCTTTTCCCGATCACGCCGTTTAGCTGCCCCTTGGCCGTGTGTACGTGCACCCGCATGCCGGGGGTGATGTGGGGGTCGACCCCGCCGATGGGCGAGAAGTAGATGAAGCCGTTGTCGTCGAGGTAGCGCACCTGGAGGCCGATCTCGTCCGAGTGCCCCACCACCATGACCCGCGGCCGATTGGTCCCGCCCCCCTGGATCATGCCGAACACGTTCCCCATCACGTCGGTGGCCACCTGGCAGAAGGGCTCTATGTATGAGCGGAAGACCCGCTGGGCGGGCTGCTCGTACCCCGAGGGGCTGGGCGCCACCAGTAACTGCTGAAGAAATTCAAAAGATGCTTCGCGCATGCTTCCTCCGGAAGAAGATCGGGTAAAGATAAAGACAAAGATAATGATTAAGAAGGGCCTCGGGCCTTACTAACCTTACCCTTAACGCCGAAATAGTTCAATTGCCGCGAACGCCGATGTCCCGCTCCAAATCTTTGTCTATATCTTTATCTTTATCTGCTTTGCCTTTTCTACATCGGGTACTTCCCCATCGCCAGGGGGTCCAAGTGGTCGAGAAAGTCGACGAACCTCCGCGCGTTGTTCTCCTTGGAGAGCGCTTCCTCGTTCATGTCGAGGCTCGAGGCCTGGGCCAGCACCTCGCTGTCCACCAGCACGGGCAAAAGGTATCTGAGAGACATCAGCATGGCCTCGACAACGTGAACCTCCAGCCTGATCTCTTCGCCGCTTTTGGACACCAGGCGTACGGAGGCTGTGAAGACCCCGTCGCGCAGCCCCTCAATGAGGATGCCGGAAAGCTTCATCTCCAGCCGCTCGATGAGGGAGGTGAAGACGTCCTTGCGGCTGGTGCGCGCAGAGGTCTCGCGCCCTACGAACTGCGCCGCGAAGGAGACCGACTCGGAGGCGTTGATCCATACCGGCACCGCGTGCTTTTCATCCGCGTCCTTCAGTATGATGACCGGCATCTGCGCGATGGCATCGAGTGCAAAACCGAACACATTCATCTCCAGATACATCTTCGATTCTCCCTTTTCCATATCAGGCATGCTCGATCTCGCCCTTGAGGATGGTCTGCAGCCCCTCGACGATTCTCACATCAAGCACCCGCCCGGCCAGGGAGGGATCTCCCGGCATGACGGTGCCGCGGTTGCCGCCGGTCCTGCCGAAGAGCGAGTCGCCGGAACTGCTCACCCCCTCGACCAGCACACGCTGCACGCTCCCCACCATGCTCTGGTTCCTTTGCAGGGTGGTCTGTTTCTGGATCACCTGCAACCGCTCCAGGCGCCCCTGCTTCTCGGCGCGGGTGACCCCGTCGGGGTACTCGGCAGCCTTGGTCCCCGGCCGCGCCGAATAGATGAAGGAGAACAGGTCGGCATACTGCACCTCCTCCATCAGGGCCAGGGTCTCCTGGAAGGCGGCCTCGTCCTCACCCGGAAAGCCCACTATCATGTCCCCGGTGATCTGGATCCCTGGGCAGGCCCCCTTCAGGGCCGCCACCTTGGCGAGATACGCTGCACCGGTATAGCCGCGGTTCATCCGTTTCAGCACCTGGTCGCTCCCCGACTGGGCCGGCAGATGTATGTGGGGGGCCAGCTTGGGGATGTCCGCAAAGCATTCTATGAGCCGCGGCGAGATGTCCTTGGGATGCGAGGTGGTGAAGCGCATCCGCTCGATACCGTCCACCTGGGCCACCAGCCGCAGCAGGTCGGCGAAATCGGGCTCCCCCGGCTCCCTGAACCCGTAGGAGTTCACGTTCTGCCCCAGAAGCGTCACCTCGGTGACGCCGGCCGCGGCCAGAGCGCTCACTTCTTCAACCACCCTGGCGGCGCTCCTGCTGATCTCGCGGCCGCGCACGTGCGGGACGATGCAGTAGGCGCAGAAGTTGTCGCAACCCTGCATGACGGTGACAAACCTGGTGACTCCCCCCTCGCTCTCGGAGTGCGGGAACAGGTCGAACCGCTTCTCGTCGTCCAGAAAGTCGGTCTCGATGCTCCTCTTGCCGGCTTCGGCGGCGGTGACCATCCTCTGCAGCAGGTGCAGGTTGTGGGTGCCGAACACCAGGTTCACGAAGGGCGCCTTCTTCAGGAGCTTTTCCCCCTCCTGCTGCGCCACACAGCCGCCCACACCGATGATCAGCCCCGGCTTCCCCTTTTTCATCGCCTTGAACTTGCCCAGGTGCCCATATACCCGCTGTTCAGCGGTAGCCCTGATGCTGCAGGTATTCAAGAGGACCAGGTCGGCCTGCGCCGCGTCGGCGGTCTGCTGGTATCCGATCCCCTTCATCAGGGTCACTATCTTCTCAGAATCGCTCACGTTCATCTGGCAACCGAAGGTTTCCAGATAGAGATTTTTGGCTGGTTTCACGTCTCTTCCCTATGGCTAAATGGATGGATATTACGCAAAGTGGCGGCATCCCGTCAATACCTATTACTGCGGACGCGCCCCGATTCCGTCCCCCGCCATCCGGGGGTTAAACCATTGCTGCAGCAATATATACAACAAGAAATATATTGACATATACAACAAAAGTAGTTTATAAGCTCATTAGGATGGCTCCGACATGAGCGATCCCATCTCCCACTGGACCGACCACTCATTTAAGACCGACAAGTCTTTAATTCCGGCTATTTGCCGATTTCAATCATAATCACCAACGTAGTGCATTTCCACTCAAACCACCGTACAACCTTCCGATAAGGACGACAGCCGGAAGGTTAATGAGTTGGCCGAGTAATAGCTGCGCCCTGTTGGTGGGGTTGCTGCACCGGGTGGTCAACACCAGCATCAGATAAAAAGGAGATGTAAATGAGAAACAAACTGGAAAAGCTGTTGGTAGGCGCAGCCGTTGTCGCGCTGGCCTCGCCGGTCGTGGCGCAAGCGGACGAGCAGGAACTGCAGAAAAGGCTCGACGAACTCACCCGCAAGGTGGAGAAGCTCGAGGACAAGTCCCTCAGCAAATGGCTCACCATCGGCGGGGATTACCGCTTCAGGCTCGACAGCCTGAACGGAAAGACCGTGGCCTACACCGATGCCAACGCAACCTTCACCAACGCACAGAACACGCTGCAAGGCGCGTTCTTCGCAGACCCGACCAACCCGGTTAATTCCGCCATGCTGAGCGGACTGATGAACTTCTCCAACGCCATGGGCAACGTCAGGACCTTTGGCCAGGCACAGCAGTTCCTGGGCGCGAACGTGCCGATGCTGATGGGGCTGGGCGCATTCGGCCAGCAGGTCCCCGCCTACAAGCCGAACAACGACACCCTCTACACCAACCGTCTCGGCATCAACATGAACGCGAAGGCGGCGAAGGACATAACGGTCAACGTGCGCCTGCTCGCATACAAGACCTTCGGCTCCCAGGACGACACCGCTGTGACCAACAACGGCGGCACACCGTTCTTCGCCGACCGCGTCGGCGTCTTCGACGGCACGCTCGGACACGTCCCGTCCAGCGGCCTCTTAAACGTCGACCGCGCCTATGCAACCTGGTCCAACATAGCCGACCAGCCGGTCTGGTTCTCGGTCGGCCGCCGCCCCTCGACCGAGGGCGCGCCGTCCAACCTGCGCCTGAACAACGAGCGCCCCGGCAACGGCGGGACCCCCGCGCTGCTGGTCGACTACGCCTTCGACGGCATGACCCTCGGCTGGGCGCCCGACATCGAGGCCCTTCCCGGCGCCTACGCGAAGGTCTGTTACGGCCGCGGCTTCGAAGGAGGCTTCGAGAACACCAACAACAACCTGAACGATACCGACATGCTCGGCATCGCGATCGTCCCGGTGGACACCGACCCGCTGCGCGTATGGCTGCAGTGGAACCGCGGCTTCGACATCTTCGACTTCCCGGCGATGAAAAACACCGCCTTCGGCGACACGTTCCCATCCACCTCGCTCGGAGAGATCGACTGGTACGGCGCCGGTGCGATGGGTACCATCAAGAACGTGGGCCCGGGCAAACTCAACTTCTTCGGCGATGTCGGCATGAGCGTCACCCACCCCAACGACAACGTTTCTGCGCAGGCAGGCTTCCAGGGACTTCTGACTGGCGGCTTCTTCAGCCCGGAAGCCCCGGACGACAAGACCGGCTGGGCGGCCTACGCAGGCGCCCGTTACGACTACGAGCCTTCCAAGACCAAGTTCGGCGTCGAATACAACCACGGCTCCAAGAACTGGATCACCTTCGCCCCTGCTGCCGACGACATGTGGACCACCAAGCTCGGCACCCGCGGCGACGTCTACGAGGCGTACCTGATCCAGGAACTCAACGCGAAACCGATCTCCTCCCACCTGTCCAAGGCGTTCTTCAGGATCGGGTTCCAGTACTACGACTTCGAGTACACCGGGAGCAACAACTGGGTAGGCGCTCCGGTCAAGATCTCCGAGATCCAGCCGGGAAACATGATGATGCTTGCCCCGCTCAAGAGCGCGCGCGACATCTACGCCACCCTCGAAGTCAAGTTCTAGCCACTTGAGCTTCGTACAGTAGCAACCACGGTCAACATGAAAAACAGGCAGCGCAAACTGTCAGTGCAACGGAAGCACGGGGTGGCAACTTCGGGTTGCCGCCCCGCTTCAAAAGGAGAAAAAAAATGAAAAAAGCTGTTTCGGTAATGGTTCTGGTGGCAGTCGCGGCGCTCGGCATCCTCTGCTTCGGCAGTGTCGCCAGTGCGGAGGAAGTCAAATTCGTGGGGGTGGTCACCAAAATCGAGATCTCCGGCAAAGACGCTAAAACTGCAACCGCTACCATGAAGGACAACAAGACCGAGGCCCTGATCCCCATCACCGTGAACGACGAGCTCACCCTGGACAAGTTCAAGGACCACAGGATCTCCGAAGGCGACGAAATCCGCTGCAAGTACGAGGTAATCGACGGCAAGAACGTCTCGAAGCTTTTCAGGAAAACTGCCGGCTGCTAGGCAGATGGCCCGCATCCTTGTATCCCTGCGCTGTGGTTTCCTAAATTACAGCGCTTCTTTTTGGGCTTTGATATTTATTTTTCTATATATATGATTTAAAACAATAAGCGCCGGAAGAGGCTGTTCCGGGCGCAATAAACACCGCTGCAACAAGGGAGGTTGTATGAGAGCAGGTATTCTGGGATTTTTAGCTGGAGTCGCGATGCTGGCGACTGCAGCCCAGGGAACGGCGGCTGTTGACCACTCCGGGTTCGTCAAGGGTCCCTTCACCAGCGGCCCCGAAGTAACCAAGGTATGTCTCGACTGTCACGAGGAGCAGGCGGCCGATTTCATGAAGACCACCCACTGGACCTGGGCCGGCACCCCCAACATGGTCAAGGGGCTGGAGAAGAGCACCAAGCTTTACGGCAAGTCCAACATGATCAACTCCTTCTGCACCTCGATCCAGGGGGGGAAGGACGGCGTGGTCCACGAGTCCTGCGGCAAGTGCCACGCGGGCTACGGCTGGACCCGCTCCAATTTCGACTTCGGCGACAAGACCAAGGTCGACTGTCTCATCTGCCATGCCCAGAAGGGGAACTACACCAGGGCCGCGGTAGGGTGCGACGTGGACAACAAGAGCATTGATAAAGGGAGCATGAACCTGGAGCAGGCAGCCCAGAGCGTCGCCCTCCCCACCCGCAAGAACTGCGGCGCCTGCCACTTCTATGGCGGGGGCGGGGACGCAGTCAAGCATGCCGGTCTCGATTCCACCATGGAGAAGCCGAGCAGGTCCCAGGACGTCCACATGGCCAGCAAGGAAAAAGGGGGCCAGGACATGACCTGCCAGAGCTGTCACGTCACCCACAAGCACAAGATCGGCGGCGCCTCCAGCACGATGGCGCACTACGACACCCGCGTGAACTGCGAGCAGTGCCACTCCGGCGCCAAGGCGCCGCACCAGAAGTCCAAAAACGGCGCGATCCTCAACAAGCACCTGGCCACCGTCGCCTGCCAGACCTGCCACATCCCCTTCTTCTCGAAGGCGCAGGCCACCAAGATGGCATGGAAATGGTCCGACGTGGGCAAAGAGATCGAGGCCGAGGAGCAGTTCGACAAGGAGACCTTCGCCAAACATAAGGGGACCTTCACCTGGGGCATGAACGTCAAGCCCGCCTACGCCTGGAGCAACGGCATGATCGAGCGCTACATGGTGGGTGACAAGATCAAGGACCCCAAAAAGCCGGTGGTCATGTCAGGCCCGGTCGGCGACATCAGGGACAAAAGCGCCAAGATTTATCCTTACAAGCTCTACACCGGCGACCAGCCGATGGACTCCAAAAACAAGCACCTGATCATCTTTCAGCAGTACAAATCGCTGTGGCTCGATTTCGACTGGGACAAGGCATGCCGCCTCGGCGCTGAAGGGTGCGGGCTCCCCTACAGCGGCAAGCACCAATTCGTCAACACCGTGACCTACATCTCCGCGCAGCATGAGGTGTCGCCCAAGGAGGAGGCGCTGCAGTGCGGCGAATGCCACATGAGCGGCGACCGCATGAACTGGAAGGCCCTTGGCTACCAGGGGGACCCGATGAAAAACGGCGGCAGGTTCGGCAAGTCGGCTCAAAAAGCTGCCAAGAAGTAGCAAACTGTGGGGATTGACTATCAAGCATCAGGCAAAAAGGGGCGGAGCGATCCGTCCCTTTTTGCGTTGCCCGAGAGCAGAGGGAAGTGGCAGTCGTGTTTGAGAGGCTGAAGCAGAAAAGGGGGCTTTACGGTTGCCGGCAGCAGGTAGCCTTCCGCCTTTGATTTCGCCCCCCGGGGCTACTTGCGGCCCACGCAGAGGATTACCGGATAGCTCCGGACGGCTCCGGACGGACCCCCCTTCTCGATGGCGGCGGCGGTAGCGACGTGGACATCGGAGAGACCGCGCCTGGAGAACTCGCCGGCGAGGAACTCCCTTGAGAACCCCTGATGCAGAACGCCTGTCGGCTCGTCGTGAAAGCGGCCGTCTTCGGTCTCAAGATCGGCGAGCGCCAGCCAGCCTCCAGGCTTCAGGGCTGCCGCCAGCGAACCGATCAGTGCCGCGACATCCTGCACGTGGTGCATGGTCATGCTGCTCACGATGAGGTCGTAGGAGCGGTCCAGCCCCTGCTTTTCCAGATCGAGGAGTTGGCAGGCGACGTTGCCGATCTGTTTCTCCCGCAGCTTGCCTTGCAGGACATCCAGCATTCCCTGCGAGCTGTCGGCGCCTGATATGCGCCCCACGAAGGGTTGCAGCCCGAGGGTGACCAAGCCGCTGCCACAGCCGTAGTCCAGCGCCTCCATTTCGCGGGTCAGCGGCACCTCGCGAAGGATCGCATCCACCACCTCCTGGGCCAGCTTGACGCGACGCGGTTCCTGATCCCAGTTACCGGCCACGGCATTGAAATCACGTTTCTGTCCTTGCTGTCCTTGCTGTTCTTGCTGTTCTTGCTGTTCTTGCTGTTCTTGCTGCACGATGTCCCTCCGGTGCTGGATTCGGCCCATGCTTGTTGGCCATGGAATGCCGAAACATATTATTATTCGGAAAGGCATATGTCAAGGTGAGGTTGCTGGCATTCGGTGGACGGGGTGGACGGGGTGGACGGGGTGGACGGGGTGGACGGGGTGGACGGGGTGGACGGGGTGGACGGGGTGGACGGTGGACGGTGGACGGTGGACGGTGGACGGTGGACGGTGGACGGGACGGCGGCGACTATCGCGGCAGGAATGCCGCTCCTACAGACGCTCTTTTGTGGTCGGTGCGATTGTGCTGGCTATGTCGCTCGATGCGTGGTAATGTGACGAGTTCGCAACGGCTACCTCTTTTCCCCTACCGTGACGTGTTTCTGCTTGACACTCCGTGGTTGAGGTGGTATATAATCCCTCTTTCGAAAAAACCCAAAAAGCTACATTTTTAAAATACTCGGAGGTGCAGTTTGGCAAATCATAAATCGGCAATTAAAAGGATTAAGCAGACGGAGAAGAGAACGGAGCGCAACAAGCACGTCCGCTCCACCCTGCGCACCTTCATAAAGCGCGTCCGCGAAGCGGTGGCAACCAAGGACCAGGATGCGGCTAAGGCAGCTCTGGCCCAGGCTATCCCGGTCATCGACGGTGCCGCTACCAAGGGGATCATCCACTCTTCCAACGCTTCCAGGAACGTGTCCCGCCTCACCAAGCTGGTCAACACCCTGGGCTAAGCCCCTGGTTGTTCCGGCAACGAATTACGAAGGGAATCCCTGAAAAACGGGATTCCCTTTTTGTGTTTCCGCTTGCCGGCCCGAACGCCCGGCTCCCTGCTCGGCAAATCCTCCCTCGCCCGACGGACGAGGGGGGGTAACTCCGGTTGGCTGCTCCCTCTACTTCTTGCAGGCGCTCATGACGAAGCGCTCGAAGAGGGGCTCCTCGAGCCCGCCGGACTTGAACGCGAGATCCAACTCCAGCATCCGCTCGAATATCTGCTTCAGCTCCCCCACCGTGTAGTTCCGCGCCTGATCGGTCACCTTCTTGAGAAAATAGGGGTTGATGCCCGAGGCCTTGGCCAGCTCCGCCGAGGGAACCTTGCGGTCCAAAAGCTCCCGCACCTGCCAGAGCTGCCGGTAATGGCGCGCGACGGCTCCCAGAATACGGAGCGGCGCCTCGCCATCCTGCAGCAGGGATGTCAGCATCCTTAGCGCCTTGGAAAGATCCTTCGAGCCGAGCGCATCGGTGAACTCGAAGACGCTCTCTACCTTGGTATCGGAAACGATGGCCTTCACGTCGGCTATGTCGATGGAATCCTTCTTGCCGCAATAGACGCAGAGTTTCTCGATCTGGGAGACCAGCTCCTGCAGGTTGTTCCCGACCAGATACGCGAGGAGCTCCGCTGCGGCACCATCTATCTTCTTGCCGGCGGCACGCACCTCGTCCCTGACGTACGGGCCTAGCTGGTTCTCGTAGGGACGCTTGAACTCGACGGCTTCACCGCGCTTCTTGAACTCGGCGAAGAACTTCTTGCGGCCGTCCACCTTTTCCGCCTGCAGGATCAGGCAGGTACCGGGGCAGGGATCCTGCAGGTAAGGAAGCAGTATCTCCTGCGCGCCTGCCGGGAGGTCGCCCCCCTTTTTCACCAGGACGACCCTTCGCTCGGCGAACATGGGGAGCGTCTGCGCCGCGCCGAAGACCTCTTCTCCCTTGCACTCGTTGCCGTAGAAGACGTTCAGGTTGAAGTCCTTGAAGCCGGGATCTACTGCGCGCTCCAGGAGCTTCTTTACCGCGCGCTCCACGAGGTACGGCTCCTCGCCATAAAGAAGGTACAGGGAGGCGAGCTCCCCTTTTTCGACGGCCCTGTTGAACTCTTCCGGTTTCATGCCCTACCCTCTCGCATCGTTTTCATTCCCGCCATCCTGAGTAAAAAAACCGCCCACCAGCCTGATGCTGAATGGGCGGCGTGGTCTTCCGAAAAAAGCCGTTATCTCAGAACCGCTCCCCGATCTTCTGCCAGATACGCTCTGAGAGACGGCGGGTGATCTTGGCCGTGGCGGCCTCTTCTGCGTTTTGCTGCAAGGCGATGTTGGCGTTGACCGGGTAAACCTGCTGCTCGGTCAAATCGCCCTTCCAGAGCACCTTGCGGGTACGCTGCTCGTAGAGGGTCGCCTGCACGGTTATCACGGCCCTGTATTCCTTGATGGCGTCGAGCGCCGTGTAGGATACGGGGACGGTGGTGTAGGAGAGTATCTCCCCGGAGAGCTCCAGCTCGGCCTCGTCGCCGGGGAGCACACGCCCCCCGGTCCGGAGCGCGAACTCGTCGACGAGGTCGCGCGCCAGGATCCCCTCGACGCCGGGACGGTAGCTCTTGTTGGCGAACAGGATGACGTTGACGCCGTTTGCCTCTGCCAGCGGCCCGCGCTGGATCACGGGGCGGTAGCCGCACCCTCCAAGCAGGCTCAGCGCCAACAACGCAGTAAGAACAATTTTCAGAACGACCCTCCTTGCCGGCACGCTATTGCCCCCCGATCAGCCAACGACAATGCTCACCAGCTTGCCGGGAACGTAGACCACCTTCTTGACGTTCTTCCCTTCGAGGTAAGGCTGCACCTTGTCGTCGGCGAGCGCCGCGGCACGTACCGCTTCTTCCTGTGCATCGGGAGCGACGGTCAGCTTGCTCCTCAGCTTGCCGTTCACCTGGATCACGACGGTGACTTCCTCGTCGACCACAGCCTCGGCATCGTAGCCGGGCCAGCCGGACGCTTCCAGGACGCCGGCATGGCCAAGCTCGGCCCAGAGCTCCTCTGCGAAGTGCGGCACGAACGGGGCGAGCAGGCGCACCACGGACTCGACCGCCTCGCGCACCACGGCGACGTTCTCGGGCGCACCCTTGGCGCCGAAGGCCTGTATGGCGTTCACCAGCTCCATGACGGCGGCGATGGCCGTGTTGAAGTGGAAGCGCTCCTCCACGTCCTCGGTGACCTTCTTGATGGTCTTGTGCACGGCGCGCCGTAACTTCTTCCCCTCGGCGGTCAGCTGCTCCGGCTCCGGGGCCCCTGCCCCCTCGATGGCCGGGAGCACCTCGTAGACCAGACGCCAGACGCGGTTCAGGAAGCGGTAGCTGCCGTCGACCCCCTGGTCGCTCCAGTCGAGGTCCTTCTCGGGAGGAGCGGCGAAGAGCGAGAAGAGCCTGGCCGTGTCGGCACCGTAGCGCTCGATGAGCGCGTTGGGATCGACCACGTTCCCCTTGGACTTGCTCATCTTGGCGCCGTCCTTGATCACCATCCCCTGGGTGAGCAGGTTGGAGAACGGCTCGTCCACGTTGCAATAGCCCAAGTCGCGCAGCACCTTGGTGAAGAAGCGGGCGTAGAGGAGGTGCAGCACGGCGTGCTCGATGCCGCCGATGTACTGGTCCACCGGCATCCAGGCCTCGACCTGTTCGCGGTCGAGCGGCCCGCCGGCGAACTTCGGCGAGCAGTAGCGCAGGAAGTACCAGGAGGACTGGACGAAGGTGTCCATGGTGTCCGTCTCGCGGCGTGCCGTCTCGCCGCATTGCGGGCAGGTGCAGGTCGTGAAGCTCTCGACGCGGGCCAGCGGGTTTCCACCCTCACCGGTGAAGGCTGCGTCCATGGGAAGCACCACCGGCAGCTCGGCTTCGGGAACGGCCACCACGCCGCAGAGGTCGCAGTTGATGACGGGGATGGGGTTGCCCCAGTAGCGCTGGCGGGAAATGCCCCAGTCGCGCAGGCGGAAGTTGACCGTCTTCTTGCCGATCCCTTCCTTCTCAAGGAAGTCCGCGATGGCCTCCTTGGCCTCGTTGTTCCCCATGCCGTCAAAGCGGCCGGAATGGACCATGGTCCCCTCGCCGGTGAACGCCTCGGTCATGGTTGCTGCATCGAGCGTCTCCCCTTCGGGCTGGATCACCACCTGCAGCGGAAGGTCGTACTTTTTGGCGAACTCGAAGTCGCGCTGGTCGTGGGTCGGTACCGCCATGACGGCGCCGGTGCCGTAGTCCATCAGCACAAAGTTGGCGAGGTAGATCGGCATCTTCAGGTTGGTAACGGGGTTCACGCAGTATGAGCCGGTAAAGACCCCTTCCTTTTCCTGGTCGTCGGCAGAGCGCTTGATCCGGTCGGTCTTTTTCACCTTGTCTATGAAGGCCTCGACCGCCGCGCGCTGTGTTGCGCTGGCCAGCTCGAGCGCCATCGGGTGTTCGGCGGCAAGCGACATGAAGGTGGCGCCGAACAGGGTGTCCTGCCTCGTGGTGAAAACCTTTATCTTCGAGATCCTCCCCTCCAGCGGGAAATCGATCTCGCACCCTACGGAGCGGCCGATCCAGTTCCTCTGCATGGTGAGCACGCGCTCCGGCCAGCCGGTGAGCTTGTAGGTGTCATCCAGAAGTTCCTGCGCGTAGTTGGTGATCCTGAAGGACCACTGCTCCAGTTCCTTTTGCGTGACTATCGAGTCGCAGCGCCAGCAGCAGCCGTCTTCAACCTGCTCGTTGGCAAGCACCGTCTCGCACTTGGGGCACCAGTTGACGGCGGAGGACTTCTTGTAGGCAAGCCCCTTCTTGTACATCTCCAGGAAGATCCTCTGCTCCCACTTGTAATAATCGACGTCGCAGGTGGCAAGCTCGCGGTCCCAGTCGTAGGAGAGACCGAGCGTCTTCAGCTGGCCGCGCATGTAGGCGATGTTCTCGTAGGTCCACTTGGCGGGATGGCTCTTGTGCTGGATCGCGGCGTTCTCAGCCGGCATGCCGAAGGCGTCCCATCCCATCGGGTGCAGCACGTTGTAACCCTGCATCCTCTTGAACCGGGCGATGACGTCGCCGATGGAGTAGTTCCTGACGTGCCCCATGTGGATCTTGCCCGAGGGGTACGGGAACATTTCGAGCAGGTAGTACTTCTTCCTGCCGGCATCCACCTCTGCCTTGAAACTGTCGTGCTGCGCCCAGAAACCCTGCCACTTCTCCTCAACTGCTGAGGGAACGTATTTCTCTTCCATTTAAAGCCCGCCTCCAGCGCCCCCTGACGGGGACGCGCAATATGGTAATGTCTGCAACCGGAATGGTTGGTGGTGAATGTGTAAAAGCGGCGGACCCGGCGGACCCGCTTAGGTGATCTTGAGCAGGTTCCTCGCCACGTCCAGGATCTTGGTCGGCTGGATGGGCTTGGTAATGTAATCGTTGGCACCCAGGGCCAACGCTCGCTCCCGGTCCTCCTGCGCTCCTTCGGTGGTGATCACGACGATCGGAATGCCCTTGTAGTTCGCGTCGTTTCTCACCAGACTGACCAACTTCAACCCGTCCATGATGGGCATGTTTATGTCGGTCAGGATCAGGTCGAAACGCTCGGAGGAGAGCTTCTTCAGCCCGTCTACACCGTCGTTCGCCTCGACTATCCTGACTCCCCTGATTCTTTTCAAGGCAAAGGCTATGAGCTGCCTCATGGTGGGTGAATCTTCAACTATCAAAACGTTGTAATCTGACATCTGACCTGTATCCCCCATTTCAATAGCTGATTTATTTGGTCAAGAGATCGATAAACCCTTGAATGGTCGAAAGCTTCCGCTCCGAATCGCTGTAGAGCCTGGAGCTGAAGATGGCCGTGGCCGCGTGCCCCGCCAACAGGGTGAAGAGCTCGTAGTCCACGGGCGCGAACTCCTTCTTCTGCATCAACAGCTTGTAGATGGCAAGCACGCCGATGACGTGTTCCTTGATCTTCAGCGGGATGCAGACCATCGGGGCGTTGAAATCGCGCTCGTAGGCGTCGAAGTCGGTGGCGAAATGGCTTTCGCCGGAACTGGCCACCCCCCCGATTACCCCCTTGCCCAACCGGACGCAGGGGATCTCGGTCCGCTCGACCCCTTCGGTCGCCACAGCCTGGAGCTCGTCGCTCTTCTCATCCAGGAGCATGATGGCGAATTCCTCGGCACCGATCAGGTTTATGATGATCTCCGTGATGATCTGGAGCACCTCCCTGAAGTCGAGCGTCGAGTGAAGCTGATAGCTTGCTATGTAAAGGTTGGCGAGGTTGTTGTTCTCATCCTCGATCTCCAGATAGCGAGCTGCGAAGTCCTGGTTTTCCTCCTCGACGTGCCGGATCCGATCCAGGATCTCCTGCTTTTCGGCCTCCAGATCGGCGATCCGCTCGGTGAGCTTCTTCACCTCGACGGCCGGCGCCGTCTCGCCGCCGATCTGCGACTTCTCCAGCTCCAGCAACCGGTACCGGAGCCGCTCGTTCTCCTTGAGCAGGTCCTGGGTGAACTCAGCCCCCTTCTTGAAAACCTGCAGGAACTCCTCGCCCCTGCTATGAACCAAACGCTCATCGTCTTTTTGCATGCGCACCCCGGGTCTTTCCGTCTTTTTTTCAGCCAAAACGCGGCATGAAGCCGCACCGATGCATGATCTCGCGTACCATGGCGTCCATCGGGACCACCCTGTCCACCACTCCCGTCGCGATCGCCTCGCGCGGCATGCCGAAGACTACGGCCGATTCCTCGGACTCCGCGACTATCTGAGCGCCTGCCCGTTTCGCCTCGCGCACCCCGTGAGCCCCGTCGTTCCCCATGCCGGTCAGCACCACGGCCAGCATCCGGCTCTGATAGATCTCGGCGCAGGAACGAAACATCGCGTCCACAGACGGGAGGTAGCGGTCCTTTGCCCCGGGCGCTATGATTCGGGCCACCACCTTGTCGCCCATCCTGGAGAAGACCAGGTTCCTTCCTCCGGGCGCGATCAATGCCCTGCCGGCAAGCACCTCGTCGCCGTCTTTCGCCTCCCTGACCTCGAAACCGGTGCTGCGGTTCAGCCTCTCGGCAAAGGCGCTGGTGAACCCGGCCGGCATGTGCTGGGAGATCACCATGGCGAAGGGGGGCGGCTCCTTGAAAGAGGAGAAGATCCGCTGCAGCGCCGGCGGCCCTCCGGTCGAGGAGCCTATGGCTACCACGTCGATACTGCTGGGCGCACCCGCAACAGGCTGAGGAAGTAGCTCGGCCGCGGCCGGCTCCGGCTCGCTGCGCTTCTGCACCCGCGCCATGTTCAGCTTGAAAACGCTCTGCACCTTCTCGTGCAGGTCCTGCTGGATCTTCAGAAGCTCGTCCGAGATGACGCTGGTGGGCTTGGCTATGAAGTCCACAGCACCCAGTTCCAGCGCCTTGAAGACCTTTTCGTCACCGCTTGTGGAGCTGATCACGATCACCGGGACCGGCGTGTTCGCCATCAGGATGCGCAGCATGGTGAAGCCGTCCATGCGGGGCATCTCCAGGTCGAGGGTCACCAGGTCCGGGGTCAGGTCGATCACCCTCCTGATCCCCTCCTCGCCGTTGGTGGCGTAACCCACCACCTCGACTCCGGGAAGCTCCTCCAGCATCCTGGTGATGGCGCGCCGATTATAGGCCGAATCGTCGACCACTACTACCCGTATCTTTTTCACTTAACAACTCCGCCGCCGTTGGTGTCGGTTTTCTGGTAGACCATGTCGTTCTTCAGGTGTTTCAGGGCGAAGGCCGTCGTTATGTTCATCAGCGATTCCGAGTGCCCCAAAAGCAGATACCCCCCGCCACGCAGCGTGTTGTGGAAGGCCTCGATCACCCGCGTCTTGGACGCCTGGTCAAAGTAGATGATCACGTTGCGGCAGAAGATGACGTCCATCTTGCCAAGGAGCGCCAGGCGGTTCGCGTCGAAGAGGTTCATCTGGCTGACGGTGACCAGCTCGCGCACTGCATCGCAGATCCGGTGCCCTCCCTCCACCTCGCTGAAGAAGCGCCTCAGGTAACGCTCATCGGTGGCACGGAAGGACGACTTGCCGTAAACCCCCTTGCGGGCATGCTGCACCACCCGCTGGCTGATGTCCGAGCCTATTATCTCGATGCGCCACCCCTGAAAGCAGCCCATCTCCAAAAGCAGCATGGCGATGGTGTAGGGCTCCTCTCCGGTGGAACAGCCGGCGCTCCAGATGCGCAGCGTACGCTCCCGCTGCTTGGACTTTACCAGCTCCGGGACGATCTCGTCGGTGAAGGCCCTTAACTGGAAAGCTTCACGGAAGAAGTACGTCTCGTTGGTGGTGAGGAGGTCCATGACGTCGGCGACCTCTTCGTCCTTCCTGCGATCGTACTTGAGAAACTGGTAGTACTCCCTGAAACCGGAGAGGTTGTGCAATGTGACCCTCTGCGCCAGGCGCCGGTCGAGGAGGTACTTGCTGTCCTGGTCGAAAAAGAGGCCGCAGTGGTTGTAGATCAGATCCCTGATCAGGCGGAATTCCTCTTCCGTCAGTTGCATTTCCGGTTCAAAGAATGGCATCAGCGCAGCCTGTCGAGCAGTTCGGCGATCTCGCCCTTCACCAGCGGGTCCGACTCGCGCGCAAGCGCCTGGTCCAGAAGGGGCACCGCCCCCTCGCCCCGCAGCTCTCCAAGGGCGCGCACGAAACAGCGCCTGACTATCCAGTGCGGATGCCCCAGCAGGGTCTCGCTATGGCCGTTGATCCAGTCGCCGCCGAAACCGGACAGGATCTGGATGGCCGCCTCCACCACCTCTTCGTCGCTGTGGGACAGTACCTGCTCGACCGGAGCGAGCGCCTGCGCCCCTCCCAGTGCGGCCAGCGTGGAGAGAGCGGCAATCAGCACCGGCCCGTTCGCCTGGGCAAGGAGCGCGGTCACGCCCGGGAGAGCCGCCGGATCACCCAGGGAGGAAAGCCCCTTGAGGGCGGAGACCCGGACCCACGGGTCGGCGTCGTTCAGGGCGAGCAGGAGCGGCCCCAGCACCTCGCCCCCCCCCTTGTCGGAGAGGGCCTGCGCCGCGGCCAGCCGCACCTCCGGCTCCTCGTCCGAAAGCGCAAGGGACAGGTGCGAAAGCTCCGGCAGGTCTACCCGCGCAAGCGACGCGACCGCCGCCCGGCGCACCGTGGCGTCCTCGTCCTTCACCAGCAGGCAAAGACGCTCGCCGTCGGCAAGGGCGCCCAGGATGACGGCGGCATCACGCCTTTTCCCCGGTTGCGGCGCCTGGATCAGCTCGGCGCAGAGCGCGTTCAGCGCCGCCGGCTCCGACCCGCAAAGGGTGCGCAGCGCCTCCAGGGCGGCTTCCCGCACCGGCTGTTCGTCGTCCTCCAGAAGCCGGGCCAGGTGCGGCACGGCCCCGGGAGCGGAAAGCCTCCCCAGGGCGATGGCGCAGCAGCGTCTCAGCTCCGCGCTGTCGTCGGCGAGCCCGCTGAAGATGAGATCATGGTAGCCGCTCTCCGCGAATTCAGCGATCAGGTGCACTATCACGGCACGCTCTGACTCCGCCGCCGCCGCGAAATGAGCCACCACTTCAGGCATGACCGACCGGCCGATGCCGCGGAAGGCTTCCAGGCAAACACCCCTCAACCTGTCTATGCGGCAAACCTGCAGCAGCGGGAGCGCAGCCCGCCCGTCGCGCATGACGGCGATCATCCGCACCAGCGCGTCCAGCACCACCGGATCCTCGCTGTGCAGCGAGTCGATCAGCTTGTTAGCCACAACCCCACCCGCGAGTTCCTGCAGGGGGATGTCCACAACGCTTTGATCCTGCGGGGCCAGGCGTCCCCTCACCCGCATCAGGGCCACGACAGCCGCCTCACGGGCATTCTTCGCCTTCTCCTGCAGCCCCTGCAAAAGAATCGGCAGGCACTGGGCGTCCCCGAGGGAGCCCAGGCAGTCGTAGGTGGCACGCCTTAGCAGGCTTTCCCTCAAAAGCGGGGCCAGCGAGACGAGCGGCACCGGAACCCCGATCAGCGCCAGGGCGTCCAGCACGGTGAACTTGAGCCAGATCTCCCCCCCCTCCAGCACAGTGAGCAGATGCGGCAGGGCGCGGGGGTCCCGGATCTTGCCGAGGTTCTCGGCTGCGGCGACCCGGACGTTCATGTCCTGGTCGTGCAGCGCCTTCACCAGAAGCGGCACGCAGGAGGCGCAGCGGATGTTCCCCAGGATGTCTATGATGAACTTGCGCAGGTCATGGTCGGGGTCGTCCAGATGGCCGCAAAGGGGCTCCACAGCGGCCGCGCCGATCCTCTCGAGCGACTCCACCGCAGAGTTCCTGAGCCCGGCGTTGTCCGAGGCCCTCAGCAGCCCGATGAGGGATTCGATCACCGCCGGGGCGAGCGGCCGTGCCTGCAGCACCACGGTGACCGCCTCTTTCCTGACACGCCAGCTCTCGTCCCCCATGGCGCTGAAGAGCAGTTGCATGGTGCCGGGGAACGGGTGGGCTCTCAGGGCAACAACTGCAAGCCTCCTCGCCTCCTCATCCGGCGCAGTGAGCCTTGCCGAGATTTCATCCAGATCCATCAACAGATTGCTCTCCTAAATGCGCAGTTCGGCGCTTTTCTTGGCGATGAGCTCCTCGAAGGCGTCCTCGAGGAAAGAAGTGATATCGCGCACCTGCTGGGACACCCTCTGCCGGTAGAGGAGTTCGCCTTCGCGGATGTCGTCGGCAAGCAGCTGGTAGAAGCTCCCTTCGCGTACCCCCTGCTCCACCTTGGCCTGGTTGTAGAGGACGATGTCCGAGACGATGATCCTGGCAAGGCGCCGGGCCTTCACCTGATCCTCGGGGAGCTCGCCTCCGACAGCGGCAGGGGCGGCGGCTGGGCTGTCAGGCCGTTCGGAGATCTCGACGGGCGCAGGAGCGAGCTCCGCCACGGGCAACACCGGCGCAACCGGCGCCGCAGCCTCCGGGAGCGACACCGTCTCGTCCACCTCGCACTGCCGGATTTCGGTGCGGCTCTCTTCCTGGGCCGCCAGTTCGCTCGCGCTGGGGCGGTCCACCTGCGGCACGGCACCCGAGGCGAGGCGGTAGATCATCGCCACCAGCGAGTCGGGGATGTGGTGCTTCTCGATGTAATCGTCGGCGCCGTAGAGCGAGATGGGCGATCTCTTGTAGCGGGTCTTGTCGTAGATGGAGGCGATCAGCACGATCCTCACCTTGGAGAGCGCAGGATTTTGCCGCACGCGCTCGCAGACCTCGAACCCGAACATGGTCGGAAGCGCGACGTCGAGCAGCAGCACATCGGGCGTCACCTGCTCGACCTTTTCCAGCGCCTCTTTCCCGTCGGTGCAGAGGAACAGCTCGAAAGGCTCGTCGGAGAGCACTTTCTCCACTGCCTGGCAAAATGCCCCGCTCTCGTTGGCGATCACCACCTTGAGCTTTGCGGGCAGCCCCTCGCGTCGCTCCGCTTTACGCACCAGACGGAAAACCGCCCTGCAGTTGGAGCAGCGGAGTTTTTTCGGCTGGTCCGAGCTGCCTGGGTCGACGTCGAATCTTTTCTTGCAGTTGGGGCAGACTATCAGCATGCGGAGCTCTTTTTCTTCGTGGAAGTGTCCCTTTTTTGGGGGGAGAGGTTGCCGAGCTCGGCCTTCTCCTGGAAAGTCAGCAGGGCGTCTATGTTGAGCAGCATGACCGGCACCTCGCGCACCAGGCAGAGCCCCACCATGTACTCGCCGCCGACGATGCGCACGCCGCGCGGCGGCGCCTTCAGCTCCCTCATGGGGATGGTGATCATCTCGGTCACCTCGTCCACCATCAGGGCGACAGGCTGCCCCGAGATGGAGAGGATCAAAAGGCGCGCCATCTCCTTGTTCTCGGCAGGCGGCAGCCCGAACCTCTTCCTCAGGTCGACGACAGGGATGACGGAGCCGCGCAGGTTGATCACCCCCTCCACGAAGGGGAGCGCCCTGGGGAGCGGTGCGAGCTTGGGGACCCGGATGATCTCACGGATCCTCATGATGTCGACGGCGTAGAGCCCGTCCCCCATCTTCAGGCAGGCAACCTGTATTTCCAGCAACTCCTGTTTCGTCAAGCGCCCCCCCCCTTCGGCGCTTGCCGGTTCCCGATCAGTCCCTCGATCACCTCGAGCACCTTCACCGACTTGAAAGGCTTCGTGATATAGGCGTCGGCCCCGGCGACCCTGCCGGCCTCCAGGTCCCTGCTGCTCTTCTTGGCGGTCAGCATGACCACGGGGATGGAACAGGTGTCGGGGTTGCCCTTGATGGCACGGCAGACCTCGAAGCCGTCCATGTCGGGGAGCATGATGTCGAGCACCACGAGATCCGGCCTCCCCTGGGCGATCGACAGGAGCGCGTCCTTGCCCCCCCGCACCCCGGTCACCCGGTATCCCTTCGAGGTGAAGAGTATGCTCTCCAGCTTCAGAAGGCTCTCTTCGTCCTCAACCACGAGGATCCTGTTCTTCTCCATGCTGTTTTCCTCCTCGGCCGGAAGCGCCGCGTTACAAAAGCGCCACGTCCAGCACCTTCTCCATGTCGAGCAGGATCAGCATCCTGCCAGAGACCCGCCCGATGCCGAGCACGAATTCCCTGTCGATCCCCTCCAGCACGACCGGCGGCGGTTCGATCCCCCCCTCGGCTATGCGTACCACCTGAACCACCTCGTCCACCAGCACGCCGGCAAAGCCCCCCTGGCGTTTGACCACTACCACACGCTCGCGCTCCGAGGGCGCAGCGCCGGCAAGCCCAAGCCTCACCCGCATGTCGAAGATGGGGATGATGTTGCCGCGCAGGGAGAGTATGCCTCGCACGAAGGAGGGGACGCGAGGCACCTCGGTCACCTCGCGCGGCTTGATGATCTCCTTGATGTCCATGATGCTGATGGCATATTCCTCGGACGCGACCTTGAAGCAGAGGAGCTCCACGCTTGCCGCGGCGACCTCATCCTGCTGCGCCCCGTCCAGGTCGAAGGAAGCGGACTCGCGCCCCTTGAGGATGACGGCGGCCGGATCGAATTCTTCGGGCTCGTCCTCGCAGTCGAATTCGGCGGGGAATTCCCCGGCAGCCCCGGCAGGCCGGGGGGGCTCCGGCGGCGCGGCCGCAACGTCGAACTCAGGCGCGGGGAATTCGGGCGCGAGAAGGTCGAGAGGGGAGAACCCGGGCGCTGCGCCCTTTGCCGCGAATGGATCAGGGGCGATGTCGGGCGTCTGCCAGGCGGCGGGGCTCGGCGCGCAGTTATCTTCCCGGGCCGCAACGTTGGTCTCTCCCCTGAGAGCCTTTTTTCTGATCTCCGCTAGATTCATAAAGCCCCTGAAAACCTGAAAGCTGTCCTGAAAGCTGTTCTACGTTCTATGTTCTACGTTCTACGTGACCCGAAAACCTTTAAAGATGTTCGTCCTACATTGACCCGGCAGCGGTCAAGGTGCTCTCGACGGGCTCTTGCGTCTATGGTTTGCAACATAGAACATAGAACGTAGAACCTAGAAGCCGCTCTAAAGTCCTCTCAGCGCTAGGCGAGCAGCTCGGCCGCGGTCTCCTCTACGACGGAGGCGTCGATCCAGGAGGCGTCCCTGCCAAAACCGATCAGCAACGCGTTGGTGGCGACGGCGTTGATCCGGCGCGGCACGCCGCCTGAAAGCTCGTAGATCCGCTGCACGGCGTCGGGCGAGAAGAGTCCCGGCTCGCCCCCTGCCGCGATGACCCTGAAATCGAGGTACTCCATGGTCTCCTCGAGCCCCAGCGGCGCCAGGTGGAAGTTGAGCGATATGCGCTGCCTGAACGGCTCGTACACCGCAGAGGCGAGCATGTCCCGCAGCTCCGGCTGCCCCATGATGATGACGCTCACCAGGTTCCTGTCGTCGAGCTGGAAATTGGTCAATAGCCTCAACTCGTCAAAGAGCTCCCGGTCAGGTATCATCTGCGCCTCATCGATGACCACCACGGGGACCCGCCCCTCTCCGTGCATCCGGTAAAGCGCCCCGGTGATCTCCTTCAACAGCTGGTCCTTCTGCTGCGAGGGATTCTCGACCTTGAGCCCCGAGGCGATGACACGCAAAAGCTCGTCCGCCGTCAGGCGCGGGTTGAACACGAAAAGGAAATGGTAGCCGTCCCCCATCCGGTCCATGAGCGCGCGGGATATCGTGGTCTTGCCGCAACCGATGTCGCCGGTCAAAAGGGCTATCTCGCTCTCTTCGACGGCGTATTCAAGCCTCGCCAGAGCCTCCTGGTGCCCGGAGCTCATGTAGAGAAAGCGCGGGTCCGGGGTCTTGCTGAAGGGCTTTTCGATCAGGCCGTAAAACTCCTTGTACATCAGGCACTCCCCCGGGTCGCCTCGCTGATCACGCTCCCTACGTCAAGCACCAGGATGGTCCGCTGGTCGCCCAGATCAGCCGCACCGGAGATGCCCTTGAACCCGGCGAAGGTGTCGCCTATCGACTTGATGACGATGTCCTGCTGCCCCAGAAGGTCGTCGACCACAAGGCCAAGCCGCTTCTCCGCGACACCCACGACCACCACATAGCAGCTCTCCGGTGCCGGGGCGCCCCCCTTCAGTTCGAAGAACTCGGAGAGGCGCAGCAGCGGGAGGGTGGATTCGCGCAGCTGGAAAACCTCCTTGCGCTCCACGGTCTTGATTTCCTTCTGTTCCACGATGATGCTCTCAAGGACCGAGGTGATGGGGAGCGCGTAGGTGCGACCCGACGTCGAGATCACGAGGGCCTTGATGATGGCAAGGGTGATGGGGAGGGTGATGATGAAACGGGTCCCCTGCCCCGGGAAGTTCTCCAGGTCGATCATCCCGGAGAGGGAGGCGATGTTCGTGCGCACCACGTCCATGCCGACGCCGCGGCCGGATATCTCGCTCACCGTTTCGGTGGTGGAGAACCCCGGGCGGAAGATGAAATCGAGCGCGTCGCGGTCGCTCACCTCGTCCGGGGAGCTGATCATGCCGAGCTGCATCGCCTTCTTTTTCACCCGGTCCACATCGATGCCGGAGCCGTCGTCATCCACCTGGATCACGACGTGGTTCCCCTTCTGGTAGGAGGAAAGGGTGATGGTCCCCTTCCCGTCCTTGCCGGCGGCGAGCCGCTGGTCGGGAGTCTCTATGCCGTGGTCGATGGAGTTCCTGACGATGTGCATGACCGGGTCGGAGATGTCCTCTATGATCAGCTTGTCGAGCTCGGTGTCGGCGCCGTAGAGCTTCAGCTCGACCTTTTTGCCCTGCTCGCGGGAGATCTTCCTGACGATGCGGGACATCTTCTCGAAAAGCTGCCCGACCGGGATCATCCGTATCTCCATGACCCCCTTCTGCAGTTCGGAGAGTTTCTTCTCGAGCCCCTTGGCCGCCTTGCCAAGCTCCTGGGACGGCGCGATCATGCCGTCGCGGCGCATGCGCGTGGCCACCTCGGCTATCATGGAGTGCGAAAGCACCAGCTCCCCCACGATGTTCATCAGCTGGTCGAGCTTGCCGATGTCCACCCTGACCGTGCGGCTCATGCTCTTGGCGCTCACCGTACTGCCGTCGACGGGGGCGGGGGCGTGGAATTCCTCCACCGCCCCCCCCGGCTCCTCGCTCACCTCGCCCAGGTTCCGGTTCTGGTTCTGTGCCTGGGTCCGGAGGGGTACCCGTGCCGCCTCCCCCCCGAACTCCGAGACGCTCAGGTGCTCCCGGTCCACCAGCGGCGCGAGTTCGCTGCCGGCGAGGTCCGAGCCGAAGAGGATCTCGAAATCTATGCCGGAGTCCAGCCCGCTGGAGGCGGAAGGAAGCGTGCTGACCACCTCGCCCACCTGCTTCAGCAGTTCCGTCAGCTCCATCAGCTCCGAATCGAAACTCGCCAGCAGGAGCGAGACCCGGATGGAGTAGATGCGCCTCCCTTTTTTCACGTTTTCCAGCAGGCGGTGTTCCTCGTACTCCGTCATGGAGTTGAGGATCCGGTCCGGAATATTGAGCCTGGAGAGCGGGGAGTCGCCGGACGATTTGGGGCCTCGGGTCAGGCAGTCGTTGATGTGCTGCATCGCCCCGGAGAGGTCGACAGCATCCCCCCCGGCCTCCCCGGCGTTGCGCACCAGGACCCCCAGGAGTTCCGTCGACTCGAACAGGGCGCTCACCACCGCCTGGTCCAGTTCCACCTTTCCGAGCCTCAGGGCGTCGAGCAGGTTCTCCAGGTGGTGGCCCAGCTCCGCGATCTCGGTTAAGCCGAACATCCCGGCAAGCCCCTTCAGCGAGTGGGCCGCGCGGAACACCGAGTTCACCAGGTCCGGGCTGCACTCCCCGCCGTCGGCGCAGTCGGAAAGCGACACCAGGTCCAGACTCAACTGGTCCAGGATCTCCTCGGCCTCGGCGAGGAAATCCTTCATCGCCTTCCCTATGTTGTCGTCAACGCTCATAAGCTCTCTTTTGAAACCTGTTCAATGTTCAATGTTCAACGTTCAACGTTCGACTGCTTTTTCCTCATGCTCCACTGCGCCATGACGGCCCCGTCACCTGGCAGGTGGGCGGGCTAATGACTTGGTTCAACGTTCAACGTTGAACGTTGAACCGGTTTATCCCAGATACTTGCAAACCAGCTCCTGCAGCCTCACGGGATCGAAGGGCTTCACCAGGTACTCGTTGGCACCAAGGGCAAGTCCCTTCTCCAGATCCTTCTCGCCGCTCTCGGTGGAGACGATGAAGAGCGGGATCAACTGGTAGTTCGGGTTGTTCCGCACGTAGCTGATCAGCTCCAGCCCGTTTATGTCCGGCATGTTGATGTCCGTTATGATGAGATCCACATGCTCGCGCGGCAAAAGCCGCAGGGCCTCGAATCCGCTGGCGGCCTCGACGATGGTGTACTTCTCCAGCTCGTCGATGGTCGACACCAGCATGGAACGCATGGTGTTGGAATCTTCTGCTATCAGTATCTTCTTCACGTCACATTTCTCCCCGTCCCTGGTCCTGCAGCCTGCGCTGCAACAAGGCTTTCTCCATAGCTATACCGGCCTGGCTCAGGAATATTTCCAGCGAATCGGTATCTCCGATGCCCTTTTGCTCGGGGAGGTTGTCGCCGTAAAGCACCGCAACCACCTTCCCTTCACTTACAATGGGGCCCACGAACACCTCTGCGGGTCGCCCGCCACCCAGCTGCTCGATAAAATAGTTGCTCCAAGCGGAACTCCCCACCTCGCCCTTGATGGGGAAGCGCGTCTCCAGCACCTCTGTGAAGAGCGAAGACTCCCCCCTTGGTATGCTGAGGTTCCTGATGCGCATGTCGGCGCCGCCGTCCCTGTCCTGCACCCCGAACTGCCCAAGCCCCTGGATACTCTCCTTCTTCACCAGCAGCACCACGGCCCGGTTCACGAATTCCGCGGCAAAACGGAGCACCAGCAGGATGATCCCCCCGCCAAGCTGGGGGTTGTTCAGCTCCTCCAGCATGCCGCGCAGGTGGGAGATCCCTATGCTCTGGCCCAGCTGGGGAGCGGGAAGCGCGGGCTCCTCGCCCATCTCCAGCCTGAGTTCGTCCCCGATGTTGACGCTGTTGAAGGCTATGTCCTCTCCCGCCGACAGGTTGGCGAGCGCCTTGAGGAGCCTGGGGGCAAAAACGTCCAGCGCATCCTCCAACTCCCCCTTGAGCGGCTTGATGAGGATGGGGATTCCCATGTCGCGCATCTTGCGCTGGGCCTCCTCGTTCTGGAAGTCGCTAAGGGCAAGAAGCGGCAGGTCGGGGAAGTTGTGGCGCACGAGCTCCATCAGCTCCAGCCCGCCAAGTATCCCGGTGCCGTCCATCCTCGGCATGATCAGGTCGACCACCACCGTCGGGTGCCCCCCCTCGCGGTACAGGGTGTCGACCCTGATCAGGGCGTCCTCGCTCTTTTCCATGGCGTCAACCCGGTAACCCTGCTGCTCCAGGAGCGGGATCAGCGCGGCCAGCGTGCCGGGGTCGTCATCGACCAGCACGAGCGGCATCCGGGGGGCGGACGCAGGGGCGGCCTCGACAGGCGGGGTCGCACCCTCTTTTGCTGCAGCTGTGACGTCCTGCGGAGGTTCGGCTCTTTGGTAGGAAACTGGCGAGAAGAACGGGTGCGCCGGTGCGGTTTCTGCCGAAGGGAGCGGCTCCTGCACCAGGTTGAAGGCGAGATCGAGCGATTCCTCGGGGGCCCCTTGCGTCTGCGGCTCATCTGCGCCGGTCTCGCCCCGGTGGCGCTGCTCGTCGATGATGCGCGACCCTTCCATGGCGAGGTATTGCGGGTTCAGCCCCTGCTTCAGCATGAACTGCACGGGATCCAGCTTGGCGTTGTCCGCCTCGTTCACGTCCTGCAGCTCGAATTCGAAGGTCCCCTCCGCCCAAGCGAAAAGGGAGTAGACGACGTTCTCGATCTGCTCCCGCACTACTCCCTCTATGGCGTCGGCGCTCACCCCGAAGCGGTCGATCATGATGCCGCCAAGCAACTGGGAGTAACCCTCGTCCACCTGGATGCTCAGGGCGCGCTTCAGTGTCCCGAGGTCGATGACCCCTTGCTGGATCAGCACTTCCCCCAGGTTTTGCTGGAAGGTCGACGAGGTGGCGCGGATCACCTGCCCGTTTCGGAAGATCACCCGCGCCTCCCTCCCCCGACTTTCGAGGGAGAGCACGCCGGATCTCCTGCTGAGGCTGACGATCTGCAGGATCTCACCTAGCCCGAGATCTTCCAAATTGCCGACAAGACTCATGGGTGCCGCTCTCTCATGGGTGGGTTAAAAATTGGCATATACTAAACCATCATATCGCCTAAGTAAAGAATGATTTAGGCGTCTTTCTTGTCCCTGCCCCGGAACATCAGCTTCAGCGGTGTGCCGTTGAAGCCGAACGCCTCTCTAAATCGATTCATGATGTACCGCTCATAGGAGAAATGGATCCCTTCGGGGCGGTTGGTGAAGATGACGAAGGAGGGGGGTTTGATCCCTACCTGGGTCGCGAAATAGAACTTCACCCTCCTCCCGCCGTCGAGCGGTGCGTGGTTCTCGTCGACCGCCTGGGTGAAGATGCGGTTCAGCTCGCCGGTGGTGACCCTCTTCTGGTACTGCTCCATGACCAGGTCCACCTCGGCGACGATCTTGCCGGTCCTCTGCCCGGTGGAGGCGGAGATGAAGAGTATGGGCGCGAAGGGGAGGTACTTGAAATTGCGCCTGATCTCCTCGGTGAACTTCGCCATGGTGGAGTTGTCCTTCTGGACGGTGTCCCACTTGTTCACCACGAAGATGCAGCCGCGTCCGGCCTCGTAGGCGTACCCGGCGATCTTCGAGTCCTGCTCGGTGACGCCGTCCTCGGCGCTCAACACGATGAGCACCACGTCGGCGCGCTCGATGGAGCGGAGCGCGTCCATCACCGAGTATTTCTCCACCTTCTCTACCGTCTTCCCTTTCTTCCTGATCCCCGCCGTGTCGATCAAGAGGTAAGGTTTCTTGTTCACCGTGAAGCGGGTATCGACTGCGTCCCTCGTGGTCCCCGCGGTCGGATTCGCCACCACGCGCTCGTAGCCTAGGAGCCGGTTCACCAGCGTCGACTTGCCGACGTTGGGCCTTCCCACCACGGCGATCTTGGTGATGTCCTCCTCCACTTCTTTCGACCTGTCGTAGGGAAGCGCAGCCAGCACCTCGTCCATCAGGTCGCCCACGCCGCGGTTGTGCTCGGCGGAGATGGTGTGGATGTGGTTCACGCCGAGGGAGTAGAAATCCCCGGCCTCGGCCTCCTGGCGGTCGCCGTCCACCTTGTTGATGATGTAGAAGACCGGCTTGTTGATGCGCCTCAGCATCTCCACCACGGCGCGGTCGGCGGGGGTGAGCCCGGAGCGCGCGTCCATCACGAAGAGGATCAGGTCCGCCTCGTCCATGGCGAAGCGGGACTGCTCACGCATCTGCTGCAGAAGCCTGTCCGAGGTCTCCGGCTCGAAACCGCCGGTATCCACCAGGATGAAGGGGACGTCGAAGCGGTCCACCTCCGCGTAGTTACGGTCCCGGGTGACCCCCGGCATGTCGTGGACCATCGCCTTGCGGCGCCCGACCAGCCTGTTGAATAGGGTGGACTTCCCGACGTTGGGGCGTCCGACGATGGCAATAATAGGTTTCATGGTTTTTCCGGATCGAAAACGGCAATGGCAAGCTGCTAAAAAAACAGCATTTTCCGTTTTAATGTATTTGACAACTAACCGGTATGTGTATCATTTTGCAGCCCAATAAGCAACAGATACGATTGGGGCGCAAGGAGCGGCCGGCGCGCGCTCCGATGCGCCCCGAGACGGACGACGCAATTGACAAGGGGGGCGTCATCTGATACTTTGGCGATCCGCCAGCAGCCCACCCCCCTTCCCTTCCCGCCCCCCGAGCTGCCGACAGACAAAACAGAAAGAACACGGAGCCTACATGCACAAGAAGCTGTTTATCCCGGGACCGATCGAGGTGAGCCCGGAAATCCTCCAGGCCATGGCAACTCCGATGATCGGCCACCGCATGCCGGAGTACGCCCGCCTGCACAAGGGGGTGACCGACAAGCTGAAGCAGCTGATGTTCACCAACCAGCGGGTGTTCCTCTCCACCTCGAGCGCCTTCGGCGCCATGGAGGGGGCGGTGCGCAACCTGGTGGGGAAGCGCTGCGCCAACTTCTGCAACGGCGCCTTCTCCGATAAATGGCACAACGTGACCCTTGCCTGCGGCAAGGAGGCCGACGCCTTCAAGGTCGCCTGGGGCGAGCCGATCACCCCCGAGCTGGTTGACTCCGCACTTGCCACCGGCAAGTACGACGCCATCACCCTGATCCACAACGAGACCTCCACCGGTGTCATGTCTCCGCTTCCCGAGATCGCACAGGTGCTGAAGAAGTACCCGGACGTCGTCTCCATCGTCGACACGGTCTCCTCCATGAGCGCGCTGAAGATCCCGGTCGACGAGCTTGCCATCGACTGCTGCGTCTTCGGGGTGCAAAAGGCGTTTGCCCTCCCCCCGGGCCTCGCTGTGTTCACCGCGAGCGAGCGCGCCCTGGAGCGCGCGAAGACCGTAGCGGGGCGCGGCTACTACTTCGACTTCCTGGAATTCGCCGCAGCCGACGAGAAGGACAACACCCCTTCCACCCCGTGCATCTCGCTCATCTACGCGATGGACCTGCAACTGGAGCGGATCTTTGCCGAGGGTCTGGAAAAGAGGTGGCAGCGCCACCAGGAGATGGCGGCCTTCATGCGTGGCTGGGCACAGGGCGAGGGTTTCGGGCTGCTTCCGGCCGAAGGTTACCGCTCCGTCACCCTCACCTGCGCCACCAACGTGCGCGGCGTCGACCTGGGCCTTGTGAAGAAACAGCTGGGCGAGCGCGGCTTCGCCTTTGACGACGGCTACGGCAAGCTGAAGGGGAAGACCTTCCGGGTGGCCCACATGGGCGACATGAAGATGGAAAACCTCAAGGAGATCACTGTCGAGTTGGAGGGGATCCTGCGGGGTCTGTGAAAATGAAGGGGGAGGAGCCGTTTGGCTCCTTCCCCTTTTTGCTTGCGCCCTACTCGGGCTCGAAGGCTTCCTTGCCTACCCCGCAGATCGGACAGACCCAGTCCGGCGGGAGGTCCGCGAAGGGGGTCCCGGGGGGTATCCCGTTATCCGGGTCCCCGACGTACGGGTCGTAGACGTATTGGCAGACGGTGCAGATGTAAGGCTCCATGAAATACCCCCTGTTCTTCTGTTGTACGACCTGTCGGTCCTGCTGCCTTGGCCGCGACAGCCGGCCGGACGGCCGGAGCATCCGGCGCGTAAAAAAACGGATCAAGATGTCGTTTACGAAAGTTCCAACGGTGCCGATACTGACAGAGCAAAAGGTGCCACAGACATCGCTTTGGCGGCAAGTCCGGCAAAAGTCTAGCAGACAGTGACAGCGTGTCAATTGCGGCTTGAGCTGCAAATTAGGCTTGATTTTCGGACTTGTTGTGTTATTTTGTCATAATTAAAATTTGGGCTCAGGGAGGAGACAGCGTTGTCGTTCCATGACATCAAAAGGTGCGCATCTCTCACGGAACAAAGCAGAGACTGTCAACAAGAGTGCGCCCGGATCTCAAAGGACGAATGGTCAGACAGGGCGAAGATTCCGCTTCCCAGCACCCCGCAGATGACATTCAATCGACCCCACGCACCGTGACATGAAACTATCCCCCACTCACTGAAACCTGACGACAACTTCAACCAAGGCCGGAATTGCCAGTGGACCCGCCGGGTTCCCTCCGCCACCTTTCGGTCTTCCCGCCATGACGGCAGAGAGGTCTACAATGGAGACTATTGAAATCAGCGGCACGGATGAGCCTTTAACCTCTTTTAAAAATGCGATCAAGTCCCAATACCCAAAGGAGGGAATACAGATGAGTTACGAGATCAAGAACAAACAGCTACTTGCCTGGGTCAAGGAAGTAGCCGAGATGTGCCAGCCGGCCCAGATCCACTGGTGCGACGGGAGCGAGGAGGAGTACGACAGCCTCTGCGAACTTTTGGTCAAGGGCGGCACCTTCCGTAAACTGAACCCGGAAAAGCGCCCCAACAGCTACCTCGCCTGGTCCGATCCCAGCGACGTGGCCCGCGTTGAGGACCGCACCTTCATCTGCAGCCTCGGCAAGCAGGATGCCGGCCCGACCAACAACTGGATGCCCCCCAAGGACATGAAGAAGACCCTCGTCGGCCTCTTCACCGGTTGCATGAAGGGGCGCACCATGTACGTCATCCCCTTCAGCATGGGCCCCCTGGGCTCCAACATCGCCAAGATCGGGGTCGAGATCTCCGATTCCCCCTACGTCGCGGTGAACATGAAGATCATGACCCGCATGGGCAAGAAGGTTCTCGACGTCCTGGGCGAGGGAGACTTCATCCCCTGCCTGCACTCGGTCGGCGCTCCGCTGCAGCCGGGCCAGAAGGACGTGCCCTGGCCCTGCAACCCCGAGAAGTACATCGTGCACTTCCCGGAGGAGCGCGCCATCTGGTCCTTCGGCTCCGGCTACGGCGGGAACGCCCTTTTGGGCAAGAAGTGCCTGGCGCTGCGCATCGCCTCCAAGATCGCACAGGACGAGGGGTGGCTGGCCGAGCACATGCTGATCCTCGGCATCGAGTCGCCGGAAGGCGAGAAGACCTACCTGGGCGCAGCCTTCCCGAGCGCCTGCGGCAAGACCAACCTCTCCATGCTGGTGCCGCCCGACAACTTCAAGAACGCAGGATGGAAGGTCTCCACCGTCGGCGACGACATCGCCTGGATCAAGCCCGGCCCCGACGGCCAGCTCTACGCCATCAACCCGGAAGCGGGCTTCTTCGGCGTGGCCCCCGGCACCTCCATGTCCTCCAACCCGAACGCCATGCACTCCTGCGCCAAGAACACCATCTTCACCAACGTGGCGCTCACCGCCGACGGCGACGTCTGGTGGGAGGGGATGACCGACGCCCCGCCGGAAGGGCTCACCGACTGGCAGGGTAACGCCTGGACTCCGGGGAGCGGCAAGCCGGCAGCACACCCGAACTCCCGCTTCACCTCGCCGGCCAGCCAGTGCCCGTCCATCGACCCGGCCTGGGAGGACCCCAAAGGGGTGCCGATGAAGGCGTTCGTCTTCGGCGGCCGCCGCAACAACGTGATCCCGCTGGTATATCAGGCCTTCAACTGGAGCTACGGCGTCTACCTCGCCGCCACCATGGGAAGCGAGACCACGGCCGCCGCGGTCGGCGCCATCGGCAACGTGCGCCGCGACCCGTTCGCCATGCTCCCCTTCTGCGGCTACCACGTGGCCGACTACTTCAACCACTGGCTGCAGATCGGGCGCACCACCCCCAACCCGCCGCGCATCTTCAGCGTCAACTGGTTCAGGAAGGACGCCAAAGGGAAGTTCCTGTGGCCGGGCTTCGGGGAGAACATGCGCATCCTGAAGTGGATCGTCGACCGCGCCAACGGCCGCGGAGCATCCGTGGAGAGCCCGCTCGGCTGGATGCCGCGCTACGAGGACCTCGACTGGAGCGGCCTCAACTCCGTCACCCGCGAGCAGTACCACGAGCTCAACTCCATCGACAGGGATACCTGGAAGGAGGAGATCCTCTCCCACGAGGAACTGTTCGTGAAGATGTACGACCGTCTCCCCAAGGAGTTCCTCCACATCCGCGAGCTGATCCTTTCCGGCCTGTGGCGCTCTCCCGAGCACTGGGAGCAGTTCACCCCCATCTCCGCGGAAGGGTACAACGACTAAGGGAGCAGCCGGCAACACCGGTGATCCCGATGGAAAAAGCAAAGGCCCCGGTCCCAAAGACCGGGGCCTTTTGCGTGGCAGGCGCAGTTGCATTCGCAACCCCGCCTGCTATCTTTAATCCCTGATATTGATCCAATGAGAACGGAGGAAGCGTGAGATTCAACGACATCACAAGGGGCGCCGGCCTAGAGGAACACGGCATAACCAACCAGAACCTCGTCTACTGGACCTCCCCCACCTCCGTACTCTATGAGCAGGTCGTGAGGAGGGGGGAAGGGCTCATCTGCCACCTCGGCGCGCTGACGGTGAAGACCGGCCACTACACCGGCCGGGCGGCCAACGAGAAGTTCATCGTCGACGAACCCACCAGCAGCAAGCACATCAACTGGGGAAAGGTGAACCGCCCCTTCGACCCCGACAAGTTCGACGCCCTGTACAAGAGGATGACCAGCTACATGCAGGGGCGCGACCTGTTCGTGCAGGACTGCTTCGCCGGCGCAAGCCCCGACCACCGGCTCCCGGTGCGCATCATCACCGAGCGGGCCTGGCACTCGCTCTTCGCGCGCAACATGTTCCTGCGCGCCACCCCGGAGGAGCTGGGGACCCACAAGGCCCAGTTCACCGTCATCGACCTCCCCGCCTTCCACGCCCAGCCGAAGTGCGACGGCACCAACTCCGAGGCGTTCATCATCATCAACTTCGCGCGGAAGATGGTCATCATCGGCGGCACCAGCTACGCCGGGGAGATCAAGAAATCGATCTTCACCGTGCTCAATTACCTCTTGCCGCAAAAGCAGGTCATGTCCATGCACTGCTCCGCCAACGCCGCTGAAAACGGAGAGGTCGCCGTCTTCTTCGGGCTGTCCGGGACCGGCAAGACCACCCTTTCCGCTGCTCCCAACCGGCTGCTGATCGGGGACGACGAGCACGGCTGGGACGAAAACGGGGTCTTCAACTTCGAAGGGGGATGCTACGCCAAGGTCATCAACCTCTCCAGGGAGAGCGAGCCGGAGATCTACGAATGCACGCGGAAGTTCGGCACCATCCTGGAGAACGTCGCGATCGACACCATCTCGCGCAGGATCGATCTCAGCGACGGCTCCGTCACCGAGAACACCAGGGCGTCTTACCCGATCACCCACATCCCCAACATCGTCCCCTCCGGCGCCGGCGGCCATCCAAACCACGTGATCATGCTCACCTGCGACGCCTTCGGGGTGCTCCCCCCCATAGCCCGCCTCACCCCGGAGCAGGCCATGTACCACTTCCTGTCCGGCTACACCGCCAAGGTGGCGGGAACCGAGGCCGGGGTGACCGAGCCGCAGGCAACCTTCTCCGCCTGCTTCGGCGCACCCTTCATGGCTCTCAGGCCCTCGCTCTACGCCGAACTCCTGGGCAGGAAGATCGCCGCGCAAAAGGTCACCTGCTGGCTGGTCAACACCGGCTGGAGCGGCGGCGGGCCGGGGGTGGGAAGCAGGATGCGGATCGGGTACTCCCGCGCCCTGGTGAACGCCGCACTCGACGGGACCCTCAACCAGGGGGAGTTCGTCAATGACACCGTCTTCGGCCTCAGCATTCCGACCGTCTGCCCGGGACTGCCGCAGGCGATCCTGAACCCGAGAAACGCCTGGAGCGACAAGAGGGCGTACGACGCGACGGCGAGGCGGCTGGTCGAGATGTTCCGCATGAACTTCGAGCAGTTCGCCCCCTCTACATCCCCGGAGATCGCCGCCGTTCTGTAGTTGCAGAGCACAGAGCCCCTGCTATCATTAGACCAAAGACAGGAGGTACATCATGAAGAGGGTACATTCCGAGATATGCGATACCACCGAAAGGAAAGAGCAGAGGGTAACGGTGAGGAACAAGAACACCGGCGAGATCGGCTTAAGCTATGGATGCACCATAGAAGGCGATACAGTGCAGGTTGAGCTTCCCGACGGGAGCCTGGACAGCTGGCCCGAGGACGACTGCGAGATGGTCGAAACCGCCACGGCTTGAACCGGGATGCCCGACTTGAGATAAGGAAAGAGCGAGAGCCCCGTCACCGACGCGGCTCTTTTTTTTGGGGGCATGTCGTAAAAGGTTCAGGATCGGCCCGAGTCAGTTCTGGGAAGTTCTGGGAAGTTCTGGGAAGTTCTGGGAAGTTCTGGGAAGTTCTGGGAAGTTCTGGGAAGTTCTGGGAAGTTCTGGGAAGTTCTGGGAAGTTCTGGGAAGTTCTGGGAAGTTCTG